>Ga0081538_10005569_pt1 | contig 11304 bp, 12 predicted proteins | sample TabmetS5T2R1_FD_71022 | JGI IMG/M metagenome (GOLD analysis project Ga0081538, IMG submission 71022) | Tabebuia heterophylla rhizosphere microbial communities from the University of Puerto Rico - S5T2R1 | ecosystem: Host-associated > Plants > Roots > Rhizosphere ... | reverse complement strand
GTGGTCTTCCGGTTGGGGCTGAGATAGCCGACGGCAAGCGGGCTCAGAACTCGCGCAAGCGCCGGCCAGTGGCGCTCGGGCACGAGCCAGGCCGGCCAGCACTGCGGCGTCGGTCGCCGTGAACGCCGCCACCCGCGACAAAGGCACGGCAGAAGCCGCCGTCGGCGAGGCCAGATCAGTACACCGCCGAGCCGGCGCCCCATGTTCCTGAGCCGGATCGCGCCCGTGTTGAGCGGAATCAGAATCCCGCAAGGCCCTGTGGGCTGTTGTAGGGAATCGGGTTCCGACCAATCTCCGTCAGTTTCCCGCTCGTCTTGTCGAGCCGGTAGCTGACGAGCACCGAGGCATTTCCAAAGATCTGGTGGAAGTACTGGTCGTCGGGAGTCAGCCAGCTGTCGCTAGGTCCGCTGCTGACGAGGCCGTTCACGGCGCGGAAGGTACCGTCGCCCGGTATCGCCTCGTTGGCGGGGTCCTGCAGAAGGCTCAATCGGCCTTCTGCGAGCCGGTAGGTCGAGACCGTTCCGTAGCCGAAGTTGGTCGCGAGCACGAGCGAGTTGTCAGAGGTGATCTGCAGCCAGCAGAGCTCAGACGGCTTCCCTTGCGAGGTGTCGATCGGGACCAATGGGCCGTTGGTCACGCGTCCCTCGCCATCAATGCGGCTCACTAGCACGCCGTCCCCTACCGCGACACCGTTCAGGAAGGTATCGCGACTCCGGTTTAGGAAGGCGATGTAGAATGGCCCCGCGCCGCCGGCATCGGCAAACGAAGCCTCGTCGAGCGTGCCGTCGTCGCGCACCGGGAATATCACGAGCCCGTCTGGGTCGGGGGCGTTCGCCACGACCAGATTTGGCGACCCGTCCGGATTGGCGGCTGGACGAGCGTCGAAGAGGATGTCGACCAGCAGGAAGCGGCCGTCGGGCGACAGAACCGCTTGTGTCGACACCCGATCGGTCTTTGTCGCGGTGTTTACCGACTGGCGCTCCGGGCGCAGCTTCAGCTTGCCGTCCTCGGCGACCGTGTAGGAGCGCAGGTGGTTGGGACCGAAGGCGTGGAGCACGTATAGTGTTCGACTTTGGGGGCGATAGGCGAGCGACTTCGCCGTTCCGCTGCGCCCGGTGACGGGCTCGCCGGTCGGCTGCCGATCGATCACAGTCAGCTTGCCGTCTGGACTCACTCGGAAGCTCGTCACGCTGTTGTCGCCGCCGTTCGTCGTGAACAGCAGGGTGTTGGATTCGGCTAGGATCACGCTGCCAGCGCCCTCGAATGCGTTGGGCGCGCTCTCCTGACCGCTGATCGGCTTGAAGACGCCCGAGCCAGCGCCCCCGGTAGGGATACTCTCGAGTAATTCGAGTTGCCCGTCCGCGTTGCGACCGAAGTGCATGATGCGGTTCTGGGTCTCATTGGTCTGCATGTAGACATGACCTACGAGGTCCGAAGCGCGTGCGTCTACTCCGAGAGCCCCGAAGAGAAGCAACGCGAGCGCGATAGGGATGAGAACCGACAATCGCGGACGGGCCATTTCTGTATCTCTTATTCTCTTTTCGGTTGGGCTGTGTGGGTCTCCCTGGGGTGCGGGCACGGCCTATTGCTTCAACGAGGGATATCCCTGGACGTAGACCCAATCCGAAGCCTCAGCCGGGAGGTGGCATGACAGGCAGTCGGTGGAGCGGCATTACCCTTGAAGCGCACGCTAACCGGCAACCGCGAGTTCCGGCAGCCGGGCCGATCTCATACGCGTTATTCCGGGCCGGAATGATGGCTTGCTTGAGTGCGTTTTCCGCGAGCAGGCGGCCCGATATGCTGACTGTCGTCTCCAACCCGTCCTTGCGGAAAGTCCAGGTATCGCTGCCGCCGCGATCTTCGGTATGGATCACCGCCTCGTGCCCGATCAGCTCAGCCGGCGCCGTCGGAAGTAAGCGGTGTGCGGCCCCCCACCTGCCCAAGGGCGGCGTGATCGGGGAGAGTGACGATGCTTTGCGGGGATCGTTTCATGTCAGCTTTCGACCGTAGGGTTGACCCTGAGGTTCGTGAGGTTCGGCGGCTCGAGGTGATCACCGGGGCCCTGGGTCGGCGTCGGTGGAGCACCGAGGCGAAGGCGCAGATCGTGGCCGAGAGCCTGGCGCCGCGAGTGGTGATCTCCAAGGTGGCGCGCCGGCACGATTTGCGGCTGCAGCAGGTGTTCGCGTGGCGGCACCAGGCCACGCAAGGTCGGTTGGCGCTGCCGGCGGAGGAGCTGTCGTTCGTGCCGGTGGTTGGAAGCGCAACCGATGCGCCGGCCGCCGAGACCTTGGCCGTGCCGGCCGGGATTATCGAGGTCGCGCTCGGTGGTGCGGTCGTGCTGGTTCCGCCCGGGGCCGATGGCAAGCGACCGCGAGCGCGATTCCGTCAGGTTGGGACCTCCATGGCGGTTGGGCAGTGAGGAATCCAACCTCGATCTGCGTGGCTGTTCCAGGAAGCCGCCGGCGCTATCGCTTCAGTCGACATCGACCTCATGGGGTGTGCCGTTGATCTTCAACGTGAAAGCCATGGCTGCCTCTCGGTGGCTGGGGCTGATAGGACGCAGCCGGCCGACCTGGACAGCGCCGGCCGGCTGCGTGCATCAATGGGCACGTGTCGCTCACGGACGAACGCGGATGATCGTCTTCCCCTTGCGTCGCTCGGTCGGGTTTAAGGCGGCGACGGCATCGTCGAGGGTCGAGACGTTGCCGATGTTCGTCCGCAGTCGTCCGTCCCGCACCCGCTGGACGATCTCACTCAGTTGGGCACGATCGGACTCGACAACGAAGTCGACCGCCAGGCCGTCGGCGGGCCGCGCCTCGGGCGGCCCGACGATGGACACCAGTGTTCCTCCGGCTCGAATCAGGCCTGCGGACCGCTTCCCGATGTCGCCGCCGATGACATCGAACACCAGATCGACTTCGCCGACGTCTTCCAGGGCGTCGTTGTCGAGGTCGACGAACTCCTTCGCGCCGAAGTCGAGCACCGTCTGACGGTCGGCGGCGCGTCCGGTGCCGATGACGTAGGCGCCGGCCTCTCGGGCGAGTTGCGTCACCATCGAACCGACTGCGCCGGCCGCACCGTGCACGAGGACGCTCTGCCCCGCCTGAAGGCGGCCGTGCTCGAACAGTCCCTGCCACGCAGTCAGGCCCGAGATCGGCAGGCTCGCGCCCACCGTGAAGTCGACGTCGCCCGGCAGCGGCGCGAGGTTGCGTGCCTCGACGGCCGCGTACTCCGCCAGGGTGCCGTCGCGAGTCCAGTCCGTGAGGCCGAACACCCGCTGTCCCACCGACAGCCCCCTCGTGCCATAGCCGAGGGCGGTGACCACTCCGGCCAGCTCGTGCCCAGGGATCGACGGTGTTCGGTCACGGTCGAGGCGATCGGTCCAGGTCGAGGGCCACGTCAGCTCAGTCGGGACGAATCCCGACGCATGAACCTGAACGACGACGTCGTTTATCGCTGCCTGCGGCTCGGGCCGCTCCACCAGCGTCATCCCGGCCGTTCCCGCAGCCTGGTCCGTCACCACGATCGCCTTCATGGGAATTGTCTCCTCGGTCATTTATTGATGGGCGCGTGTCGCTCACGGACGAACGCGGATGATCGTCTTCCCGCTGATCCGCTCGGTCGGATTGAAAGCGGCGACGGCATCGTCGAGGGTCGCGATGTTGCCGATGTTCGTCCGCAGTCGTCCGTCACGCACCCGCTGGACGATCTCACCCAGTTGGGCGCGATCGGACACGACAACGAAGTCGACCGCCAGGCCGTCGGCGGGCCGTGCCTCGGTCGGGCCGGCGATGGTCACCAGCGTTCCTCCGGCTCGAATCAGGCCTGCGGACCGCTTCGCGATGTCGCCGCCGATGACATCGAACACCAGATCGACGCCGCCGACGTCTTCCAGGGCGTCGTTCTCGAGGTCGACGAACGCCTGCGCACCGAAGTCGAGCGCCGTCTGACGGCCGGCAGCGCGTCCGGTGCCGATGACGTAGGCGCCGGCCTCACGTGCAAGCTGCGTCACCATCGAACCGACTGCGCCGGCCGCGCCGTGCACGAGGACGCTCTGCCCCGCCTGAAGGCGGCCGTGGTCGAACAGTCCCTGCCACGCGGTCAGGCCCGGCATCGCCACGCTCGCGCCCACCGTGAAGTCGACGTCGCCCGGCAGCGGCGCGAGGTTGCGTGCCTCGACGGCCACATACTCCGCCAGGGTGCCGCCGCGATACGAGTCCGTGAGGCCGAACACCCGCTGTCCCACCGACAGCCCCGTCGTGCCATAGCCGAGAGCGCTGACCACTCCGGCCAGCTCCTGCCCGGGAATCACCGGCGTCCGGTCACGGCCGAGGCGATCGGTCCAGGTCGAGGGCCACGTCAGCTCATCCCAAGTGAATCCCGACGCATGAACCTGAACGACGACGTCGTTTATCGCTGCCTGCGGCTCGGGCCGCTCCACCAGCGCCATCCCGGCCGTTCCGGCGGCCTGGTCCGTCACCACGATCGCCTTCATCGGGCGCCTCCCCGTGTCGAGTCCTCGCCTGCACGGCAGCCGATCCACTCCTTGTCCCAGGACGGGTTATCGGACAGAAACGGATCGATCAGGATCTTGGCCGCGCCCGCCTCGATGCGAAATGCGGAATGGCCGTACCATGTCAGTTTCATGGGAATTGTCTCCTCGGTCATTTGTCTCTTTGCTGGAGATGTTGCAGGGATGGAAAGCCCGTTCGACATCTGATGCCAGGGGCCATGGGTAGTTTCCGAAAGCGAAGGTGGAACAGCGCCTTCTGATCGCCCAGCACAACGTATCGCGACTGATCGATCGATTGGAGACAGAGGCCTTGTGCGCCGCGAGTCCTGCCCCGCTGACGGCCGGGGCCAAATCGTCCGGATCAAGCCCGCCGGCCGATCGCTCCTGAAGCGCATGTGGCCCATCTATGGGGCCGCGATTCAACGCGCCATCGGCGACAGGCTGAACGACGAGGAAGCCGGGATACTGGCGGCCTCCTGGGCAAGCTCTATAAGAGCGGGCACGATGACGGCTGATCACCGTTTTGTCCTCCTGGTACGTATCAAGAATGTGAGACCCGCAACGAACGCACCGAACAGGAAAGCAGCCGCAGCGATGACGGAGGCAAGTTTCCAGTGCAGCCGCGGCGGCAGGACAGCATTGGCGACACGTTTGAACTGGAGATCATTGGCGACTTCCGCGGCGAATTCGTCCCTCGTCAGCTTTGCAAGCAAGGCGATCGCCGCTTCGTAGGAAACGACGCTGCCGTTGGACGTCAGGACGCCGTCATCAATGACGACGTTGATGTCGTGTTGCACAAGCACGTCCGGGTACTTCTTTTGAAACGACGCTTCGCCGCCTGCCCAGGTCGTTGCCCGTTTTCCGTCGAGAACGCCCGCTTCGGCCAACACCAACGCGCCCGAACAATTGCTCGCCATCCAGTCAGCCGTTTTTGACTGATCCCGTATAAAGTCGATGAGCGCCCGGTTGCCGAGCACGGCGTCCATGCCGTAGCGGCTGGGCACGATGACCGCGTCATAGCGGGGCGCTTCAGCGAGAAGCCTGTCGGCCTTCAGCTTGATGCCTTCCTCGGTAAGGATATCGAGATCGCCGTCCGCGGCAACGGCCTCGACATTGATTTTTTGCAGCCAGGGTTTCCTGGCGGCGTTCCCGAAGACTTCAAGCGGAGCGGTGATATCGCTGGTCAGCACCCCGTCATAGACGATCACGGCGACATCAATGGAGTTGTCGCCGGCCTTCGCGGGCGCGGCGGCGAAGATCAGTGCCACCATCGCCAGACAACAAAAGCAGGCGCCAGTCCGTCTCATGCCGCCGCTCCGATGGCGATGGGATTGAAGGCGCCGGCGATCAGCGCGATGGCCGTCGCCAGTTCGAGCACCCCGATGACGTAGCTTGCCCCCTGCACGCCGAACAGCACGTGAAGCCAGCTCATGATCGGGCTATTGGCGATGAAGGGCGCGATGCCGTTCGCCTCGTAGCCGGTGAACTTCATGCCGCCGAACCACAGGAACACGATGACGAGCGCCAGCGAAGCAGGGCCAGCGACCCGCGGGGCCCGTCGGTGCTTTCGGCGATAGAGAAGGATGAGAACATGATCACCTCCCACTGTGCGCGGCGCGCGCGGTTCCACGCGCCGGTTACGCCGCGCGCATCAGGCTCAGCTCCGACCAGATGGCCGCGAGCGCGCTGACCAAGTGGTCGATGTCTGCATCGGAATGGAGCGGCGACGGTGTGATGCGCAGCCGCTCAGTGCCTCGAGGTACCGTCGGATAATTGATTGGCTGCACGTAGATGCCGTGCTGCTGGAGGAGCAGATCGCTGATCCGCTTGCACAGGACCGGATCGCCGACCATCACCGGCACGATGTGGCTGGGGTTGTCGTAGTGGGGAATGCCGATCGCGCTCAGCCGCGCGCGGACCTTGGCGACCCGCTCCTGGTGACAGGCGCGCTCGGCGGAGCTCGACTTGAGATGCCGGACGCTCGCCAGGGCACCCGCGGCCACGGCTGGTGGCAGGGCGGTCGTGAAGATGAAGCCCGAGGCGAAGCTTCGCACAAAGTCGCAGAGCGCAGCCGAGCCTGCGATGTAGCCACCCAGCACGCCGAAGGCTTTGGCAAGCGTGCCCTCGATCACGGTCAGCCGGCGGCTCACGCCATCGCGCTCGGCAATGCCTCCGCCGCGCGGGCCATACAGCCCGACCGCGTGCACTTCGTCGAGATACGTCATGGCGCCGTGCGCCTCGGCGACCTCGCAAAGCTCGGCAATCGGCGCGATGTCGCCGTCCATAGAGTAGACCGACTCGAAGGCCACGAGCTTGGGGACCTCGGGGTTGATCTCCGCGAGTTTGCGGTCGAGATCCGCGGGGTCGTTGTGCGCGAAGATGCATTTCTCGGCCCGGCTTTGCCGGATGCCCTCGATCATCGAGGCATGATTGGAGGCATCAGAGAGGACCACGCAGCCGGGTAGTCTGGACGCGAGCGTGCCGAGCGCCGCCGAATTCGACACATAGCCGGAGGTGAACAGCAGTGCTGCCTCCTTGCCGTGCAGATCCGCCAGCTCGCGCTCCAGGAGAACATGGCAATGGTTGGTTCCGGAGATGTTGCGCGTCCCCCCCGCGCCGGCCCCGCAACGGTCGAGCGCCTGATGCATGGCCTCGAGCACGGCCGGGTGCTGCCCCATGCCAAGGTAGTCGTTCGAGCACCAGACCGTCACCTGGGCGCGGCCGCGGCTGTCCCGGTGGTGGGTAGCGCGCGGGAAATCTCCGGCGTGACGCTCGAGATCGGCAAATACCCGATAGCGACCCTCCGCGTGAAGTCCATCGAGCTGTGTACGGAAGAACGATTCATAGTCCATAATCGCCTCCGAACCTCCGGGTTGGTCTGGGCTGCGCGGCGCCAGCGCAGGCCGATGTCGACACCCTCCTCGATAAGGTCGACTGTCCGATCATTGAGGACGAGATCGATCGAGAGCTTGGGGTGCGCAGCCAGGAAGGCGGGGCCGCCGAGCCGGGGCCCCATGTTCCTGAGCCGGATCGCGCCCGCGTTGAGCGGAATCAGTCAGGAACTCCCAGGTCGGCACGGCGGTGATCCCGCCCACCACGCCCGCGACGTAGCTTGGCAGCTCGAGTCCGAACGGCGCCTGCCAGATCAGCCCCACGATCAGGCTCGCGGCGGCCATGGCCAAGAGGGTCACCAACAGTCTCTGCCACAGCAGCATGCCGACACCTGCTCCTGCTACAGAACCGCTCTACATAGCATCAAACCAGCGGTTGCAGCTCGGCTCGATTCGAGGAGCTGCGCGACCGGAGGGGGCCGCAGCGCCGCGGCTCAGGCTTCCCGTTCGATCCAGGACATGCACCAGCCGTTGGTGTTGACCAGCATGCCCCCGAAGATGTCGCACGGTCCCCATTCGTCCCCCTCCGCCCCGTGGTACAGCCGGCAGTTCGCGCAGATGTGGCCTTCCTGATAGCCCGGCGATTCGTTGGGGTCGACCTCCGAGGCGTCGTGCTTGTAGCCCAGTCGCTGCGCGAGCTCGTTGTCCTCCGCGACCCGCTCCTGGGCGCGGGCGCGGTGGACCAAGCAGCCCCCGCACAACGGCATCGCCACCATGCCGGCGGCGGCGAGCCTGAGAAAGCGGCGGCGAGCCTGACCAGATGCCGTATCGGCCACGATCGTGTCCTCCCTGAGCGATGACGGCGCAGCCCGGCGGCCCCGCCGGCTGTCGCGCAGTATCCCTCCCGTTAGATCAAAATCCCGCCAAGCCCTGCGGGCTATTGTAGGGGATTCTTACGCTGGCGATCTCCTTAAGCGAACCGTCCGGCTGAGTGGCGTAGCCCACCAGTTTCGAGGCATTCCCGTAGATCTGGTAGAGATAGGCGCCATCTGGTGTAATCCAGTTGTCGCTCGGGCCGCTGCTAACGTCTCCATTGAGCGCCCTGAAGGTACCATCTCCCGGAACCTTCCGGGACGCGGGATCCTTCGCGATGGCCAGTTCGGTGCCGTCGCTGTTGATGCGATAACTGCTGATGTTGCTGTAACCGAAGTTCGTGGCGAACACCGTTCGGTCATCCGGGGAGATGGCCAGCCAGCACAGTTCAGAGGGCTTGCCTGCGCTCGTGTCGATCGGCACGAGCGGGCCGATGCTGATCTTGCCGTCTTCGTTGATCTCGCCTAGGGCGAGCCCGTCGCCGACCGCATATCCGATGACGAAGGTATCTGGCCGGCCGTGCAGGAAGGCGATGTAGAAAGGAGAACCACCGCCTGCGTCGTGGAACGAGGGTACGCCGAGCGTGCCGTCCTCGTTTATGGGGAATACGACGAGGCCGTCGGGGTCTGGCGCATTCGAAGCGATCAGCTTTAGTGTACCGCCTGGCCGCCGAACCCAGAGGATTGGTGAGCCGTCTGGATTCGCGGTGGGTGGCTCGTCGAACGTGGTGCCAACAAAGAGGAGTTTCTCGTCGGGCGAGAGCGTAACCATGGTGGACACACGATTGGTCTTGTCATGTGTATTCACCGAATATCGCTCCGGGCGCGCCGTGAGCTTGCCCTCGCCGTCGACCGACATCAGCCGGACGTGGTCGGGGCCGAACGAGTGCAGCACGAAAAGCGTGCCACTCGAGGGGGCATAGGCCAACGATTTAGCGGTGCCGCTCCTTCCCGTCACGGCGTTCCCCGTCGGCTCGACGTCCAGCAGCGTGAGCCGGCCGTCTTCGCCTACACCGAAGCTGGAGACCGAATTGTCGCCGCCATTGGTAGTGAACAGGAACCGCCGATCCGGCGTGAGAATGACGCTAGCCGCGCCCTCAAAGGCGTTCGGCGCGCCTTCCTGGCCGCTGATCGGCTTGAACTCCCCGGAACCGGCGCCGCCCGTGGGGATGCGTTCCACCTCGGTGATCATGCCGTTCGCCGACCGACTGTAGTGGATGATGGCGTTCCGGATCTCGTTTGTCTGCATGTAGAGAGTTTGCGCGCTGGTACTGGAGAGCGACTCTGCGAACATGGTTGCCACAATCACGCCGCTCGCGATTGACGCAGTGACGACCAGGGATCTTACTCGCATCGCTGTTCTCCCGTGACTTTAAGCTTGGCGTGGATCGGCGGTAGTCATGGAGATGCCATCACTGCTGAAGCGCACGCTAAACGGCGACCGCGAGTTCCGGCAGCCGGCCCAATCTCATACGCGTTATTCCGGTCCGGAATGATGGCTTGGTTGAGTGCGCTTGCCACGAACGCCGCGAAAGCGCGAGCCTTAGCGCTCACCATCCGGCCCGTCGGGAAGACCACCCACAGGTCAATCGCCGGCAAGGTCCACGCGTCAAGGACCGTGCGGACCGCGCCGGATGCCAACTCCGGCGCAAACATCCACTGGGACACGATCGCCACGCCCATGCCGCTTAGGACGGCGGCCCGCACGCCTTCGCTCGCGCTCACGCGCAGGCGGCCCGATATGCTGACTGTCGTCTCCAAGCCGTCCTTGCGGAAAGTCCAGCTATCGCTGCCGCCGCGATCTTCGGTATAGATCACCGCCTCGTGCCCGATCAGCTCAGCCGGCGCCGTCGGAACGCCGGCGCGAGCGAAATAGTCAGGCGCGCCCAAGACCAGGCGCCGGGTTGTGGCGACTCTACGTGTGACTAGTGAGGAGTCGCGAAGCGGCCCGTAGCGCAGGCCGATGTCAATACCCTCCTCGATCAGGTCGATTGGCCGATCACTGAGGAAGAGCTCGATCGAGAGCTTGGGATGCGCAGCCAGGAACGCAGGCAGGCGCGGGATGAGGTGCAGCCTCGCGAGAGTTATACCGGCGCTGACGCGCAAACGACCTGTCAGGCACAGGTTCGCGCCACGGGCCGCGAGATCGGCTTCGTGAGCTTCGTCGATCACCCGGCAGGCGCGCTCGTAATAGATCTGCCCGGCTTCAGTCGGCGTCAGGCTATGTGTCGACCGCATCAACAGACGCACACCGAGCCGATCTTCAAGCTGCGCAATGGACTTCGAAACCGCGGACTGACCAACGTTTAGATGCCTTGCAGCGGCCGAGAACGACCCGGTCTCCAAGACACGAACGAAGGTTTCCATCAAAGCCAGTCGATCCATGACCACCGGCCCCCCGGATGATTGTTTGAACGCTTAGCCGCGATTCAAATGCTGCAACCAAAGGTTGTACGCTGCGCGTGAGTGCAAACGCAATACTTGACACTTTACCATAGATGACTTGACCATATCTCGTCGCTGTTCACTTTGGCGTTTCCTTGCAGGAATAGGCGCTAGTCTCATGTGGAAGACATCTCGACCACCGGGACCCGGTATCCTGATCTCAGGATTTTAGGCGGCCTCATCGAGCGCGTCCTTGCTGTCGGCTACGTCCGCGCCAGCGACATTTGAACCGAGAGGAGAAGATGAGCAGCAAGCTGAAACGCACGATTGTGCTTGTGACCGGTGGGGGGCGTCAGCATCAGCCTTGGAGCTACAAAGCGCTTCGCTGAAGAGGGTGCCCGTGTGTTCATCACCGGCCGTCGACAGACTGAGTTGAGCAAGGCGGTCGCCGGTAACTGAGGCGCGACCATGACCGATCGTCGGCGTCCAGGCAACTCCTGAAGCTAAGGCACCTCCATGGACAAGGGCCCGATTTCTCGTGGATTCAGGCCGAGGCGGCAAGAGCAAACCGCGACAAACCGGTTACCGCCCGGCCAGTTCGTCACCGACGACTTCCCGGTGCTGAGCGCCGGCCCGACGCCGCGTACGCCACTCGAGAAGTGGACCCTGGCGCTGCAGGACGGGGGATCGCTCGCGGGCCGGT
>Ga0081538_10005568_pt1 | contig 11304 bp, 10 predicted proteins | sample TabmetS5T2R1_FD_71022 | JGI IMG/M metagenome (GOLD analysis project Ga0081538, IMG submission 71022) | Tabebuia heterophylla rhizosphere microbial communities from the University of Puerto Rico - S5T2R1 | ecosystem: Host-associated > Plants > Roots > Rhizosphere ... | reverse complement strand
GGCTTCACCGGCGCCGTGCTCGCCGAGCTGATCATCACCCCCACGGGCGTTGGCGACCTCATAACCTTCTACCGGGCCCAGTCCGCATACCCGTACATGTTCGCCGCGATCCTCTCGATCATCCTGTTCGCCAGCATCAGCGTCACCCTGCTCCAGCGCCTGGAGCAGCACATCTTCCGACCCGAAATGAGGTCAGCATGACCGACACCCCACGAAATCAGCATCAGGAGGGTGAGCTGGTCACGGGTCGAGTGGAGCCCGCAGTGCGCGTCGTCGACGTTACGATGGACTTCGACGGCGGGGTGCGGGCCCTCGAGGACGTCAGCTTCGCGCTCCCAAAGGGCGAGCTGACCAGCATCATAGGTCCCAGCGGCTGCGGCAAGACCACCACCCTCAAGATCATCGCTGGCCTGATGCAACCGACGTCAGGAGAAGTGCTCGTGGATGGTAGCCCGGTGCAGGGTCCCGGCCCGGACCGGGCCATGGTGTTCCAGGACTTCGCGCTGATGCCGTGGGCCACTGTCCTCCGCAACGCGGCGTTTGGACTCGAACTTCGAGGAGTGCCCCGTAAGGAACGCGAGGCGACCGCGCGCGAGTACATAGCCAAGATGAACCTCACCGGCTTCGAGGACTCCTACCCACACCAGCTCTCCGGCGGAATGCGGCAGCGGGTAGGCCTGGCCCGGGCCCTGGCGGTCGACGCCGACATCTTGCTGATGGACGAACCCTTCGCCTCGGTGGACGAGCAAATCCGTCGCAAGTTCCAAGAAGATCTCCTCGAACTGCTCAGCGACGAATACAAGACCGTCATCTTCGTGACTCACTCGATCGAGGAAGCGGTCTACGTCTCGGACCAGGTGGTGATCATGTCACGCGGCCCCGGACAGGTCTCCAATGTGGTGCGCCCGGGCATAGACCGGGAAGGCGACTCCGACCGGATCCGGCGCAGCCCCGAGTATCTCGACTGGGTCGAGCGGATCTGGATCGAGCTGCGGGACTACCTCGAGCAGTGAGGGAGGCGAGATGACGTTCCGCGGGCACAAGGTCCCCATAGCCTTATCCTTGCTGGTCTGGTGCCTGGTCTGGGAGGTGGTGGGCCGGCTCGGCCTGATCTCGCTGATCCCGCCTTTCACCGAGGTCCTCGGGGCGATGCCCGAGGTGATAGGCTCGGCGAGCTTCGCCGAGGCCGCCAGGATCACGTTCCAGGCCTACGGCATCGGCATGGCGCTGTCCCTGACGATCGGCATCGGCCTCGGCATCCTGATGGGCCGGGTCCATGCGATAGGAGAGCTGATGGGCATGTGGGTGAACATCTTCGAGAGCTCTCCGCTGACAGCCGTGGTGCCCGCGCTCATCGCGTTGCTCGGTTTCGGCCTCTCCACGATGATCGTCACCGTGTTCGTGTTCTCGGTGTGGGTGATCGCTCTGGACACGCAGGTGGGCGTCGAACGGGTGAGCCCCTCCCTGGTGGAGATGAGCCGGTCGTTCGGTGCCTCCAAGCGCGACCTCTATGTGAAGATCCTGTTTTTCGCCGCACTCCCCGAGTTGCTGGCGGGGATCCGCCTCGGCCTGATCCGCGGCCTGAAGGGCGTGATCATCGGCCAGCTGCTGATCGCGGTGGTGGGGATGGGGTACCTCTTCGAACTATACTCGCGAAGCTTCCTGATGGCCGAGTTCTGGGCGCTGCTGATAGTGGTGTTCGCATCTGCCTTCCTCGCCTCGGAGGCGGTCGCGTACTTCGAGCGCAAGGTGTCTTACTATGCAACCGCCCGTTGAGAGGACGCGCATCCTATGACCTACGCCGTGCAGCCGCCGCCCGTAACCACCCTGCCCGTGTCCGGGACGGAGGAGACCTTCCCCGTCTCCCGGGTGTACTGCGTGGGGCGCAACTACGCCGAACACGCCGTAGAGATGGGCCACGACCCGGACCGGGAACCACCGTTCTTCTTCGCGAAACCCGCCGACGCTGTGGTACCGAACGGCGGAACCCTGCCGTTCCCGTCGGCAACGGAGGATTTGCACCACGAGATCGAGCTCGTGGTGGCGCTGGGGGAGGGCGGGGCTGACCTCACCGCATCGGCAGCCCTGACCAAAGTGTTCGGCTACGCCGTGGGTCTCGACATGACCCGCCGCGACCTGCAGGCTGAGGCGAAGAAGGCCGGACGTCCCTGGGACATGGCCAAGGGCTTCGACCGGTCCGCCCCGATGAGCGCGATCTGTCCGGTATCAGCGATCGGCCACCCGGAACGGGGATCGATCTGGCTGCGCGTCAACGATGAGCTCCGGCAGCAGGGGGACCTCCGCCAGCAGATCTGGAAAGTTCCGGAGACCATCGCGTTCCTGAGCACCCTGGTGGAGCTGCGACCCGGTGACCTGATCATGACCGGGACACCCAAGGGGGTCGGCCCGGTGCGCCGAGGTGACCAGCTGGTGGGACACATCGACGGGGTCGGCGACCTAAAGGTCGGCTACCGGGCGTAACGCGCTCGGCGACGTCGAGACTTGTCGCTACCGGATCTCAGACGACTGCCAGCGTGGAGTTCTAGCGCCGATTACGGGAATATCTGTGGCGTGCCAGGCCCGCGAAGAGTCCCAGCGGAACGGCCACAAGGGCGCCCAGGGCGAAGAGCAGATCGAAGGACCCCGCTTCCGCGAGCGGCGCCGCGGCCATGGCGGCTACCCCGCTCCCCGCAAATAATGCAGCGGCGAACAGCGAGACCACAGTAGCTCGCGCTTCCGGCACGACCTCGGTGGCCCAGGTCTGCAGAGTGGAGTGCATGAAGGCGAACCCCCCGCCGACGAGTATCGCCGCGGCACTCACGCTGGCGAGCGACTGTCCCACGGCACCCGAGGCGTAACCCAGCGACAGCATGCCGGCGCCGATAAGGATCAGCGCGCTCGCCCCAAGGCGATTAGCAATTAGCTTGACAATCCGGGTCCAGCCGAGCACGGCAAGCCCGTAGAGTCCGACCGAGAGCCCGGCCACCGCGGGGCTGAAGCCGGCACTCTCGAGAGAAGGAGCGAGGAAGGTGAGGAAGCCCAGTATCACAGCCCCTTCGACCAGCGCAATCCCTACCACCGTTAGGGCCCAAGGCTGAACGAGGACACGGCCGGCCTGGACAACTGGCCCCTCTCGCTTCTGGTCGGAGAGGGCCATCGGCTCCGGCAATCGGGCAAGCAAGACGGCAAGCGCAGCACCAGCGAGGGCAGGACCTGCGAAGGCGACCCTCCAACCGTCGAGGTACGCAGCAAGCCCCCCGAATACTGTTGCCAGGGCCGTACCAACGGCCGAGGCGGCCATCAGATCGGCGAGCGCCTTCTGCCGAGATCCCATACCGACCGTGTCGCCGATATAGACCAGGGAGGCCGGTATCACCGCCGCGAAGAGCCCCCCGGCGAGCGCTCGTGCGACGATCAGCACACTCAGGTTCGGGGCCAACGACGAGAGGATACCCGCAAACGCGGCCCCGAATAGCGTCAGGCGCATCACGCTCACCCGCCCCAACCTGTCCGAGAGCATACCCCATACGGGCTGCATCAAGCCGTAGAACAGGTAGTAGAGGCTGGCCGTCGCCGCAACTTCGGTAAGCGACGCTCCGAAGGAGGCGGCGATGGTCAAGAGCATCGGCGCGATGGCGAAGCGGTCGAAGCTGCTGAAGAACGCCGCCAGTTGCAGGAGCCGCTGCCCTCCGGAAGACTCTCTCGGCGCACGCACTATCGCGGTCCCTGTTTCACTGATCCGATAGCCTCCATTTATGTCCCGCGTGGACGTAGTGCCTCACGGGCAAGCTCCTCCCTCATTCTCGTCCCAGGCCATAATTCCGCATCTTACCCGCACACCGAGACAAAGAAGCACAGATGAGCGATCTCAATCCAGCTTTCGGTACCGAATCTCCCATCCTGTAAGCCTCATCGTGAGGGCAGCGACAACGGCCACCGTGGCTAGCAGTGAACATAAAGATTCATCTGCGATCTTGGGAGGATGAGAGCCTACTCAGAAGCACGTGCATCTCTCGTCCGCCCCACCCCGCCGCTTGCACTGTAAAGTCGTTACTCTAGAATTCCCACCGTACTACCGCCGTGCCTCCACTAGAGAAGGGAGTGATCACAAGGGATGATGGACCACGAGAGAACAGAGAAGGAACTCGAGGAGATCTTCGAGGAGATCCAGCACTCCTACAAGACATTCGCGGACGATGCCCTCGCCCTCCAAGAGCGCACCCTCCGGTTCGCCCGAGATTTGCTGGAGAACCCCGCGGGCCGGGGGACTTCAGGCATGCGGGACACTCTGGCGAACCTTGCCGAAAGGAGCAATGGCGAACGCGAGCGGTTCGAGAGGCTGGCGAGGAAGGCTGACGAAGCTTACGCGAGGGTGCTCAAGGGCCCCGTCGATGAGCATCATCACAAGATCGAGGATGCCGAAGCGAAGCTTCGTGAGTGATTCGGGCTAGAGCCGTGGGAGCGATGGCGCCCGACCGACAGAAGGCCCTGCTTCTGATTGAAGGGGCAATATTGTAGCGGTTTCCTAACGATGGCACTAGAATCCTTCGCAGGCAAGGTACCCCTGTGGGCGGCCAGGGATAAAGCTAGGAGAAAGGGAGAGAGTGTAATGGTCAGACGCAACCTCGGCACGGTCCTGGTTGCGGCCGCCGTCATAGTCACCTTGCTCGTTGCGTTCATTCTCGCCCGAGCACAACATAAGCTACCCGAACTGGGCCTCGACCTCATCGTGTATCTCTTTGCGACCACGCTTGCCGTGTTCGTCATCGGTCGAATACTCGCCTGGCGAGAAAAACGCCGGTGGGAAGTGGCAGAGGATTGGCTGTACGTGATCCTGCTCGAGACGATCGACGATCTCCTGAAAGTTCTGCTTCCTGCCGCGGTTCCCCGGGAAGGGGTCGAGGAGGAAGTAACCGTCTACGAAGTAGCCGGCGAGCGGATCCATTTCGGCGAGACCGTCGCCTACAGTCCACTTCGGCTGTTCGTGAGCCCTGGGGAGAAGGATCTGCAGTCCCATATTTTCTGGTACGCCAGCGAACTGGGACCGCCACGGTACGCGGAGTCGGCCAGGGCGGCTTTGTCGGACGCCAGGGCGCAGGTTCGGGATATGTTGGCCACCTCTGGCCAGTTACTAGAGGCCGACATTACGGCCATGGTGATGAGTTTCGACCAGGCGGTTGCGGCCGCCATAAGACACGTGGACTCGGCCGCAAGCATGCGAAACGAAAAGGCTGAAGACTCGACGTTTCACGATGGAGGCCTATCGACAACGCAGCGTATAAGTGAAGCAGATCGGGAACTGACCTTCGTTAGCAGCATCATCGTGGAGTCCGTGGTCGATTCGGCGATCAAGCCGAAGGCTTGGCTCGAAACCGAGTTGGTCAACCGGGAAGGTAGATCTCCCTTCCGGCGCCTCCGAACGTAGAAGCCGTTACCCACGAATGCTCTCCAGCCCTCCTCCTGGCAAAACGGAGGGAAAGCTACCCCGCTCCTGGCGCAAACAGCAGCGAGGTGTATGGGCAGCCCCTGAGTACGGCCCTGGAAGTCCGTCTCGAGGGGCGTTCTGTTTCGCCGGGTCAGGTTCCTCTGTCTTGGGGCAGGAACTCACGTCTCATGCAAGGGCTCCCTGGCGGTCTCGGGGAACGTCAGGGCGGCGACGATGCCGGCAAGGGCGGCGGCGATGAGGTAGAAGGCGGGCGAGATCGGGTTGCCCGTGGCCGCCAGGAGGGAGGTGAAGATCAGGGGTGTCGTCCCGCCGAAGATGGAGACCGCGACACTGTAGCCCAAAGAGAGCGAGCTGTAGCGGACGTTGGTGGGGAAGACCTCGCACGTGGCGGCCGCGTAGACCCCCGCAGAGCTCCCCAGGATCACGCCGACTATCACGAGCGCCAGCGTGATGGCGGCGAAGTTTGCAGTCTGGATCAGCAGGAAGATGGGCACAGCGGCGAAGACCGCGACAATCGGCGCGGCGAGCAAGAACGGCTTCCTCCTGCCGATACGATCGGAGAGCAAGGCCGCGACGAGCACCGTCACGCAGTACCCCGCCGTCCCCAGGATGACCGCCGTGTAGGCCGAAGAGAGCGGTACGTCGAGTTCCTCGGAGAGGTAGGTCGGCATGAAGACGAGCAGGTAGGTGAGCCCCGTCAGGAGCCAGGTCAGGCCGACGACCTTCAGGACGTCTTTACCATGGTGCCTCAGAGTCTCCTTCAACGGTGTCCTCTCCACCTCATGGTGCTCCCTGACGGCCTCGAAAGCCGGCGTGTCTTCGAGCTTCAAGCGCATGTAGAGCCCGATCAGGCCGAGTGGCAACGCGAGGAGGAACGGCAGGCGCCAGGCCCAGGAGAAGAGCGCCTCCTCTGAGAGCACCGTCGTCAGAACCGTCACGATCAGGAGTCCGACCATCAATGAGGCGCCCTGGGTGACGAACTGCCAGCTACCGTAGAGCCCCCGCTTGTCATCGGGGGCGTACTCGACCATGAAAGCGGTAGCCCCACCGTACTCGCCACCGACGGCGAACCCCTGCACCACGCGGGCGAGCACCAGAAGGAGCGGCGCCAGGATCCCGATGGTCTCGTAAGAAGGCACCAGACCCATGAAGAAGGTGGCCCCCGACGTCATGAGGATGATGGTTGCGAGGGTGTTGCGGCGTCCGATCCTGTCTCCGATGCTGCCGAAGACCAGCGCGCCGATGGGGCGCATCACGAACGCCACCCCGAAGACCGCGAAGGTCGCCATGAGCGAGACCAGCCGGTTCTCCGCCGGGAAGAAGAGCGGCGCTATCACGACCGCCAGGTAGCCGTAGAGCGTAAAGTCGTACCACTCGATGAAGTTGCCGATCACCGCCGCGACAACGGCCCTCTTGCGCACCCCACCCGGCTGAGTCCTCTCCCCTGTTGCGGCTACGGACATCTCCCCACACTCCTTCCTCCGACCGCCTTCATATCCATCACCGGGATACCCCGGTATCTTTCAACGCTTAGAGTAGCGTGAATACGCGCCCGCTTCTTGGCCTACTGCTCCGGGCCGCGTCTACCTCCGTCTCCGGTCGCCAGCGTTCGATGCTCTTCATCACCGCGCCGCCGCGCACTTTGCCCTCGAATCACCACATACATGCGCTTGGCGGCGTCAACCGACCGTGTTCCGGCCGCGCTTCTTCCAGGCTGCAACGAGTCGTTTGAGGAGGAGAACGAACGCGGCGAACACGAGCCCGGTAAAGAGAGCGTAATAGATCCAGGACACCTCAGGCAATGTAATGTGGGCGTTCGCGGACCCTCCAGCATCATAGTTGAGATGGATATCCCACGACATGTAGAAGACGAGGGTCAGGCCTGCCATGCAGAGCCCGAATACGAGCAGGAGCAGGAGCAAGAAGGTCTGGAACACCAGGTCCCATCTCCCCTCCTTCGGAGGCTGGATGCCGGCCTCGCTGAAGATGCTCTCTTCCAGGGCATAGAGTCCTTCGACCCTGTAGCCGTGGCTCCTGGCCGCCGTCGAGTCGAAGCGCTCTCTGGTCCACGGATGCAGGTTGAAGAGTATGCGCTTCAAGCCGAACGGAGAGGTCAGCAGGGCGCCCACCCCGATCAACCCGACCAGAAGCACGATCAGGGAACGCACCGTGGGGCCGAGTTCATTCCCTTCCAACGCTCTGCCCACGTAGCCCACGTTGAATCTCAATACCGCTCCGACCAGGTCGAGCACGTAAAATACGTTCCCGAAACCCTGTAGCGGAAGTGCTATCACCAGCGCCGCGAGCAGGGCCAAGAAGATCAGGATCGTATAAGGCGGCCTAGGCAAAGACTGGAGGTAGAGTTTCACGGCCTCGCGGGTCGACCAGTTGGCGTCGGGTTCGCCGGAGAGCGCAGCGGTCGCCAGGAACCGGCGGTTGAGTGTGTTAAGGCTCCTGTCGATGTGGTATGCGACGAAGTCTATGAGAAACAATCGCAGGTAGGGAACTTTGACGTAGCGCCCCGGACCCTTCCGATCCCATGGCACCCAGACCACCGCGGGAAGTTCTCCGACGGTGTCCAGCGTCTGCTGGTACGCCTCGAGGAGACCCCTTATGCGCTCCTCGGACGCTCGTCTCGCCTCCTGCTCGGGTGTCATGACCTCCGGGCTGGACGACTCAGCCGTCTGATCCGGGTTCGGCGAGCTCTTGGGGGTATTGGCCGCGGGCGCTGGATCCCTCTTCTCTCCCCCGGTTACTGCCTCTTTGCCCGGTCCGTTCATCCTACCTTCCAACGCGACCTCTGCCTTTCGCCCTGTGGCTCCTGGATAAGCCAGAGCCTACATGGATCTGATCCTAGTTTACTTAACGGAGGCACCGCGTGCGAGGTTACTGGGGTTGGAGGCTCCGAAGGACGCGCCGTCCCTCCTCGAGGTCGGAGTAGGTCTTCGGGTGGTCGCCGAAGAACCTCTTGGTGCTCTAACATCTCCTCTCAAGCGTCTGCGCGGATCGTCCGTAGCTTATACTGCGCAACGATGCGACCCCTCTTGCACATCGGTTATTACAAGACCGGAACTACCTTCCTGCAGACACGGATCTTTCCTGAGCCGGGCTTTTACCTGGTGGCCAAATCGATGGCTCTGTGGTCCTCGTTCGTAGAGGTTGATCCTTTCACCTGGAGCCCTTCAAAGGCCCGCCAGACTTTCGAGACCGGCATGCGAGAAGCGGCCGAGCGTGGTCTTGTGCCGGTGCTCTCGGCAGAACGCCTCTCCGGCAACCCGGACTCCGGTGGGTACGACAGCGTACATGTGGCCGAGTACCTCGCGGCGACCTTTCCGGAGGCGCGCGTGCTGATCGTGATACGGGAGCAGGCAGACATGCTCGTTTCGAGCTACAAGCGGTACGTGAGGAACGGCGGTCCCGGAAAGCTTCGGCAGTACGGTTCCCCTCCCTGGGGTCCCCCGCGCCCTCCACACTTCGACCTCAGTTACTTCGAGTACCACCGTCTGATCGGCCTCTACCACAACCTCTTCGGGCCCGAAAACGTGCTGGTGCTGCCTTACGAGCTGCTTAGCGATCGACCGCGCACGTTCCTGAAACGGCTCGGCGATTTCGCCGGCGCGGCTACGACGGCCGATTCGCACTTCGAGCCGGTGAACGCTTCCCTGTCCGCGCTCTCCCTAGCCTTCAAACGGCACGCCAACCGTTGGGTGGTGCGCGATCCACTCAACCCCACCCCGCCCTTCGAGATAGAGGGCGCCAACCAACGCCTGCTCGAACTCTGCGCCGCCGCCGACCCCAAGATACCGTCCAGCCTGCGCAGGCGCAGCGAGCGCCGACTGCGGAACATCTCGCGGGACATTGTGGGCGACCGATACGCTGAAAGCAACGCCGCGACTTCGCGACTCACGAACCTCGATCTGCACTCGTACGGATACGCCTGACGACAGGTTCAGTCGGCTAGTTGCAACGCTCCCCGAGCGCCTCGGCGATCGCGAATTCGATCGTCCGCGTGCGATGGTCCACGCGCCCCCTCCACTCCGGCCGTTGCCCCAGCAACGAACGGTCCATCAGGCGCCCGACCTGAGCGGCGTCTTGCGTGTGCGAAGCGATGAGTCGCGCCAGCGCCCTCTCCGCCTCCAAAGGACCGTCGCCGTTCCCAGCTATGCCGCCGCTACCGACGAGATACACATATTCTTCACCACCGCAAGCGCTGCGGCATAAGTCATCCACCTCCATGTCGCCAAGCCTACCGGGCTCGCCCCTTCGCGAGCGGGCGATTTCGTGTGTCCCGGCCGCGCCCGAGAGATACTTCTGGGCCAGCATGTTCAGGCCCTCCTGCCGCTCGGGCGGCGGCAACCCATGACCGGAGATCGCCCTCCCCGTCACGGTAAAGTAGCGCCCGGAGCTGTAGGCCTCGACTTTGCCGTCCTGCCTGTTCGGGGCGGCGCCCCGCACTATGACGTGCACCCCAGTTCCGCTCGGGCTGACTTCCGCGTACCCTTCCAAGGTGGCGACCAGCTCACGGGCCCATGCTTCCAGCGCGGCGCTTTCCGGGTCGCGACAATCATCGAGGTCCACCCCCGCGTAGGGGTCGCCGGGGGAGAATACGAAACCCACTCCATCATACCCGCCGGCGAGAAACACGCGCTCCGCCGCCTCAAAGCCGCGCCAGGTCGAGGGGTCGGTACTGGAGGCCCTGGCGCCCGTGCCGTCCGCCACATGCGGGATCTTGGCCGACTTGCCGACGCGCTCCTCGTACCTCCAAACAACGTACCGGCGCAGCGCCAGCATATCCTGAGGGAAATTCTCGCGAACTTCTCTGGGCAAAGCCTCCGCGCGCGCCGGGCTACGGTTGCTTGGCATACCTTTACTCCACATCATCCCCGTGCCACCGTGGGCCGCCCTCGAAGACCCACTCGCAGAGGTCGGCCAGGAGCGCATCCCGCTGCGGATCCAGCCGCTGGTCCCTCCTCCATACCCTAGCGCTCCCCACCCTCATCGGACGCATTGTCCCAAAAACCTCACCGCGCGTACAAATCGCGACTAGACTTTGGGACACTCCAGCCAAGGAATGGACACGCCTTTGCCACTAAAATGGGTCTTGCCAATGCCCGCCAGATACGCTGATATCGGCAGGTACGCACCTAGTTGTAGCAACAATGGGAGGGACTACGGTTAGAGAAAGGGATCTCATAGACCGGACACAGGTGCCCCGCACCCGCCAGAGCCTGGCAAAGGATCTGCGACAGCTCGGGCTTGAAACGGGGGCGGTCGTAATAGTTCACTCTTCCCTAAGCTCCCTCGGATGGGTCTGCGGTGCTTCCGTGGCGGTGGTGCAGGCCTTGATGGACGTGATCACGCCGTCGGGAACGCTCGTGATGCCCACCCACTCCGGGGAGTACTCGGATCCCGCGAACTGGGAGCATCCTCCTGTCCCAAGTAGCTGGCAAGGACCCATCCGCGAAAGCATGCCCGCCTTCGACCCGCAAACGGCGCCGTGCCGAGGGGTGGGCCGCGTCCCCGAGACCTTCCGAACCTGGCCCGGTGCGCTTAGAAGCTCGCATCCGGCCGTCTCGTTCGCCGCGTGGGGCAGGCACGCGGAATTCGTCACCCAGGAGCATTCGCTAGATCACTCCCTCGGTGAGGGTTCGCCGCTGGCCCGGATCTACGAGTTAGACGGGCGGGTGCTCTTCCTGGGAGTCGGCCCCGAGAGCAATACCTCGTTTCATCTGGCCGAGTACAGGGCTCCCGGAGCGCGGCGGATCGAGGCAGGGGCGCCGATCCTCGAGGGCGGGCGGCGGGTATGGAAGACCTGCGAAGACATCGAGCTCGACGAGGAGGTGTTCGAGGAGATCGTG
>Ga0081538_10005567_pt1 | contig 11304 bp, 12 predicted proteins | sample TabmetS5T2R1_FD_71022 | JGI IMG/M metagenome (GOLD analysis project Ga0081538, IMG submission 71022) | Tabebuia heterophylla rhizosphere microbial communities from the University of Puerto Rico - S5T2R1 | ecosystem: Host-associated > Plants > Roots > Rhizosphere ... | reverse complement strand
TCGCCACGCCACGCGCGGCACCGCGTTAACCTTGGCCGCCCTGCGGCTGTGCTGCGGCGATGTGGTGTCGAGCATGGCGGGGAAGAGGGGAACGTGGGGGCCGCACTCGCTTCACACGGCAGAGGCCACAGGTTCGAAACCTGTCACGCCCACCAGGGTAAAGCAGCAGCTCAGGGCACCTACAGCGAGGCAAGCTGCGGGTGCCCTGTTCGCGTCTCAGCCGGCCGTGTTCCGTCCGTGTTCCGTCGCGCCACGGAACAGCAGGTCCAGACGGTCACGCACGCCGCATCCGACTCGGGAACAGGTGGCCTAGCGGTCCAGCACGAAGCTGACCGACGTGTGCCCGGCGCGGGCGGCGACCTCCTTGGGCGAGGGCTCGGCAGCGATCCACAGCGCCACCGCCGTGTGGCGAAGGTCGTGGATGCGCAGCCCCGGCAGGCCAGCGGCCATGACCACAGGCAGCCACACGCGATGCCGAAACCCGTTGATCCGCAGCGGCCCGCCGGCCGGGGCCTCGCCCCTCTCGCGGCTGTAAGAGCAGGTCTCCGAGAAGCAGCTCTACAAGGAGCTGGCCACGCACGTTCTCGCGGAAGCCGAGCTGTACCCCAGACGAGCGAAGCGCGGTCTGCCATCGCGCTGATTCCTGGCGTCCATTGCTGGGCCGCTGCTTGTCCATCGCGCACGAATCGCCGCTGTGAGAGAGCGCGAGTGGTTTTCATGGAGCAGAGCAGAATTCGTGAGGAATTTTCTCTACTATCTCAAGCGGCGACCTGCGGGCGGCCGTCCTCGGTCGCCGAACCCCGGACGGCGGGCGCGCCCGCATCGCAACGCTTGCCAGTTGCGCTACCTCACTGGCCAGTGGACGCACTTCTAGAGGCGTGTCCGGCGGATGGGCGAGCAGGAGCGGTAGTGTGGTCGCCTTGGAGCCATCGGTTTGGGGTGTAGACAGCATGCAGGACGACCGGGGCGCAGTGAAGCCGCGGACCTGCACTGGCTGGCAGGAGGTTGGGCCATGACCGGGGGACCGGGATCGAACGGCGTTCCACGCACGTCCCCTGACGAGGAGCTCGACCCGCGACTGCGCGATCCTGACGTCCTCGCCTGGATGGGCGAGCACCTGCCCGAGGTGCGGCGGTCGGCTTACGGGCAGCGGATCCTGTACCAGAGCCTGGGGTTCGGCTTCGTGGTTGGCCTGGCCGCTCATGTCGGGGGATACGTGCTCAGATCGTCGGTGACGACGGAGCTGCTTGGACTGGTGGCCGACCTGCTGTATGCGCTCGGTTACGCACTCTGGACCGGTGTCGTCGTGGCGTTGTTCGTCCAGGTCGTTCCGGAGGTAAAGCGGCGTCAATTCAAGCGGTGGCTCGATGACTACGAGGCAACGCTGCGCGATACGGCCCAGGCCGGAAGCGACCAGGCGTCGGGGGACGACCAAGCGCCGAGGGCGAGTGAGCGGCCAGGCTGAACAGCCTCCGGGGTGTTGCGACACAGCTCGGTCGTCGCGGCCCATCTTGCCCGGCTCCGATCATGACCTGTGGCGTGTATCCGGCGGTCAGTCGGCCGCTGGTCTGGGCGTCACGGACCTGGATCGGCCTCGCGCTTCGCGCGCCGCGTCTTGGAAACCTGCACCAAGACGCGGCCCTCGCCCTCGATGTGGACCAGCGTGCTGTGGTGCTCGGTGAAGTAGTCGAGCACCGCCGACACGGCCTCCCACAGCGCATCGCCATCAAGCGCGCTCACCGGCAGGCTGAGCGAGACGACGAAGCGGGTCCTAGCCAGGTGCGCCAGCACCTGGTCGCGCTGCCGCGACGGCGGGAGTTCTCCGACCTCCTCAGCCTCCCGGTCGTCGGGGTCGCGGATGGTGACGTAGTCATTGCATGCCGCTTGCTGCATCGCGGCCAAAGAGCTGCGCCGCCGGGCTGAGGTCGGCAGCCAGCCGTTGGGCGATCCACTGGCGGCGTCGGCGGTCCTCGTCGGCCAGCAGGTCGAACTGCGAGTCGGCCACCTCCCCCCAGACCGAGAAGCGGCGCTGCTCCCACTCCGACCCCGCGGGGTCGGGGTCCGGCTCAGCTCGCAGCTCGGCGACGGCCCGCGCCGGCAGGTGGGCAGCGAGCCGACCCCACAGCCGCGTCAGGGGGCTGGCCGGATCGTTGGGGATCACCGGGGCGCGGTCGAGCTGCCGCAGCAGCCAGCAACGGCGCGCCTGCTCACCGTCGGGGTCGACGACCCGCACCCATAGCGGCCAGTCCGACCGCACCCACCAGCCCGGCTCACTATGGCCGTCGGGCCATAGCCCAAGGCAGATCCAGACCGGCCGCGCCACGGCCCGGTCAAACGCCTGTCGCTCAGCGGCCAGCAGCCCGGCGAGGGCACTGGCGGCTACCGGCTCGCCCCAGGTGCCTTCCAGGTAGGGGCGCAGCTCCTCGTCTGCGCGCAGCGGACACCAGAAGTGCTCCAGTGCGTCCAACACTCGGTTCCGCAGCGCCTGGCCGTTGGCGGTCGGCGTACCGCTCATGCAACCAGTGTGGCTGACGACGGCGACAGACCGACGCGGGCGGGCAGGCACGGCGAGCGCCGGTTCCGGAATGTCCTCCAAGCCCGCTCCATTGGTCCTCCAGCCGGACTTCGTGCTCGCCGCCCGCGCTCGTCCGCCCGAGCGGCGGGGATAGTTGACGCTGACTAATAGACCCTATATAGTCGGGATTGACTAACGACGACGAGACCTTCCGGAGCGGAGCAGATGGCCACCAAACGCAAGGTCGGCAACCTCCTGGCGCTGGCCGTGCTGTCCTACCTCACCCAGCGGCCCATGCACCCCTACGAGCTCAGCCGGACGCTGCGGGACAACGACGACGCGCGCAGCGTCAAGTACAACCACGGCTCGCTGTACATGGTGGTCCAGCAGCTGACCAAGGCCGGGTTCATCACCCCGCTGGAGACCAACCGCGAAGGGCAGCGCCCAGAACGCACCGTGTACGCCCTCACCGACGCCGGCCGGCACGAGCTGCGCGACTGGCTGCGCGAGCTGATCGCCGAGCCCGAGCACGAGTACCCCCACTTCGTGACCGCACTGTCGCTGATCGGGGCGCTCCCACCGAGCCAGGCGCTGCCGCTGCTGCGCCAGCGGCTCGACCGGCTCGCCCAGCGACGCGCCCAGATCCGCGCACTGATCGACCGCACGCTGGCAACGGGCGTGCCCGAGCTGTTCCTGGTCGAGGAGGACTACCGGCTCGCGCTCCTTGAGGCCGAGTCGTCGTTCGTCCAGCGGCTCATCGACCGGATCACCGATCCCACCACCGGCTGGGGTCGCATGTGGGCCGCCGCCCACGGCGAACCCGAACCCGCCCACGACACCGAAAGGCAACCGCGATGACCAACCCACACCTCGCTGTGGCCAACGCCAAGCCGGCCGCCCCGGCGCGAGCCCGGGACACCGCCCGGCGGCTCGCGCTCGGCGCGGTCGCCGGCCCGGCCCTGTTCACCCTCGCCTGGCTCGTCCTTGGCTTCCTCAGCCCCGGCTACACCCTGTTCGGCACCCTGATCGCACCCTACTCGCCCATCAGCCAGCCCATCAGCGGCCTGGGCCTTGGCCCCACCGGCGCGTACATGAACACCGCCTTCGTGCTCGGCGGGCTGGTGCTGCTGGCCGGCGTGGCCGGCATCTTCCAGACCGTGCGCCCGAGCGGCCGCCGCCCAGCAGGCCGGGTGTCCGCGGCGCTGCTGGCGCTGTCACCGCTGGGGCTCGTGATCGCCGGAACCTTCACGCTGGAGGCGGTCATGCCGCACCTGCTGGGCTTCCTGCTGGCCACTGGGACCCCGGTGGTGAGCTTCCTGACCATGGGACTGTTCCTGCGCGGCATCCCCGGGTGGCGCCGGTTCGGCACCTGGCTGCTGCTGGGAAGCCCACTGACGCTGGTGCTGCTGGTCGGCTTCTTCCTCACCTTCGACCCGGCCGCGGCCGGCGCCAACGTGGGGGTGGCAGGCCTTGTCCAGCGCGTGCTGGCCGTCGAGGTCCACGCCTGGTTCGTGGCCATGGGCTGGCTGGCCTACCGCCGCTCCTAGCCCGGCCAGCCCTCGCGAGGCTCACGACGTTCGGCTCGGCGTGGGACTCGTGCTCGCGGCGCGGCGAGCCGTGGTCGACCCGTAGGCGGCCACGAAGCCCTGGCGCCAGCTGGGGTAGCGCGGCGTCCAGCCGAGCTCGCGCCTGGCCTTGGCGTTGGAGGCGCCGCGGGCCTCGGTTCCCATGACGACCGCGGCGTCGCCGGCGACCAGCCGCGCGAGCCAGCGGGGAACGTGGCGGGGCGGCCTGGCGCCGAGCACCTCGGCGAGCGCCGGCAGCCACTCGCGCAGCGGGGCGGGCTCGTCGTCGACGACGTTGTAGATGCCGGCGCCGTCGTGGTCGAGCGCGAGCACGGTCGCGGCGGCCGCGTCGTCCAGGTGGATGAACGAGGAGACGCCGCCGCCGTCGCCGACGATCGGGAACTGCCGCTTGCGCACGGGCCCGACGAGCCCGTCGTTGGCGGCGCCGTAGAAGCCGCCGTAGCGCAGCGCGGTCCCGCCGGCCTCGGTGACCGCCTCGTCGAGGTACCGCATGGCGGCGTTGGTCTCGCGCGTGGTCGGCGGCGGGGTGGGGTCGAGGGGATCGTCCTCGGTCTTGACCATGCCGCCCTGGCGCGCGTACCGGAGGCTGGCGAAGCTCTGGGCGACGAACCGGCGCACGCCCGCCGCGCGCGCGGCGGCCAGCAGCGCGTCGGTGCCCTCTCTGCGAAGCCGGTTGGTCTGCGCGAAGCTGCGATCCATGTTCCTGGAGAAGCGCACGTCCGCCAGGGCGGTCGCCTGGTGGACGATCGCGTCGGGCTCGGCTCCAAGTACGGCCCTGCGCACGGCGCGCGCGTCGAGCAGGTCCAGCTCGACCGCCGTCGCCCCGAGCGCCTGGATCCGCTCGGCGCCCGCCGGCGACCTGGAGGCGCCGATCACCTCGTGTCCTGCGTTGAGCAGTTGCGGGACGAGCCGGGTGCCGATCGCACCGCTGGCTCCCGCGACAAAGACGCGCATCAGGTGCTCCTTTGGGTATCGGGCTGGCGTAGGTGTGCTGACCCGTCACATCGCCCGCATCTGGCGGGTCTACTGAGAGGACCCCTCCCGAACGAGGAATGTGACCGATGGACGAACAGGAATGGCTCGCGGAACGGTTCGAGCAGCACCGGACGCGGCTGCGGGCGGTGGCCTACCGGATGCTCGGCTCCCTCAGCGAGGCCGACGACGCCGTCCAGGACGCCTGGCTGCGGCTCAGCCGCGCCGACGCCAGCGAGGTCCAGGACCTCGGCGCATGGCTGACGACCGTGGTCGCGCACGTGTCGCTGAACATGCTCCGCGCGCGCAGCGCGCGGCGCCTGGAGCCGCTTGGCCCCCACGTGCCCGACCCGGTCGTCGACCGCGCCGCCGGCGGCGATCCCGAGCAGCAGGCGCTGCTCGCCGACTCGGTCGGTCTGGCGCTGCTGGTGGTCCTCGAGACCCTCACCCCTGCCGAGCGGCTCGCGTTCGTGCTGCACGACATGTTCGCCGTGCCGTTCGAAGAGATCGCGCCGATCGTGGGGCGCTCGCCCGAGGCGGCGCGGCAGCTCGCCAGCCGCGCCCGCCGCCGCGTGCGGCGGACCGCCCCGGTGATCGACGCCGACCTGGCGACCCAGTGGGAGGTGGTCGACGCCTTCCTGGCCGCCGCCCGCGACGGGGACTTCGACGCGCTGGTCGCTGTGCTCGACCCCGACGTCGTGCTCCGGGCCGACGGCGGCGCCGTGCGTGCGGGCGCATCGCACGAGGTCCGCGGCGCCAGGGCGGTCGCCGGCCAGGCGGTGCTGTGGGCGCGGGCCGACCTGACCATGCGGCGCGCGCTCGTCAACGGCGCCGCGGGCATGGTCACGATCCGCAACGGGCAACCGTACGCGGTCACCGCCATCACGATCCGCGACGGCAGGATCGCGGAGTTCGACATCCTCGCCGACCCCGAACGGCTGGCGCAGCTCGACCTGACCATCCTCGAGGACTGACGGCGAGGACTGCCGGCGTCAGGAGTGGCCCCTGACCGGGTGCGGCCGGTAGGGCGCCTCCAGGCGGGCCACCTCGTCGTCGCTCAACGTCACCTCCACCGCCGCGACCGCGTCGTCGACGTGGCGCGACCTGGTCGCCCCGACGATCGGCGCGGTCACCGCCGGCCTGCCGAGCAGCCACGCCAGCGCGACCTGGGCGGGTGCCAGGCCGCGCTCGCCGGCGACCGCGCGGACCGCGTCGACGACATCGAAGTCGGCGTCGTCGTACAGCTCGTCGGCGATCGGGTCGGCGCCGGCCCGGACCGTGTGCCGCTCGCCACCGCGCTCGCGGGTGCCGGCCAGCAGCCCGCGCGCCAGCGGGCTCCACGGGATGACGCCGACGCCCTGGTCGACGCACAGCGGGATCATCTCCCGCTCCTCCTCCCGGTAGACCAGGTTGTAGTGGTTCTGCATCGACACGAACCGGGTCCAGCCGGCCGCCTCGGCGGTGTGCTGCGCCTTGGCGAACTGCCAGGTGAACATGCTGGAGGCGCCGAGGTAGCGCGCCTTGCCGGAGCGCACCACGTCGTGCAGCGCCTCCATGGTCTCCGCGATCGGCGTCTGGTCGTCCCAGCGGTGGATCTGGTAGAGGTCGACGTGGTCGGTGCCCAGCCGGCTCAGCGACGCGTCGATGCTGGCGAGGATGTGCTTGCGGGACAGCCCCTGGTCGTTGGGGCCCGACCCCACCGGGAAGTAGACCTTGGTGGCCAGGACGTAGTCCTCGCGGCGCGGGAAGAGCTTGGCGAGCAGCCGGCCGGTGATCTCCTCGCTCTCGCCGTCGTTGTACACGTCGGCGGTGTCGAAGAAGGTCACGCCGGCCTCGACCGCCTGCCGCACGATCGGCTCGGCCTGCTCCTCGGGCAGCGCCCACCGCCGCGAGGCGGGACTGCCGAAGCTCATCATGCCAAGGCAGATCCGCGAGACCTTCAGCCCCGACGAGCCGAGCCGCACGTACTCCATGCCGCCTCCTCCACGGTCGGCGCCGTCAGGGCGCCATCGCCTTGACCGTCCAGCGGTCGCAGACCGTCTCGATGACCAGGCGGCCGCGGCCGCCGCCGGCCACGCGCTCGGAGCCGCTTCCCTTCACCGCGAACCGCTGCACGGAGACCTTGTCGAGCCTGCCCTCACCGGTGATCTTGAAGTTGCCGCCGCCGTGGCTGGCGAAGCTCGGGCAGTCGAACGACCACTCCAGGCGCCAGCCGTCGGGCGCCTCGAACGGCACGGGGTGGACGCCCTCGCCGCCCGATCGCTGCCACAGGACCCCGCGCTTGGCGCTGGCCGTGGTGCGTGGCGCCGGCGTGGTCGGCGGCTGCGTCGGCGCGGCCCGGGCCGGCCGGGTGGTGGCGGAGGCGACGCCGGTGACCATGGTGGGGTTGGCCTGCCGGTCCCGGCGCGACCCCAGCGCCACGGTGGCCCCCACCAGCACGGCCACGACCACGACGGCGATGGCCAGGTTGAGGATCCACACCCGGCGGTACCACGGTGGCTTGGGCAGCTCCACCACGACGAAACCCCCTGCTCGCCCAAGATGCTAACAGCGGCGCGGCAAACGCTTGACTCCGGTACGCAGGTACAGGGTTATGGTGCGGGTGCGGCCGCCGGCGGCGGCCGCCACGCGGAACCCAGGAGGTTGCCATGCCCGAGTCCGGCGTCCCGATCGCCTGCACCCTGCACCCCAACGAGATGGGCGCACGGCTGGAGGAGTGGCACCGGCTGTTCGCCGCCCACCTCGCCGGGATCGAACGGCCGGCGCCGACCCGGCTGCGGCTGGCCCTGGCCGCCGGCGCCGGCCTGGCGCGCACGCGCGACCTGGCCGCCCGCGAGATGGAGTGCTGCGCCTTCATGACCTTCACCGTCACCCCGGGCGACAGGCGACTGCTGGTCGACGTCGAGGTCCCGGCGAAGGCGGCGCCGACCCTCGACGGCCTGGCCGGGATCGCCGAGCGGGCGGCCCGCACCCCAGCGCGGTGAGCGGCGGGCTGCGCACCGGCCAGCTCGCCGAGCGGGCCGGGGTGAACGTCCAGACCCTGCGCTACTACGAGCGCCGCGGCCTGCTGGACGCGCCGCCCCGCCGCCCGTCCGGGCAGCGGGAGTACCCGGAGGCGGCGGTGCGGCTGCTGCGCACCATCAAGGCCGCGCAGCGGCTGGGGTTCACCCTGGCCGAGATCGAGGAGCTGATCGCCCTCTCCGAACACCGGCGCGGCACCGGCGAGCTGCGGCGGCGCGCCGGTCGCAAGGTCGCCGAGGTCGACGCCAAGATCGGCCAGCTCCAGCGGGTGCGCGAGGCGCTGCTGACGGTGGTGGCCGCCGACTGCGACTCGCTGACCGACTGCACCTGCGGCCTCGGCGCGCCGCTGCCGGAGCTGGAGCCGGGCGCGCCCGAGCGCCAGGCCGGGTGACGCCGCCGCGGCGGCGGCGTCAGGGGATGTTGAGGGCGTCCTTGACGAGCTCCATGTCGGCCTGAAGCTGGGCGACCTGGCCGGCGAGGTCGTCGGTGCCTGGCCGAGAGGGCGTTGGTGGTGGCGTTCACCTGGTTGAACGTCTTGTCGACCTTGGACTCGACCTTCTCGACCCGTTGGCGAGGTCGCCGGTCTTGATGTTGACCTGGTTGAAGGTGCGCTCGATCTTCGCCTGGATCACGGCTGCCGGCTGTTGTCGGGGACCGGCCGCCAGATCGCGAAGTCGCAGCGTGCGATCCCGACCACCTCCCCACAACGGGCGCCGTTACGGGCGAATCCGGCACCGGGCCAGGCGATCATGCCGCGCCGGCCGCCACCCGTCCACCTCAGGAGAGCGGCTGCAGGCTGCCGGTAGCCGGGATCTCCGGGTAGGTGGCGTTGGAGACGATCTCCAGCTCGAACGGGCGGGTCGTGCCCGACCGCCACTGGCCGCCGACCAGGGGGGTCCTGGCGACGTTGGGGAAGTCGGCCAGCTTGCTGGTCCAGTCGACGGGGCCGACGATGGTGTCCAGGCGGGTGGCCGCGATCGCCTCGACGATCGCCTGCCGGTCGCCGACGTCGCCGACCCGCTGCAGCACGTCGGCGGCGACCTCGAACAGGGCGTGGGCGAAGCCGATCGGCTGGATCCACTGCCTTCCGGTGGCGGCGGTGAACGCCGCCGCCAGGTCGGCGGCGCCCTCGCCGGTGAGCGAGGACCTGAACGGGTGCCTGGGGCTCCACGACACCGTGGTGGAGACGCCCTCGGCGTCCCCCATCGCCTCCAGGAAGGCCGGGAACTGCGCGGCCTTGGCCACCGTGACGATCCTCGGCGCGTAGCCGACCTCGCCGGCCTGCTTCCAGAAGGTCGCGAAGTCGGGCGGCATTGGCACGCCGGTGACGATGTCCGCGCCGGCGTCCTTGAACCGCTGGATCTCGACCATGAAGCTGTCCTTCTCGTTGCGGTAGCGGCCCGGGTCGACGACCTGGTAGCCCTGCGGCTCCAGCGCGGCCGGGAAGCCCTTGCTGAAGGCCTTGCCGTCGCGGTCGTCGGGCCACAGGCCGCCGAGGACCTGGTTGTTCTCGATCTGGCCCCACATGTCGGCGAACACCGAGATCAGATCCTCCATGCCCCAGAAGAAGTGCCAGGTCCACCGGTAGGGCTGGGGGTCCTCGGGATTCGGGGCCGGGTCGCGGTCCAGGAACCACGGCTGGTAGGGGGTGACGGTGGAGATGCAGGGCACGCCGGCCCGCTCGCAGGCGTCGGCCACCGGGTTGGTGGTCTCCGGGGTGCTGCTCACCAGCATCAGGTGGACCCGGGCCTCGATGAGCTGCCTGGCGACCTCGCCGGCCCGCACCGGGTCGGACTGGGTGTCCTTGACCAGGATCTCCAGCGGGTAGGCGCGCCCGCCGATCTCCAGGCCGTCCTTGAAGCGCCGCTTGGCGCGGTCGATGACGAAGCTGTCGGCGTCCCCGAAGGTGAACAGCGGCCCGCTCTGGGGGGTCACGTAGCCGAGCCGGATCGGCTGCCGGTCGGCGAGCGGGTCGGCGGTGCGGCAACCGGCCAGCAGGGCCGCGCCGGACAGCGCGGCGAGCTGGACGAACCGCCGGCGGTCCACGCCGGGGGGCGTGGCTGGGGCTGCGTCACCGTCCACGTCACCCACCGGTCCCCGGGGCCGGCCGGCGGCCCTGCCAGGCGTCGCCCGGCACCAGCTTGTCGGCGGTGCCGACGGTCACGGCCGTCACCTGGGCGAGCACGTCGTGGATCTCGGCGGCGTCGGGCAGCACGCAGCGCAGGTCGGTGACGCCGGCGTGCGCGAAGGAGGTCACCCGCTGGTGGCACTGCTCCGGGGTGCCGAACACGCCCGCCTGCTCGGGCGGGCCCAGCCCGGCGAAGGCGGGCTCCGCGTCCCAGCGGGCCCTGGCCTCGGTGACCGTCCGCCCCACCGACACCGGCAGCCGCACCGCCACCCCGAGCGACTCCGGCTCCCGTCCCACCAGCCCGCAGGCCGCCCGCAGCTCCCTGGCCATCTCGGCGACGCGGTCCACGTCGGCGGCGGTCACCAGCACGTCGTCGGCGACCCCCACCAGCCACTGGAGGCTCTCCCGGTCCAGCCGCTCCGGGTCGCCCACCTCCACGGCCACCGTGGGCCGCCCCCGGGCCGCCGGCGTGGCGGGGGAGCCCGCCCCTTCGCCGCCCGCGGTCGGCGCGGCCCCGGCGACGGCCGCGTGCCGCCCTTCGCCGGCCGCGGGTGGTGCGGCCCCGGCGGCGGGTGCGTCCCGCCCTTCGCCGGCCGCGGGCGGGGGGGCCAGGGCGGCGGTGAAGGCGTCGGCGTAGGGGCGCAGGGGCGCGCCGGCGGCGGCCAGCAGCGACACCTCCACGCGGTCGCCGGCCTGGTCGGCCAGGGCGGCGGCCAGCTCCGCCAGCAGCGCGGCGGGTCGCCGGCCGGCCAGCAGCATCGCCCCCAGCCGCACCCTGGTGGTGGCCGGCGCCAGCGCCGCCAGCGCCGTCCAGGGGTCGAGCTCCTCCGCGGGTGGCGGGCCGGGCCGGGCGCTGTCGTCGACCCAGACCGCGCCGATGCCGGCGCGGTCGCACATCCGGGCCACCTCGGCGAGCCGCCCGGCCGGGTTGCGCGCGTCCAGCACCACGCCGAGACGGACCAGGCGCCCGGGCGGCGGCAGGGTCGGTTGGAATGCTGGCATGGGGCAGATTGTAGGCACGCAGGGGCCGCTCCGGTCCCTTGAGGCCGCGCGGACGCCAACCGGCGCGAGCTCACCGCCCA
>Ga0081538_10005566_pt1 | contig 11305 bp, 7 predicted proteins | sample TabmetS5T2R1_FD_71022 | JGI IMG/M metagenome (GOLD analysis project Ga0081538, IMG submission 71022) | Tabebuia heterophylla rhizosphere microbial communities from the University of Puerto Rico - S5T2R1 | ecosystem: Host-associated > Plants > Roots > Rhizosphere ... | reverse complement strand
GTTCCTGGAGGGCACCGAGCCGGGGGTGCTGGCCCGGGTCCGCGAGGGGCTGGACCGCCTGGAGCGGCTCGGCGCCCGGCTCGAGGAGTGCTCGCTGCCCTCGTTCGAGTACGCCCTGTCGGCCTACTACCTGATCGCCCCGGCCGAGTGCTCCTCCAACCTGGCCCGCTACGACGGGGTCCGCTGGGGGCTGCGGTCCAAGGACTCGGCCGACGTGATCGACATGATGCAGCGGACCCGCCAGGCCGGGTTCGGGGCCGAGGTCAAGCGCCGCATCATGCTCGGGACCTACGCCCTGTCGGCCGGCTACTACGACGCCTACTACGGCCAGGCCCAGAAGGTCCGGACCCTGGTCCGCCGCGAGCTCGAGGCCGCCTACGACCGCTTCGACCTGCTGGCCGGCCCGACCGCGCCCACGGTCGCCTTCCCCATCGGCGAGAAGGCCGACGACCCGCTGGCCATGTACCTCAACGACGTGTTCACCATCCCGGTCAACCTGGCCGGCAACGCGGCCGTGTCGGTGCCGGCCGGGCTGTCGGACGGGCTGCCGGTGGGGCTGCAGCTGATCGCCCCGGCGCTGGGGGAGGCGACCATGCTCCGGGCCGCCTGGGCGTTCGAGCAGGACCTCGGCCTCCCCACCCGGCCGACCCGACCCCAGGAGGTGCGCCCGTGACCGCCGTCGTCGCCCCCGAGGTCGGGGCCCGCCAGTACGAGACCGTCATCGGCATCGAGACCCACTGCGAGCTCGGCACCGCGACCAAGATGTTCTGCGCCTGCCCGACCACCTTCGGGGCCGAGCCCAACACCCAGGTGTGCCCCGTCTGCCTGGGCGAGCCGGGGTCGCTGCCGGTGGCCAACGGCCGCGCCGTCGAGTTCGCGGCCCGGATCGGGCTGGCCCTGCACTGCCGGATCGCCGAGCGCTCCCAGTTCCACCGCAAGAACTACTTCTATCCGGACATGCCCAAGAACTACCAGATCTCCCAGTACGACGAGCCCCTGTGCGTCGGCGGGTGGCTGGACGTCGACGTGGAGGGCGAGGTCCGGCGGGTCGGGATCACCCGGGTCCACCTGGAGGAGGACACCGGCAAGAGCCTGCACGTCGGGGCCACCGGGCGGATCCACGGGGCCGACTACTCGCTGGTCGACTACAACCGGGCCGGGATCCCGCTGGTCGAGATCGTCTCCGAGCCCGACCTGCGCTCGGCCGAGGAGGCCCGCGCCTACGCCGAGGAGCTGCGGGCGGTGCTGCTGGCCCTCGGGGTCTCCGACGCCAAGCTCGAGGAAGGCTCGATGCGGTTCGACGTGAACGTGTCGATCCGGCCGGTGGGCCACGCCGAGTTCGGCACCAAGGTCGAGCTGAAGAACCTCAACTCGCTGCGCAGCCTGTACCGGGCGGTCGCCTACGAGGCCGACCGGCAGCGCCGGGTCCTGGCCGACGGCGGCCGGCTCACCCAGGAGACCCGCCACTGGGACGAGGGGGCGGGCCGGACCGAGCCGATGCGGTCCAAGGAGTTCGCCACCGACTACCGCTACTTCCCCGAGCCCGACCTGGTCCCCATCGAGGCCACCGCCCCCTGGGTCGACGGGCTCCGGGCCGACCTGCCCGAGCTGCCGGCCGAGCGCCGGGCCCGCCTGGCCGAGGCCACCGGCCTGCCCGCCAAGGAGGTCGGCTGGCTGGCCCGCGACCCCGAGGTGCTGGCCTACTTCCAGAGCGTAGCCGCCGGGCGGGACCCCAGGGTGGTGGCCAGCTGGGTGATGGGCGAGCTCCAGCGCGACCTGCGCGAGTTCGACCACACCATGGCCTCGAACCCGGTGGGGCCGGAGCGGCTCGGCGAGCTGCTCGATCTCCTCTCCGCCGGCACCGTCTCGGCCACCGCGGCCAAGGACGTGCTGGCCGAGATGTTCAGCTCGGAGGCGTCGCCGTCCACCATCGTGGAGCGCAAGGGGCTGGCCCAGATCTCCGACACGGGCGAGCTGGAGGTGGTGGTCGAGCGGGTGGTGGCCGCCAACCCCGACCTGGCCGAGAAGTTCCGCGGCGGCAAGCGGGGCGTGCTCGGCGCCCTGGTCGGCCAGGTCATGCGCGAGACCCGCGGCCGGGCCAACCCCAAGCTGGTCAGCGACCTGCTGGAGCGGGCCATCGGCGGCTGAGCCAACATCCGCATACCGGGACGTATAAGCTGCTGGCGCCATGACCACCACCCCCCAGGTGCTCCTGGAACGCTACGAGGTCGGCCGGCTGCTCGGCGCGGGCGGCATGGCCGAGGTCTTCGAGGGCCGCGACCGGCTGCTGGCCCGCCGGGTCGCCATCAAGGTGCCGCTGTCCCAGTACGCCCACGACCCGGAGTTCGCCCAGCGGTTCCGGCGGGAGGCGCAGGCGGCGGCCAGCCTGTCGCATCCCGGGGTGGTCGCCGTCTACGACACCGGCGCCGAGAACGGCACCCACTTCATCGTCATGGAGTACGTGGACGGCCGGACCCTCAAGGACGTCATCCGGGCCGAGGCGCCGCTGTACCCGGACCGGGCGGCCGAGATCACCGCCGACGTCTGCGCCGCCCTGGCCGCGGCCCACGCCCGCGGCCTCGTCCACCGCGACGTCAAGCCGGCCAACATCATGCTCATGCCCGACGGCCGGGTGAAGCTGATGGACCTGGGGATCGCCCGGGCGGCCGCGGGCGAGACGGTCACCCAGACCGCGGCCATGCTCGGCACCGCCCAGTACCTGTCGCCCGAGCAGGCCCAGGGGCAGGCGGTCGACTACCGCAGCGACCTCTACTCGCTCGGCTGCTGCCTGTACGAGATGCTCACCGGCACGGTGCCGTTCCGCGGGGCGACCCCGGTGGCCATCGCCTACCGGCACGTCCGCGAGGACCCGGCCGCGCCGCGGCTGCTCAACCCCGACATCCCGCCGGCCCTGGAGGCGGTCTGCCTCAAGGCCATGGCCAAGCGGCCCGAGGACCGCTACCAGACCGCGGCCGAGCTCCGCGCCGACCTGGAGCGGGCCCGGTCCGGGCAGCGGATCGCGGCCGGCCCGGCCGCCGCCGGGGCGGCGACGGCGGCCATGGCGACCACCGTCCTGCCGCCGCTGGGCGGCTACCCGGGGGCCGGCGACCCGACCGCGGCCTTCGGCGGGCCCGTCGCCCCCAGCCGGGCCGCCCGCCACGCCGAGCCCCCGCCGGGCCAGCGCCGGCGCTGGTGGCTGTACGTGCTCGTTCCCCTGGGGGTGCTGGCCCTGGGGGTCGGGGTCGCGTTCGCGGTCTCGCAGCTGGTCGGCGGGCTGCCCGAGACCCCCTCGGCCCAGACCCTGCCCACCGCCACCGCGCCCACGACGGTCCCGACGACCCTCCTCCAGACCTCGACCTCGCAGCTCCCCACCACCTCGCGGCTGCCCACCACCACCGCGCCGCCGACCACCGCCCCCAGCACCACCCAGCAGCAGTCCGCCCAGGTCCAGGTGCCGGACGTGATCGGCCGCCGCGCCCGGGTGGCCAGGGCCCAGCTGGAGGCGGCCGGGCTCCGGGTCAACCAGCAGGAGCTCCCGGTCCGCGACCCCCAGCAGGCCGGCCGGGTCGTCCTCCAGAACCCGCAGGCCGGGACCACCGTCGGGCGGGACTCCACCGTCACCATCGTGGTCGGCCTCCGCTTCGGCGACGACGGCGACGGCTGAGCGGGCCATGGCGGCGGCGCGGGTGGTGCTGTTCGGGGCCACCGGGTACACGGGCCGGCTGACGGCCGAGGCCCTGGCCGCGGCCGGGGCGAGGCCGGTGCTGGCCGGCCGGGACCGGGGCCGGCTGGAGGCCCTGGCCGGGCGGCTCGGGGACCTGCCGGTGGCCGAGGCCGACACGGCCCGGCCGGACAGCGTCCGCGACCTCGTCGGCCCCGGCGACGTGCTCGTCAGCACCGTCGGCCCGTTCCTGACCCGGGGCGAGCCGGCGGTCCGGGCGGCCGTGGACGCCGGCGCGGCCTACCTGGACGCGACCGGGGAGCCGCCGTTCCTGCGCCGCGTGTTCGAGGAGCACGGCCCGAGGGCGGCCGGCCGCTGCGGCCTGGTCCCGGCCTTCGGCTACGACTTCGTCCCCGGCAACCTGGCCGGCGCCCTCGCCCTGGCCGAGGCCGGGGAGGCGGCCCGGGTCACCGTCGGCTACTTCGTGACCGGCAGGGGCGGGTTCAGCAGCGGGACCACGGCCTCGGGGGCCGGGCTCCTGCTGGAGCCGGGGTTCGCCTGGCGGGGCGGGCGGCTGCGGCGGGAGCGGACGGCCCGGCGGGTGCGGGCGTTCCCGATCGGGGGCCGGGACTGGCTGGGGGTCTCCTACGGCGGCAGCGAGCACTACGCCCTGCCCCGGCTCGCCCCCGGCCTGCGCGAGGTCGAGGTGTACCTGGGCTGGTTCGGCCGCCGCTCCCGGGCCGTGCGGGCCGCCTCGTCGGTGGGGGCGCCGCTGGCCCGCCTCCCGGGCGTCCGGTCCCTGGCCCAGGCCGCCGCCGGCCGGCTGGCCCGGCGCACCGGCCAGGGCCCGGACGAGGCCGCCCGCGGGCGCTGCCGCTCCCTGATCGTGGCCCTGGCCAGCGACGCCGGGGGCCGCGAGCTGGCCCAGGTCCGCCTGCGCGGCCCCGACCCCTACACCCTCACGGCCCGGCTGCTCGCCTGGGGCGCCCGCCGGGCGGCCGGCCACGGCCTGGCGTCCACCGGCGCCCTGGGCCCGGTCGACGCCTTCGGCCTCGAGGCCCTCCAGGCCGGCGCGGCCGAGGCCGGCCTGGAGCGCGACGGCCCCTGAGGCGTCAGCGCACCGGGAACGCCCGGACCAGGGTCTGGTGGATGCGGCTGTTGGTGGCGTCGCGGGCCGAGGTGCGCAGGCTCACGTAGCCGCCGGAGCGGAGCCGGGAGCCCGGCAGCCAGCCCCGGTACCGGCCAGGGCCGAGCTTCTTCAGCCCGACCTTGCGCCAGCTGGCGCCGTCGTCGGTCGAGAACCACAGGTCGGTGGCGACCACCGGGCTGTCCGGCGCCCCCTCCTGCCTGGCCACCCGCAGGTCGACCGTGACCGGCCGCCCGGCCACGGCGCCGTTGCGGCCTCCGAGCGGGGCGACCTGGTAGTCGACCGCCAGCAGCGGCAGGAGCGCGTACGGCTCCTGCCCGGGCGGGGCCGCGGACGTGAACCACCAGCGGGTCCGGGACACGTTGGCCAGCCGGGTCAGGCCGTGCAGGTCCAGGTCGCGCTCCAGCCGGTAGCTGGCCCGGGTGGCCGGCACCGCCACCTGGAGGAACGGGTCGCGGGCGCTGGCCACCAGTCTGCCGTTCCGGTACAGCCGGAACGCCTGGGTGGCCACCGGGTCCTCGCTCCACTCCCACGGGTAGCCGTTGTGGCCGCCGGTGTCGCGCAGGTCGGCCACCCCGGCGAACATCCAGTCCGCGCCCCGGTCGCCGTAGCCGCTGGCGTGCAGCGGCGCCCCGAACCAGCGCTCGTCGATCCGCTCCCCGGCCGCGAAGTCGCGCCACGGGCCGAGGAAGTCGATGAAGGCGTCCCCGTTGTACCAGATGGCGTCGTGGATCCACTGGATCGGGGCCGGGCTCAGGTACTCGACCCGGGTCCGCGGCACCGCGACCGGCTCGAAGGTGCCGCTGGCGAAGAACTGCAGGGGCGCGAACCCGATCCGCACGTCCTGGTACTCGGCCCGGTCGTTGAGGGCGCGGTAGTGGCCGGTGGACCGGGCCAGCCGGGCCCGCTCGGCCGCCGGCAGGACCCAGCGCGGCGGGTCCGGGACCCGGCCGCCGTACTGCAGCAGGTCGTAGAGGGTGGCGGCGGTGGCCGGGGAGGTGGTCCCGGCCGGGAGCAGCCGGGTGCGCAGCTCGACCTCGAACTGGCCGGTCGAGACCGGCTCGGTCGGCTCGGCGAAGACACCGCTCTCGGCCTGCCCCGAGCCGACGCCGAAGCTGGAGGCGAGGCCGTAGTCCCCGCCTTCGTCGAGCCGGGTGTAGCCCAGGTCGAGGAGGTTGAGGTCGGCCGCCACCCCCTCGATCCCGGTGGTCACCGGTTCGGCCCGGCGGGCGTCGAGGGTGAAGGTGGTCGCGCCGGTGATCTCGACCTCCGGGTCGCCGACGAGGGAGAAGGTGTCGAAGCTCCCGCCGACCACGTTCCCCATGATGTGGTAGGTCCCGGGCGCGACCCGGACGGTGATGGTGGCGTCCTCGTCGAAGAACAGGAAGTCGGCGAACAGCTCGCCGTCGTCGACGTTCATCACGCCGGCGTCGGCGAAGGCGGCCGGCCGGCCGGCGCGGTCAAGGGCCCTGAGGGTCAGGTCGTAGCGCTCCGGCTCCTTGTAGAAGCCGACGGGGACGCGCACCGGCGGCCCGCCGGCCGGGGTCGCGACCACGGCGCCGCTGTAGCGGCCGGGCTCGCCCGCCCGCACGTCCAGGGTCACCTGGGCGCTGGCCTCGCCGCCGGCGGGCAGGGTCAGCCGCGACGGCGTCAGCGTGGCCATCCCGGCCGGGGCCGGGTCGCCGTCCTCGTCCTCCAGCTCGAGCCGCAGCTCCACCGTGGTCTCGGCGTCGCCCAGGTTGAGCAGGGGCACCGCCTTGGTCACCGGCCGCGCGTCCGTCTGCGGGTAGCGGAAGAACCCGAAGTCGACGTTGGCCCGGCGGGCGATGACCCGCTGGTCGATGGCGTGGGCCACGTCCAGGCGGCCCCCGCCCTGCTCGTACACGCCGAGGTCGGGATGGGGCTCGGCGGTGCCCATGAGCACCGCCTTGATGCGGGCCGGGGTCCAGTCGGGCCAGCGCTGGGCCATGACCGCGGCCGCCCCGGCCACGTGCGGGGTGGACATGGAGGTGCCGGTCAGCCGGGTGTACCACTGGTCGACGGGCTCGCCGAGGGAGGTCCCGGCGGCCCGGGCGGCCACGATGTCCACGCCCGGGGCGGTGATGTCGGGCTTCATGGCGTAGTCGCCGAAGCGGGGGCCGCGGGCCGAGAACTCGGCCAGCTCGTCGTCGCCGTCGACGGCCCCGACGGTCAGGGCGGACAGGGACACGCCGGGGGTCTCGACCGTCTGCTCGCCGGGGCCGAAGTTGCCGGCCGAGATGACGAACAGGGTCCGGTGGCGGGCGGTGAGGCGGTCCACGGCCTGGCTCATGGGGTCGCTGCCGTCGGTCGGCCAGCCGCCGAGGCTCATGTTCACGACCCGGGCCCGCTGGGCGGCCGCCCACTCCATCCCGGCGATGATCCCCGACTCGCTGCCGAAGCCGAAGTCGTCCAGCACCTTGCCGTTGAGCAGGCTGGCCCCGAAGGCCACGCCCCTGCGCGCGCCGCCGGACCGGGCGCCGCTGCCGGCCACGACCGAGGCCACGTGGGTGCCGTGGCCGAGGTGGTCGGTGGTGGAGCCGGACTCGGCGAAGTCGGCCGCGGCCACCACCTTGCCGCCGGCCAGGTCGGGGTGGGTGGCGTCGATGCCGGTGTCGAGCACGGCCACCTTGACGCCCTGGCCGGTGAGGCCGGCCGACCAGGCGGCCGGGGCGCCGATCTGGGTCAGGTTGGGGTCGAGGTCGGTGGCCCGGAAGCGGCGGTCCAGCCACACCCTGGTCACCCCGGCCAGCGTCCCCGTGGTCCGGGAGCCGCTGGTGTCGGTGGCGGCCAGGGCCGCCCCCAGCTTGGCCGCGGCCACCCGGGGCTGGCGCATGGCGGTGGCCCGGAGGCTGGCCAGCTCCCGCACCGGCCGCAGGGAGGCGGCGGCCAGGGCGGGCGGGCGCCGGGCCGTCCGGCGCTGCACGATCAGCGGCAGGCTGGGCGCGCGGGCGTCGCCGTAGCCCATCTGCTGGAGCGCCGTGACGTTGAACAGGTCCAGGTCGAGCAGGCGGCCGACCAGGTGGTGGACGTCGCCGGGGATCACGTGGAGGTCGCCGCGGACGGACACGACCTGGAAGGCCGGCCGGGGGCCGCGCCGCGGGGCCGGGAGCACCTGCACCGCCTGGCGGCCGCCGGCCCGCTGGCGCAGCAGCACCTTGTCACCGGTGAGGAGGGTGACGGCGACGGGCCGCTCCCGGCCGAGCCGGGCCGGGGCCGCGGCCCCGGCGCCCTGGGTGGCGGCGGCCCCGCCGGCGGGGCCGGCGGCGGTGGCCAGGAGGGCGGCGGCAAGGAGCAGGGTGGTGAGCTGGCGGGCACGTCGCGTGGCGGGCATCCATGCCTCCTCGGCCGGCTTTCGTCCCGCCGGAGAGGTTCGCACCGAACGCACCGTGAGTCCAGGGTGCGGAGAACTCCGCGTCCATCCCGTTACCAACCGGGTTCGCCGGCCGGGCTGGGACCGGCCTCGGCCGGATCGACCGAGCCGGTCAGTCGCGCCCGCGCTGCTGGTAGCTGGCCCGGACGGACCTGCTCAGGGCGCGGATCTGGCGGCGCCGGTTGGCGGCGGCCAGGGGGTCGGCGCGCTGCTCGGCCCAGGCCAGCTCGCGCTGGAGCTTCTCCCAGGCGGCGAACCGCTCCTCCGGCAGCCGGCCGTCCTCCAGGGCCTGGAGGACCGCGCAGCCGGGCTCGGTCCGGTGCCGGCAGTCGTCGAACCGGCATTCGGCGGCCAGGGTCTCGATGTCGTCGAAGGCGGCCGCGGTCCCCGAGGCGCCGGTCCAGAGACCGAGCTCGCGCAGGCCGGGGGTGTCGATGATCAGGCCGCCGCCGGCCAGCGGGACCAGCTGGCGGGTGGTGGTCGTGTGGCGCCCCTTGCCGTCGTCCCTGACCTCGCCGGTGGCCAGCAGGTCCCGACCGGCCAGGCGGTTGACCAGGGTCGACTTGCCGACGCCGGAGGAGCCGAGCAGGACGGCGGTCCGGCCCGGGTCGAGCAGGGCCGCGATCTCGTCCACTCCTTCGCCGGTGTAGCAGCTCAGGGCCAGCACCTGGACGCCCGGGGCGACCCCGGCCAGCCCGGCCAGCTCGGTCCCGACGTCGGTGCCCCAGTCGGGGCAGAGGTCGGCCCGGCCGAGCACCACCACCGGCTGGGCGCCGCTCTCCCAGGCCAGGGCGAGCAGCCGCTCCACCCGGCGCGGGTTGGCGTCGCGCCCGGGGGCCACCACCGCCAGCACCAGGTCGACGTTGGCGGCCAGGACCTGCTCGCCGGCCTGCGACCCGGGGGCCCGGCGGGTCACCGCCGTGCGGCGGGGGAGCACGGCGTGGATGCGCCCGTCGCGCAGGGCCACCCAGTCGCCGACCGCCGGCAGCCCGGCGACGCTGGGCCCGGCCAGGTGGCGCAGCCGGCCGGTGGCCTTGGCGAGCGTCTCGCCCTCCCCGGTCGCGACCAGGTCGCCGCCCCGGTGGGCGGCGACCACCCGCCCCGGCCGGTGGCCGGTGGCCGCCCAGGGTGCGAACAGGTCGGCGAAGGCGCCGTCCCAGCCAAGCAGTTCGAGGTCCATGGTCCCAGCATGGGCCGCCGGCCGCGCCGCCGCACCCGAATTACCCCGCCTTGACCGGCGGCGTGGCCCACGATCAGGATGCGGCCGCCGGTCGCGACATTCCCGCATCCAGCCCGAGGAGGAACCCGATGACCGCGGCCAGGATCATCGAAGCCGTCGGGAGCCTGCTGTGGCCGCTGCTGGTGGCCGTGGTCCTGATCCGGGTGGTCCCCCACATCCCCGGCGTGGTCGCCGACCTCCGCAAGGCCATGCGGACCCGCGCCTTCACGGTCAAGATCGGCGGCGTCGAGCTGTCGATCGAGGACGCCGCCGAGCAGCTCCGCCGCCAGGTCACCGACCTCCAGACCCAGCTGGCGGCCCAGCTCGCCCAGCGGGGCGACGCCGGCCCCGGCCCGCCGGCGGCCCCCGGGGCCCCGCCCGACGCCCCCGACGGCGCCGGGGCCGGCCCGGCCGCCGACCAGGGCCGCGCGACCGTCCTGTGGGTCGACGACGACCCCGACGGCAACGCCCTGGAGCTGGCCAAGCTCCGCGACGACGGCCTCGAGGTGCTCCTGGCCCGCTCCACCGCCGAGGCCATGGACGTCCTCTCCCTGCGCCGGGGCGTGCGCGCCATCGTCACCGACATGGGCCGGGCCGAGGACGGTGAGTTCCGCTCCCACGCCGGCCTGGCCCTCCTCCGCCAGCTCCACGAGGCCGAGCAGGACCAGCCCGTGCTCGTCTACACCAGCGCCCGCCGGGTCGAGCTCGACCGCCAGGACGCCCTCGACGCCGGGGCCACCGCCGTGACCGCCTCCCCGACCGAGCTGTTCGCCGCCCTCCGGCGCATCCTCTCCACCCCGGCCCCCGCCCCGGAGCCGGCCCCGGCCGCCGGCCCGCGCCGCCGCCCGACCCGGCCCGGCTGAACGCCGGGCCTCAGTCGACGGCCCGGCGCAGGAACAGCCGGATGCCGACGGCCAGGGCGACCGCGACGGTCACGACCAGGACCAGCACCGACACCAGGGGCGGGATGTGGGGGACCTCGGGGACCATCGCCGCCCGCATGCCCTCGCTGACGTAGGTGAGCGGGTTGAGGGCGGTCACGACCTGGAACCAGGGCAGGTGGTCCAGTGACGCCCACGGGTACTGGCTGGCCCCGGTGAACAGCAGCGGGGTCAGGACCAGGGCGAACATGACGTTGATGCGGTTGGCGGGGACCGCCGTGCCCATGATCATGCCCAGGCAGGACCCGGCCAGGCAGCCGAGCACGAGGACGGTCGCGAACAGCGGGAGGCCGGCCGGCCGCCACGGGACCGAGCCGAGCACCAGGACCCCGATCGGCAGCATGACCAGGGCGGCCAGCAGGGCCCGGAGGCTGGCGAAGACCACCTTCTCGACCGCCACCATCCCCACCGGCAGCGGCGCCAGGAGCCGGTCCTCGATCTCCTTGGTGAAGCTGAAGTCGATCACCAGCGGGAAGGCGGTGCTCTGGAGTCCGGTGACGAAGGCGGTCAGGGCGACGATGCCGGGGAACAGGACGCGGGTGTAGCCGGGTTCGGCGAACCCCAGGTCGGTCAGGACCTTGCCGAAGACGAACAGCAGGAACAGCGGCTGCAGGACCACCTGGGCGAGGAACACGGGCAGCTCGCGGCCGGTCACGTACAGGTCGCGCCACAGCACGGCCAGGAACGCCCTGGCCGGGCTGGCCGTGGAGCTCACCGTGGTGCTGACCGTGGTCACCGCAGCGCCCTCCCGGTGAGCGCGATGAACACGTCCTCCAGGCTGGGGGTGCCGATGGTCACCTCGGTGAGCTGCGCCCGGTGGCCGGCCACCACCGACGCCACCGGCGCCACCAGCAGCGGCGCCTCCCCGGCCAGGTACAGCCGGGCCCGCACCTCGCCCCTGGCGGCGACCGGCTCGACCCGCTCCCCCCCCCCCGGGGGGCCCAGC
>Ga0081538_10005565_pt1 | contig 11306 bp, 9 predicted proteins | sample TabmetS5T2R1_FD_71022 | JGI IMG/M metagenome (GOLD analysis project Ga0081538, IMG submission 71022) | Tabebuia heterophylla rhizosphere microbial communities from the University of Puerto Rico - S5T2R1 | ecosystem: Host-associated > Plants > Roots > Rhizosphere ... | reverse complement strand
CTCCCGGACCAGGTCCTGCATCTGGTCCTCGAACAGCTTGTAGCGCTCCATCTCGGTGACCCGCTGGTCCTGCCAGTGGGAGAACGGGTGGGTGCCGGCCGAGGCGATCCGCAGCCCCTCCGGCTCGAGCAGGCCGGCCAGCCCCCCACGCAGCCGGGTCACCTCGGCCCGGGCCTCGGCGACGTCCGCGCAGATCCTGGTGCCGACCTCGACCACCGACTGCAGCATCTCGGCCCGCACGTCGTCCACCAGCGAGGACGAGCGGGCGGCGGCCAGCAGGGTGTCGATGTGCGCCTTCAGCTCCCCGCCGGCGTCGACGATCTGGAACTCCTCCTCGATGCCGATCGTGAGCGGCTGTTCGCCCATCGCAACCTCCCCGGGCGGTGACGGCTGCCAACAGCATGCCCACCGGGCGGCCACCGAACCAGGCCGCTCGCCTGCCGATTGCTCTCGCGATAGCGTATCTGGGTCTTCGGCGCCATCGGGCGTCGCGGGGAAGAGGGGACGAGCCGGGCCATGACCGAACGCGCCGGGCGCCCGGCCGCCCGGGTGGCAGCGGACGAGCGGGCTCAGGACCGGGGGTGGCTGCCCGGAGACGCGGAGCGCTACCGGGCGCTGTCCGAGCACGTCCCGGCGGTGCTCTACCACGAGGTGCACGAGGTCGACGGCGTCGTGCTGTACGAGAGCCCGCAGAACCGGCAGCTGCTCGGCTACACGCCCGAGGAGACGGTCCAGCCCGACTTCTGGAAGACGCTGGTCCACCCCGAGGACCGCGACCGGGTCCTGACCGAGGAGGAGCGCTGCAACCGCACGGGCGATCCCTGGCACATGGAGTACCGGGTCATCGCCAAGGACGGCCGGGTGGTCTGGGTCCGCGACCACGCCGTGCTGGTCCGCGGCGAGCGCGGCGAGCGGGACTTCTGGCAGGGCTACTACATCGACATCACCGAGCAGAAGCAGGCCGAGGCGGCGCTGCGCCAGGCGCTGGAGCGCGAACGGCAGGCGGTCGAGCGGGAGCGGCAGGCCGCCCGCCAGCTGCGGGCCCTCGACGAGATGAAGAACACCTTCCTGGACGCCGTCTCCCACGAGCTGCGCACCCCGCTCGCGGCCGTCATCGGCATCGCCCTCACCCTCAAGCGGGCCGGGGCCGACCTCGCCCAGGAGGACGCCGTCGACCTCGTCGACCGGCTGGTGGCGAACGCCGGCAAGCTGGACCGGCTCCTCACCGACCTGCTCGACCTCGACCGTCTGAGCAAGGGCATCCTGGCCCCGCGGCGCAGCCGCACCGACCTGGCCGCGCTGGTCAGCCGGGTCGCCCGGGAGTGGGAGGAGCGCAGCGGGCGGCGGGTCGACCTGGCCGTCGAGCCGGTCGTGGCCTGGGTGGACCCGGCCAAGGTGGAGCGCGTGGTCGAGAACCTGCTCACCAACGCCGGCCGGCACACCACGCCGGACACGCCGGTGTGGGTCAAGCTCGCCCGCCGGGGCGAGGGTGTGCTGCTGACCGTCGAGGACGCCGGCGGCGGGGTGCCGCAGGAGCTGCGGACCGCCCTGTTCGAACCGTTCCGCCAGGGGCCCGACGCGGCCGCCCACGCCCCGGGGGTCGGCATCGGCCTCTCCCTGGTGGCCCGCTTCGCCGAGCTGCACGGCGGGCGGGCGTGGGTGCAGGAGCGGCCCGGCGGCGGCGCGTCGTTCCAGGTCCTGCTCCCGGACTCCACCGACCCGGCGACCGTCGCCGGGCAGCGGCTCGGGTAGCCGGCCGTCCCCGCGGTGAGGCCGCGGATGCGCTCCGTCAGACGTCGAGGGCGGCGCCGAACTGGTCGCCGGTCTCCGGGTTGCCCTGCAGCAGGGTCTGGTTGCTCGCGGCCGGGAACGCCGTCCCGCTGTTGGTGAAGACGTTGGCCGCCCCGGCGTCGGTGGTGGCGCCCACGTTCTCCCCTGGCGCGCCCACGACGAGGTGCTCGAAGAAGTCGCCGCCGAGCTCGATGACCTTGACGGTGAGGGCGGCGCCGAACTGGTCGCCGACCTCGGGGTTGTCCTGCAGCAGCGTCTGGCTGCTGACGCCCGGGAGCGCCGCGCCGCTGTTCAGGAACAGGTTGACCGCCCCGGCGTCGGTGGTGGCGCCGACGTTCTCGCCCGGCGCCCCCACGACCAGATCGGAGAAGGCGCCGAAGAAGATCCCGGTGGCCAGGGCGGCACCGAACTGGTCCCCGGCCTCGGGATTGTCCTGCAGCAGGGTCTGGCTGCTCACCGCCGGCAGCGACCCGCCGCCGTTCAGGAAGAAGTTGGCCGCCCCGGCGTCGGTCGTCGCGCCCACGTTCTCCCCAGGCGCCCCCACGACCAGGTCCCTGAAACCCTCGGGGGTGACGAACCCGGAGGTGAGGGCGGCGCCGAACTGGTCGCCAGCCTCGGGGTTGTCCTGCAACAGCGCCGGCCCGCTGGTGCCCGGCAGCGCCCCGGCGGGGTTGGCGAACAGGTTGGCCGCCCCGGCGTCGACCGAGGCGCCGACGTTCTCCCCCGGCGCGCCGACCACCAGGTCGTCGAAGCCGTCGACGTCGAAGCGCCCGGCGGTGAGGGCCGCGCCGAACTGGTCCCCGGCCTCGGGGTTGTCCTGGAGCAGGGCCGGCCCGCTGGTGCCCGGCAGCGCGCCGGTGGCGTTGGAGAACAGGTTGACCGTCCCGGCGTCGGTGGTCGCGCCCACGTTCTCGCCAGGCGCCCCCACCACCAGGTCCTGCTCGCCGGCGTCGAAGAAGCCCACGATCACGGCCGCGCCGAAGCGGTCGCCGGCCTCGGGGTTGTCCTGGAGCAGGGTCTGGCTGGAGGTCAGGCCACCCGCGGAGCCGAAGAGGACGTTGACCGCCCCGGCGTCGACGGTGCCGCCCACGTCCTCGCCCGGCGCCCCGACGGCCAGGTCGAAGATCTCGTCGTCGTTGAACAGCCCCGCGGCCAGGGCGGCGCCGAACTGGTCGCCCACCTCCGGGTTGTCCTGGACAAGGGTCTGGCTGGTGCTCGCCAGCCCCGTCCCGGTGGCGATGCCGGAGAAGACGCTGACCGCCCCGGCATCGGGAGTCGAGCCGAAGTCCTCCGTCGGCGCGCCGACGGCCAGGTCCGTGCGCCCGTCGCCGTTGAAGTCGGCCCTGACCCCCACCTGCTGCAGGGCCACGGCGGCCGCGGGTCGGGCTCCGGCCCGCGACGTCGCCCTCGCCGGCACCGCCCAGGCCGTCACCGCCACGGCCAGCACCGACACCATGACCAGTCGCCGGGACATGCCGGCCTCCCTTTCAAGCCTCACCTCTTGCTCGCTGTCCCGCCGACTGTGGCAGCCCGGCGCCGCCCGCGCGGTGCCCAGCGTCACCCGTCGTCGGTGCCGTCGGTCACGCCGCCCGACCATGCCGAACGGCCCGCCGGCCGGGGGCCCTTCGGCTCATGGACACGGCGGCGGTGGGGGGCATGCTCGACCGATGACCCGGCGTCAGGAGGAGTCACCGTCATGGTGGAGCTGCGCACCCGCTACCTTGGCCTCGAGCTTGCCAGCCCGCTGGTCGCCTCGGCGTCGCCGCTGACCGGCAGCCTGGAGGGGCTGCGGCGGCTGGAGGCGGCCGGGGCCGGGGCGGTGGTGCTGCCGTCACTGTTCGAGGAGCAGCTCACCCTGGAGGCCGACAACGCCGGCCCGCACGGCTACCTTGCCCTGGTCGACAAGGCCAAGGCCACCCTCCAGGTCCCGGTGATCGCCAGCCTCAACGGCGTCACCCCCGGCGCCTGGGTCGAGCACGCCAGCCTGCTGGAGGAGGCCGGCGCCGACGCCCTCGAGCTCAACATCTACTACGTCTCCTCCAGCCCCAAGGTGGCCGGCTCGGAGGTGGAGCGGCGCTACCTGGAGCTGGTCCGCTCGGTACGCCAGACCGTCGGCATCCCCCTGGCGGTCAAGCTCAGCCCCTACTTCAGCTCGGTGGCCAACCTCACCCGCCAGCTGGTCCAGGCCGGCGCCGACGGGCTGGTCCTGTTCAACCGCTTCTACCAGCCCGACCTCGACCTGGACACCATGGAGGTGACCCCCCGCCTGGTCCTGTCCACCTCCGAGGAGCTGCGGCTGCCGCTGCGCTGGGTCGCGATCCTCCACAAGGAGGTCCCCGCCTCCCTGGCCGCCTCGACCGGGGTGCACACCGCCGCCGACGCGATCAAGGCGCTCATGGCCGGGGCGGACGTGGTCATGATGACCTCGGCCCTGCTCCGCCATGGGCCCGAGCACCTGCGCTCGGTCGAGGCCGGCCTCCGGGACTGGCTGGAGGACCACGGCATGCAGACCGTCGGCCACCTGCGCGGCATGCGCAGCCAGCGCTCGGTCCGTGACCCGGCGGCCTGGGAGCGGGCCAACTACATCACCATGCTGGCCGGCTACCCCGACCAGGTCCACACCGAGGCCCACTGACCCCGGCCGGCGGCCGCCGAGTACGGTGTCGGCGGCGGCGACGACCGGGGAAGGAGCTGGAGCACGTGTCGGACCGTGTCCGGGAGGTGGCCGAGCGGGCCAACCTGCCCGAGGGCTTCGTGGGGAAGCTCGTCGCGCTCGGTGTCCTGCCCGCCGGGGAGGGCGAGCTGGGGCTTCGAGAGGTCCGTCGGGCCCGGCTGCTCCATGCCTGGGCGGCGGCGGGGCTGTCGGTCGAGACGATCGTCGAGCTGGTCGAGGGGGGAGCGCTGACCCTGGCGTTCCTCGACGGGCCGGTGATGGCCACGCCCGAGCGCCTCGACCGTTCCTACCGGCAGCTGGCGGGCGACCGGGGGGTGCCGCTGGCGTTCCTGCTGGCGCTCCATCAGGCGCTCGGGTTCGCCCCGCCGGACCCGGGCGACCGGGCGGGCGAGGACGACGTCACCATGCTCGACATCGCCGAGGTGTTCCGCGGCGCCGGTGCCGGCGACGACGCCACCCTGCGGCTGCTGGCCGTGTACGCCGACAGCCTGCGAAGGGTCGCCAAGGCCGAGGCCGAGTTCTACGAGGCCAACATCGAGCGGCGGCTGCGGGCGACGGGCGTCGACGAGCGCCGGCTGATCGAGGTCGGCACCCAGCTCGGCGACCGCGTCCTCGGCCTGCTGGAGCGGGCCATCCTCCAGACCTACCGGCGCCACCGCGAGCACGTCTGGACCGACCACGCCATCAACCACGTCGAGGAGGCGCTGGAGCAGTCGGGGCTGGAGGAGCGGGTGCCGAGGCCGCCGGCCATCTGCTTCGTCGACCTGACCGGCTACACCCGGCTCACCGAGGAACGCGGGGACGAGGTCGCCGCCGACGTCGCCGGGCGGCTGGCCGGGCTGGTGAACGACATCTCCCGCAGCCGGCGGGGCCGGCCCGTCCGGTGGCTGGGGGATGGCGGGATGTTCCACTTCCCCGAGCCGCGGGCGGCGGTGGCCGCCGGGCTGGACGTGGTCGAGCACGCCCCCGCCGTCGGCCTGCCCGCCGCCCACGTCGGCATCCATACCGGCCCCGTCGTCTTCCAGGACGGCGACGTGTACGGAGCGACCGTGAACGTGGCCGCCAGGATCGCGTCGTACGCCCGGGCCGGACAGGTCGTGGTCAGCGAGGAGACGGCGCACCGGTCCGACGGCGACGAGCTCCGGTTCCGGCCGCTGGGGCCGGTCGGCCTGAAGGGCGTGGCCAGGCCGCTGCCGCTGTACCAGGTCGTGCGCGGGTCCTGAGCCCGGGCCCGGGAGGAAGGAACCCGTGCCCGTCCCGCGGTGTACAGGGCGTGGCGGCGGACGGCTCGGAGGCGGCCATGGGCGTGCGGGGGCGGATCGGGCGGTTGCTGGTCGTGGTGGGCCTGCTCCTGGTGGTGGCGGCGGCCGGGTGCACGTCCGCGCCCAAGGCGCCGCGGCCGGCCCCGGCCCGGCCCGGCGCGGTGGCGGTGCCGCCGCGGTCGGGGACGTTCGCGGTCATGGGCTCGCCGCAGCTGGTCGCGGCCGGGGCGGGGGCCGTCTGGGTGCTGTGCCCGCCGGCCCCTGAGCTGGCCGGCGAGCTCGCCAACCAGGGCACCCTGCTGCGCATCGACCCCGCCGGCGGCGGCGGGCCGGTGATGCGCTTCGGCGGCATGGGTGACGGCACCCTGGCCGTTGGGGAGGGCGCGGTCTGGATCACCGAGCCGGCCGGCGCCACGCTGACCCGCTACACCCCCGGCTCGGGCGAGGTCAGCGAGCGGCGGCCGTTCGGGGCCGGGCGGACGCCGGTGCTCATGGCGGTGGGGGAGGGGTTCGTCTGGGTGAGCCTGGACGGGCCCCGTCCGGTGCTGGCCAAGGTCGACCCCGACACCATGCGGATGGTCGAGGCCATCCCCCTGGGCTCGGCCGGCGGGGTCGCGGTCGGCGCCGGGATGGTGTGGGTCAGCGACCCGGACCGTGGCCTGGTCAGCTCCATCGACCCGCGCACCGGCCGGGTCACCGGCCGGCCGGTGCGGGTCGGCGGCGGCGCGGCCGGGCTGGCCGTGGGGGAGGGGTCGCTGTGGGTGCTGAACTGGGACCGCAGCGTGCTGACCAGGGTCGACCTCGGACCGGGGCGTCGGGTGGCGGCGGCCGTGCCGGCCGGCGAAGACGCGTTCGACTTCGCCGTCGGGGCCGGCTCGGTGTGGGTCACCAACCGCACGCCGGACACGGTCACCCGCGTCGACGCCGGCTCGGGCCAGCCGTCCGGCCCGGCGGTCCGGGTCGGTGAGGCCCCCAAGGGCGTCGCCTTCCTGGCCGGGTCGGCCTGGGTCGCCAACAGCGGCTCCAACACCGTGACCCGGCTCAGTCCGCCCTGAGCGGGTCCCCTTCGCCCGCCGACCGGATCCGGTCGGCGACGGCCCGCAGGGCGGCGGCGTCCGCCGTGGGCTGGTCCAGCGGCCATGGCGGCACGAGGCGGTCGCCATCGTTCCGCGGCACCAGGTGCAGGTGGAAGTGGAAGACCGACTGCCAGGCGGCGGCGCCGGTGGCATGGACCAGGTTGATCCCGGCCGGGCCGAGCGACCGCCTGAGCATGCCGGCCACCCGCACGGACGCGGCCATGGCCTGCTCCGCGTCCCGGGGGTCGATGTCCCACAGGTCCCGCGAGTGGGTCCTCGGGATCACCAGGACGTGCCCGGTGGTGGCGGGATGGATGTCCATGATGGCGACGACGGACGCGTCCTCGTAGACCCGCTCGGCCGGGGCCGTCCCGTCCACGATCGCGCAGAACACGCAGCCGTCCACCATGGGTCCTCCTGACGTCTCCTGATGGTCTCAGGCCTCGGTTGCCGTGACGAGCTTCAGCTCGCCGTTCCGCCAGCCGACCGGCATGGGGTCGGACAGCTCGCCCACGAACTGGCGGGCCGTGTCGTGGTAGTGGAACGCCAGCAGCACCGGCTGCCCGGAGCGGTCGTCGACGAGCCGCCCGCAGTAGAAGGCGTCGTCGGTGAGCGGGCGGGCGGCGGCGATGTCGAAGGGCCCGGTCGGCGAGTCGACGGGCACGTACAGGATCCCCCCGGTCGCCCCGGTCCCGCGGCGCGCGGCCGAGAACTGCGTGTCAAGGCAGCTGAACACCAGGGACATGCGGCCGTCGACGGAGGCCACCTGGGGGCATTCGATGTGGCCGAACCCCGAGCCCGGCTCGCTCAGGGGCGGCCGCACCTCCCAGTGCCGGAGGTCGGGCGAGTGGGCGTGGCCGATGACGCCGCGGTCGTCGTCGGGGCCGTGGTTGGCCCGGGCGGTGATGAGCATGTGCCAGCCGTCCCCGGCGGGGTCGGCGAACACCCACGGGTCCCGCCAGGCCTCCTCGTGCCAGACGCCACCGCCGAGGCGCTCGTACCACCGCTCGTCGGCGACGACCAGCGGCGATCCCGGCTCCTTGTCCCAGACCTCCAGGTCGGCGGAGGTGGCCGCGCCGATGGTCTGGAGGAACCTGCCGTCGACCATGGTGACGCCGGTGTAGAACAGCCACCACAGGCCGTCGTGGTCCCGGACCACGCTGCCGGTCCAGGTGGCGATGTCGTCGAAGGCCGGGGCCGGCGAGGCGGTGACCACGCCGCCGAGGTGGTCCCAGTCGCGGAGGTCGTGGGACACGGCGTGGCCGATCGCGGCCTGACCGTGGCGCCGGCGTTCGTCTTCCAGGGCTCGGGCAGCGAACAGGAAGAACAGGTGGTAGCGGTCGCCGTCGTCCGCCAGCCAGAAGTCCCACAGCCAGGAGTCGGGGAGCCGCAGCATCGGTCAGCCGGTTGCCGGTGCGGCCTCGGGCCGGTGGAGGCGGTGGATGGCCACGGCGGCCTCGTCCACGGTCACCTGCTCGCGCCGCCACCCGGTGGCCTCGGCGTCGGTGAGGAAGCTGGTCAGCATGGTCCGGCCCGGGTCGGCCAGCCAGACCTCGCCGGTGGCGCCCACCAGGCGGGGCAGCAGCCGCAGCAGCACCGGGACGTTGCGCTGCTCGTAGAGCACGTCGGCGGCCAGGACCAGGTCGAAGGGCGCGCCCGCGAGCAGGGGCTCGGGCCGGTCGAAGGCGCACACGGCCGTCTGGAGGCGCACGCCGTTGCGGGCCGCGTTGGCGGCGGCGAAGGTGGTCGCCTCCGGCGACCGGTCCACGGCCAGGACGCTGGCCCCGGCAAGGGCGGCGGCCACGCCGGCCAGGCCCAGACCGCAGCCCAGGTCCGCCACCCGTCGGCCGGCCAGGGGCTGGCCGGCCACGGCCCGGGCCAGGGCGACGCCGGACGGCCACACCTGGGACCAGAACGGCAGGCGGTCCTCGTCCGGGTCGTCCTCGGCCAGGAGCTCGTCCAGGATGGCGTCGCCGTCGCGGGGACGGAGGATGCGCACCGTCCGGCTGGCGAGGAGGAAGGTCTCCTCGACCACGTCGGAGGCCGCGCCCGGCGGCAGGCCCGGGGGCGCCGCCACCGGCGGATGGGCTCGGGTTTCCATGGTGTCAAGCTACCGCAGGCCGTCCTGGTATACCCTACAGGGGTATTGTATCGGCGTGGGAGAGCTGATCAGGGAGGCGGCGGATGCCCGGGTACACCGGTGACAAGGAGCAGGTCCTGACCCGGCTGCGGCGGATCGAGGGCCAGGTGCGGGGGCTGCAGCGGCTCGTCGGGGAGGACGCCTACTGCATCGACGTGCTGACCCAGATCAGCGCCGTGGACAAGGCCCTCAAGGGGGTCGCGGTCAACCTGCTCGACGGTCACCTGCGCCACTGCGTGCGCGACGGGATGGCCGCCGGCGGGCGTGACGCCGACGCGATCGTGTCCGAGGCCACCGACGCCATCGCCCGGCTGGTGCGTTCCTGACGAGGAGCGGCTTGATGGCAGACCACGACCACCACCAGCACCACACCGACCACGGCGGCCACGGAGCGCACGGCGACCAGGGCGGCCACGGAGGGCACGGAGGGCACGGCGACCACGCGGCCCAGTTCCGGGACCGGTTCTGGTGGAGCCTGGCCCTGACCGTCCCGGTGGTTCTCTACTCCGAGATGGTCCAGGAGTGGCTGCGGTTCACCCCGCCCCAGTTCCCGGGCTCGCAGTGGGTCGCGCCCGTGCTCGGGACGGCCGTCTTCGTCTACGGCGGCCGGCCGTTCCTCGAGGGCGGCCTGGCCGAGCTGCGCGGCCGCCAGCCGGGCATGATGCTGCTCATCTCCCTGGCCATCCTGGTCGCCTTCGGGGCCAGCCTGGCCACCGTGCTCGGGGTCTTCGACCTCGAGTTCTGGTGGGAGCTGGCCCTGCTGATCACGATCATGCTGCTCGGCCACTGGCTGGAGATGCGCGCCCTGGGCCAGGCCTCCAGCGCCCTCGACGCCCTGGCGGCGCTGCTGCCGGACGAGGCCGACCTGGTCACCCCGTCGGGGACCAGGACGGTGCCCATCGGCGAGCTGGCCGTGGCCGACGTGGTCCTGGTCCGCCCCGGCGGCCGGGTCCCGGCCGACGGCGTGGTCGCCGACGGCGAGGCCGAGCTGGACGAGTCGATGATCACCGGGGAGTCCCGCCCCGTGCCCAGGCGGCCCGGCGACCGGGTGGTGGCGGGGACGGTGGTCACCGACTCGGCCCTGCGGGTCCGGGTCGACGCCGTCGGGGAGGAGACGGCCCTGGCCGGGATCCGCCGGCTGGTCGAGCAGGCCCAGACCTCCCGCTCGCGGGCCCAGGCCCTGGCCGACCGGGCGGCCGCCCTGCTGTTCTGGTTCGCCACCGGCGCCGGCGTCGTCACCTTCGCCGTCTGGCTGCTCCTGGGCGAGCCCGACCAGGCCGTCGAGCGGACCGTGACCGTGCTGGTGATCGCCTGCCCGCATGCCCTCGGGCTGGCCATCCCCCTGGTCATCGCCATCTCGACCGGGCTGGCGGCCCGCAGCGGGATCCTGGTCACCGACCGCCTGGCCCTGGAGCGGATGCGGACCGTCGACGCCGTCCTGTTCGACAAGACCGGCACCCTGACCACGGGCAGGCCACAGGTCAGCGGGGTGGCGGCCGTGGACGGCGACGGCGACGGGCTGCTGCGGCTGGCCGCCGCCGTCGAGGCCGACTCCGAGCACCCGCTGGCCCGGGCCATCGTGGCCGAGGCCCGCGGGCGGGTCCGCGGCGACCTGCCCCGGGCGGGCGACTTCCGCTCCATGACCGGCCGCGGCGTCCAGGCCAGCGTGGACGGGGCCACGGTGGCCGTCGGCGGCCCGGCGCTGCTGCGGGAGCTGGACGTGGCCGAGCCCGACGAGCTGGCCGGCCAGGTCGGCGGCTGGCGCGGCCGGGGGGCGACGGTGCTGTTCGTCGTCCGCGACGACAAGGTGCTGGGGGCGGTGGCCCTGGAGGACGCCGTCCGGCCCGAGTCCGGCCAGGCCGTCGAGGAGCTGCACCGGCTGGGCAGGCGGGTGGTGATGATCACCGGCGACGCCCGCCAGGTGGCCGAGGCGGTCGCCGGCAGGCTCGGCGTGGACGAGGTGTTCGCCGAGGTCCTGCCCGAGGACAAGGAGCAGGCCGTGGCCGACCTGCAGGGCCGCGGGCTGGCCGTGGCCATGGTCGGCGACGGCGTCAACGACGCCCCCGCCCTGGCCCGGGCCGACGTCGGCATCGCCATCGGCGCCGGCACCGACGTGGCCATCGAGTCGGCCGGGGTGGTCCTGGCCGGCGACGACCCCCGCGGCGTGCTCGGCGTGCTCCGGCTGTCGGAGGCCAGCTACCGCAAGATGCTCCAGAACCTGGGCTGGGCCGCCGGCTACAACCTGCTGGCCGTGCCGGTCGCGGCCGGGGTCCTGGCCTGGGCCGGGGTCACCCTGGCCCCGGCCGTCGGCGCGATCCTGATGAGCGCCTCCACCATCGTGGTCGCCCTCAACGCCCAGCTCC
>Ga0081538_10005564_pt1 | contig 11306 bp, 9 predicted proteins | sample TabmetS5T2R1_FD_71022 | JGI IMG/M metagenome (GOLD analysis project Ga0081538, IMG submission 71022) | Tabebuia heterophylla rhizosphere microbial communities from the University of Puerto Rico - S5T2R1 | ecosystem: Host-associated > Plants > Roots > Rhizosphere ... | reverse complement strand
TGCTACCACCCCTGCGAGACCGCCTGCAACCGCAAGGACCACGACGAGCCCATCGGCATCCGCAACGTCGAGCGCTACCTCGGCGACTACGGCCTGGCGCTGGCCGACGACCCGATCGCGCTGACGCTGCCGGCGCTGGGTGGCAAGCACGTCGCCGTGGTCGGCTCCGGGCCCGGCGGGCTCGGTTGCGCCTACCACCTGCGCCGCCTCGGCTACCGGGTGACGATCCTGGAGGCTCAGGCCAAGCCCGGCGGCATGCTGCGCGGCGGCATCCCGCACTGGCACCTGCCCGAGGAGGTCCTCAACGCCGAGATCGCCAAGATCGAGCGGCTCGGCGGCATCGAGATCCGCTGCAACACCCGCGTCGGCACCGACGTCACCTGGGAGGACCTCGGCGGCTACGACGCCGCCTTCCTCGCCGTCGGCCAGGACGTCGGCCGCCGCTTCCCGATGGAAGGCGACGACCTGCGCGGCGTCACGGGCGGCTTCGAGTTCCTGCGCGAGGCCGGCTACGGCCGGCCCGTGAAGGTCGGCAGGAAGGTCCTGGTGCTCGGCGGCGGCAACACCGCCTCCGACACCGCCCGCTCCGCCCTGCGCCTGGGCGCCGACGAGGTCACGATCGTGAGCCTCGAGGCCAGGGACGAGCTGCTGATCGAACCCGACGACCTGGAGCAGGCCGTCGAGGAGGGCGTGCGGTTGCAGCCCGGCAGCGCCTGCGTCCGCATCCTCGGCGACGACGGCGTGATCACCGGCGCGGTCCTGGCGCAGGCGCGCCTGGCAAAGGACGAGCAGGGCAACGTCAAGCCCGAGATCGTCCCCGACACCGAGTCCCAGGTCGAGTGCGACACGGTCATGTTCGCCATCGGCCAGGTCCAGAACCTGGACTGGGTGCCGGAGCACCTGAAGGAGCGCGGCCTGCTCCAGGCCGACGACTACGGGCGCGTGGAGGGCAACATCTTCGCCGGCGGCGACATCGTCCGCGGCCCCGCGATGGTGGTCGACGCGCTCGGCGACGGCAAGCGCGCCGCCCGCAACATCGACAAGGTGCTGCGCGCCGCCGAGCTGACCCCACCGGACCCGGTCGAGGTCATGCCCTACGAGCGCCTCAACCCCGTGTACTTCAAGCACGCGCCGCGCATCGAGGCACCCATGACCCCGCCGGCCGAGCGGGTCAGGGACCAGGAGGCCGAGGTCACCCTGGCCTACTCCACCGAGCAGGCGATGGCCGAGTCGGACCGCTGCATGAGCTGCGGGGTCTGTAACGGCTGCGACAACTGCTACATCGTCTGCCCCGACGTCAGCGTGATGCGGGACGCGCGCGAGAACGGGCACTACTCGATCCGCACCAAGTACTGCAAGGGCTGCCTGGTGTGCGTGCAGGAATGCCCGACCGGCTGCCTGGAGAAGGTCCCGGAGCTGGACTTCGCCGAGCAGGACGACGTGCAGCGGATGGAGACGGCCTTCGCCCCCTACGACGGCGCCCACGCCGAGCAGTCCGTCCCGATCGCCCACGTCCACGAGCAGGCGATCGCCGAGTACGACGCCGCGCGGCGGCGCACCAGCAACGGGGAGGGATAGGACCTTGGCCGACAGCATCGTCACGGCCGCGGCCACCGAGCCGGAGATCGACCCCCTGCTCGCGCACGACCAGCGGATCATCCACCTGTCGGGGACGACCAAACGCCTGAACGGCTGCGGCGCGGCCGCCCACGCCGCGCTGTTCGCCGACGTCGACGTGGTCACCGCCTACCCCATCCGGCCATACACGGCGATCATGATGAACCTCGCGCAGTTCATCGCCGAGGGCCTGCTGGACGCCGAGTTCATCCACGCCGACGGCGAGCACGCGCAGCTCTCCGCGGCGCTGGGCGCCGGCTCCTCCGGCGCCCGCGCCTACACCGGCTCCTCGGGGGTGGGCGTCACCTACGCCTACGAGCTGTACTCACCCACCTCCGGGGCGCGGATCCCCATCCAGATGGCCATCGCCGACCGCACCCTCGACCCGCCGGGCGACTTCGGCTCCGAGCACACCGACGCGCTGTGCACCCGGGACATGGGCTGGCTGATGGGCTGGGCGTCGACCCCGCAGGAGGTGTTCGACAAGACCCTGCTCGGCTACGCCATCGGCGAGGACCCACGCCTGCTGCTGCCGCAGATGGTCTGCCAGGACGGCTACTTCGTGTCGCACATCTCCGGCATGGTCGAGCTGCCGGAGCCGGCGCAGGTCCGCGAGTTCCTTCCGCCGTACCAGCACCCGTTCGCGCTGGATCCGAACCGGCCGGTCTCCCACGGCCCGCAGATCCACCCCGAGCAGGGGCCGCCGCTGCAGCTGGAGCGTGCCCGTGCCATGGAGACCGCGCTGGACATCATCCGCGAGAAGACCGAGCGGTTCGGCGAGACCTTCGGCCGGCACTACCCGCCGTTCGTGGAGGGCTACCTCCTGGAGGACGCCGAGGTGGTGTTCGTCATCCAGGGCGGCCACGCGGTCACCTGCCAGACCGCCGTGAAGGCGATGCGGGAACGCGGCATCAAGGCGGGCATGGCCCGGCTGCTGTGGTTCCGGCCGTTCCCCACCGAGGACCTGCAGCAGGCGCTCGCCGGCGCCAAGGTCGTCGGCGTGGTCGAGACGAACCTGGGCCTGGGCGGCGCCAGCTACGGCGGGATCCTGTCCCTCGACGTCACCACCGCGCTGTACCACTCGCCGCACGACCGGCCGCTGGTCACCTCGTTCATGGCCGGCCTCGGCGGCGAGACGGTGCCGGCCGAGGAGTTCGACTGGATGGCAGGCAAGATGCTGGCCGCCATGGAGGCCGGCCAGGTGGAGAAGGCGACCCACTGGGTGGGCTTCGAGGAATAAGGAACGAGGAGGTTGGAGCAATGACCCTGACCCAGGAGGTCGTCCGCCAGCACCTGCCGCTGTTCGACGAGCAGGGGCGCGCGGCGACGGTCGACGACGACGTCGGCCGCGACCGCCACTACCTGCCCGACCTGCCCGTCGAGGACCCCTACCAGGCCGGGCACCGTACCTGCGCCGGCTGCGGCCCGGCGATCGAGTACCGGGCGGTGCTCAAGGCCGCCGGGCAGAACACGGTCGTCGCCGGCCCGACCGGGTGCATGTACGTGGCCAACGCCACCTACATGTCCACGCCGTACACGGTCCCGTGGGCGCACACCCAGATCGCCTCGGGGGGCTCGTTCACCTCAGGGGTCGCCGCGGCCTACGAGGCGATGATCCGCAAGGGGAAGTACCGCGGCCAGTACCCCAACATCATCGTCATGGCCGGCGACGGCAGCGCCGCGGACATCGGCATCGGCTCGATCTCCGGTGCGCTGTACCGCGGCCACGACGCGCTGTTCATCTGCTACGACAACGAGTGCTACGCCAACACCGGCATCCAGACCTCGCCGACCACCCCCTACGGCGGCAACACCACCTTCACCCCGCCGGGCAAGGTCATTCCCGAAGGCAAGAAGCTGCCGCCAAAGAACCTGGCCAAGATGATGGCCGAAGGCCACCCCAACTCCTACGTGGCCACCACCACGGTCGGGTACCTCATCGACGTGATGAACAAGACCCGCAAGGGCCTCAACTTCCGCGGCGCCGCCTTCATGCACGTCTACACCCCCTGCCAGAAGGGCTGGGTGTACCAGACGCCGATGACCGTCGAGCTGGGCCGCCGCGTGGTGGAGGCGGGCCTGTTCCCGGTCTGGGAGTACGACCCGGCCACCCGCTCCTACGACTTCTTCATCCCGCCGACGATCCGGCCGGTCACCGACTACCTGGCCATGCAGGGCCGGTTCGGGCACATGCATCCCGAGCACGCCGCCAAGATGCAGCTTGCCGCCAACCGCAACTGGGAGGACATGGGCGTCGAGGTGCCCGCCAAGCTGCGTGAGCTGGAAGACCCCACCCACAACGAGTACCTGAAGGAGGTGAACTACTCCCTGCCGGTCCAACGCGGCGTCGGCGCCTGAGCCGTGAGCGATTCCCTCCAGCTCCGTTTCGACGCCGGCCACCAGCAACGGTACTTCTCCGACCGGCGTTCCCTGCTGGAGTGCGTGCTCTGGGTGAGCAGGCAGAGCCCCCACCCGCGGTTCGAGATCTGGCGGGAAGGGGCGCCGGTGCGGCTGGCCGACGGCCGGGTCGCGGGGAAGCGGTACGAGCTGGCGGAGGTCCTGGACCTCAGCGAGCCGGGCCAGCGCGAGCGGCTCGAGGCCGAGGTGCAGGCGCTGGCGGTGAAAGGCGGTGATGAGGAAGGCGCCTAGCCCGTCCACCCTCCAGGAAGGTTCTGGTTCCCAGATGGAGGAGTCCTACCCGCACGAGCTGCGGCTCCCACTGGCCCCCTACCGGTTCGTCTGGGCCCGCGAGGCGGCGGTCGACTGCCAGACGAGGCACACACCGGCATTCAGCGAGGAGCGCTACACGCATGGCGACGGCAGCGTCGTCATCATCCGCAGCTACAGCGCCGACGGCTCCTTCCACCTGCTGTCCGACCGCGGACCCATCGAGCTCATCGACAACGCCGGGGACTATCGCGCTCCCAACCCCGTCAGCGTCGTCAAGCTGCCGTAGCCCCGTCCACAGGAGGTATCCGGTGGGCATCAGCGATGAACCAGCCGTAGCAGAAGAGCGAACCGTGCCGATGGGGCGCGAAGCCCCGCTCCCCATCCGGCCCCTCCCCAAACCCTTCAACCCGGTCCACCTGATCGGCCCAGGCATCGCCCTGACGGCCCTGGGGGTCGGTCTCGGCGAGACCTACCAGTGGCCGCGGCTGGTGATCGTCTTCGGCCCCAGCGTCCGCTGGCTGTTCCTGCTCGGCGTCACCGTCCAGCTGGTGGTCATGATCGAGATGGCCCGCTACTCGATGGCCACGGGCGAGAGCATCTTCTTCGGCGCCGCGCGCATCTGGCGGCCGGTCATGTGGTTCTTCTTCGCCAGCGCCCTGTTCATCTACATCTGGCCGGGCCACATGGCCGTGGGGGCGCAGTCGATCGAGGACCTCACCAACGGCCGCTTGGGCTGGTACCCGGTGGCCGCCATCGGCCTGCTGGTGGTCGGCGTGGTGCTGACGATCGCCAAGTACGTCTACCGCGTCGTCGAGTCGGTGCTGACCCTGTTCGTGTCCATCCTGGTGATCGGGTCCGCGATCATCGCCTCCATGGTGGGAAGCTGGGGTGACCTCTGGGACACGCTCAGGGGGACGGTGGCGCTCGGGGGCACGTCCCCCCTGCCCAGCGACTGGTTCACCGAGGCGTGGTTCCCGATCGTGGTGGGCGCCATCGCCTTCGCCGGCCCCTCCGGCATGCAGCAGATGTGGTACACGCTGTGGCTGCGTGACAAGGGCGCCGGCATGGGCAGCTACGTCCCGCGCATCGCCGGCCTGCGCGGCCTGCGCGACGTCGAGAAGGAGACCATCCCGGCCCGCGGCTACACCTTCGACGTCGACGACGAGGAAGAGATGCGCAAGTGGCAGGGCTGGCGCCGCTGGAACTTCTTCGACGCCGGGGTGCTGTTCTGGGGCATCACCATGCTGACCACCATCATCTTCACGGTGATGGCGATCTCGGCCGCCAGGGTCAGCCCCGAGACCGCAACCCTCATCCAGGAGGGCGAGCGCGAGGCGGCCCTGGACGGCATGGCCGCCGCCTTCGGCTCGGTCAGCGGGGGCTGGACCAAGACGGTCTTCCTGCTGCTGATCGGCGTCATCGGCTGGAAGCAGAGCTTCGGGCTGTTCGACGCCCTGTCGCGCGGCCAGGCGGACATGACCTACTACTTCGCGCCCAAGGCCCGGCGCTGGAGCATGAGCCGGCACTACATCGTCTTCGTCTGGGTCATCATCCTGTTCGGCATCGGCACGCTGTCGTGGATCGGGACCGAGGACGGCCCCGGCGCCATCCTGGACATCCTCGCGTTCCTGTCGGCGGCGGTGATGGGCGCCTACTGCCTGCTGCTGCTGTTCGTCAACAACCGGCTGCTGCCCCAGAAGCTGCGGCCCGGCCTGATCAGCAACATCGCCCTGGGCATCGGGGTGCTGCTGTACCTCGGCGGGACGCTGTGGAGCTGGCTCGTCATGGGCGCGCTGCCCTAGCGCCATGCCGCGAGGCCCGCTCGCCGGCGCCCTGACGGCGGTCGTCACCGGGGGCGTCATGGCCCTGCTGGTGACGATCGCCGGCGAGGGCGCCGCCAGCTTCACCGCGGCGATCCTGGCCCTCACGGTCCCGCTGCTGGCCGCCGGGGTGCTGTTCGGCTGGCTCACCGACCACGACCGGCTGACCTTCGGTCGCGCGCTGCTGTACTGGGCGGCGGCCTTCGCGTTGTGCCGGCTGGCGCAGGAGCTGCTGGTCGGCGACCGCGAGCTCAAGGACGGCCCAATCGGGTTCCTGCTCTACCAGGGGATCGTCGGCATGCTCTTCGGCCTCGGCTACCTGCTGCTCTACCAGCAGGTGCTGGCAGGGTTGCACAGGCTGTTCGGCGAGCCCGCCGCCCCCGAGGCCGAAGGCGGCGGCCCAGGGCAGGGCTGACCGGGGTCAGGCGCCGCCGCCCTCCCTCCTTCGCTGGTGGAAGGAGCGGCGGGTCTGCTCGGTGTGCTCGCGCATGACGCGCGCGGCGCGGTCCTGGTCGTGCGCCGCGATCGCGTCGATGAGCGCGGCGTGCTCCTCCCAGGACCGTGCGCCGCGTTGCCTGGCCACCGGGGTGTAGTACCAGCGGACGCGCCCGGACACGTGGGCCGCGAGCTCGGCCAGGACGTCGTTGGCCGCAAGCTCCATGACAGAGGCGTGCAGGGCCGCGTTGGCGGCGACGACCGCGTCGAGGTCGTCGGCGGCCACCGCCGCGACCCCCTCGCGCCACAGCTCCCGCAGCCGCGCGATGCTCCCGTCGGCGGCGTTCGCGGCGGCCAGGCGCGCCGCCTCGGCCTCGAACAACGCGCGCACCGCCATGAGCTGGTCCGCCTCGGCCACGGTGGGCTGGTGCACGAACGCGCCCTGGGTGGGCCGCAGGTCCACCCAGCGTTCGTTGCTCAGGCGCTGGAGGGCCTCACGGATTGGCTGCCGCGATACCCCGAGCCGCTCCGCGAGCTCGCTCTCGACGAGATGCTGACCCGGCCGCAAGGCCCCCCTGGTGATCAGCTCGAGAAGGGTCTCGTAGACGGCCTCACGCAACGGCACCGGGCGCTTGAGCGGACGCACGACCGCCTCATCCGGCCATCCGGACACCATCGACCTGGTCACCCCCCACAGGAGACGGTTCAGCCACCCCGGAATATTGTAGACAGAATCCGGAAGGCGCGTCCTCTGCACCCCGACCGTGGAGCTACAGCGCCAGCAGGGCGCGGGCCTCGGTGAGGAAGTAGACGACGCCGACCAGGCCGAGGAAGCCCCCGACCAGCAGGCGCAGGCGCCGCTCGTCGATGCGGATGGTGAGGCTGGCGCCGAGGCGGGCGCCGGGCACGACGCCGATGGTGAGCAGGATGGCCAGTCGCCAGTCGACGTGGCCGAGGATGGCGTGGGTGATCGTGGCCGGCAGGCCGAAGACGCCGACGCAGACCAGCGAGGTGGCGATGGCCGCCTTGAGCGGCAGCTGCAGCAGCTTGGTGAACGCCGGGACCATGACCACCCCGCCGCCGATGCCGAGCAGGCCGGAGAGCAGCCCGGCGGCGACCCCGATCACCGCCGGGCGCCAGCCGGTGGTGACCCGGCGCGCCGCCGCGGGAGCCGGGTTGCCCTCCTCCCGGTCGTCGTCCGGGACCGCGGAGATGGTGCGCCAGGCCGTGAAGATCAGCAGGGCCGCGATGGTGAGCAGCAGCAGGTGACCCTCGCCCGGCACGACGCGGGACAGCAGTGCGCCGCCCACCACCACCGGCAGCCCCGCCGTCGACACCCAGGCGACCACCTGCCAGGAGATCAGCCCCTCGCGCTGGTAGCGGAGGGTCCCGGAGACGGCCCCCGGCAGCAGCGACGGCAGGGTCGTGCCCACGGCGACCAGCGGCTCGGCGCCGAGCGCCCGGACCCCCGGGTTCGACACCATCGCCCCGCCGACCCCGAACAGCGCGCTCAGCACCCCGGTGAACACGCCGAGCAGCAGCGTCAGGGCGTCGCGGAGCAGGTCCGCCTCCACGGCGCCTACCCGCGCCAGGCGCGCAGCGCCGCCACCACCTCGGGCCGGGCGAGCTCCTCGTAGGCGTAGGCCGCCGCGCGCACGCCCCGGTAGTAGTTGGCCAGCAGCAGGCGCTCGTTGGGGGCGTGGATGCGGTCGGAGGGCAGCATCACGCCCAGGTACACGCAGTCCGCGTCGAGGGCGTCCGACAGGGCCCGCTCCGGCCCGGAGCCGCCCTCGCGGTTGAACAGCGGCTCCTTGCCGAAGGCGCGGGCGACCGCCCTGGCGGCGGCGCGGTTGGCGGGGTGGTTCAGCGGCGTGAGGCTCGGCTTGACCCCGCCGAAGGAGTGCACCGTCGCCTCGACGTGGGCCGGCAGGTTGTCGCGCACCCAGCGCTCGAACAGCGGCCCCAGCTTGGCGGGGTCCTGGTCGGCGACCAGGCGGAAGGACACCTTGGCGTGGGCCTCGGCGGGGATGACGGTCTTGGCGCCGGGCCCGGTGTAGCCGCCCCAGACGCCGTTGACGTCGGCGGCGGGCCGCCCGCCGACCCGCTCCAGCGGCGACCAGCCCTCCTCGCCGGGCAGGGCGCGGACGCCGGTGGCCCGCATGAACGCCTCGGGGTCGAACGGCAGGGCGGCGAAGTTGGCCCGCTCCTCGTCGCTGAGGTCCAGCACGTCGTCGTACCAGCCGGCGATGGCGATGCGCCCGCGGTCGTCCTTGAGCTTGGCGAGCAGCGCCACCAGCTCGGCCACGGCGTTGGGGACCGTGCCGCCGAACACGCCGGAGTGCAGGTCGGCGGGGGCGGTGCGCACGTCGACCTGGTAGTAGACGAGCCCGCGCATGGCGGTGACCAGCGAGGGCACGTCCTCGGCGACCATGCCGGTGTCGGACACCATGACCACGTCGCAGGCCAGGCGCTCGGCGTGCTCGCGAAGGAACGCCTCGATGTTGGGCGAGCCGGCCTCCTCCTCGCCCTCGACCAGGAACTTGAGGTTGACGGGCAGCCGGCGGTCGGCCGCGAGCAGGTGGCGGATGGCCGCGACCTGGAAGTGGACCTGGCCCTTGTCGTCGGAGGCGCCGCGCGCGTGCAGGCAGCCGTCGCGGACGGTGGGTTCGAACGGCGGCGAGGCCCACTGGTCCAGCGGGTCCACCGGTTGCACGTCGTGGTGGCCGTAGACGGTGACGGTGGGCGCGTCCGGCCCCGCCCCCAGCCACTCGGCGTACACCGCCGGCTGGCTGTCGTCGACGCTCAGGACCTCGGCGTGGAGCCCGGCCCCCTCCATCAGCCCGGCCAGGTGCTCGGCGGAGTGGCGCACGTCGGCGTCGTGGGCGGGGTCGGTCGAGATCGAGGGGATGGCGCACCACGCCGCCAGCTCGGCCACCAGCGAGTCGGCCTCGGCCTGGACGAAGGCGTCGATGTCGGCCACGAAGGTCTCCAGAAGCGCACGACGGGGTATGCAAACGGCGATGAGGCTACCAGAGGACCTACCGTGACAGGCGCGCCCGCGGCGCAGCGTCGCGGCGCTCCAGCCGTGCGCGTCGGCATGGTGGGCGCCGGCGCGGTCGCCACCCGCCACGTGCGGACCCTGCAGGCCATCGACGGGGTCTCGGTGGCGGCCGTGGCCGACCCGGCGCCCGAGCGGGCCCGGCGGCTGGCCGAGGCGGCCGGCGCCGGCGCCTACGCCAGCCACCTCGACATGCTGGAGGCCGAGCGGCTGGACGCCGTCTACGTCTGCGTCCCGCCGTTCGCCCACGGCGCCCCCGAGCTGGCCGTGATCGACGCCGGGCTGCCCCTGTTCGTGGAGAAGCCGGTCGCCGTCGACCTGGCGACCGCCGAGGGGATCGCCGCGCGGCTGGCCGAGCGGCCGGTGCTCACCTGCGCCGGCTACCACTGGCGCTGGCTGGACACCTTCGACCGGGCCGCCGCGCTGCTGGCCGGCAGGCCGGCGCGGCTGGTCAGCTGCTCCTGGCTGGACAAGGTCCCGCCGCCGGCCTGGTGGCCGCGGCGCGACGGCTCCGGCGGGCAGACGGTCGAGCAGACCACCCACGTCCTGGACCTGGCGCGCGCGCTGGCCGGCGAGGTGGCCGAGGTGCACGCCTTCGGCGCCCGCGGGACGGCGCCGGCCCTGCCCGGCGCCGACGTGGACGAGGTCACGGTCGGCAGCCTCCGCTTCGAGGGCGGCGCGCTCGGCTCGGTGGTCTCCACCTGCCTGCTCCCCCGCCTCCACCGGGCGGGCATCGAGGTGGTCGCCGACGGCGTGTGGCTGTCGCTGTCCGAGGGCGAGCTGCTGGTGGAGGCGGACGGCGAGCGGTCCCGGTGGAAGGCCGAGCGCGACGCCCGCCCCTACCCCGACCGCGACTTCGTCGAGGCCGTCCGCGGCGGCCCCGACCGCATCCGGGTGCCCTGGCAGGAGGCCTACCGGACCCACCGGCTGGCGTGCGCGCTGACCCGCTCGGCCGAGGAGGGCCGCCCGGTGGACAACACGGAGGTGGTGGGAGGTGGCTGACCAGAGGCCGGTGCAGCTCCTGGTGATCGAGGAGCCGGAGGTGGCCCGGCTGGTGGACGAGCAGGAGCCGCCCCCCGGCGACGGCCAGTTCCGGGTGGAGACCCTCTACAGCGGCCTCTCGGCCGGCACCGAGCTGACCTGGTTCAAGGGCACCAACCCCTACCTGCACGCGGCCTGGGACCAGCGGCTGGGGGTGTTCCGCCGCGACCGGCCGGCGGCCGGCTTCCCGGTCCGTGCCCCCGGCTACATGGAGGTCGGCCGGGTGTGCGAGAGCGCCACCGACGCCGCGGCCCCCGGCGACCTGGTCGCCATGGCCTACGGGCACAAGACCGCCCACACCGTCGACCCGTCGCGCGACCGCTTCGTGCCGCTGCCGGCCGACCTGGACCCGGTGCTCGGCGTCTACGTCGCCCACATGGGCCCGATCTGCGCCAACGGGCTGCTGCACGCCGCCGCCGAGGTGGCCGGCCCCGGCGCGCTGCGGCTGGGCGACGGCGTGCGCGGCCGGCACGTGCTGGTCACCGGCGCGGGGGTCATCGGGCTGCTGGTCGGGCTGTTCGCGCGCCACCACGGCGCCGCCGGGGTGCTGGTCGCCGACGCGACCCCGCAACGCCGGCGGGCCGCCGAGGCGCTCGGCCTGAGGGCCGTCGACGACGCCGAGGGGACCGCCTGGCGGGTGGTGAAGGAACGCTGGCGCCGCGACC
>Ga0081538_10005563_pt1 | contig 11306 bp, 16 predicted proteins | sample TabmetS5T2R1_FD_71022 | JGI IMG/M metagenome (GOLD analysis project Ga0081538, IMG submission 71022) | Tabebuia heterophylla rhizosphere microbial communities from the University of Puerto Rico - S5T2R1 | ecosystem: Host-associated > Plants > Roots > Rhizosphere ... | reverse complement strand
CAGTGGATTCTGACACCGCAACTTCAGACGTTCACGCGGGAACGCCCTCGGCGACGGTTTCTGCGGCCGACCAGGCCGCTCGGGAGCGTTTCATCGAAGGGTTCGTCACCGCATCCCTGATCTTCTGCGTCGGCCCGCTGACCATCTTGGGCTCGCTGTCGGACGGTCTTGGCCTTGGGCCCGATCAGCTCATCCTCAAGGCGGTCTTAGATGGTTTCGCCTCCATCGCCTTCGCTGCCTCGCTTGGCCCCGGCGTGATGGCTTCGGTGATAGCCATCGTGGTGGTCCAGGGCTCCCTCACCATCATCGGGGTCTTCATCGGCGATGTGCTGGCTGAGGCCTACATCACGGCAATCACTGCGACTGGCGGCCTGCTGCTGCTTGGGGTTGGTCTGCGGCTGCTGCAGATCAAGGCGGTACCTGTGGGGAACCTGCTGCCCGCGCTGCTGGTTGCGCCTGCGTTGGTGTCCGTGGTGGCCGCACTCCGTTGAAGACCCAATGCATCCGGGGTTGAGCTCACAGCAGGAGACAGCCGCGAGTCGACCGGCTCAGCGAGGTATGCGGTAACGGATGTGTGTGGCCTCCGGTGTGTCGATCACCCGAACCACCTCCAACTCGATGCGCGACGGCAAGTCCTGGAACAGTCGACGGCCGCCACCGAACAGCACCGGGATTTGGTGAATCTGCAGCTCGTCCAGCACGCCGGCTTCGAGGGCCCGTTGCGCCGTATATGCGCCGTGCACCATCACGTCCCGATCCCCAGCGGCGGCCTTCGCCTGCGCCATCGCGCTGGCGATCCCATCGGTCACGTAGGTCACCAATGGATACTTCGCGACTGACGGTCCGGGCGGCCGGTGACTAGGTACAAAGACGGGAACACCGTGATGATCACCACCCCAGTGATCGACGAATTCGGCAGTCCGCCGTCCTACGACCACCGCGCCGGTCGCATTCCATTCGTCGACCAACTCTCCGGCCGGCCCCGACGGCCGGAAGAACTCACCGTCCGGAGCGACGAACCAATCGTGCAGCCGCTGGCCATCGTCGCCGAAGGGGTTGCTAGGTTCGTCGTTGGGGCCGGCGATGTACCCGTCGAGTGACATCGACATGTAGAGCACCGATACAGACACTGCGACCTCCTTTGTAGTCATATGCCAACTTCGACTGTGAACGTTTTTATCAGCGTGGTCCATGATCATTGCGCACTACAGCCAACCGGATTTACCCCGGGTTCAGGGGGTCGTGAGATGTTGCTGCGCACTCGACGGGTGGCGTTTGGGGCGATCGACGATGAGTTTCCGGTTCCGGCGTGGTCGTAATGGATGAGACGGAAGACGAGAAGGAGTTCAACAGTGGCTGCAACGACCAAAAGCTCGACTAGTCAGTCGATCTCGCGCCTGCGCTCTCGCCTCAACGGGCGGGTGATCGGCCCGGATGACGCCTCGTACGATCGCGCCCGCACGGTATTTTACGGCGGTTTCGATCGCAGACCCGCCGCCATAGTTCGGGCCGCGGATGCGGCAGATGTCGCCTACATCGTCGGTCTGGCTCGGGAAACCGGGCTGGATCTGTCAGTTCGCAGTGGTGCGCACAGCCCCGCTGGCCACAGCGTGAACGAGGGCGGGATCGTGCTCGACATGTCAGACCTGCGGGAGCTGGACATCGATGCCGAAAGCGGTACGGCGTGGGTCGGCAGCGGTCTGACCACCGGTGAGTACACGACCGCAGCTGCTGAGCTTGGCCTGGCTACTGGATTTGGAGACACGGGTTCGGTCGGTATTGGCGGCATCACGCTGGCCGGCGGAGTGGGGTATTTGTCGAGGAAGTACGGTCTCACCATCGACCAGCTGCTGACGGCGGAGGTCGTTACCGCAGATGGGCAGCTGATTCGCGCGGATGGGGAGAACAACGCGGATCTCTTCTGGGCGCTGCGCGGCGGCGGTGGAAATTTTGGTGTCGTCACCAGGTTCCAATTCCGGTTGCATGAGGTGCCGACGATTGTGGGTGGCCTGCTGGTACTTCCTGCGACGGCGGAGAACATCGAGGAGTTCGTGGCCAGAGCACAGGCGGCGCCCGATGAGCTGTCGGCCATCGCGAATGTCATGCCTGCGCCGCCTATGCCGTTCCTGCCGCCTGAGCGGCACGGCGAGCTGGTGATCTTGGCTACTATGGCGTACGCGGGCTCGGTCGAGGCTGGTCTGCAGACGGTGGAACCATTTCGTGCGCTCGGCACGCCACTTGCCGACATGCTCCAGCCGATGCCGTATCCGCAGCTCTACCCGCCCGAGCCGGAGGATTTCCACCCGCTGGCGAAGGCCCGCACGATGTTTGTCGACCATGTCGACCAGCGTGTATCGAGTCTCATACTCGACCGTCTGCAGGCCTCGACAGCAATGATGTCGGCCGCCCAGATTCGGGTGCTGGGCGGAGCAGTCGCTGCGGTTCCCGCGGAGGCGACAGCATTCGCGCACCGGAAGCAACCGATGCTGGTCAATGTTGCCGCGATCTATGGAGAGTCCGACGAAGCAGCCACCCACGAGGCCTGGGTGAATGACTTAACTGCCGCGCTACGACCAGTCGGCGGCGCGTACGTCGGCTTTCTCGCCGACGAGGGACCGGAACGGGTACGCGAGGCCTATCCAGGACCCACCTGGGACCGGCTCTGCGCCATCAAGGCCAGCTACGACCCCGACAACGTGTTCCATCTCAACCAGAACATCCCGCCGAGGCGTTGACGACGGCGGATAGCCAGTCGCCAATGATCCGCAACTTGCACGGCAAAGCCGGGCGCCCTCATTCGGCCAGCGACGGTGCCGCGGGGGCATCCTGACCTTCGTCCGGTGATCATGGAGGCTCCTAGCGACGGTGCGCCCAGATGAGGCAGCCGCGTTTGGTCACTGTCATTGGAGTGGTCCAGTGGGGGGCCTGTTGCGAAGCCTCGTCAGCGCTGAGCCCTCGGCCACGCAGAAATAGGGCGACCGCAGCAGTATCGGGAAGTCGCACTGCCGGCGTATCCCATGTGATTACCTCGGTGATCGCGAAGTGATCAGCTACGATCACCGCCGCGATTTCCGCATCGAAGCTGAACGGCTTGCCCCAGTCGGGTAGCACGCCAGCAAATTCAGGGTCGTTGTAACGGCTGGACGTACAGGCGACAAAGATTCCTCCGGTACGCAGAACGCGGGACGCCTCGATCAACGCGTCCTCAGGCCGACTGAGGTAGTACAGCATCCAAAGGGCAGCGACTGCAGTGAAACTCTCATCACGGAACGGCAGCCGGGCGGCATCGGCCTGTACGGCAGGACGCGGGGCGTCACGTAGGTAGTCGGCCCGATCCAGCACGATGGTGCTGCGGCCGTGCCTGTGAAGGGCCTGAGCCAGCTTGCCGTTTCCACCGCCAAGATCGAGGATGGGACCATTCGTGATCTTGGTTAGCCGGTTCGCAACTTGATCATGCACGTCTCCGAAGATCGAGAAGCTTTCGGTGGCGCGCTGGTTGGCGGCGAACCGCCCGGGATCATGATCGAAGTCGGCGGCCAGTGCCCTGCTCGGCTGATCTTGGTTGGCTGGTGGCTGCGGCTCCATCATTTGTCGATCAAGGCTTGGGCTCGGTGCTCCAGATATCGGCGTTCAGGCAGGTTGCGGGTAAGCGTGGCGGCTTCCCGATAGAGGGCGATGGCGTGCTGATTGTCGCCGCTGAGTTCCAGCAGATGGGCACGGACAGCTCGCTCCCGTTGGCGCGTAAGCGGGTCGTCGGGGAGCGTATCGAGCAGCGCGAGGCCCCGCTTGGGACCGTAGGCCATCGCGACGGCGACGACCCGGCTGAGCCGGATGGGCGGGGTAGGGGTGAGCCGCTCCAGCCAGGCGTACAGGGTGGCGATTTGCGGCCAGTCGGTTTCGGAGTAGCTAGGTGCGCCGTTGTGGAGCGCCGCGATCGCGGCCTGCAGCTGGTACGGCCCGACCTGCCGGCGGCGCATAGCGTCGGTGATCAGTGCTGTTCCTTCCGCGGTGAGGGCACTGTCCCACTGGCCCCGATCCTGATGCTCCAGCGTCACGAGATTCCCGGCTACGTCGGTGCGGGCGGAGCGGCGCGCGTCGGTGAGCAACATAAGCGCCAGCAGGCCAGTCACTTCCGGTTCGTCAGGGAGCAGGCGGTGCAGCATTCGAGTCAGCCGGATCGCTTCTGTGGTGAGATCGACCCGGTGCAGCTGTTCCCCCGCGGTCGCTGCGTAACCTTCATTGAAGATCAAATAGAGCACCTGCAGTACGGCCGCCAGCCGGTCGTCACGGTCGTCGGTCGATGGCAGTACAAACCGGGCACCGGCCGCCTTGATTTGCTGCTTGGCGCGACTGATCCGCTGGCCCATTGCAACTTCGGTCACCCCGTAGGCATGGGCAATCTCGCTGGTTGCCAGGCCGCCAACCGCCCGCAGCGTCAACGAGACCTGAGAAATTGGGCTAAGCACTGGATGGCAGCACAAGAAGATCAGTGTCAGGCTGTCATCCGCGTCCGCTTCTGCTTGCGGCCCGAGTATCGGCTGGGTGGCGACCTCGTACTCGCGGCGTTGCCGCGCTTGGTTGGCGCGGAGCTGGTCGACCATGCGGCGGTAGCCGACCCGAATCAGCCAGCCTCGGGGATGGTCGGGGATGCCGGTGTTGGGCCACTGTTGTGCGGCGGCGAGCAGGGCATCTTGGACCGCATCCTCGGCAATGTCGAAGTGGCCGAACCGGCGTACCAAGGCGCCAAGCACCTGCGGCGCTTCAGTGCGCAACAGGTGCTCGAGGTCCAACGGTCGGACGGTCATGGCTGGCGGTGTTAGGTATTGGCGGTGTTAGGTATTGGTCGGGGCCTCGAACTCCTCACCCATAATGGGCCGGATTTCGACCGTGTCGCCAACTGCTGCGACCACCTGGCGCGCGATCTCCACCGCGCGGTCATAGCCGCTGCACTCGATAACCGCGTAGCTGGCCAGCACTTCCTTTAGCTCGGCGAATGGTCCATCGCTGACCACGACATCGCCAGCTTGCTTGCGCAAGGTCCGCGACATGGACGGATGCCCCAGCCCTTCCGTAGCAACCAACTCGCCGGAGGCCATCAGCTCTTCTTGGAACTTCTGATAGATCGCGAACGCCTCCAGCGCCTCGGGTGACGGGGAGTCGGTCGCCGCCGAATCCCACTCGGTGATCGGTGTGTAACTGAGCAACAGATACTTCATGACTGTCTCCTTGATCTCGTTGTGGTGAGCGTAGGCCCGTGGTCAGCGACGTGGATTCGCAGGCAGCAACCAGAGGGCGACCGCGGTCGTCCAGATGAATGCCACCAGCCCATTGATGGCAATCTGAATGCTGGCCCACGCCGGATTGACCGGTGCCAGGAAGACCACGGCCGCTGCGGCATTCAGTACTGCGGCCCAGCCGGCGCGGCGACGTGCCATCCGAACGGCGAGGACGATGCAGGCTGCGGCCAAGCCGGTGTACGCGACAGTCACCGCCACCAGATGCGCAATGCCGTGCCACGACATGGAGGGCACTGGTCCAGCTGGAGTCCCGATTGGGAAACCGTTCTCGGGATCCATCACGAAGATCCCTGAGGCGATCAGACCGAAACCGAAGACTGCAATTAGTGGCGCCAACCAGCGCCGGCCGACGCCGTCGGTGATGCTGCGGTGAACCGCTACGGCCAAGCAGAGCACTCCAATGCCCGCGACAATGAAGTTGATGATCTGAACGAAGCCTGGACCCCCAGTTGCCAGTTGGCTGAGCGGGTGCCGCCGCAGGTCAAATCCTTCACGGAGCAAGACCTGGCCGGTGGCGACAGCGGCGAACAGCGGACCGGCGACCGCGCCGGCGAGCAACAAGGCCCGGGTGGAGACCTTGTGCTGGACTGCTGTGGTTGCGCTTGATGTGGTGCGGGTGGTGTTCATGACGACTCCCTTTCGTTTGGGTGTGGACGCCGCTACATCGGACTCGACAGCCGCCGTTCGACCTCTGAATTATGTGATCTACATCACACCTCTTGGCCCAACGGTCAATGTCGAAGCGCGTGAGCCGGCTCCGATGTAGCGGCACCCAGCCCGATCCGCGGGCTATCCGTGAAAGGAATCGCGATGTCCGACTACCCCGCAGACCAGCCCACCCAGCCCAGCGATGCGATTGCAGCGCTCGACCGCCTCGTCGGCAGCTGGACTGTGACAGGTGAAGCAGAAGGGACGGTGCGGTACGAATGGATGCCCGGTCGGTTCTTTCTCCTGCAGCACGTCGAGCTGACTCAGTTCGGCCAACAAACGACCGGGCTGGAGGTGATCGGACACCTCCGACCGTTTGGCGAGCCAGCCAGCGAGGACGTCCATTCCCGCTTCTACGACTCGGCCGGGAACACCTTGGACTACGTCTACGAGCTCACTGGTGACACGTTGACCATTTGGGCCGGGGCCAAGGGCAGCCCCGCGTACTATCGCGGCGAGTTCAGCGCCGACGATCAGACGATCACCGGCGACTGGGTCTATCCCGGCGGTGGTGGCTACAGCTCCACGATGATCCGTGCCTCGGCGGGCTAAGCCCATCCCGCATATGCCGAGTTGTCAGAAATTCAGTGCCGTATTTGGTGCTGAGATTCTGGCAACTCGGTTTTGAGGGTGGTGCGCCGAATGGGCGGTAACTGGTTTGGTGCTGGCCAAAGTTGCCGCCAATGATGGGTTAAGACCTTCCATCAGAGGAGAACGATCTCATGTCAACCCCGCCGGCGATGGACGCACGATCGTCGACTCGCATCACTTCGCTGATCTTGCGCCGCTGGCCGGCGGCTGTCGGACTGCTCGGTGCTGCATTCGCGGCGATCGCGAGCCCTGATCGTGAAACGGTCGTCATCGCACTGTTCGTGGCACTTGCCTGTTACCTGGCTGCTGCAGCGTTTGAGGTCCGTTGGGTTGCATGGGCGACCATCCCAATTGCAAGCGCGTTGGTAGTTGCCGGGGCGCTCGTCGGTATTCAGCCCTGGTTCGTACTAGGCGGCGCCTCGATTCTGCTTGTAATCCTCGGCCTGGTATTGGGCGCATCGCGTACTGCCCTCGCCGCTCAGGCACTTGCGATGGTCGCGTACGGGGGTGCCGGGCTGATTGCTCTAACTCTGGATTCACTCATCGGCGCCATACTTGCCTCGCTAATCCTCATGGCACATGGCGTCTGGGATGTCATTCACTATCGACGCAATGCCGTGGTGCCTCGCTCACTTGCCGAGGCTTGCATTTTCCTTGACGTCCCACTGGGTCTGGTGCTCATCATCTTGGTGCTTAATGCCCCTTGAGCCTGTCGATGAGCCGCTCTGGACAAGGTGGTCGGGGCCCTGTTCTTCCGAAAGTGGTCAGGAACCGGGATCGGGCCTGGCCGGATTTGGTGCGATTTGACCACTTTCGTGAAGCGAATTGGCGGACTCCTAGGTCAGCTTGTTAGGAGTCCTATAGAGTTTTGCTATGCGGGCTGCCGATCCTCTGCCACCCGATGAGCCACTCGATAGGCGAGTGACGGTCGGCCTGGCCAAGATTGGGATTGCCCTCAAGCAGCAAGCCTGGGCCGAGGCCGGCGGCCGTGGTCTGAATCCAACACAGGGACAGGTGTTGGCGTTGCTCCGGGCCAATCCGGGCGGCCTACGGCTTGGCGCCCTGGCCGAACAGCTCGGCGTCACGGCTGCGACTACATCCGACAGCGTCACCGCCTTGCAGCGCAAAGGTCTTGTCGCCAAAGAGCCGAGCGCAGGCGACGGCCGTGGAGTGGTTGTGGTGCTCACCCCGGCCGGCAACCTGGAGGCGGCCGCCGCAGCCGCTTGGCCGGATTTTCTGTTGGAGGCAGTGGGCGAGCTGTCGACCGCCGAACAGGCCACGTTCCTGCGCGCCCTGGTGGCGATGATCCGCACGCTTCAGGAAAAGGGTCGCATCCCGGTTGCTCGAATGTGCGTATCCTGCCGCTTCTTTCGGCCCTACCAGCATGACGATCCAGTCCGTCCGCATCACTGCGCCTTTGTCGACGCGCCCTTTGGCGACGGCGAACTGCGCCTCGATTGTCCCGACCACTTGACGGCATCTGCTGACCAGGCAGACCGGAACTGGGAAGTCTTCCGAACCCCAACCGCCGACCCGAGGAGTACCTCATGATCCAGACCGACATCCCCGGTTACACCTACGGAACCGATTCAGTCCCTCGCTCGCCAGTCAGCCTTGATGAGCTGCAGCTGCTTAAGGCGACGCTACTGCTGGGCGAGGACGACGTAGCCGCGTTACGTCGTTCCGGCGACCTGCTCGCTCCCGAAGTCGAGGCCATTCTCGACGTCTGGTACGGCTTCGTTGGCAGCAACCCTCATCTGCTGGCCGCCTTCACCGGGCCCGACGGTCAACCGAACCAGGCATATCTCGCCGCCGTACGACGCCGGTTCGGCCGTTGGATTCTCGACACGGCGCGCGCCGAGTTCGATCAGGCCTGGCTTGACTATCAGCATGAGATCGGCGTCCGCCACACCCGGCGAGGCAAGAATCGGACGGACGGCGTGGACGCCGCCGACCAGGTTCCACTGCGTTACGTCCTGGCGCTGCTAATTCCGATCACGACCACGCTGAAGCCGTTCCTTGCCGGCGGTGGTGCCACGCCGGATGAGGTGGACGCGATGCATCAGGCCTGGGTCAAGGCGGTGCTGCTCCAGGTGATCTTGTGGAGTCAGCCCTACGTCCGCGAGGGCGAGTTCTAGTCCTCCGGCTCCTGTGCTACCTGTCCGCCGCCGTTCTCAGCGGTGTCCGGCGGGTTGTCTTTCAGCGCTTCTCGTGCTGCCTCTCGGCCGCGGTCAATGGCATCCTGGGACTCTTGGAGTGGTCCGCTGTTGGTGTCGGTGTCGGCGGCGTCGCCCTCAGGCGAACCTGGGTCAGCGTCTTGTCCGGAGTTCATGGTCCATGGGTATACACCGCTGACCTATAAGCGCACTACGACGGGTCGCCCGCAGCCCCAATGCAGTAGCCCGCCGGTGTTGTGCTTCATCTGGAAAGAAGTGGTCAAAGCCGGCACAGCCGAATCGACCAGACATGCCGACTGCGACCACTTTCCGCAGATGAGCAACATCAAAAGCTCAAGATCAAGGAGGGCCAATGAGTATCCAGCTGAACCACACAATCGTCCGAGTCCGAGACAAGCGTGAATCCGCGGCGTTCTTGACCGAGATCCTGGGCTTGCCACCTGCGACCATGTACGGCCCATTCATGGTCGTCGAGCTCAGCAACGGTGTGTCGTTGGACTTTGCCGACGATCACGGCCCCGCCCATCCGCAGCACTACGCATTCCTGGTCGACGAGTCCGACTTCGATGACATATTCGCTCGGATCAAGGAACGCAATCTGCCCTACTGGGCCGATCCGTTCAAGCGTCGCCCTGGTGAGTTCAACACCAATGACGGCGGCCGCGGCGTGTACTGGGAAGACCCGAATGGACACTTTCTGGAGATCATTACGCGTCCGTACGGCAGTGGGTAAGAGTTTGCCGCCTGGAGATTGAGAGTATGAGTCTCATGAACCAGCCCCGCCTGCTCGCCACCGACTTGATCATCGGAGAGTCTGCCCGTTGGCATGATGGCCGCCTGTGGTTGTCCAATTGGGGCGCAGCCGAGATTCTCACATTCGACGAGGAGGGGAATCGCGAGCTCGTCACCAAGGTGCCGACGACGATTCCATTTTCGATCGACTGGCTGCCCAGCGGTCAGTTGCTCATTGTCGTCGGTCCTGAACAGCGGCTGCTGCGACAGGAGCCGGACGGCTCGCTAGTCGATCATGCCGACCTGACTAGCCTGCCCGGCGGGCTGAACGAGATCGTTGTCGACGGTCGCGGCACGATCTACGTCAACGGCGGCTCGGACTTCTATCCGGATGAGGGCGTAGCACCGGGCTTTATCGCAGCGATTGCACCGGACGGCACCGTCCGCCAGGTCGCCGACGGAATCGCCTTTCCCAACGGGATGGCGGTGCCCGAGGACAACTCAACCTTGATCATCGCGGAGTCCTTCGCGGGCAAGCTGACAGCCTTCGACATCACCGAGGACGCAAGTCTGGTCAACCGCCGCACCTTCGCCAACGTACTGGCCGACGGAATCTGCATGGACGCTGAGGGTGCGGTCTGGACGCCCAGCTGGTCGGAGAATGAATCCTGTTGCGTACGGGTGGCAGATGGCGGCGAGGTGCTCGATCGAATTCCGCTGGAACATTCAGGTTTTGCCTGCGCGCTCGGCGGGCCCGACGGCCGAACCCTTTTCATGCTGACCGCTGACTGGCACATGGATGAGGACTTCATGGACAACCTGCAGCGGCTTACCACAGGTCCGCGTACCGGACGAGTGTTCACTGCCACTGTCTCGGTGCCCAGTGCAGGTTGGCCGAATCACCGCTAAGCACGGATTGCGCACTCAGCTCAGCGAAACGCGGATTGGTGCCCTTCGACAGGCTCAGGGCACATGGAACAGCCTCAGAGCACATTGGGAATCAGGCTCAGGGCACATTGCGACTGGCTCAGGGCACGCCCGGATCAGTCGGGCACCAGTTCGATCCAGCTGCGAACATCATCAGCCGTTTCGGTGCCGGCAAGATCAGGATGAGCTGTCTCAACGTGGGCCAGGGTAATTGCAATGACTTCGTCTTCAGTCCGGGCGCGCGCGACAAAACCGCATTCGCATCGCACTTGTCGGATCATCAAAACTCCTCCCAAACATCTTCCACATCTAACCCGGGTAGGGCTGGTAGGCAATGCTGAGCCAATGGAGGAATTGGCCCGGGTACAGCTGTGCGGCACATTTGCCGTAGAGCTGTTGGGCCGGCGGTCGAGGTCGCCTTGTCGACATTGCATGCCGCAGAGTCGGCCGTCGCGGTTGGCGCCTGGCGACGGGCCTGGTCGCCGGCCTTGAGCGCCCTGCTGGTTGCACAGCGGCCTTTCCTGCCAGAGGCAGAGGCGCCGTGGGCAGAGGTGTGGCGGCGCCGTCTCTTCGACGTGAGGGTGCGTGCACTCGAGTGCCATGCGAAGGCCTGCCTGGAAATTGGCGGCGCCGAGCTCCCCGGCGCCGAGCGTGTTGCTCGAGAGCTTGTCGACGTGGCCCCGCTCCGCGAGTCGGGCCATCTGCTATTGATGCGGGCCTTAGCAGCGCGCGGCAACGCGGCTGAGGCGCTGGCAGTGTACGAACGCCTCCGTATCCTGCTGCGTGAGGAGCTAGGGGTTCACCCCAGCCAGACTGTGCAGGATGCCTACCTTCACCTACTCGGCTAGTTGACCACAACGTGTCGCCAAGGATG
>Ga0081538_10005562_pt1 | contig 11306 bp, 16 predicted proteins | sample TabmetS5T2R1_FD_71022 | JGI IMG/M metagenome (GOLD analysis project Ga0081538, IMG submission 71022) | Tabebuia heterophylla rhizosphere microbial communities from the University of Puerto Rico - S5T2R1 | ecosystem: Host-associated > Plants > Roots > Rhizosphere ... | reverse complement strand
AAGCGGTGCCTGCGGGTCCGCGCCACGTCATCGGGCCATTCCCGTTCCATCGCTTCCAGGATTGTCCGATCGAGCAGCACGGGTTCGTGCGGCGTTTCCAGCCGCACCGGCCGGCGTCCGAAGCGCTTGTCGAGTAGGTGACGGCAGTAGGCAGCAGAGGCGCCAACTGGCGTGGGGTCGTTGAGGTCGGAAGACATCTCCCAGGTCTCGAAACTGAATCTTGGCAGTCCACTTGGGCTTGTGAAGTAACTCGGATCGAGTTGTTTCATCAGGAAAATGTCATCGTTGAAATATAGAAAGCGATCAGAAACACCCTTGATGCGATGAATACAAGCTTCAATCGCGCAGGAATTGAAGGTTGGCAGGGCCTCTGTACTTGGAAATATCTCCTCATGTCGGACGAGTCTGACGGATCGGTGATCTGGATCAAGCCAGGCAGGGCGTTCTCCGGCTGTGACGAGGTGTATTTTGTCGATCCATGGCGCATATCGCCAAAGCGCCCTCAGCGAGTAACGCAGGCAGCCATTGTCCCGGAAGCGGTTGGGAGCAATGGCGCGGGGCGCAGGGGCTTCCCCGGTCTCTCGCAGATGAGCGTGTGCCGCAGTGGCCAGCTCGCCGGAAAATCCCGGTCGGCCTCCATCAACCCACGTATAAACGACGTCGAACATTACAACGCACAGGTCCCCGATGCCCCACCCCATTCATGGATGACACATCGACAAATCGAACGCATGATCCTGCGATATTTCTACAAGAAGTTAGCCTGAAAACCGCCTGTAGGCGCTAACGGCGTTGCCTGGCGCCGCGACCCCTGGCCTGGCGCAGCGGTGGAGCGGGAGAGCGGTGCAGGCGGTGGAGCCGGTGGAGCGCGCCCAGGAACTCCACTTGATACGCCACAGATGGACTCCGAACGCCCTAAACTCCGTTCCGTTCCGCTCGGGCTGATCGCCAGCAGGGTCCGAACGTCTTCGTGGGCTTGACGATAAGGCTCCGACACGGGGCGCCGTAGTTAATTTCACCCAGAGCCCTCACGAAACCGGACTTAAGCTTCTCGACTTATCCGGCTCGTGCCATCGCACGAGGAGTGGCGTCATGTTCGACGAGGTATTTTAGAACCAGCGTCCTCGGCCGTACCAGCCGCCAGCCACCACGAGCAGTACGATGATGATAATGATTAGGAGCGTCGTGTTGTCCATGATGAATCTCCTTCGGCAAGCGTGAGCGAGGGTCTTCCCGTCAACGGGTAGCCAGCATGCGCTTCGGTCAACGTTGTATACCTATCAACTGCGTTCGTCGGCTATCGGCATACCGCGTCGCGTTTGAATAGACGTCGGGGTTTCGGAGAACCTTGTCGAAATCGGACGCAAACAGGAAAACGGTTAGCCCAATATAACCCAGCAGCGGGAAACCCGATACCTGACGGCGAACAACCCGCTGACTTATCTCGCAAAATTGGCGCTTTGGCGCACTTGAGCCGCTGAATTCAGCCAGCGCTCCTGTGGATCGGCGTTGCAATCCGAGACAGACCTCATCTCTCGAGCAATGCGACCGTGCCTGGATCGATGGTCAGGCACATTTCACGGGATCGGTGCCAGGTTGCTGCGCGAGCATGCCCACCAGATTGGGCTCAACCCACGTGGTTCAAGCCGCGCGCAAGAACCGGGCGAATAAAAGTGACGAACCGCGCCGGGCCGGCAACGAACAGCAGCATTCCGGAAGAACGAGGCCGGCCGATCGCGGAGAACCCTGGCGCTACCTTGCGACCTCTCCCACCACAACGCGGCTCTCCGGGAGCACGAGCAGCACCTTGTCCTGCAGCTTGACGTATTTGTAGCCGCGCACCGCCGGGATCTGATCCTCCAGGCCGGACGGCAAGGCGTTCAACTCAACCCACGCCGGCAGGATGGTTGCCGGCTTCGCCGTGGTCTGCGTCACGGGAACTTGCGTGTCGTTTATCACGCTTGAGTAGATCTGAAGCTTCTGCTCGTCACTGAGCGGCAGCGGACGCGCCATGATGGCGATGCGGTCGCGCGCGGCAACGTTCTCATCGAATTTAGCCGGCATCGTCTCCGGTCCGGCGCCGATCGGAGCATGGGCGGTGGCGTCGCCGGTCGGCCCCGGATTGGCATGCGCCGGCTCGCTGCCGGCCGGCTGGGTATCGCCCCGCGGCGCATCGGGATTCTGCACAGCCTCATTGGGGTCCTGCCCACGCTGGTTGGTTTGTGCGGTGGCGGTCAATACGACCATCAATGCGCCGAGCAGCGCGAGCGCAGCAGATCGGCCAGGAAATTCAAAACGCATGGTGTCCTCCTGTCATCCGCCGCGACGACTGGCGGCAATGGCGGCTGCATTGGGTCCATCGTGGTTTGGATGGTCATTATGATGCTGGATCGACGTGCTGATCATTACTAAACCCATCACTATGCCGCGGCTTAGGAGGATAATCTGTCCCGCCTAATTTGGTTCCAGTGTTGCCGGCGGGCGGGCACCGTGCTTCGCCAGAAAGTCGCGTTTCTGGCCATCCTCTCGGCCTGCGCCGGCATTGGTACGCACAGCGTGGATCATCATGAACTTTCAGACAGTGGCGGTTACCGCTGAGCCCGCAGCGGAGCTGGAGCAGTGACTTTGCAGCTCAAGGACCAGCAGGTCGGAATCTCGGGGCCGCGGCGAACAAGCTGCGCGTCTGACGTTTGCTCGGCCCGGGTCTGATCACCGGAGCCGCGGTGAGCGGCGCTATTTCAAGGAGCGGGTGGAGCCCCTGATCGATGGCGATCAGGTCCAGTTGACCGGTGAGGTCAATGATAAGACGAAGCCCAAAACCTCGCGCTGGCCGTCGCTGTTGACGTCAACCGCGACGATCACCGCGACCGAGACGATGCGCCCGCTCTCCCGCACCTTCACGTAAGTGGCGTCGATCCACAGATAGGGCCAGTCGCCTTCGATCGACCGGCTCAGGAAAGCCTTCCGAGGCATGGTCGCGGTAGCGGTTAAGGTGATTGATCCGTTCGGAGCTGCGCTCGCGATGGGCGGCACCGGTCAAAAACGGATATGCATCCATTGGCGGGGCGTGCGCTCGTTCCCGCGACAGCGAATGGCGCTGATGCTTACGCCGTATTTGGCAGCTAATTTGGCAGCTAACCCGCGGCGAGACCCATAATCTCTTGGATGCGCCAAGTCCATAGCCCTGGTTTATCCGCCAACCCTGCCATTCATTGCATCTGGTGGCCGCCCAGTCAGGGCGGGTTGGGCACTGCTTGGTCATGGTCGTCTAGCGCCTTGGTGGCTATCTCCAGAACACGCGTAATCTTCCTAGCCTCCTCTGGCGAACCGTAAGCCCTTTCCTTTAGCGCCTTCTCCGCGATTGCCTTGATCTGTTGCAGCGCCTCGGTCGCCTCCTGCAACTCGCCGATGGTTGCCTCAAGTTCGGTCGGTGACTGCAGCTCGTCCAGCGTCCAGCCGAGTGCCTGCTGTGCTCCGTACAGGATATCTGTATCGTCGCCCCGGTCCCTAGCCTGCTGGAGCAATATCCGGATGCGGGCTAGCTCTTCACGTATTTCCAGCTCTGTCTTCATCAGAATTCGTCGATAACGTTGGCGCCGCGGAAGGCCTAGCTGCACTCGCGCCCGGCTACCGGGCTTCTTTGAAGCCGGTCCGGGAGGGGCGGCGCACTGGCGCGTTTTCCGGCCTTCAGCGGCGCAAGGTCATGCCGAGCAGGACTCCCAGGCCTATTGCAATGGCAAGCGCGGTTAGAGGGCGGGTACGGACCGATTCCTCGACTGTCTCGGCAAGATCGTGGGTCACACCTCGCACGACCTCAGTGGCCTCCCGACCCCTCTCGCCGACGTCCGAAATAATGGCGTCCATGCTATCCTTTATCTGCCGGATTTGAGTTTTCACTTCACTGAGCGCATCGTCGCCGGTTACGGTCAATGAGCTGCCGACATCCTCTGCGAGACGCACGATGTCGGCACGCAGTCGCTGCAAGTCGTCGCCGATTTGGCTGACCGCTGCGGCCTGTGCCCTTTTCTTCCTGGCTAACATGGACATCTCCAATACCTAGATCCGCATGGGAAGCATCACATCATCAGCTGACCGCTAGCCGGCCGCCCTCACGGTGGCTCCACCGATTGGAGTTGAGCCTGCGCCCCTGTTGGTACCGTCTCATTTTTCACCCGGGGTAACGACGCGTCATTTGCCCGCGCGACACAATGGCGGCCTTCTCTGCGCGATTGCGCGGCACTCAACAAGCGATTGGCCGAACCGCTCCCCCCTCCTCATGGCCCTGTCATTAACCGTCTCACGCGGCGAGGCGTAGACGTGATAGGAACGAGTTCTACCCCTGGTGCGTTTTGACCCAAACAGCCACGGTGAGGAACGCCCATGGAAAATCAAGAAATCGGCTGGATCGCAGCCATTATCATCGGCGGAATCGCTGGCTGGCTCGCCGAACAGTTCATGCAGAGCCGGACGGGAGTTCTGATGAACATCCTGATCGGCATCGTGGGCGCTGCGATCGCCAGCTGGCTGTTCAGCCTACTCGGTGTCACGTTCGCCGGTTGGATCGGTTATCTGATTGCCGGCTTCATCGGGGCTTGCGTCCTCATCTTCGTGGGACGGGCGATCCGACGGCCTGCCTGATTGACGGATGTGCCGCTAAAGCTTCGCCGCCCCCGCGACTTCCGCGCCACGCCAGGCAATCCGGACGACTTGGATGTGTTCGACGGCGAGCGAAGGGTCGGCCGAATCTTTCGCAGCAGCAGCGCGCCGCAAGATCGGCGCCTTCATCATCGCCCTGCTGCACAGCAGGACTTCGCCGCCGCAGGATCGATACCAACGCCTAGGGAGGACCAGATGAAGGAATTTATGGAATTGACCCGCGACCTGAACAAGCTTCTGGAATCAGGCGATGTGACACGAGCGGGCGAACTGCTGCAGCCGCTGCTAATCTTGCTGGTGCCGTTCGCAATGCGGAGGCGCGGGCGCAAGCCGGCAGCATGCCCGTCCCTCCGGGAGTCACGTTCCTGGCGTAGCCATGGTTGAGGGCCCCCCGCCTTCCGCGGGAAAATCCGACAATTGCCAGTTCCATCCTGCCTAACCGGACACTGGGCGGTGTAGAATCACCCATGCCCACCAAGCGACGAACCGCCAAGCAGGCCGACTACAGGGCATGGAGATGGGCGGCGGCGCTCGAGCTCGAGCAACGGCACAACGTCCGGGCCGGCATCATTCCCGAGCGCGTATGGCGCCAGCTCTACATCAAGGGCGGGACGCCGCAGGATGCAGCCGACCAGGCGGCAGTGTCGGCCTACAACAAGCAATCGGTCGCTGATCGGTTGAAGCGCCGATAAAAGGCCAGTTGGGCGCCCTCGGCCCTAATAGGGCGAGACACCCATTTTGGCACGCTGCGGGCGATCGCGGCCGAGCTAAACGCGCGCGGCGTGCCGACACCGACCGGTGCGCGATGGTCGGCGCCGAGCGTAATGCGGTCGCTAAAGCGGCTCGGGCTGTGATCTCGTTCGGTTTTTGGTCGGGCGTGGCGATCGCCCCCGGCCCCCGGCACACTGGTTTCCCGCGGAATTTGCATTCCGCTTGACTGCCATTATGGCATGTTACGAGGCGTTAGGAGGCGCGGCCGGGGCGCTTGCAGGGGCGGGCCTTGGGTGCAGCGCCAGGGCGTGACTTGAAAGGAACCACAGCATGTCCCTTGACCCCGAACGCGCGGCGCGGGTGCGCCGCATGGTGGCGGACCCGACCACGTGGCCCGGCGGTGTGCTGCGCATGAAGCGCGTCGAGGACGGCGTTGCCATCGTGGAGTTCGGCATGATCGCCCGGATCGAGCCTGGTCGGATCATCCTCGCGGTCGATGATCCGGCCGAAGACGTCCGCGTCTTCGCCGGCGTCGAGGAGCTGATCGAAGCTGGATGGGCGGTTGACGGCGCAGGCTAAAGAAACTGGCTCATTATTGCAATTCTGAGCCAGTTTCGGGCGTGGATTTTCGCGGTTTGGGGGGCGGGTCCTCGGCCGCCGGGGGCGGGCGGCTGGTGACCGGAACCGATTTTCGATTTTTCCGTGCTTTTGCAGTCCTTTGATCACCAAAAGACCGGGAGCGAAGAAAGATCGGTGCGATCTCAATCCTGGACAGAAGATGTCCGCTGTCGTGCTGCAGGTGACAAACTCGTTGACCTATGTCCAGCTATTGGTTCATCCATCTCTTGCTCAGTCTTGTCATCGGCGGCGCATTCATCGCCTTTTGCTCTCTCGCGGCCGAATTCTTCGGTACGGAATTCGGAGGTCTAATCGCTGGCCTTCCGTCCACGGTCGTCATCACTCTCCTTTTAGTCGCCTTGACCGAATCTCCCAGCCGGGCCGTCGAGGAAACGACGATCATCCCGGTCATTCTTGGACTCAACTGCCTGTTTCTGGTCACATATGCGCTCAGTGCTGCCGGGGGAGCGGTCCTGGCTTTGGCGGCCGCGCTCGTGACCTGGCTGGCCCTGGCCGTCCTCGCGGTGCTGTACGCGCCGCGCCATCTGGCAACCTCACTTCTGCTCCTGGTGGTCGGTTTCGGCGTCGCGTACGTACTGCTGAACCGCTGCGTGCGACCGGCAACGGCCGCGGGCAGCCCTGTCCGGCCAGGAGCCTTGCAGGTCCTGGCGCGGGCGGCCTTCGGCGGCGCCGTGATCGCGCTGGGGGTGTGGCTGAGTCACACGGGCGGCCCCATCGTTGGCGGCGTCGCTGCCGTCTTCCCGGCGGCTGGGGTTTCGACTCTGGTGATCGTTTCGTGGTCGCGCGGAGTCCGTTTCTCCTTGGGACTGCTGCAGCCTATGATGGTCAGCGGTTCAATTACCATCCTGGTTTACGCGGCGGTCGTGCGGTATACGTATCTTCCTCTCGGCGTCTTCGGGGGCACGATGACGGCGCTGGTGGCTGCCGGGGGGAGTGCCTACGTGCTTTATCGGTGGCGGCAACCGAGAGGACGTGGGAGGGAGAAGCAATAAGATGACATCTTCCGATTCCAAGAACGCCGGATCGTCCATGGCACTCTTGTGCCGGTGGAGGACCCGTCCACAGCATCAGAAGCGGATAGTGTCGGCGATCTGAGGCGGCCTACTTAGGTTGCGGCGGGGCCATGCGCTATTCGGCTAGTTGGGCAAGCCTGTGATAGGTTTTTTCGCGATGCTGAGCATCATGCGGTTCGTTTCGGGGTCATTAAGTTTCTTCGGCTACGCTTCGCGCTTCGGCACGGTCGTGCCAAGTCTTCGGATCATTGACAAGCACGCGATAGCCTTCCTCGCGGCCGCACTGCCGTTGCAGCTGTTGCTGCTGGAGCGGTACGTGTCCGCGATCTTGGCAGCGTCATCCGGTTTGGTTCCCAAGATGTAGAGCCTCACCACTCGCGCTCTGGCATCGTCGAGGGGGAAAACGTTCACGCAGCGTTCATGGCCGCCCGCTGTCAAGTATGGTCGCGGACTGATATTCTTTGAATAGCTGTTCAGTGTGGCGCCTGCGGAGATTCGGGAGTGAAGCTCGCACGCATCGCGGTGCCGGATCTGGTATCGAACTCGTATTTCCCGGCCATCGCCGCGATCGAGCTCGGCTGCTTCAGGGAGCACGGGCTGGACGCGATCCATGAGCTGATCTTCCCCAACTACAGGGCGTACGAGGTTTTGCGCGATGGAGCGATCGACTTCGTCGCCGGTCCGGCGCACGCGGCCTTGCCGGCGTTCCCGGAGTGGCGGGGCGCCAAGCTGCTCGCCGCGCTGGCGCAAGGCATGCATTGGCTCCTGGTGATGCACTCCGACATCGCGGCGGAGCCGGGAGACGTCAACGTAGTCAAGGGTCGGACCATCGGAGCAGCTGCGCTCGTCGACCTGGTGCTCGAGCGGATGCTCGTCGAATCCGGTATCGATCTCGAGCGGGACCGGGTGCGGATCGTAGGCGTTCCAGCGGCGAACGAGCCGGGCGTGTCGTTCGGCGTCACGGCAGCGCGCGCGCTCGAGCAGGGCCAACTGGACGGGTTCTGGGCGAATGCGATGGGTGCCGAGAATGCGGTGCGGGGAGGAGTCGGCAAGGTCGTGCTCGATGTCCGGCGCGGAATCGGACCTGCCCTCGCCTTCCACTATACAATGCCGGTGCTGGCGACGAGCGATCGCGCCATTGCCCGCGATCCGGACATGATCACCCGTGGGCTGCGGGCCGTCGTGCAGGCGCAGCGCGCGCTGAAGGCCGATGTTTCCCTGGCGACGAAGGTCGGCCAAGCGCTGTTTCCGCCGCACGAGGCAGCGCTAATCGCCGGCGTGGTAGAGCGCGATCTGCCCTACTACGATCCCGCGATTTCGCCCGAGGCCGTCGCCGGCATGAACCGCTTCGCCCGTGCCGTCGGGCTGATGGGAGAGGATGTGGGCTACGAGCAGGTCGTGGCGACGCAGTTCCGGGACGCTTGGGCGAGCTGAGTCACGACCTGAAAGGCTTCCCGCCGACGCTGATCCAGGTGGGATCGGCGGAGACGTTGCTCGCGGATGCCACACGCTTCGCAGCCATGGCCGGCGCAGCCGATGTGGCGGTGACGCTGGAGATCTGGCCGCACATGATCCACGCGTGGCCGCTATGGAACGCGCAGCTCGAGCCCGGCCGCCGCGCGCTTGCCAGCGCGGGTGCGTTCATCCGCAGGCACACGCGCCCGTAGGGCGCGGCTGGAGCCGATGCACACGGCCAAGGTGATGCTCTGGGCGAACAAGGTGACCGGCAACACCCAGATCGACAGTAAGATCCAGCGATTCCAGCGGTCGCGTCTCCATAGCCAGTGCCAGGGGGACGTTCCGCGGGTTCCCGGTCCCCCGCAGGTTACAGACCCGCTGACCGCGACACGTCACTTCGCGTAGGATGCAATAGCAATTGGAGAAACGTAATGGACGCGGCGTCCGTGGGCGCGTCTCATCCGCTCGATGCCGGGGTGAGGACGCAGCAACGTTGAAGCAGCGAACAGAGTTCGCGTCGGTCCTGTGGTCGTCGTGCCTGGCGATGCTCGCGGTCGGCGCCAACAGCACGGCGATCATGGCCGCCCTGCCGAACATGCGGAACGAGCTTTCTCTCAGCTCAGCAGCGTGGAATGGGGAGAGATCAGGGCGGCGTGTGACCATTTCACCACCAGGACACTCTGGGCTACCTGCGGGGCATTGTCGAAATTGACAGAGTGCTGAACAAAATGGCGCAACCCAGGCGATCTCCCTCTCGAACGCCGACCGGCCCGGCGGCGGCATTGGGGCCGAAGGTCACGAATTGTCGTGTCTCGCCATCTCGCGGACGTGGGCCTTGGGCTTTCTGTCCCGGTGCAGGTGGGCATGGGCACATTCATGGAGGAAGATATACAGGGCCTTGCGGGTGACCGGGCGAGGAGCCTGGATCAGCTTGCGCTTGCCGTAATGCCGACCCGATAGGCTCTTGCGGTATTGGATCGTGTAGCCTTCCGGCACGTAGCTCATTGCGATTGCGGTGAATCGTTCCGCCGCCGCCCTGCGTGCTGCTTGTAGCTCCGCCCAAGTTCTGAGACTCATGCCTGGGCGCATCCATTCAAAATCGTGCATTCCAATCTCCGCCTGTCAAACAGCCCCGGACCCATCCGGCTGACAAGCTGATTTTTGCCAAACGCCATTTTGGGAAATTCGATTCCGCGCATGACCTGATGGCGGAAGTCCTACGGCCATGCGGTTTGCTGTATCGCGAGATAACTATTTGGCGCGATGGATGCTGAATAACCTGAGCGTCCTGGCGGAGGTCAATGCAAGGAAACCCGCATGGATAGTGGTTTGCTGCATTGCGCGATAAGTTGGGGACCAAGCAGGCCGCACCGTGACGCCCGCTCTACCTGCGACGTGACCTGCGCGGCTGCTCGGTCAGCGGCTGGTACATGGGGTTGCGATCACACCAGCTGCTTGTCATCCGGCATTGCTCGTAGCTGACGAAGCCGCAGTTGGTCGATTCTCCTCTTTGCGCACACCACGGATAGTTTTGAGCATTGACCGGCCCGCTGTGCATCGACAGTGCCGCAGTAACCATCCCAAGGACGGCAAGGATCATCTTTCGCATTGTGAGCCTCCAGGGCGTAGGGACCCCAAAACCCTGTGGAATTGCTTTTCGGACGTTCACTCACCTAGCCGCTCGATCTTGATCGTGGCTAGCAATCGCCCTGCGCCCGGCCTCGGTTATCCAAAATGCGGCAGCAGGAACCACCGGCGCGATCCCGCACGGTCGGATGGGCACCCATGTCGGCGAGCCTGTCTCGTAAGGCGTCATTCAGTGCGCCGCTTAGTCCCGACTCTATAGATTTGCGATTCCAGGAGAGGCGACGTACGGGCCAGCCATTCGATCAGCTTGCGCACCTCGGGCTCATGACTGCGACCATCTTGCACTCGCACGGATTGCGCCAGCATTTCGAGCAATAGAATTTCATGCGTTATGTTCTCGTTGTACCTAGCTCGCTCTTCATGTCAGTCCCGCCAGAAGTTCTTGAACCGGTCCGGCGCTAGCTCTGTATACCGAACGGTGTGCTGGATGTTCTTGTGCCCAAGCCAAGCCTGGAGCGCCCGCGTATCGTGGCCGCGATTGGCCAGGGCATAGCCGCACCCGTGGCGCAGCATATGCGGATGGACAGGAAAGGGCATCTTGGCTCGCGCGCCGATCCGGGCGAACAGGGCATGGAACGCCTTGGGCGTCATCGGTCCATCGCGCTCCGACGAGAACACGTGCGAGGATGCCCCTTGCTCGCGCTGTAGACGCCGCAGAGCGCGAATCTCACCGCCCTGGAGCGGATGGACGCTTGCCGATCCACCCTTGCGCCTACGGACGTGCAGGCGTCCCGTGGCTAGCTCAACCTGATGCCATTGCAGATCGCACAACTCGGAAGCCCGCAGGCCGTGCCGGTAGCCGATCAGGATCATGGTCGCGTCACGGTGCCCGTATCGGCTGTACTTTCGTGCGGTAGCCATCAGCCGCTCGATCTCGCGACCGGTCAGATATTCCCTGGTGCGGCGAACTGGCGAAGAAATGGTGTCTGGCGCGATCCCATCGGCCGCCTCGAAAGTCTCGGTTTTCATGGCTTACCTTTCTCTATCGGGCACCTGACTGGCGAACTATGGGTCTTATTCGCTAGTATCAATGGCTCACTTCCTGCTCTCTCCCGGCTGATGCCCTCTCTGCCAGCCACCACAGCGCAGCCCGCGAGTGAATCCACTTCAACGCCATCTCCCGCGCCTTGCCCGTTAATTTTTCCGCGAGGGCGTGCAGCATGTCCTTTGCCTCCCCGGCTG
>Ga0081538_10005561_pt1 | contig 11307 bp, 7 predicted proteins | sample TabmetS5T2R1_FD_71022 | JGI IMG/M metagenome (GOLD analysis project Ga0081538, IMG submission 71022) | Tabebuia heterophylla rhizosphere microbial communities from the University of Puerto Rico - S5T2R1 | ecosystem: Host-associated > Plants > Roots > Rhizosphere ... | reverse complement strand
CGCGCGTCCTACAGTCATTACTACCGCCGCATCGTGCCGGCCCTGCTGGAGGTGCTGTCCTTCCAGTGCAACAACGACCTGCACCGCCCCGTGATGGACGCGCTCGCCCTGCTGGACACGTACCGCGACCGCAAGACCACCGTGTTTCCCGCCAGCGAGCAGGTGCCGCTCGAGGGCGTGGTGCGCGCTGATTGGCAGGAACTGGTGCGAGACAGCACACACGGCGGGGCGATCAACCGCATCTCGTACGAATGGTGTGTACTGACGACTTTGCGCGAGAAGGTGCGCTGTAAGGAAGTGTGGGTGCACGGCGCACACCGCTTCCGCAACCCCGACGAGGACGTGCCTCACGATTTCAACGTCCGTCGCGACGAGTATTACGCGGCGCTCGCACAGCCGCGTGAGGCGAGGGTGTTTGTGGAGCACCTGCGCCGTACGATGGAGGCCGCGCTCACCGCCTTGGATGTCAGTCTGCCCGCCGATGAGAAGGTCAAGATCGTGACCACGAAGACGGGGAAAGGCCGTATCCGCCTCACGCCGCTGGAGGAGCAACCCGAGCCACTCAATATCGTGAAGTTGACGGCCGCCTTGGTTCAACGCTGGCCGATGACCAACCTGCTCGACATCCTGAAGGAGACCGAGCTGCGGGTCCACTTCACGGAAGCGTTCCGCACGATCGGCACACGGGAAGTGCTCAGCTCAGAGGTCTTACAGCGCCGGCTCCTGCTCTGCCTGTACGGGCTGGGTACCAACACAGGCCTCAAACGCATGTGCAGTGGAGGAGGCGAGGACACCTACGCCGACTTGCAGTACATCCGGCGGCGTTATATCACGAAAGCGCAGTTGCGATCAGCAATTGTACAGGTGTGCAACGCCATTTTCCACGTCCGCAGCCCGGCTTTGTGGGGCGAAGGCACGACCGCCTGTGCCTCGGATGCGAAGAAGTTTGGGGCCTGGGACCAGAATTTGATGACCGAGTGGCACGCGCGATACGGCGGCCCGGGCGTGATGATCTACTGGCACGTGGAGAAACACTCGGTGTGCATCTACTCGCAACTCAAGGCGTGTTCCTCCTCGGAGGTGGCCGCCATGATCGAAGGGGTGCTGCGCCATGACACCGAGATGGATGTCGAGAAGCAATACGTGGACACCCACGGGCAGAGCGAAGTCGGGTTTGCGTTCTGCTATCTGCTGGGCTTTGCGCTGTTGCCGCGCCTCAAAAACCTCAAGCGGCAACGGCTCTACCGCCCTCACCAGGGAGAGGCGGGAATGTACGCCAACCTTCAGCCGATCCTGACCCGGCAGATCAATTGGGAGATGATCGCCCAGCAATATGACGAATTCATCAAGTTCGCCACCGCCTTGCGACTCGGGACGGCGGACGCCGAATCGATCCTACGGCGCTTCACCAAGCACAACGCGCAGCATCCGACCTACAAAGCGTTGTGTGAGTTGGGCAAAGCGTTGAAAACCGTGTTCCTGTGCGATTACCTCCGCCTCGAATCGCTGCGCCGCGAGATTCACGAGGGGTTACAAGTCATCGAAAACTGGAACAGCGCCAACAACTTCATCCTGTACGGCAAGGGTGGGGAGTTCGCCAGCAACAAGCTGGAGGACCAGGAACTGCTGATGTTATCGCTGCACTTGCTGCAAGTGAGTCTCGTGTACGTGAACACGCTGATGATGCAGCAGGTGCTGGCACAGCCAGAGTGGCAGGGCCGTCTCACCGCGGTGGACCTCCGGGCGCTCTCGCCGCTGAAGTGGCAGCACGTGAACCCGTACGGGACGTTCACCCTGAATATGCAGGAGCGCCTACCGCTGGAGCAGGTGCCGTGGTCCCCTGGTGCGACTTTGCCGAAATTTCGGGCTTCGCTAGGTTAAGGCCTATTCCGGGTACAGCCGAGATACGTGTCAACATAGGACACAAGCGACGGCCTGCTGAGTGTTCCCTGATTACAGCGGCAGCGCCAGTTCGCTCTCTGCTAACGGCTGGGGCGGCACGCTCACATCAATGAAATAGTCACCGAACCGCTTGACGTGGCGGGTCAGATAAGGACTGAGCGCCGCGACATCCTCACGCGTGACCGGATACCCCTCTGCTATCAGTGCCTGCAATACGCGGCTGACATCGACGACGTTCTGAAAGATGACGGCATTAGCCACCAAGTCATTGTATTTGATGATCTTCTCCTGCTCTTCCGGGTCGTTCTCGGCAATGATGCCTTCGCCGCCAAAGAACAGCCATCCAGCAAAGCCATTGTAGGCCTCGACCTTGTTGGTCATCGCGGTGATTTGTTGGCGCATCTCTGGATTAGCTAGGTATTGGAGCAGAAAGACGGTGCGTACGACCCGCCCTAGCTCGCGAAAGGCTTGATAGATCCGATTCTTTCGTGACTCATGCCCCAGTTTCCGCAGCAGTGTGACGGAGGAGATTGTGCCAGCCCGGATGGACAACACAACTTGCAACAGATCCTGCCAGTGCGTTTCGATTAGCTTCCAGTCAACGACCTCCGTGAACAGCGCATCAATATGTTGATAGCTGGTTTCCTGGTCGGGGCGATAGAACACCAGATCCTTCCAGTTCCGAATGCGCGGCATCAGCCTGATGCCGCGTAGATGGGCGAGCGCAAAGACCGGCGTCGATTGCCCCTGCGTGTCCGCATGCACCGCGTCCGGCTGAATTTCAGACGCATTTTTCAGCAGCCCTTCAATAATGTATATGGCCTCCCAGGTCCCACATGGGATGAAGTGGGAAAACAGCGCCACGTACGTATCGGCGACGTGGTGATACGCGATACCGCCCCAGCCGCCGTACCGAATGTGATACTCAGCCAGCAGGTTCTGCTCATACAGATCGTCCTTCGTGCCATCCGCTGCGGCAGCCGTCCCGGCGCCCCAGAACCGCGGGAGCGGAAAGCTGGTATACGCATTGATGAGATCCACGATCGCCGCATTGAGCTTGTGCGCGTTGACATGACGGCGATTGACGAATGAGAGCTCATGCAGCGTGACCAGCCCGCGCAGATGGCGTGCCGCTTGGGCCGGGCCGAGGTTACAGCCATACGCGAACGCCGTCAGGATGTAGCGCTCAAGTGCCCGCTCCAGTTTGGGATCAGACCCAGAGAGCGGGCCAAAATGGCGTATCCAGTTCGTATAGTGTGCGATGTTCACAAGAATATCAATGATCTGGCGCTCCGGTAAGCGGCTATGAATGACGGCTTCGAGCTCCCTGACGGACGCGCGTTGTGCCGCCTTGGGAAGCTTCTTCAGCCGTGGCTGACCGTGCTCATCGACCACGAGCTGCTCATGGTCTGGATAGCCCGCGTCCACCTGCCTGGCTGTTTCCGTCAGCCAGGCCCGGAGCCGCGCCACAAATGCTGGTGCTGTTGCCGGCAACTCAAGCTTCCGGCAATAGTCTGCGACCATCGGTACGCACTCCTCCCACGGTAGGAGTTGCTCACGGGAGTCGGCATACTCCTCCGACCCGACAATACTGATATCGCCTGATTTCAATTCCCCCGCCAGATGCGCAAAGACGCACACTTCCAAGTGGCGGCGGCGAAGCATGCGGTCGCCCTGGTGCATCCCGTAGATGATGCGGAGCCAGCGCGCAGACGCAAACGACAGGTCAACCTCATCAGGGAGCCAGTCGCTGCGTCTCTCCTCGTGCTCCAGGAGATAGCGCACCGCGTGCGTCAAGGACTGATCTTGTGAGGTGGAACGCAGCGCCAGATGTCGGATGAGGCGAAAGAGCGCATGGCGATCATGGCGGTAATAGCGCCATAGGAGCGGCTGGTAGTGGTCCCCACTGTAAGCCATCACGGTTTCGCACTCCTCGAGTAACTGTGTGGCGGGCCCGCGCTCCGCCAGGAGTTGCCGGATGCTGGAGCCGGCCTGTTCGTCGGAGGCGGCATGTTCACTGGTCGTGACAACCTCAGCCAGTAGCGAGACGAGCGTGGCCGTCCTTTCCCGGTACCTGAGCCGCAGGTCCTCCAGCTCGTCTTTGCCGCGCGGCTGGATTTTCTGCAGGCGTTTGATCAACATTAGCGCGAGCTGATCGCGGCACTGAACACGCATGCGGTGCATCAAACACAGCACCAGCGTGTACCGCTTCGGCGGCGCGAAATCTTTGAGCTCCGCGGCATCAAGCGCTCGGGCTTCGGCCGCGAAATGTTTCAACTTGAGCGGCGGGAGGTCCGCCAAGAGGTGAGTGATGTCACCAAGTGACAGCAACCACTCCAACTGGGCGAGCCAGTCCCGCAGGTGCTGCAGCGACGGACGTTTCGGCAGTTGCTTGAGCCGCTGATAGGGGCTCCGGAAGCCATGCCTTTCAGGGTTCAGCAGCCCATCCAGCCGAGTCGTGTCCTCTTGGCTGAGACGGGTGAGGCTGGTGTGAAAGTACCGCTGATTAACGACGGTGCGCACGCGTCTGACCAATCGGTCCAGGGTACTGAAGGCCGGCAGTTCATACCGCTCTTTGATCAGGGTCTCCAACGCCACGTTGATGAGATCGGCAGGATTGTCCATGGTCTCGGCCGCCCCAGCCACGGCCTTGATGATCAGTCGTCTCGCGGCTTGCCCCCATATCGTCACATGCAAGTACGCACGGATGGCCTGATGATGACGATAGAGGGTACGGGGCTCCTCATAACGTGGCTCCACATCCTGCTCCATATGCAGACAGCTTCGGATGTGGCTGACGATGGCAGGAGGCACCTCGATCAGCTTCGGGAAGTAGCCGAGCCGCTGAAAGGCTTTGAGCAGCACCAGCAGGCTTAATTGATGGGGGCGGGAGCGGGCAGCCCTCTGTGCAAAAGCTATTTCAGCATCCGTCGGGGTGTAGAGCACATGCAGATGGTGCGGCGTCGGTGTGCGTTTGTCGGGTAAGGGAGTCTGAGTCGCCTCAGCTCCCTCCCCTAAGAACCGTACATGACAGTTACCCATCATACGGCTCAAGCTCTTGAGGATTCAGTTGGGCTCTTCGGCCATGTTCATCTATGTGGCAATTCACATGGAGGATTCGCAGGTTCCCCTGGTCATCTGTTCCGCCGTGGGCCACTTCGATGTCATGGTGAATGTGAATGCGCTCCCCGTTAAACAGGTGTTCGTGGCACTGTGGGCATCGCCAGTGCTGACTGTTAGCCGTTTTATACAGCTTGGAGCCAGCTGCGAAGTACGTTTTTCCATACCTCGTCTGACGTTTGTCCCAGTAGTCTTGCGTCCCAGGGTCGTCCGGGGATGTCCTATCCAGGACTTTGATATGACGGGTGATCTTCGTACTTGCTAGCCGGTACAGGTAGCTTTCCGTCCACCGTCCCCGTCGGTCTCTCGTCTTGGCTCGGAATACCCAGTAGTCCCCGCCTATTCTCCCGAAGTAGCGGGTGACGACCCATCGCGGCCCTTTGTTTGGGTGCCGTTTTTGTGCCCATCGAATGAGCGTTTGCACCATCAGATGGTCAAAGGTCGCAAAGACTTCCTTACTCACCCCATGTTTATAGTAGTTGGCCCATCCTCTCAGGATTGGGTTCAGAACGCGTATCACTCCACTGGGATCAAGATTTGGATGCGCGTAAAGCCATTCCTTGATTTCTCGCAGTTTGGCTTGAACTTTTTCCTTTTGTGGCATGACCAGGCATTTGCCGCCCCGTTCGTGGATATTGAACCCCAGGAAGTCAAACCCTTCCGATATGTCTCGGATGCGGGTTTTCTCTTCGCTGAGCCGCAATCCTCGTGGGGCCAGCCATGCTTCTACTCCGGGGATGATGGCTTCAATGTCTTCCCGTGTTTCAGCGGTGATGATGAGTAGAGTAGAGCGCTGGCGCGGTGGCGTGCAGGGCGTGCGAGGCCGGGCTGTTTCTCCCCTTTCAGGCGAGTGTCCCCCTCGAGCGGCCCATCGCTCCGTTTCCAACACCCCCTCATCAAACCGAACGTGAGGATCTCCCTCATTCGGCTTTCCGACCGCGTTCACTGGGCGGCATGCGGAAGACCCGCACAATGGTGCCGTGGAGCTGATGCAGTCCCGCCTGTTTAAAGAAGGCGGGAGGGCCTTCCCGAAAGCCCCGACCACGACGCTTGTGCTTCCGCCGCAGGAAGTTGACGAGCTTGGTATGGACATAGGAGTCGATCTTCTTGAAGTGCCGGTGGGCGTTGCTGATGCGAAAGTACTGCCCCCAGCCCCGCAGGATCGGGTTCACCGCCCGGATCTTGTCGTCGAGGCTATAGAGGTCATCGTGGCCAATCGCATCACGGATCTTACGTCGGATACTGTGCATCGCCTTCGTGGAGGGCCAGCGGTAGCAGAACCGCCGCATCGGGTTGCTCCGCATAGGCTTCAGGCGGAAGTGCATCCCGAGGAAGTCGAACCCCTCGGCGGCATCGACGATGCGCGTCTTCTCCGCGTTCAGGGTTAACCCCAGGCCTGTGATGATGCGCTCCATCCGTTGGAACCACGGCTGCGGGTTCCCGCGGCAGAGGATCACGTAATCGTCACAGTAGCGGATCAGCTTCGCGCCGCGCGCCTTCGTCTCCCACTCGACGTCGAAGGCGTGCAAATACGCATTGGACAACAACGGTGAGATAACCCCGCCTTGCGGACTGCCAGCGACGGCCGTCCGGACTTCGCCCTCTTCGAGCACGCCCGCTTTCAGCCACCGGCGAATCAGCCGCAGGATCCACGGGTCATTGATGCGCCGCGCCACGGCGGCGACCACCCCATCGTGGGGCAACGAGTCAAAGCACGCCTTCAGGTCGGCGTCGATGACCTGCCGATAGCCCCACGTCACCTGGGCCTGAATCTCGCAGATGGCGTCCTGCGCGCCTCGCTTCGGGCGGAACCCATACGAGCAGTCCCGGAAGTCCGCCTCCAGAATGGGCTCCATCACCAGCTTCACCGCCGCTTGGACGATCCGGTCACGAATCGCCGGAATGCCAAGGCCCCGCTGCTGCCCCGGCTTGCCCGGCTTCGGGATATAGACCCGTCGGACCGGTAGGGGGCGATACCGCCTCTCTCGGAGCTCCGCTTCGAGCTCGTCCAACAGACGGTCCACCCCGTAGGCCTCGACCGCTGCGATCGTTTGCTTGTCCACGCCGGCGCTGCCCTGGTTCCGGCGGACCCGTCGCCATGCCTCCTCCAGCACATCGCGTCGATAGACCTTGTCGTACAAGACGCCAAACCTCCGATGCGGCGCCTCCTTGGCCGCCCGGTACAGCTTTCGTTGAAGTACCCGCACCTTGTCTTGTGGCGTGTCTTGAGCCGTGGTGGCAATCACGCAGTGCCTCCTTCCCACGAAAGCCTCGCAGAAGCAGGGGTCCTTTGCTCCAGGGGCATTACCCCCTTTCCTCGCTCATATGACCCCCTCCGACTCCCCAGCCAGACATCCCGCGACACTTCGGCTTCCAGCCTTATAGCCGTGGTTTCCCCCGCGGGAGACGGGGGATCTGGTGGGGCCTCAAGCCTTACCCCGCTGGGCTATTCCTGCATGCTGCCGACCTTTACCCCGGGAGCCTCGATGGCTTCACCTCCCTGACCCATCCACCATCGATCGTAGCCTTCGCCCGACGACTGGAGGCTCGGCGACTCCTCTCCCAGCTCTCGCCGCTATACCCGCTGGGTATACGCTGACGGGGCCTCATCGATCGTTCGCTTGCGCTGCGGCCTGCAGGGTTGTCTCCGTCCCTGGGCGGCGTTCGAGGACGTTTGTCGGTCCGCTTCGACGTGGCCAGTTGCCCGACCACGCCGGGACCCAGACTACTGGGGTATGTCAGGGCCTTCCCCAGGCGGGCTCCTTTCATCCCACAAGTCCAGCGGTTTTCGGCTTCGCGCAATCATCGGCAAAGCGGACGACCACCATGTCCCCTTGCGCGACGCGCTTGCGCCAGGCCTCCACCCACAGATCGAAGACGTAGTGCAGATACACATTGGCCAACAACGGGCTCACCACGGCCCCTTGCGGCACTCCCACTGTCGTCTCCGACCACTGGCCCTCCCCCGATACTCCCGCCCGCAGCCATTTCTGGATCAGGCCGAGGACGCGAGGATCGGCCACACGGTGCTGGAGGAACTTGACCAACCATTCGTGGGACAGCGTATCGAAGAAGCCCCGAATGTCACAATCCAGCACGTAGTTCACCCGCTTCCGCGTGAGGGCCACCGAGAGCGCGTCCAACGCCTGGTGTGGGCTGCGTCCCGGCCGAAACCCATAGGAAAAGCCCCGAAAATCCTCCTCGTAGATCTGGGTGAGGATGGTGACCACCGCCTGTTGGACAATCTTGTCCTCCAGTGCCGCGATCCCCAAAGGGCGTTGTCGCCCATCGGGCTTCGGGATGTAGACTCTCCGCGAGGGTTGCGCCCGATAGCTCCCGCGGTGAACCCGCCTGTGGAGATCGGCGAGCCGATCATCCAAGCCGGTCTCATACGCCTGCCAAGTCACGCCATCTACCCCAGGAGCGACATGTCGCTTCAGCTCGTAGAAGCTGTCCCGAAGCAGATCGACCGTGAGATGGTGGAGTAGCGCGGTGAACTGCTCTTGCCGCCGTTCGCGTGCGGCTTTGCGCACACGTGCCAATCCCTGGGACACGCGAGCCCCGCGCTGTGTCGGGTGCATGCGGGATGGGCGCGCGTTCTCCTTGGTCCACGCGCTTCCCTCCCCCCTCTCCGCCGACGGGTGGCCGTCCTTGTTCGAGGGGTTCCTCGGTACTATCACGTGGTCTGACTCCTCGGAGACGTGCACGGAGGCCGTACGGCCTGGCGCCTTCGCCTCCCGGTCTGGTCGCTGTGGGCGTTCAGACATCTCCGAGGTCTCCCGGTTCTCGTGCAGGAAGTTTCTCGACGTGCCTGGGGTCTTAGACTACGCGGGGTCGGCGAAGGACTCGCGGTATCGCCCTCGGCCGTGTGGCCTTCCGCTGAAGTCGAGCAGCGTCGGCACCCCGATTGCGGCTTTTCGAAGTTCGATCGCCCAGCCCGTCGATGCCCCTATCCACGCTTCGGCGGTCGCCTCACGGCGCCCACCGCAGGACCTAGGGTCAGGATGGCTCGCTAGGCCTTTCCTGCAGGACTCTTGCATTCCCGACTTCCTGCCGGTTTATCCCGGCGCTACCGACTTTGGCCATTCACGCCGCATAGCACAGCGCATCTGTCAAGCGCTCCAAGAGTGCGCGCGGGATTTTTACGACATCGGCTTCGGCCTGAGACGTTGAAAAATGGCATTGACGCCACAAACAGTGGCGCACCAAGGCAATCGTATCGGAAAAAGTCGCCTGCGCTTTGCGATACCAGGCAGCCGTACGCACCGGCATGGGGTGAGTGCCGATCAGACGGGCCGCCATCAAGGTCACCAACGAGTACAGGGCCAACAAGGCTGGTGTCGTCCGAGCCGTAGCTCTGTCACTCCATTGACGCTGGGTCTCCACCCCCAGGTGCGCCCGTGCCTCCTCAAACGTCGCCTCCATCTGCCAGCGCCGGACAAAATAGGTCAGGATCTGGACTGGTGTCAGCTGGGGGTTCGTCGCCAGCAACGCTTGAGGCGCAAATCGACCGTGCGGATCGCGAATCAGAACCCAGCGAATGGGCACCACGGGCTTGCCGGAATGATACCAGACGGCCGTGTTGGAGGTGATCTGGACGCGCCGCTTCCCTTCGCCGTACCAGTTCGCCATGGTCACCGTGCTCCAGTGCGTCATCGAATCCGTCAAAACCTTTTCGAGGGTGGGCAGCCTCCTACCCTTTTTGCGCGGCCGCCCGTTCTGCCGAGGCTGGCGTGGTGGGGCCGGCTCATAGAGCGCCGCGTCCAGGCGCAAGCGGGTAATGACACACACGGCATGACGAACCGCATCGAGCCATTCAAGTGCAGCATAGGTATGGTCGCCCACCACGACCAGATCTCTGATCGGCAGCCAGCGCCGCACCAGCCACACGGCTTGCCGCGCCCGATCCAACAGCGAGTGCGGTCGACGGCCTCGCGCCTGGTAGTAGCGCTCCGAGGGGGCAAGCACGGTCAGAAACGGCAGCGCCCACACGCGCGCGGCCCACGGGATGTGAGTCAGCAGCATCAGGCTCACCCAGCGCAGCCCACTAGCTTTGACGAAGTGCGTGTGCGACGAGCGCACCGGATCACGGTAGATCCCCTTCGCCGCGATCCGCTCTCCACGGCGCCGCTCAATGGTCTCATCTATGCCCATCACCACGGGGCCTGCTGGTACAAAGGAGTCCAGCAGCAAGCCCAGCAGCCTGTGTCCCGCGTCAAGAGGCAACCACCGGGCGCGGTTGAGCACCCGATGATAGTTCTGGAAATGCTCATCATCACTTCTCCCCATCACGCGCAAGACCGCCGTGATGGTTCGCTTCCCAGGCGCCAAGATCGCGCCGACCATCAGCAGTTTGACGTAGGCAAAGACACGCCTCGAAAACACCGGAGCGAATGCCCCGATGACGGTCGCAATGGCCAAGGGCAGAGTGGACATAGGGCACCTCGCATAGCTGAGCAGAAGATACTCTATGACCGTATAGACCCTGCGCCCCGAGCGCAACCCATCCTTTGCAATGGACAAAGTCGAGCTTAGACCCCTCCACCCCGTAGGCGGCGAAGAACCCCGCCGGCGCTTCCAGGGCATCCGGTGCGGCGGTAAAGCCGCTGTGCGCGAGATTGACGGCCGCCAGGGCACTGCGCGACGCCCAGCCGGCATGCAGGGGCTTGGTCATGGTGCCGAAGTTGCGCTGCAGCCCACTCGCCAGCGAGGAGGCTATACCAAACGCCATCCGTGTCGTCGGCACGTCGAGACGGTACCGTTTGGCAAGCGCCGCCAGCGCGGAGAAGATGGCGAGCGTGCCGGTGCCGTGGAAGCCCCGGTGGTAATGGCCGACGGTGATCGCCAGGCCGATCTTGCCGCCGACCTCAACTCCAATGATATAGGCCTCGATGAGGGCCCTGCCGGAAAGTTTTCCCGCCCGCATATCCGCAATGAGCGCCGGCAGAATCACCGCGCTCGGATGCGCCGGCATCATCGACAGCACGTCGTCGAAATCGAGGGCGTGGCCGAAGGTCCCATTGACGAGCGCCGCCATCTCCGGCGACACGGTTCTGCCGCTCCCCAGGATTGGACTTGCGCCGCTCTCGCCGGCCTGTTCGACATAGCGCAACAGCGGCGGTGCGACCTCGCCTCCGGCGCCGGCGAGGATGACCGCAAACGTATCGGCCACCGCTTTCTTGGCCTTGTCGAGGGCCTCAGGGGGGAAGTCCTGCAGGGTCTTGGTATGGATGAATTCCGCCAGCGCCTCAGTCAGTCCAGTCATCGGAGCTCCCTTGCCTAGCG
>Ga0081538_10005560_pt1 | contig 11310 bp, 11 predicted proteins | sample TabmetS5T2R1_FD_71022 | JGI IMG/M metagenome (GOLD analysis project Ga0081538, IMG submission 71022) | Tabebuia heterophylla rhizosphere microbial communities from the University of Puerto Rico - S5T2R1 | ecosystem: Host-associated > Plants > Roots > Rhizosphere ... | reverse complement strand
AAGGGATCCTGGACGACCCCGAGCTCGAGGCGATCGCCGAGCTCCGTCCGGCAGGGGAGGAGGGCCTCGTCGCGGCCCGGCGCGTCTTTGCGGACGGGCGCACGCGCGCCTACGCCTGGGGCCGCGCGGTCCCTCGCGAGGACCTGGCGACGCTCGTCGAGCGCCTGCTCGCCATGTCAGGCCAGTTCGAGCAGCGGCGGCTGGCGCGGCCCTCGCACCAGCTCGACGTCCTCGACGCGTTCGTGGGCGAGGAGCAGCTCCGCCGCCGCGGCGAGCTCCAGCGGGACTCGCGGACGCTGGTCGCGGCGCGGCGGCGCCGTGAGGAGCTCGCGGGCGAGGCGGCGGGGCGGGCCCAGAGGCTCGAGGAGCTGGCCGAGCTCGTCGCCCGCACCGAGGGGATGGAGGCGGGGGACGAGGAGCGACTGCAGGCCGAGCGGGAGCGGCTCCGGCACGTCACCGAGCTGGCGGAGGCCGCGCTCGCGGGCGCCGAGGCGCTCGATCCCGAGGAGGCCGACGCTCCCGGCGCGGCGAGCCGCGTGGCCGAGGCCGTGCGCGCGCTCGAGGCGGTCGCGGCGCTCGCCCCCGAGCTCGGGGAGGTGGCCGCCGAGCTCGGCGAGGCCGAGATCCGCGTGCGTGACGGCGCCTCGACGCTCCGGGCGTTCCTCGCCTCGCTCGAGGCCGAGCCCGGACGCCTGGAGGCGGTCGAGGCGGAGCTCGAGCGGCTCGCGGAGGCACGGCGGCGCTTCGGCGCCCCCTCCACCGAGGACCTGCTCGCGCGAGCCGCCGCCGCGCGCGGCGAGCTCGAACAGCTCGAGGCGGGGATCGACCCGCTCGAGGCGGCCGAGCGCGCCGTCGCCGAAGCCGAGAGGCGGGTCGGCGCGCTCGCGGACGCGCTCTCCGCGGCCCGGGCCGAAGCCGCCCCGGCCTTCGCGGAGGCCGTTGTCGGGCAGCTACAAGGGCTCGGGATGGGTGACGGCGAGTTCCGCGTCGAGCTCGCGGAGCGCGAGCCGGGCCCGACCGGCCGCGACGGCGTCTCGTTCCTCGTCCGCCTCAACCCCGGGTTGCCGTTCGCTCCGGCTGCCGAGACCGCGTCCGGCGGTGAGCTCTCCCGCCTCGCGCTGGCGCTTCGGGCCGTCGCCCATGCAGCCGCGGGCGAGCCCACGATCGTCTTCGACGAGATCGACGCGGGCATCGGCGGCCAGACCGCCCACGCGGTCGCAGAGGCGCTGACGCGGCTCGCCGGGAGCGCGCAGCTCCTGACGATCACTCACCTGCCGCAGATCGCGAGCGCCGCCGACGCGCACTTCCGCGTCGAGAAAGTGCCCGGCGACCCGACCCACACGCAGATCCAGAGGTTGTCGGAAGCGGAGCGGAGGGAAGAACTGGAACGTATGCTGGGCGGAGCCGAGTTCCTCTCCACGGTGCGCCGCAGTTGACCTTCGTCGAGTTCACAGGGACCGCGAGGCTGGACAAGCGGACGAAGCGCCTCGTCAAGCGCCTCGGCCCGGGCGACATCGCCATCATCGACCATCCCAACCTCGACCGGATTTCGGCCGAGGAGCTGCTCGAGAGCGGCGTCCGGATCGTCGTCAACTGCTCGCCCTCCTCGACCGGCGACTACCCCAACGCCGGGCCGCTCACCCTAGTCGAGGGCGGCATTTGCCTGATCGACGCTCCCGGGGCCGAGCTGTTCGAGGAGGTGAGAGACGGCGAGTCCCTCGTCGTGCGCGGCTCGAGCGTCTTCCGCAACGGCTCGCGCCTGGCCGCCGGGCGGGAGCGCGGCGCAGACGAGCTCGCGCGCGAGATCGCCGACCAGCGCGGGCGCGTCAGCGAGGCGCTCGAGGCCTTCGCCGAGAACACCCTTCGCCACATCCGGGAGGAGACGGCGCTCCTGTCCGAGGGGCTGCCGATGCCGCAGCTCAAGACGAGCTTCCGCGACCGCCACGCGCTCGTCGTCGCACGCAGCCCCGAGACGAAGCGCGACCTCTCCATCGTCGGCCCGTACATCGGCGACTTCAGGCCGGTGCTGATCGGCGTGGACGGGGGCGCGGACTCCCTGCGCGCCGCCGGGTACAAGCCCGACGTGATCGTGGGCGACATGGACTCCGTGTCGGACAAGACCCTGCTCGCAGGCGCCGAGCTCGTCGTCCACGCCTACCCGGACGGGCGCGCGCCGGGGCGGGATCGCCTCGACCGGCTCGGGCTTCCCTCGACGGTTCTGCCCACGCCGGGCATCTCCGAGGACGCGGCCATGCTGCTCGCCTACGAGAAAGGCGCCGAGCTGATCGTGGCCGTGGGCACGCGCTTCAACGTGATCGAGTTCCTCGAGCGCAACCGCGCCGGCATGTCGTCGACCTTCCTCACGCGCCTTCGAGTGGGGGAGAAGCTCGTCGACGCGAGGGGGGTCTCGCGCCTCTTCCGCCCGCGCGTGGGCGTGGGCATAGTCATCGCGTTCACGCTGGCGGCGCTGGCCGCGATCTCCGCCGTCCTGATCGCCTCGCCCGAGCTGCGGGACCTCGTCTCCACCCTGGTCGAGCGCCTTCGGTCCCTCATCGGGATCGAATGATCGTCGAGGCGACCGGCGAGCTCCAGTCCGAGCGCCGGGACGTCTGGGCGCTCGTGGCCGAGCCGTACCACCTGCCCGACTGGTGGCCCGCCTACACGGGAGTGCAGCCCGACCGGCGCGGGCTGGAGGAGAACGCGCGCTGGGAGGTCGTCCGCAGCCGGACGCCGGGCTTCCTGCGCACGCCCGAAGGTCACGGCCTGATCGTGCTCACGCGCGTGCTCGAAGGCTGGGAGCTGAGCTGGCACGACGTGAAGCAGGGGATCGACGCCGGCGTGAAGCTCGACAACGCCGGCACGGGCCGGACCCGGGCCACGACCTACGTGGACGGGCCGCTGCACCGCCTCCTCCTCGAGGGCGCGCGCGGCCTTCCCGAACAGGCGCTCGCGCGGCTGCGCGACCTCTGCCAGACGGCCGCGACGATGTCTGACTAAGAGTCCCTAACGCAATGAGGAGCGATGCCGCCTGGCCGCGCTGGGCGGCCCCGGGCGGCGTCCTCGGTCGCGCCCATACCGCTGTGCGTATGAGCGCTCCCTGCGTCCTTGCCCGGAATCACCCATCGCGCCCAGTCGGCGGGTCATCATTACGTGAGGAACTCTAAGCTCTCAGCGGGATGTTCGGCCTCCGCTACCACGTCGCGTCGCTGGCGGCCGTCTTCATCGCGCTCGCGGTCGGCATCCTGCTCGGGGTCGCCGTCTCCGGGAAGCTCACCGACGTCGGGGAGGGCGCCGAGCTGCAGAACCTGCGGGACGAGAACGAGCGTCTCCAGCAGGACCTCGAGGCGGCCCAGGACGCCGCCGAGGCCGCCAGCGACCAGGGCGAGGGCGCGGCCGAGCTCTTCGCCCGCACCTATCCCACGCTCATGGACGGGCGCCTGGAGGGGAAGAACGTCGGGATCGTGTTCCTCGGTCCCTCGGACGGGAGCATTCGCGCCGAGGTGGAGGGAGCGCTCGCGGACGCCGACGGCGGCGCGCCGTCGCGGGTGCTCGCCCTGGACGTCCCCGTAGACGGCGCCGACCTCCGAGACGTGCTCGAGGGGGACGAAGTCCTCGCCGCCTACGTCGACGAGGAGGGCGACTACTCCGACCTCGGCCGCGAGCTCGGCCAGGAGCTCGCGGAGGAGGAGAACATGCTCTGGAGCGTCCTCGCCTCGCAGCTCGTCGAGGAGCAGTCGGGCTCGCCTACGGAGCCGATCGACGCCGCGATCGTCGTCGGGACGTGGACGCCGCCGGACGAGGAGGACGGCCAGGAGGCGATCGAGGAAGCCGAGGCGACGTCGTCCCTCCTGGACGGGCTCGTTCGCGGTCTCGACGGCGCCGGGATCCCCGTCGTCGGCGTCGCGGACGACGAGACCCCGCCGGAGATGCTCGAGGCGTACCGGGACCAGGGGATCTCGAGCGTCGACGACATCGACGTCCCCGCCGGGCGGCTTGCGCTCGCCCTCCTCCTCGCAGGAGCCGAGCCCGGCCACTACGGCTTCGGCGACGGCGCCACGGACGGCGTGGTTCCGCCGATCGAGTCCCTGCCGGTCGAGGGTGAGTAGCGCACCCGAGCCCGAGGGGCTCACGATCGTCGTTCCCGCTCGCAACGAAGCGGAGCGGATCGGCGAGACGCTCGCCGCCCTCCGCAGGGACTTCCCGGCGGCGGAGCTGATCGTCGTCGACGGGCGCTCGGAGGACGGGACGGCCGAGCGGGCCGAGGAGGCCGGCGCGGTCGTGCTGCGACTCGAGCGGCTGGGGAAGGGGGAGGCCCTCTCGGCGGGCGAGCGCGCTGCCGCTCCGGGCCCGCTCCTGCTCGCCGACGCGGATCTGCGCGGCTCGCTGCGGCGGCTCGCCGGCAGCGACGCCGACCTCGTGGTGGCGGCGTTCACGCAGCGCGTCGGGGGCGGCTTCGGGGTCGCCAAGCGGGTCGCCAGAGAGCTGGTGAGGCTGCGCACGGGCGTGGCGCCGCGGGAACCGCTCTCCGGGCAGCGTCTGGTGAGTGTGCGGGCGCGCGCGGCCTGCTTCCCGCTCGCGCCGGGCTTCGGCGCCGAGGTGCGCATGACCGTCGACGCGCTCAACGCCGGCCTGAGCGTCGAGGAGGTCGAGGTCGACCTCGGCCACCGGCCGACCGGCCGCGATGCCGTCGGGTTCGCCCATCGCGGGCGCCAGCTCCTCGACGCGCTGCTCGCCGCCGGGCCGCTCGGCGTCAACCATCGCGGCCTCCGGCTTCCGCTCGTGGGCTGGCTGACCGCCGCCTCCCGCGATCCGGCGATCACCGCCGTGATGCTCCTCGGGGCGGTCGACGACGCACTCGGGGGCGAGGAGCGCGGCTTTCGCCAGCACCTGGGGGCGCGCAGGACGACCGGCGTGCTCAAGGCGGTCGGCATCCCGCTCGTCGGCCTCTGGCGCACGCGCAGCGTGAGCGGCGCCCTCCTCTTCGCGCTCGCCGCGAACCTGCTCAACCAGCTCGACACCCGCCCCGGCCGGTGCCTGAAGGCCTACCTGCTCGCCGCCGTGCCCCTGCGCGCGCCCGCCGGGCTGGCCGTCCTGCTCCTTCCCTACGATCTCGCGGAGAGGGCCATGCTGGGGGACGCCGGATCGAATGCTCTTGGAGCCGTGCTAGGGTTGAAGTCCGTGGACCGACTCCACGGATGGGCACGCTGGGCCGCGATCGGAACGCTCGCAGGCCTCAACCTCCTCGGAGAGCGCACGTCGATCGGCCGTCTGATCGAACGTACGCCCGGCCTGCGCGAGCTCGACCGACTGGGGCGGCTCCCGTGAGAGAGCGCCCGACGAAGTACGTCTTCGTCACGGGCGGCGTCGTCTCGTCCCTCGGCAAGGGCATCAGCGCCGCCTCGCTCGGCCGTCTCCTCAAGGCCCGGGGGCTGCGCGTGCAGGTGCAGAAGTTCGATCCGTACCTGAACGTCGACCCGGGCACGATGAGCCCGTTCCAGCACGGGGAGGTGTTCGTCACCGAGGACGGGGCCGAGACGGATCTCGACATCGGCCACTACGAGCGCTTCGTCGACGAGAACCTCGGCCGCAACGCGAACCACACCTCGGGCTCGATCTGGTACGCGGTCATCCGCAAGGAGCGCAAGGGCGAGTACCTGGGCTCGACCGTCCAGGTGATCCCGCACATCACGAACGAGATCAAGGCGCGCATCCGCCGCGGGGCGGAGGTCAGCGACACCGACGTGGTCATCTCCGAGATCGGCGGCACGGTCGGCGACATCGAGTCGCTCCCGTTCCTCGAGGCGATCCGCCAGTTCCGCCGCGAGGTCGGGCCGGAGAACGTCCTCTACGTCCACGTCACCTTCGTGCCGTTCATCGAGACGGCCGGCGAGCTGAAGACGAAGCCCACGCAGCACTCGGTCAACGAGCTGCGGCGAATCGGTATCCACCCCGACGTCGTCGTCTGCCGCTCGAAGGACCGCCTCTCGCGCGACATCCGCGAGAAGATCGCCCTGTTCGCGGACGTCGATCCCGGCGCCGTCATCGCCAACGAGGACGTCAGCGACGTCTACCTCGTCCCACAGGCGCTCCGCGAGGAGGGCCTCGACGCGCTCGTCGTCCGCAAGCTCGGCCTGCCAGACGTCGAGCCGGACCTAGGGGAGTGGGAGGAGCTGGCCGCGCGGATCGCCAGCCGGAGCGGCGAGGTCGAGATCGCGCTCGTCGGCAAGTACGTGAAGCTCCACGACGCGTACCTCTCCGTCCACGAGGCGCTCAAGCACTCGGGCATCCACCACGGCGTCGGCGTCAACGTGCGCTGGTTCGACGCCGAGGGGATGAGCCTGGAGGAGGCCGCCGCCGAGCTCGACGGCGTCGACGGCGTGCTCGTGCCGGGCGGCTTCGGCTCGCGCGGCTGGGAGGGCAAGATCACTGCCTGCCGCCTCGCGCGGGAGCAGGGGATCCCGTATCTCGGCATCTGCCTGGGGATGCAGGTCGCCGTCTCGGAGTTCGCGCGGCACGTCTGCGGCCTCGACGGGGCCAACTCGACGGAGATGGACCCGGAGACGCCCTATCCCGTCATCGACCTCCTGCCCGAGCAGAAGGAGATCGAGGACCTGGGCGGCACGATGCGCCTCGGGGCCGACGCCGTCGACCTCGTCGAGGGGACGCGCGCGCACGCCGCCTACGGCGACGCGGTGATCCACGAGCGCCACCGCCACCGGTACGAGGTGAACAATCACTTCCGGCCGGCGCTCGTCGAGCAGGGGCTGATCGTCTCGGGGACGTTCCAGGCCGGCCGGCTCGTCGAGGTCATCGAGCTCCCGGACCATCCCTGGTTCGTCGCGAGCCAGTTCCACCCGGAGTTCAAGTCCCGTCCAACCCGGCCCGCTCCGCTCTTCCGCGACTTCGTCGGCGCCGCCCTGGCCCGCGCCCGCGAGCGCGGCCGCGTCGCAGCGATCGTGAACCGGTAGTGGCCGCGCCGCCCCCGCCGCGCCGGCCGACGGCGTGGATCGTGCTCACGGCTGGGCTCGGCGTCGCGGTGCTCGGCCTCGCGATCTGGGCCATCGTCCTCCAGCGGGACAAGGACGACGCCGAGACCGCGGGCGCGGCCCGGATCCAGGAGCTGGAGCAGGAGAACGCCGACCTCCGTGAGCAGATCCCGGGCTTCGAGCAGCAGATTGCCGACCTCGAGCAGTCGCTCGACGATCTCCAGGGAGCGGCGGAAGAGGCCGCCGCCGAGGCCGAGCGCGAGCTGGAGGCGGCCCGCGAGCAGGTCGAGAGCATCGCCGCGGAGCTCGGCGCCAAGGGTCAGAGCCTGGCCGACAGCCGCACGGAGCTCGAACGGCTCGCCGCGGAGGCCGAGGACGCGCTCGCCGAGGCCCAGGACGCGGCTGCGACCGCGCAGGAGCGCGCCGACGCGGAGCGGGCGCGCGCCGAGCTCGCCGAGGCCTGCCAGGCGAGCGTCGCCGACGTCCTTCGGCGCCTCTACGCCGCGGACGACTTCGCCGCCGCGATCGAGCAGACGGCGGAGGAGCTCGAGCAGGTCGCGGCCGAGTGCGACCAGGCGGACTAGCGGAGCGCTGTCACTCGGCGAAGAAGGCTCGCAGCTCCTCGGCGACCTCGGAGGGCTTCTCCTCCGCGAGAAAGTGGCCGGCGTCGACGGCGCGGCCGCGGACGTCCGCAGCCCAGCGCCGCCACGTCTCGAGGACGTCGAACCATCGTCCGAGCTCGTCCTGTCCGGCCCAGAGCGCGAGCACCGGGCACAGGATCCGGCGGCCGGCTGAGAGGTCGGCCTCGTCGAGCTCGTGGTCGATCGTGGCACCGGCGCGATAGTCTTGGCACATAGCGTGGATCACCGCCGGGTCGTGGACCGCGGCGAGGTAGTCCCCGAGCGCCTCGGGGTGGAAGCGTGAGCGGTCGCCGCGGAAGTAGAAGGCATTGGGGTCGGCGGCGATCAGCGTCTCGGGAAACGGCTCCGGCTGGGCGAGGAAGAACCAGTGCCAGTCGACGAGGCCGAACTCCTTGTCAGCCCTCCGCCACATGTCGGCCGTCGGCACGATGTCGAGCACCGCCAGCCGTTCGACCTGGCCGGGCCGGTCGAGCGCGAGTCGATATGCACAGCGTCCGCCGCGGTCGTGGCCGGCGAGGTGGAAACGGTCAAAGCCCAGGTCGGCCATCGTCTCCACGAGAGCCGCGGCCATCTCGCGCTTCGAGCCGGAGGGCACGGGCGCGCTCCGCCCGTAGCCGGGCAGATCCGCGGCGACGACGGTGAAGTCGTCGGCCAGCACCGGCGCGACCGCATGCCACATCGCGTGCGTCTGCGGGTGACCGTGCAGGAGCAGCAGCGGCGGCCCGTCGCCGCCCAGGCGGAGAAAGATTCCGCGGCTCGTCCTGAGCTCGAAGCCGTCGAACATTCGTGCCGTTTCCAGACGATGGGGGCGCCTGCGGGCGCCCCCATCACTGCGTCGAGTGCCCGAGTGCGTCAGATGCGCTCGCGCGCCTCCTCCTCCGCCTCGTCGAGCTTCTCCTTGCCCTCGCCGACCTTCTCCTGGGCCTGGCCCTGCTTCTCGCGCAGCTCGTCGTCGGTGAGCTTCCCCTCGGCCTCCTTCAGCTTGCCTTCGGCCTTGTCGCGCATGCCCTCCACGGTGACCCCTTTCGTTCGTTGCAGGGTTTCAGTCGTTCCCTCGCGGACGGACCGAAAACCTGGCAACGTTTGGTGCCCGGGCGTGCGGGTACCGCAGAGCAGCGCAAAGCGATGGTCTCGAAACTTGTCTACCGGCCCTTTGGCCTCGTGTTCAGCATCCTCGCCGGCATCCTCGCGGGGGCCGTCTTCAAGCAGATCTGGAAGCGGGTCTCGGGCGAGGAGGAGGCGCCGAAGGCGAAGGAGAGCGAGTACGGCTGGCGCGAGATCCTCGCGGCCGCCGCCCTCCAGGGCGCGGTGTTCGGGCTCGTGAAGGCGGCCTTCGACCGAAGCGGCGCCCGGGCCTTCGAGAAGCTCACCGGCTCCTGGCCGGGCGACTGAGCACTCACGCCTCCTCCTAGAATCGGGCCGGTGACCACCACCTGGGCCTCCGACGTGGTGCCGCTCTTCCTCGAGCTGGCGGCCATCCCCAGCCCGTCCGGGGAGGAGGAGGCCGTCGCCGAGCACGTGCGCGCCTACCTTCGCGGCCTCGGCGTCGAGGCCGAGGCGGACGCAGCCGGCAATCTCCTCGCCCGCCTGCCCGCGACCGACCCGGGGACCGGCGAGTCGATCTTCCTCTGCGCGCATCTCGACACCGTGCCACCGTCGGGGCCGATCGAGCCGGTCGTGCAAGACGGGATCGTCACCAACGCGGCCGGCACGATTCTGGGCGCCGACGACAAGGCCGCCGTCGCCGTCCTCCTCGAGGCGAGCCGCCTGCTCCTGGCGGAAGGGCGTCCGCACGCGGGCGTCGAGCTCCTTTTCACCACCCGCGAGGAGACCGGCCTCGAGGGCGCGTTCGCGTTCGACGCGTCGCGCCTCCACGCCCGGCTCGGCTTCGTCTACGACTACTCCGGTCCCGTCGGGGAGATCGTCGTCGCGGCGCCGTCGGGGCGATCGATCGACGTGCTCTTCACGGGGCGGCCAGCCCACGCGGGGATCAACCCGGAGGACGGCCGCTCGGCGATCGTCGCCGCCGCCCGCGCGATCGGCGACCTGCGTCTGGGGCGGCTGGACGGGGAGACGACCGCGAACGTCGGCCTGATCGAGGGCGGCAGCGCGCTCAATGTCGTGCCTGCCCACTGCCGCGTGGCCGTCGAGGCCCGCTCGCGCGACGAGCGGAAGCTCGCGGAGCTCGTCCAGGAGCTGCTCGACTCCTGCTCCTTCGCGGCGACGGTCTCGGAGTGCGAGGTCGTCGCCACGGTGGAGGACAAGTACCGCGGCTACCGCCTCGCCCCCGACGACCCGGCGCTCCTCCTCGCGCGCACGGCGCTGGAGCGCGCCGGCTTCACGCCCCGTGAGGTCGAGGTGGGAGGCGGGGCGGACGCAAACGTGTTCAACGAGCGCGGCATCCACTGCGTGAACGTCGCCAACGGCATGGCGAACGTGCACACGTCCGAGGAGGAGATCGCCGTCGCGGACCTGGAGGCGATGGTCGGCGTCACGCTCGAGCTCGTCGCCGCGGCGCGCGGAGCGTAGGGACCGTGCCGATCACCCTTCGGCGAGGGACCGTGACGGCGATCGCGGAGAGGTACGACGGCCTCGTCCGCCTGGAGGTTGACTCGCGTCCGTGCGTCGCGTACCCGAGCCTGACCGGGCCGGTAGCGCTCGGGGACGACGTCCTCGTCAACGTCCAGGCGGTCGAGCTGGGGCTCGGCTCCGGCGGGTTCGACATCCTCCATGCGAATCTCACGCGTGGTCTCGGCCTCGAGCCCGAGGCGGCGGCGCACGTGATGAAGCTTCCGTACACGCCGCTGCAGCACGCTGCTCTGCACGCGGAGGAGGGTTGGGGACCCGAGCCCGCGGGCGGCCTGGGCGGTCTGCCGGTCGTGTGCTGCTCGCTGCACAGCCAGGTCGCGCCCGTCTGCGCCGGCCTGGGGTCGGACCTTGCAATCGCGTTCGTCCAGGTTCCCGGCGGTGCTCTCCCGCTCCCGCTCTCCGACACCGTTCGCGCCCTGCGCGCGGGCGGCTACCTACGGACGACGGCGTCCGTCGGCCCGTGCTTCGGCGGTGACCTCGAGTGCGTCTCGCTCGCCTCGGGGCTCCTCGCGTGCGCGGAGGCGGGAGCCGCCGCGGTCGTCTGCGCGATCGGGCCCGGCGTGATCGGCACGGGGACGCGGTTCGGCCATGGAGCGACGGCCGCCGGCGACGCCGCGAACGCCGCGCTTGCCCTCGACGGCAGGCCGGTGCTCGCCGCACGTGTCTCGAGCGGGGACGAGCGCGAGCGGCACCGCGGTCTCTCCCACCACACGCTCGCGGTCCTCGAGCTCGTCCGAGGCGAGGTGACCGTTGCCTGGCCCCAGGGCCTTGAGGCGCCCGCGGGGCTCGGCCCGGTGGAGGTCGTCGACGTCTCCGGCTGGCGAGAGTCGTGCTCCGGCCTGCCGCTCTCCCACATGGGCCGAGGTCCGGACGAGGAGCCCTGGTTCTTCGCGGCCGCCTTCGCCGCAGGCTCACTCGCCCGCACGCTCGCCTCCTGACGCCCGCAGAATCCGTGCAAATGGGGCCGTCCCGGCGTTCCCGTTCGGTTATCGTTGGCGCGCCTCATGCGTGTCGGCGTCGCCAAGGAGATCAAGCAGGACGAGTACCGGGTCGCGCTCACGCCCGCGGGCGCGGGCGAGCTCCGGCAGCGCGGG
>Ga0081538_10005559_pt1 | contig 11311 bp, 9 predicted proteins | sample TabmetS5T2R1_FD_71022 | JGI IMG/M metagenome (GOLD analysis project Ga0081538, IMG submission 71022) | Tabebuia heterophylla rhizosphere microbial communities from the University of Puerto Rico - S5T2R1 | ecosystem: Host-associated > Plants > Roots > Rhizosphere ... | reverse complement strand
TGGTCGGTGGCCACCTGGTGATGCTGGTGGCGATCGCGGCCGCGATGCTGCGGCGCCGCGACCAGTACACCTGAACCCAACGCCCTGGGCCCCTCGACGCCAACCTCGCCAAGGACGAAACGCTGCACCAGCACCTCGACGGCCAGCAGGATCGCGGCGCCGGACGACCACAGCGCCACACTGGCGCGCCGGCAGGCCGCCCGCGCCCACCCGTGGGCCTGCCGCAGGGCGGCCTCCTCCTGCTGCACCTGCCAGTAGTGGTCCAGCAGGCCCGCCTGGCGGGCGTAGCCCGGCAGTGGCCGGCGTCGAACAGCCCGGGCTTGTGCTGATGCCCCACCAGTATGGCTGCCTCCTCGGTTCCTCGCCCGGGGCCTCCGGCAGCGACCGCGCGGTCGGCGGCCTGGCCGTGTCGCCCGAGCACCCGTGACGACCCTGGCGCCCGGTCCCCGCGCCGACCTGCGGCCCGGCCGGGGATGCGACTGGCCAGGCGCCGCCGGTCAACCTGGCGGTGAAGCTCAGCCGACTGCGCCACGGCCAGCGCGACCCCTGGCTCGTAGTGGTCCATCTCGGCCCCTTCGGTTGGCGTAGGTCCGGCCAGCACGCTACGGACGCGCTCGAGGCAGGGCATCACGCAAAGGTGGAGTGCAACGGGGAACCTTCGCGCCCCGATGCGGCGAGCCGACCCACGGCGCAACGGCAGCCGAGAAGTGGACAGGATCTCGACGACGCATGACCTGCCTTCGGTGGTGCTGGACCACAGACGGCGATCCCCGGCCAGCCCTACAATGAGCGCTTGAGAAGCCGTCATCGCCGAACGGGCATGAGGGTAGGCATCCATGGCCGAACCGCCCGCGACGACCTCCTCTACGGCCGCCACCGCTGCGCCGGATGCGCTGCTGGCCACCAAGCTGCACATCCCGCGCACCCGACCCGGGTTCGTGGTCCGCCCCAGGCTGGTCGACCGGCTCGCCCAGGCGCATGAGGGCGAGCTGACCCTGGTGTGCGCCCCGGCGGGCTTCGGCAAGACCGCCCTGCTGGCCGACTGGGCCCGACGCGATCCCTGGCCGGTTGCCTGGCTGTCACTTGATGACGCCGACAACGACCCGGCGCGGTTCTGGCGCCATGTGGCCGCCGCACTGGACACGGTCCGCCCGGGAGTCGCTCAGCAGGTCGCCGCGCTCCTCCAGGGCCTGCAGCGCACCTCGTTCGAGGCGGTGGTCACCGCCCTGGTCAACCAGCTGGCCAGCGTGGCCGAGGAGGTCGTGCTGGTGCTGGACGACTACCACCTGCTCCAGGCGCCACAGGTCCACCTGTCAGTGGAGTTCCTGCTGGCGCACCTGCCGGCCTGCCTGCATCTGGTGGTGGCCAGCCGCGCCAACCCGCCGCTGCCGCTGGCCCGGCTGCGGGCCCGCGGCCTACTCGCCGAGCTGCGCGAGCACGACCTGCGCTTCACCCCCACCGAAGCCGCCGAGCTACTGCACGCCGCCGTCGGACCCGAGCTGCCCGAGGCGGCGGTGGCGGCGCTGGCGGATCGCTCCGAAGGCTGGGTGGCCGGGCTGCAGCTGGCGGCCCTGTCGCTGCAGGGTCGCACCGACATCGACGCGTTCGTGGCGGGGTTCTCCGGCAGCCACCGGTATGTGCTGGATTATCTGACCGAGGAGGTGCTGGACCGCCAGCCCCAGCAGCTGCGGGAGTTCCTGCTGGAGACCTCGGTGCTGGAGCGGGTGTCGGGGCCGCTGTGCGACGCGGTCACCGGCCGCGCCGACAGCCAGCGGCTGCTGGAGCAGGCCGAGCGGGCCAACCTGTTTCTGGTCCCGCTGGATGAGGTGCGGGGCTGGTGGCGCTACCACCACCTGTTCGCCGACCTGCTGCACGCCCGCCTTGCGCGGGAGCAGCCCGAGCGGGTGCCCGAGCTCCACACCAGCGCGGCCGCCTGGTCCGAACAGCATGGGCTGGTCGACGACGCCGTGCGGCATGCGCTGGCCGCCGGCGACGCCGTCTGGGCGGCCCGGCTGATCGAGGGCCACTTCGACGCGATGCTGTGGCGCAGCGAGGACGTGACCTTCCGCCGGTGGCTGGAGGCGCTCCCGGCGTCGCTGGTCCGCTCCCGCCCGCGGCTGTGCCTCGCCCAAGCCCACGGGGCGCTGCTCAGCGGCCGCCTGGAGGCGGTGGAGCCGCATCTGGCCGACGCCGAGCGGGCGTCTGCGACCGTCGCCGAGGAGCCATATGAGCCGTCGGCTGGTCGGGCGGTGAGCCTGCTGGCCAACGTGCCGGCGGCGATCGCGCTCGCGCGCGCCCTGCTTGCCCGCCTGTATGGCGATGCCGAGCGCACCGCCGAGTTCGGCCAACAGGCCCTGACCCACATGACCGACGCCGACCACACGCTGCGCCACTTTGCCAGGTACTCCCTGGCGGTGGCGGACTGGCTGCGTGGCCGCCTCGCCGAGGCCGAGCAGGCCCTGGCCGGCCTGGCCGCCGAGCAGCTGCCCGCCGGTGCGCGCTATGTTGCTCAGCTCTACCACGACTTCGGCCAGGTGCAGCGCGCCCGCAGCCACCTGGGCGCGGCGCTGCGCACCTACGAGCGCGCCTTGGAGCTCGCCAGCCAGGCCGGCCGGCCGCTGCCGCCGGCCGGCATCGCGCACGTGGACATGGCCGAGGTGCGCTACGAGCGCGGCGAGCTTGACGCCGCCCTGGACCACGCCACCCTGGGCGTGGCGCTGTCCCGGCAGCTGGGCTGGGCCCGGCAGCTGGGCGCCGGGCTGGCCGTCCTGGCCTGGATCCGCCATGCCCAGGGCGACCGGGCCGGCGCCCTGGAGGCGGTGCGGGAGGCTGAGCGGGTCCCGCTGAGCCCCTCCTTGGTCGGCCTGCTCAACCCCCTCCCAGTGGTCCGTGCGCGGCTGGCGCTGGCCCACGGCGAGGTCGGCGAGGCCGCCCGCTGGGTCCAGGAATGTGGCCTTGACGCCGACGACGAGCCGAGCTACCCCCGCGAGGGCGAGTACCTGGTGCTGGCGCGGGTGCTGCTCGCCCAGCAGGCACCCTGGCGGGCGCTGGGGCTGCTGGAGCGACTGCACGCCCAGGCCAGGGCACAGGGGCGGACCGGCAGCGTCATCCAGGCGAGCACCCTGCAGGCGCTGGCGCTTCACGCCGGCGGCGACCAGGCCGGCGCACAGGCCGCGTTGGCCCAGGCGCTCACCCTCGGCGCGCCCGAGGGCTACCTGGGCGTCTTCCTCGACGAAGGCCCCCCGATGGCGGCGCTGCTCCGCGAGCTGCTGGTGAGCCGGCGCCAGGGACAGGTGGCCCTTGCCGAGGCCGTGCCGCGTGAGTATCTCGCCCGGCTGGTGGAGGCCTTCGAGCAGGCCGGCCTGCCCATCCGCCCGCCCGCCAGGCGCGGGGTGGTGGTGGCAGGGCTGGTCGAGCCGCTGACCGCCCGCGAGCTGGAGGTGCTTCAGCTGCTGGCCGCCGGGGCGCCGAACCGGGCGATCGCCGAGCAGCTGGTGGTCACCCAGGAGACGGTGAAGAAGCACCTCAGCCACCTGTTCGACAAGCTCGGGGTGGCCAACCGCACCCAGGCCGTCGCCCGGGCGCGGGAGCTGGGCCTGCTGCCGTAAGCCACCAGCCAACCCTCCTGATACCCGTTGTTGCCTCCTGGGCGTGGACCTGTTCGACAAGCAGCCCATGCGTCGTCGCGGCGCTGTTGCGGCAGGCACTCGACTAGGACGAAGGGCGACTCAAGATGCTGAGCGAGATTGAGCCGCCACCAGCACAGATCCAAGCGGTGGGGGCTGGAGCAGGTTCGAACCCAACCAGAAACCACCGGGTCGGCGGGAGCCACCCCCGGCTAGACAAGCGAGGAGTTGCATGGAAGGACCCTTTTGACCTGCGGGTCGCCACCCCGACCGCGAGCGGGTACCAGCGGCGCTGGTGTTCGCCGGGCTGCTGCTCACCATGGGGGGCCCTGGGCGACCGGTTCGGCCGCAGCTGGCCCTCAACGCCGGCCTGCTGGTCTTCGGCGCGGCCTCGGCAGCGTCGGCCTTTGCCGGCTCCCCCGAGGTCCTATTCGCCGCCCGGCGGCCATGGGCATCGGCGCGGGTCTGATCATGCCCTCCACCCTGTCGATCATCACCAACATCTTCCCGCCCACCGAGCGGGCCCGGGCGATCGGTATCTAGGCCGGGATGGCGGGGCTGGGCGTGGTCCTGGGGCCCGTGGTCGGGGGCTGGCTGCTGGAGGGCTTCTGGTGGGGGCCACCGACTCCGACCGCCGCCCGAGCCGCCGGACCGCGAGCGCGAGGACGACTTCGGCGACAGTTGGCGCACCTACCGGGAGCGCGCCGACCACCTCCGCCAGACCTACAGCTGGACGGTGCCGCAGCCGCCACACGCGCCGAGAGCTGGCTACCCCTGGCCCGCGACGACCAGGAGCGCGACAGCGACCGCGAGGATCGCTGACCTTCGGCGCTCCTCCCCGTGGCAAGCCCGGCACTGGGCCGGGGCTTGGTGTTGCCCATCCCGCATGACGAGCCGACCATAACTGCCCGCCGGGCCAGTGTTGCGGTCCGTAGTCCGCACTTCACCGGAGCGCGCTCGAGCCTACCGCGAGCGCCTCTGATGCATTGACCTGAAGCACGCAAGGATCCGGGGCACTCAGCTGGCCTTCTCGTTCCTTCGGCATTGCGGCCCGAACCTATGGTGAGCAGTGATCACGTCGCTGGAAGGGGCGACCTCTTTGCACGCTCGGCGAGCGGATGCCGCTGATCACGACGGGCTCATGCCCGACCGGGGCTACAGGCTGGCCTCGTACACCAGGATGGCGCCCTCCTCCTCATCATCAGGCGCGGCGAACAGTCGCAGCCCGCGTGCAATCCGCTCCAGGAACACCGGGTTGCGGGTGACGACGTGGCTCGTGGCCGGCGAGTACCTCTGGACCGGCACCTCGTGGACGATCGCGCTGCTGCGCAGATCGAGGAGGGCGAGACCCCCGAGCTCGAACTGCGGACCTGCAGGTGCCGCCAATTCGGCGATACCGCCGCAGACCATCTTCCGGAAGTCGAGGTAGTCGCAGTCCTGGTAGTCGATGAAGTGGCTCTCGTTCAGCTCCTTGACGAGCTGTTCGCCTCGGGCGGTCCACTCATAGAGCCTGCGCGATCCCCAACTCACGCCGTGAACATGACCGTCGACCCGGTCCCGCACCACCCCTCCGATGTGGTCGCGGACGCGGAAGGCCTCTTCGACCGCAAGGCTGCCGGGGTCGACCCGATAGACGATCGCATTCGAGTCCGGCCGGTACTCCGCGACCGGCACCCACAGCCACCGGCCGTCGAAGTCGATCCCACCCGGGTGATACATGTGACCCTCGCCGAGCGTGACGTCGGCGAGCAGCGCCCCGGTGGCGTCGACGACGAAGAGGTGGCCGACGCCACGACCCGGCGTGCGGTCGTACCCGTCGCAGGGCACCGGGCAGGGTTGTGTCGGTTCGATGATCTCGACCGACGAGATGAAGAAGCGATCGCCGAGCTTGACCATGCCCTGCGGATGCTCGGCGTCGAACTGCAGGTCGATCGTGGCGACATGTTGCCACGGCGTGGCGCGAGTGACCTGCCTCAGCGCGGTCGCGACCGGGTCATCCTTTGGAGTCCCGGCGGCGGGACTCACAGCGATCTGCGTCACCAAAACCGTTAGAAGCAGGCCGACCGCCACGACCACTAGTGGCTTGCGCATTCCCCGTCCTCCCTCGAGCTGGGCGCACGCCCTGACCAGGAACCCCGAAGATGACAAAGCCCGCGCGCCCGGGCGGCAGGCCGGACGCTGCTGCGGCGGCTCCCGGGGCCCGAGCGGCGAGCCTCCTCGGCACCGCCACAACCGGTACCCAACCCGCCACAATCTCATTCGACTCCCAGAGAGGAAGGACAGGCTCGGACCCAGCCACGGCCGTTGTGTGGCCTGAGGCGCGCCGCGCCAAGCCCGAGTAGGACGGCCCCCGAGGAGGTCCACGGCCGAGCCGGGGCCCTGGCGCCGGTGGCGGCGACGGCGCCACCATAGGGGTAGACGCCAAGGGCAACCAGCTGATCGTCAGCTAGCAGACTCCAGAGACCCAGGAGGCGGCCTGAGCATGGCCGAGATCGTCACCTGCTCCAACTGCGGCAAGCGCAACCGCCTGCCCGCCGCGGCCACGGGTATGGCCCGGTGCGCGGCCTGCCACACCGCCCTGCCCTGGCTGACCGCCGCCGGCGACGACGACTTCGACCAGGTCGTGACCGCCGCCAGCCTGCCGGTGCTGGTGGACCTGTGGGCGCCGTGGTGCGGGCCCTGCCGGGTGGTGGCGCCCGGGGTCGAGCGCGCGGCCCGCGAGCTGGCCGGGCGCCTCAAGGCGGTCAAGGTCAACCTCGACGAGGCCCCCCGGGTCGCCGAACGCCTCGGTGTGCGGGGCATCCCGACCCTGCTGGTCCTGCGCCAAGGACGGGAGGTCGCCCGCCAGGTCGGGGCGGTGCCGCCGCCCGCGCTGCTCCGCTGGGTCGAGGAGGTGATCACCAGGCCAGCAGCCTGACACCGCAACCGGACACCGCAACCGGACAACCCGCCATACCGGGGAGGCAGTGGCATGACCGTGCTCCGCTTCGATCCATTCCAGGAGTTCGACCGGCTGAGTCGGCAGATGCTCGGCAGCGGACGGGGGCCGCGCTCGATGCCGATGGAGGCCTACCGGCGTGGCGACCAGTTCTTCATCCACCTGGACCTGCCCGGGGTCGACCCCGACGAGGTCCAGCTCACCGTGGAGCGCAACGTGGTCGCCGTCCGGGCCGAGCGGCGTTCGCTGTGGCGGGAGGGCGACGAGGTGCTGGTCGACGAGACCCCCCAGGGCACCTTCGGCCGCCAGCTGTTCCTGGGCGACAACCTGGACGCGGGCCGGCTGGAGGCCAGCTTCGACCGGGGCATCCTGACCCTGACGGTCCCGGTCGTCGAGCAGGCCAAGCCCCGCCGCATCCAGGTCAGCGCCAGGTCCCGGGGTCCCCAACCGGTCGAGACCACCGGTGGCGGGCAGGCGCCCACCGCCGACCAGCCGGGCAGTAGCGCAGGTGCGCGGTAAGCGAGCAGCCCGCCGCCTGGCGCTCGGCGTCCCGAGGCGGTAAGGCAGCGAGCGTGAGCCTCCACGTCGTGGCTGTTCTCTGATGGCCGGGTCGTCGCAGCGGCCGACAAGAGGAGCTAGCGACGTCAGCGGGCCGAGCGATCTGCTCATCTGGTGGACGATGACAGGCCGGCTGGGACGATGGCTCCCCGCCGGTGCGCAGTGGTCCGCGGTGGTCCACAGAACCCGGGAGCGGTTCCTCTCTGCCGACCGATCTGAACCGTTGGAGGTCGTGGTTGATCCAATCGATGATCGCGACCCGATCGAGGCGAATTCGCTGTTGCCGCGACATGGGGCCGTGGCCGTCCCGTGACGGCGCCGCGGCACGCTGCTCGTATGGGCCCAAAGGGCCGCCATGCTCGCGGAGGTCCCCATGCACAGCGTCGCCGACCTCACCGACCGTCACCGGTCCGACCCGGCCATGACCGCAGCGTCCAAGCCAGCGATCGGCCCCTACCGCCGCGCACCGGTCCAGGTCCACCAGCCCGACCCGGCCGCCCCCAAGGTCGCCAGGCGGCTCATCGAGCTCATCGCGACCAGGTGGCCGGGGGTACCGGCCGAGCACGTGGGCAGCTCGGCGGTGGCCGGACTAGCTGGCAAGGGCATCATCGACCTGCTGCTGCCCGCCGAACCGGCCGACATCCCCGCCGTCACCCAGGCCCTGCTGGAGCTCGGCTTCCAACACCAGCTCCCTGCGGTCTTCCCGGCCAGCCGGCCGATGCTGTGGGGCGCCTTCCGTCACGGACCAACCGACTACCGGGTCCATGTGCACGTGGTGCCGGCCTCCAGCCCCGAGGTCACCGCCATGCGCGGCTTCCGCGACGCCCTGCGCTCCGACCCAATCCTGCGGTGCCGGTATGCGGCCCTCAAGTGGGCGATCGTGGCCGGCGGGCCGGTCGACCCGGTGACGTTCAGCAAGGCCAAGCATGACTGGATCGCGGCCACCCTGGCCCGGCTCGGCCTGACCAACGGGCGGCAACGCCGGCTCTACAAAGACGATTCCAGCCTCGAACGCACACGACGAGCCTCTTGAGTTCCCAGCGGCCGCTCGGCCACAGCCGGTTCAGGCATGCGCAGCCAGCGGAGCATCGGCTCACCCACTTTTCACCTCCAGGCATCCGCCGCCTGATCCACAGAGATACCGGCCCCGACGAACCTCCAGCAAGGCGCAAGCCGCGCAGGCGGCCCAACGGCGCCACCAGGCGGCGAAACGCTGGGAGTACTCGACCCGTCATCGCCCGCCCGCCGCCTGCCAAGCCGCCGATCTGCCGCCGCTGGGCCGAACTGGATCCTGTGGGCTTGTCGGCCAATACTGGGATTCAGGTTTCTCGGCGCAATCCGGGCGGAGGGAGCAGTGCAGCCCGAGACAAGGTACGCGCGGTTGGGAAACGACCGGATCGCCTACCAGGTGTTCGGCGACGGGCCACCCGACCTGGTGCTGACCCTCGGGAGTTTCGGTCACATCGACACCGCATGGGAGGACCCTGGGAGCGCCTTCTTCCTCCGCACGCTGGCGTCGTTCTCCCGGCTGATCTTCTTCGACCGGCGCGGCATGGGGGCCTCCGACCCGCTGCCGTCCGATCCCCTGCCTCCCTGGGAGTCGTATGCGGAGGAGTTGGCCGTGATCCTCGACGAGGTCGGCTCCCAGCGGGCCGCCATCATGGCTGTCCACGACGCCGGCCCGACGGCGCTGTTCTTCGCCGGGACCAGGCCAGAGCGTACTGACGCCCTTGTCCTGGCGCAGACCTCGGCCAGGTATGTGGCCGCCAACGACTACCCGTTGGGGATTCCCATTGAGGTCGCCGAGGCGCTGCTGGCCCGGATCGACCAGCTATGGGGCACCGAGGCGTTGGTGGCGATGGTGGTGCCCAGCCGGGCCGACGACGAGCGGTTCCGTCGTTGGTTCGCCAAGTGGCTGCGCACAGGAGGGAGCCCACGGGTTGTCCAGGTGCTGCTGCGCGCCGCCCTGGAGGTCGACGTGCGCCCTATTCTGCCGTTGGTCCAGGCCCCAACGCTGGTGCTGCACCGGCGGGACGACACGCTCCTTCCTGTCGACCACGGCCGCTACCTCGCCAAGCACATCCGCCACGCAAGGCTGGTCGAGCTTCCGGGTGCCGACGCGGCGCTCATGTGGGAGACGCCCGGCCTGGCGCTGGACCGGATCGAGGAGTTCCTGACCGGCGTCCGACGGGCCGCCGACCCGACCAGGGTACTGGCCACTGTGCTGTTCACCGACATCGTCGGCTCCACCCAGCAGGCCAGCCGGCTCGGGGACCGGCGCTGGCGCGAGCTCTTGAACGTGCATGACGAGCTGGCCCACCGGCTGGTCGAGGAGTTCAACGGTCGGCTCGTCAAGACCACCGGCGACGGGATCCTGGCCACCTTCGACGGTCCCGGTCGGGCGACCCGCTGCGCCGCCGCGCTCAGGGACGAGCTGGCTGGCATGGGGCTGCGGATGCGGGCCGGGCTCCACACCGGCGAGATCGAGCTGCGCGACGGCGACCTGGGCGGCATCGCGTTGCACATCGCGGCCCGGGTGATGGAAACGGCCGGGCCGGACGAGATCCTGACTTCTGGGACAGTGCGGGACCTGGTCGTCGGATCCAGCATCGTCCTTGAGGACCGTGGCCCGCAGCCGCTGCGAGGCGTGGAGGGGACCTGGCGGTTGTTCACCCTTGCGGGGCTGTAATCCGACGCCCGAGTAGCTCCTAACGATCCACGCCAGGACCAAGGCGGTCGGGGGCGAACGCGGCCGCACCGTAGGCCGCCTCAGCACCCAGTCGTGCCCGATGAGCACGGCATCGCCATCACCATCGAGAACCTGGTGCAAGGCGACGGCATCGGCGACCAGCGCACCGATCCCAGAGCGGGCGTCGTCAGGGACCGCGGTCGGGGCACAGCCGCGCAGGACCGGCGCCACCGCATGAAAGCCCGCCTCGGCCAGCACGGGCAGCAGATGCCGTCAGGTGTAGGCGCTGTCGGGGAAGCCGCGGAGGCACAGCGCCAGCGGGCCGGTCCCGGCCTCCAGCAGCCCAACGTCAAGCTCGTTCGCCCGCACCACGCGGACCCGTCCCATCCATGGCGCGACGCCACCACCGCCCACCGTCGACTGAGCAAGCAAGGGCGCGGCCGCAGCCACCTTCGCGCGCGTTTCGGACGGCGCTCACGGTTCCCATGACGTCCCCCTGCTCGTTCGTCTTTGGCGTCACCAGTACCGTATGGGCCGGCGCAGCGTCTCGCCGGCGGCCCGCGCCTTGGCGAATGCCCGGTACAGGGACGAGCCTGGCTGCTGGCGACGGCTCTTGGCCAGGGTGCCGGTGTCCACCGCGGTGAACCCGAGCTGGTCGATGAGGTCGATGACCATGTGCTTGGCGTCAAGGTCGTCGCCGGCGACCGGGATGGCCAGCCGTTCCGTGGCGGGCAGGTTGGGCTGGCTGTCGTCCAGCAGGCGCCGGAAGTAGATCGTATTGAAGGCCTTCACCACGGCGGCGCCGGGCAGCGTCGAGGCCAGCAGCTCGGATGAGGTCGTGAGGTCGGCGTCCAGCTCCGGCAGCCGCCTGTCGGGTTCGGGGTAGTAGTTGGTCGCGTCCAGCACGATCCGGCCGGTGAATGGCGCGGCTGGCAGGTCCAGGGCGGCCGGCAGCGGGATCGCTATGGCGACGACCTCGCCGAACTGGACCGCCTGGGCCACGGTCCCGGCGCGCACGTTCCCCTCGAGGGCGGCGACCACGCCGGCCAGGGTGTGCGGCCCGCGGGAGTTGCTGATCGTCACCTGGTGACCCGCGATGGCGCACCGCGTGGCCAGGGCCTGGCCCATCCTGCCGCCACCGATGATCCCGATCCGCATACGTCCCTCCCACTCGTGCTGGTACCATAGGACTTGAAGTCAACTTCAAGTCAAGAGGAACGGGTGCGATGGGTGACCCCCTGACGATTGGAGAACTCGCCGCCCGCACCGGCCTGCCAACCTCCACCCTTCGCTACTACGACCGCATCGGCCTCGTCCCGGCGACCGGTCGCAGCGGAGGCCAGCGCCGCTATGACCCCAAGGTGCTCCAACGGCTGCGCGCGGTCACGCTGTGTCAGCGGTCGGGCTTCTCCCTGGAGGAGATCCGGCGACTCCTGGACGGCGGCCGCCCCTGGCAAGCGTTGGCCCGCCGCAAGGTCGAGGAGCTGCAGGGTCGGATGG
>Ga0081538_10005558_pt1 | contig 11312 bp, 11 predicted proteins | sample TabmetS5T2R1_FD_71022 | JGI IMG/M metagenome (GOLD analysis project Ga0081538, IMG submission 71022) | Tabebuia heterophylla rhizosphere microbial communities from the University of Puerto Rico - S5T2R1 | ecosystem: Host-associated > Plants > Roots > Rhizosphere ... | reverse complement strand
CAGCTGGCCGTTTCGGCCACCACTCGCGAGCCGCGCGAGGGCGAGGTCAACGGCATCGACTATCACTTTCTAAGCGAGGAGGACTTCGATCGCAGGGTCGCGGCGGGCGAGTTCGTGGAGGACGCGGTCTACGCAGGGAACCGCTACGGCACGCTGCGCTCCGAACTCGAGCGCCCCGCCCGCGCGATCGTGCTGGAAATCGACGTCCAGGGCGCGCGCCAGGTGCGCGAGACGCTGCCCGCTGCCATGCGCATCTTCATCGAGCCTCCCTCGCTGGAGGCCCTCGAGAAGCGGCTGAAGGGCCGCGCGGCGGACTCGCCCGAGCAGATCGACCGCCGCCTGAGCGCGGCGCGCGCCGAGCTCGACGCCGCCCGCGAGTTCGACCACCGGGTCGTCAACGACGACCTGGAACGCGCCCTTGGGGAGCTCACGGACCTGATCGCTACCATGTCTTCGCCGTGATCAAGCCCCGACTGGACAAGCTGCTCGAGCAGGTCGATTCCCACTACGCCTGCGTGCTGGTCTCCGCCAAGCGGGCCCGGCAGATCAACTCCTACTACCACAACCTCGGCGAGGGGACCTTCGACGAGTACCCGCCGCCGATGGTCGAGACGGGGTCGAAGAACTACCTCAAGATCGCCCTCGAAGAGATCGCGGCGGGCAAGATCAAGTACAGGTACCGCTAGGAGCGCCTAGGTGGCGCGCATCCTGCTCGGCGTGACCGGCGGGATCGCCGCCTACAAGGCGGTGGAGCTGGTTCGCCTGGCCACGAAGGCCGGGCACGCCGTCCGAGTGATCCAAACACGAACGAGCCTCGAGTTCGTCGGGCGCGCCACCTTCGAGGGCGTCACCGGCGCTCCCGTGCTCGTCGACGAGTTCGAGCGCGATCCCGCCCGCGGGGCCTTTCCCGGCGACCCGGTCCCTGAGCACGCGCCGATCTCGCATCTCGAGCTGGTCGCGCGCTGCGACGTGCTCTGCGTGGCGCCCGCCTCGGCGAACACGATCGCGAAGCTCGCGCACGGGCTCGCCGACAACCTGCTCTCGAGCGCTGCGCTCGCCAACAGCGCGCCGCTCGTGATCGCGCCGGCGATGAACAACCGCATGTACGAGCACCCCGCCACCCAGAGCAACCTGGAGCTGCTGCGCGAGCGGGGCGCGCGGATCGTCGCGCCGGGGACGGGCAGCCTGGCCTCGAAGGGGGAGTGGGGGGTGGGCCGGCTCGCCGAGCCGCCCGAGATCCTCGAGACCGTGGAGGCCACGCTCGCCGTCGGCGGGCCGCTCGACGGGCTGCGCGTGCTCGTCACGGCCGGCGGGACACGTGAGCCGATCGACTCGGTGCGCTACGTCGGCAACCGATCGTCGGGCCGGATGGGCATGGCGCTGGCGCAGGAGGCAGCCCGGCGCGGCGCGGAGGTCACGGTCGTGCGCGCGAACGTCTCGCTGCCGCTGCCGGCGGGCATCCGCGCGCTCGACGTGGAGAGCGCCGCGGAGCTCGAGGCCGCGCTGCGAGCCGAGTTCCCGGCCGCGGATGTGCTCGTGATGGCGGCAGCGCCGGCGGACTTTCGCCCGGCGAGCCCGGCGGCGGACAAGATCGCGAAGGCCGGCCGCGAGGGCTTGGTGCTGGAGCTCGAGCCCACCACCGACATCCTTGCGGCGTTGGCGGACGAGCGGCGCGCGGACCAGACGCTGGTCGGCTTCGCGGCCGAGCACGGCGAGGGAGCCGTCGAGCGGGGGCGGACCAAGCTGGTGAGCAAGGGGCTCGACGCGATCGTCGTCAACGACATCTCACGCGCCGACATCGGCTTCGACAGCGAGGAGAACGAGGTCACGATCGTGTTCGCGGCCGGCGAGCAGACCGTCCGGCGCGCGCCAAAGGCCGAGGTCGCGGCAGCCATCCTCGACGTGGTGCAGGAGCTCAGGACGCGCGCCGGTGGGCGGAGTACCGTAGAGGGCAAGCCATGAGCGAGAGCGTCTACGACCTATTTCGGAAGGGCAGCGAGCTTCTCGAGCGCGGGGACTTCATGGCGGCGGCGGTCCCGCTGGAGCGGGCCCGCGAGCTGGAGCCGGACAAAGGCTCGATCCGCGAGGCCCTGGGGCGCGCCTACTTCCGCTCGTCGCGCTTCGAGAAGGCGGCGGAGGAATTCGCCGCGCTGGTGGAGCGCTACCCGGTCAACGACTACGCGCACTTCTGCCTCGGGCGCTCGCTCGAGAAGACCGGCCGCAGGGCTGAGGCGAGCCGCCACGCCGCCCTCGCGGCGCACATGCGCCCCGACCGCAAGGACTACCAGGCCTTCAGGGAGCGTTTGCGGGCGGCTTGACCTGGCCCCTTCTGCTTGGGTGGGGGCGCCGGGTCGGTCTCGCGTATGGGCTGGGTAAGGGGGTGTTCGTCGGCGGCCGCGGCTACGCGGGCGGTGATCGAAGCTTTTTCGGCAGCTGCGTTCGGGTCAACGCGAGCTTTCCTGGATTCCCTACACATATTGTGGTCAAGTCAGCAAAGAGGCGGCAGCTCCTGGGTTTGGGCTTCCCGACGCCGATGAAGATTCGGGAGAACTCGGTATCAGTCGAAGATTGTCCGTATGGGAGGACCGCCGTGATCGTTGTCCACCACCTCCTTCCCCAGCCCTGACCCGGCCGGCGGAGACAACCCCGGTCCCGGAGCTCGACGGCGGCCACCGGCCGGGGAGGATGCCGGTGGCCGCCGTTCGGACTGGGCGGGCCTATGCGGCCTCGCGCTCGGAGGTGTGTCGATTTAGTCGCGCATACCGCGACTAAGTCGTCACACTCCCCGCTCTGCCCGCCGGCTCTCTAGGCGGCCTCCCGCTCGGTTGCCGGCTCGGCGGTGGGCGCCGGCGCCACCGCGAGCCGCCGCTCGCGCGCGCCGGCCAGCACGCCCGCAAGGGCGACCGCGAGGCCGAGGACGCTCACCCCGGCTACGACCGCAAGCCCCGGCTTGAAGCCGTCGAGCAGCGAGGCCGCATCCGTGCCGGAGCCCGTGTTCGAGCTGACCACGGCCGTCACGATCGCGAGGCCGATCGCGCCGCCGATCTGGAACGAGGTGTTGACGAGCCCGGACGCCAGGCCCTGCTCGTGGTCCGCTACGCCGGCGGTCGCCTGGATGTTGAGCGCGGGGAAGCAGAGCGCGAAACCCAGCCCGATCAGGAGCATCGCGGGCAGCCACACGGTGGCGTAGGTGAGCGACTCGCCGATCCGCAGGAACAGCGCGTAGCCGATCACGAAGAAGACCGCGCCGGTCAGGATGACCTTGGCGGTGCCGAAGCGGTCCACGAGCGGACCGATGCGGGGCGCGCCGAGGGCGACGAGCATCCCGCCCGGGAGGAAGGCCAGGGCGGTCTCGACCGGCGACCAGCCGAGCAGCTGCTGCAGGTAGAGCGTGCCCACGAACTGGAAGGCCACATAGGCCCCGAACACGGCCGCCATCCCCAGGTTGGCTCGGACGAGCGAGCCAGACCGCAGAATGCCCAGGCGCACGAGCGGATTGGCGGAGCGCTGCTCGATCGCCACGAACGCGGCCAGCAACAGGGCCGTGACCGCGAAGCCGCCGAGCGTCTCGGGGGCGCCCCACCCGGTCTCGGGCGCTTCGACGACCGTCCAGACGAGCAGCAGCATGGCGGCGGTGATCGCCGCGGCTCCTGCGAAGTCGAAGCCGCGCCGGGGGCCTGTCACCGGCGGATCGCTCGCGAGCACGCGCGGGGCCGCGATCAGAATGGCGATCGCGATCGGCACCGGCAGCAGGAACGTCCAGCGCCAGCCGAGCTCGGTCAGGAGCCCGCCGAAGACGAGCCCGAGCGAGAAGCCGCTCGCCCCGCAGGCCGTGTAGATGGCAAGCGCGCGATTACGCGCCGGCCCCTCCGCGAAGGTCGTGGTGATGATCGAGAGGCTGGCCGGAGCGGTGAACGCCGCGGCCGCGCCCTTGAGGAAGCGGGTCATCACGAGCAGGGTGCCGTCGTTGACGAGGCCGCCGACGACGGACGCTCCCGTGAACACGACAAGCGCCGCGAGCAACACCCGCCGGCGGCCCAGCAGGTCGGCGAAGCGGCCGCCGAGGAGCAGCAGGCCGCCGTACCCGAGCACGTAGCCCGACACGACCCACTGGAGCGCGGAGGTGGAGAGGTCGAGGTCCGAGCGGATCGAGGGGAGCGCGACGCCCACCATCGAGACGTCGAGCCCGTCGAGGAACAGAACACCGCAGAGCACGACGAGGGCGCCCCAGAGGCGCGCGTCCCACTGTTGCCCTGCGTTGGAGATGCTTTGAGAAGGCATCGCAGGAGAGTACATGCACGAGCATGTAATGCGTATACATATTTTGTTAAGAGCAATATTTGCTCGCATTCGCTACAGTTAGCGAGGCTGTGTCGACGACAACGAGGGAAGACGCGCTTACCGGGCGCTGGCGAGAGCTTCTCGACAGTCACGCTCGGGTAAGCGGAGCGCTCGAGCGCGCACTTCAGGCCGAACACGGCCTGGGCGTGAGCGAGTTCGAGGTGCTCGACAGGCTTGCGCTCGGGGATAAGGATCAGCGCCGAATGCAGGAGCTGGCCGAGTCGGTCCACCTGAGCCAGAGCGCGCTCTCGCGCCTGATCGGGCGGCTCGAGGCGGAGGGGCTCGTGACGAGGGCGATCTGCTCCGATGACCGGCGCGGCATCTTCGCCTGCCTGACCGACGCGGGGCGGGTCCGCCACGCCGAGGCGCTGCCCACGCAGCGCCGCGTGCTCGCCGAGATGCTCGTCTGAGTGCGCGCACTGGTCCAGCGGGTAAGCGAGGCCGCCGTGAGCGTCGACGGCAGCGAGCGCTCCCGTATCGGACCCGGAATGCTGGTGCTGCTCGGCATCCGGCGCGGCGACGGCGCCGATCAGGCCGACCGGCTGGCGCGCAAGCTGCGAGCGCTCCGGATCTTCGAGGACGCCGAGGGCAAGCTGAACCTCGACGTCGGCCAGGCCGGCGGCGAGATCCTTTGCGTCAGCCAGTTCACGCTCTACGGCGATGCGCGCAAGGGCAACCGGCCGAGCTTCGTGGACGCCGCGCCCCCAGAGGAGGCCGAGGCTCTGTACGAGCGCGTGCGCGAGGGGCTCGGTGCGAAAGGCGGCGTGTTCGGCGCACGAATGGCGGTCTCGCTGGTCAACGACGGCCCGGTCACGCTCTTGCTGGAGGCTTGACCGGCCAATAGGGTCGGCCTGAAGGTGTTGGCCCCGGAGGAGGCACCCAGATGAACGAGGCCCGGCGCGATGTCCTGCGCGCGATCTGCGACACCGTCTGCCCGGCGATCGAGCGCCCCGACGACCCGGACGGCTTCTGGGCTCGCCGCGGCAGCGAAGTGGGCGCGCCGGAGGCGCTGGCCGAGACGATCGAGGCGATGCCGCCCGTGCAGCGCGACGGCCTCGAGCAGCTCCTCGACGGCCTCGCCCGGATGGGTTTCCTGGCCGCGTCGCGGCGCTCGCGCGAGCAGATCCTCCGCAACCTGGAGGCGCTCGGCCCCGAGGCGGCGGCCGGCGGCGGGGCGCTGATGGCTCTCGGGCTGTTCCTCTCCTACGGCCTGCCCGACCCGCAGTCCGGACGCAACCCGTTCTGGCAGACCTTCGGCTACCCGGGCCCCAGCGGCGTCCCGCAGCCGCGCGAGCGGACCGTCACGCCGATCGTGCCAGAGGGAGAGGAGGCCGGCTTCGAGGCCGACGCCGTGATCGTGGGCTCGGGCGCCGGCGGCGGCGTGATCGCCGCGGCGCTCGCCCAGGCCCGCCAGAAGGTGATCGTCCTCGAAATGGGCGGCCTCTTCGACGAGTCGGACTTCAACCAGTACGAGCTCTGGGCCTACCAGAACCTCTACTGGCGCGGCGGCCCGAACCCGACGGCCGACATGAACGTCTCGCTCTGGGCCGGCTCGAGCTTCGGCGGTGGCACCACGATCAACTGGACCAACTCCCTGCGCACAAAACCCTGGGTGCGCGAGCAGTGGGCTCGCGAGCATGGGCTCGAGGGGCTCGATACGCCGGAATTCGACCGTCATCTCGACGCCGTGTGGGAGCGGCTCTCGGTCAACGACCGTTGCTCGCACCTCAACGGCACCCAGGAGTCGATGCTGCGCGGCGCCGAGGCGCTCGGTTGGTCGTTCAAGACCATCACGCGCAACGTCGACGAGTCCCGCTACACGCCCGAGACGGCCGGCTACATCGGCTTCGGAGACCAGACCGGCGCCAAGCAGTCGACCGCCAAGACATACCTCGCGGACGCCGTCGAGCACGGCGCCGAGGCGATCGTGCGCTGCTTCGCCGAGCGCGTACTCGTCGAGGGCGGGCGGGCGGCGGGGGTCGAGGGGGTCTACAGGGACCCGGAGAGCGGGCGCAGCGCGCACGTGACAGTGCGCGCACCGCGCGTGGTCGTAGCCTGCGGAGCGCTCGAGTCGCCGGCCCTGCTGCTGCGCTCAGGGATCGGCGGCCCGGCCGTGGGGCAGCACCTGCGCCTGCACCCGTCCACGGCCACGATCGGAAGCTACGCGGAGGACCAGCGCGCCTGGTGGGGCGCACCGCAGGCCGGGCTCGTGGACGAGTTCGCGAACGTCGAGGACGGTCACGGCTTCCTCATCGAGGCCACCCAGTACGCGCCCGGCACCGCGGCTTCGGCCACGCCCTTCGCGGGCGGCGTGGCACACAAGCGCCTCATGCACCAGCTTCGCTACGGCGCGACGTTCATCGGTCTCGTGCGCGACCACGGCGGCGGGCGGGTCACGATCGACGAGGACGGTCAGGCGGTGCCCTGGTACTCGCTGGACGACCCGCTCGACGTCGCCAACACGCACCGAGCACTTGCCGCCCAGGTCCGCCTGCACGAGGCCGCCGGGGCGCGCGAGATCGGCGCGCTTGCCGCCGGTATGCCGACCTGGCGCGTGGGCGACGACGTCGAGCGCTTCCTCGCCCGCCTCGAGCGGGTGCCGCTCCGCGCCGGCGGCTTCAAGCTGTTCGCCGCCCACCAGATGGGCACCTGCCGCATGGGCGCCGACCGGGACACGAGCGTCGCCGGGCCGTGGGGCGAGTTGCACGACACGCCGGGCGTGTGGATCGGAGATGCGAGCGCGTTCCCGACCTCTTCCGGCACCAACCCGATGATCACGATCATGGCCCTCGCCCACCGCACGGGCGAGGCGATCCTGGCGGCGAGCCCCGCCGCCGCCACCACCGCGACCGCCTGAGGAGCACGCATGGCAACCGCCACCGAAGCAATCGTCCGCGACAAGCTCTACATCGGCGGTGAGTGGGTCGAGCCCGCTGGCGAGGACACGATCGCCGTCGTCAACCCCACCAGCGGCGCGACGATCGCCCACATCCCCGCCGGCACCCCCGCGGACGCGGACCGCGCAGTCCGAGCCGCGCGCGCCGCGTTCGACTCCTGGTCCGTGTTGTCGCCGTACGAGCGCGCTGCGCTCTGCGGCGCGATCGGCGCGCAGCTCGCCGAGCGCGGCGACGAGCTGGCCGTGCTTATCACGAGCGAGCTCGGCATGCCGCTCACGCTCTCGCGCATGATCCAGGCCGGGCTGCCGTCGGTCACGTTCTCCTCCCAGCCCGAGCTCGTCGAGGAGATTGCCTGGGAGGAGGAGGTCGGCAACTCGCTGATCGTGCGCGAGCCCGCCGGCGTGGTCGCCGCGATCACGCCCTGGAACTACCCGCTTCACCAGATCGCCAACAAGGTCGCGCCGGCCCTGTCGGCGGGCTGCACCGTCGTGCTCAAGCCGAGCGAGGTGGTGCCACTGAACGCCTTTGTGCTCGCCGAGATCTGCCACGAGGTGGGCCTGCCCGCCGGCGTCTTCAACCTCGTGACCGGGACCGGCCCGGTCGTCGGCGAGGCGATCGTCTCGCATCCCGAGACCGACATGGTCTCGTTCACGGGCTCGACCCGCGCGGGGCGGCGCGTCTCCGAGCTGGCGGCCCAACGCGTGAAGCCCGTCTCGGTCGAGCTCGGCGGCAAGTCGCCGAACGTGATCCTCGACGACGCCGACCTCGAGCAGGCCGTGACGGACGGCGTGGCCAAGTGCTTCCTGAACTCCGGCCAGACCTGCAGCGCGCTCTCGCGCATGCTGGTTCCCCGCGACCGGCTCGAGCAGGCCGAGCGCATCGCGGCCGTGGTGGCTGAGTCGTTCACTCCCGGCGACCCGTTCACCGAGGGCACGATGCTCGGCCCGCTCGCCTCCGAGACGCAGCTCGAGCGCGTCCGCGCCTACATCGACCAGGGGATGGCCGAAGGCGGAAAGCTCGTGACGGGCGGCAGCGAGGCTCCGGACGGGCTCGAGCAGGGCTACTTCGTGCGCCCGACCGTCTTCTCCGAGGTCACGACCGAGATGACGATCGCACAGGAGGAGATCTTCGGGCCGGTGCTCGCGATCATGCCCTACGAGGACGACGACGACGCCGTCCGCATCGCCAACGACACGATCTACGGCCTGGCCGGCGGCGTGTGGTCGGCCGACGAGGAGCGCGCGAAGCGCGTGGCCGGGCGTATCCGCACCGGCCAGGTGGAGATCAACGGCGGCGCCTTCAACCCGCTCGCGCCGTTCGGCGGGTACAAGCAGTCCGGCCACGGGCGCGAGCTCGGGCGCTACGGCATCGAGGAGTTCCTCGTGCCGAAGTCGATGCAGCTCTGAGGCGCGCTCACCCGGTGGGCAGCGGCCCGCCGAGCTCGGTCCACGCCGGCGGTCTGTACGCCTCTCCGGGCCGACCGCCGACCGCGACCATGCGGAAGCCGTCCGGCCCCGGCAGCAGGCGGCGCTTCTGTCCCGGGCCCACCCGGGCCACCATGCCCGGCACGAGCTCGTAGGAGCTGCCGTCGAGGCTCAGGGTCGCGGAGCCACCGAGCGCGACGTAGACCTCCTCCTGGCGCAGGTCGTTGTCGTCGAAGAAGTCGTGCACGTGGTCGTGGTTCGGATAGCCCTCCCAGCCGGGCGGGAGGTCCATCACCTGCATCCCGAACGCGCTCACCCCGAGCGACGCGCGCGCCCGGCGCACGATGCCGTCGTAGATCGGCTCCATCTCCTCCACCCGCTTGACGGTGTAGTCGCCCATCTCGCCCTCCTGGTTGCGGTCGCCTTTTCGGGTGTTGAGATGCAGCCGTGCGCCGAAACTCATCGATGAGTTTCGGGCCTCCCAGGCATCTCAACGGGTGTGGGCCGTCCTGAGACGATGGCGCGGTGACCAACAGGGACTTCGATGAGCTGGTCGAGCCACACCGACACGAGCTCCGGGTGCACTGCTACCGGATGCTGGGTTCGGCCCAGGATGCCGAGGACATGCTCCAGGAGACGCTGCTCTCAGCCTGGCGTGGATTCGATTCGTTCGAAGGCCGCTCGACGCTCCGCGCCTGGCTCTACAGGATCGCGACGAACGCGTGCCTCGGCATGATGCGGCGCTCGCGAACAATCGCGCCTCCGCCCGAGCCGCCGGGCGAGCTGCCGAAGCCGAGCGCCGTCGGCGAGGCGCTCTGGCTGGAGCCATACCCGGACGCGCTCCTCGACGGCCTCCCGGACGACGCGCCGGGCCCGGATGCGCTCTACGGGACACGCGAGGCCGTCGGTCTCGCGTTCGTGACCGCCCTTCAGCACCTGCCCGCACGACAGCGGGCCGTTCTCGTGCTGCGCGACGTGCTCGGCTTCCGGGCGGCGGAGGCGGCCGAGATGCTCGGGGTGAGCGAGGCGTCGGTGACGAGCGCGCTGCAGCGCGCCCGCGGGCGGCTGGAGGAGCTCGCCCCGCGTGCATCAGTCGAGGAGATGCCGTTGCCGGGCTCGGCGGCCGAGCGTGAGCTCGTCACTCGCTTTGCCGACGCGTTCGAGGGCGGGGACGTCGACGCCGTGGTCGCGCTCCTCACCCAGGACGCAAGGCTCACGATGCCGCCCGAGCCGTTCGAGTTCCACGGCCCCGCGGCGATCGCGCGTTTCCTCTCGACCGTTCCCGCCGCGGGTGCCCTCGAGCGCTTCAAGCTGGTGGCGACGCGCGCGAACGGCCAGCCGGCGTTCGGGTGCTACCTGCGCGATCCCCGCGGCGGGCCGGCGCGCGCCTACGGCCTCATGGTCCTGACGCTGCGCGGCGACCATGTCGCGGGCATCACCGGGTTCCCCGACACCGCGGTCTTTCGGTGGTTCGGGCTGCCGAGGACGCTTCGATAACCCATTCCCTGCGCAGCGGGCCGAGCCGGCTGCTTCGGGCCTCACCGCCTATAATCGTCGGTCGCTAGGACTTTCAGTCGTACGCGGAGCCCCGTGGCGCCGCGCCTGGAGGTGGGCTTCGCAGCCCACCTTTTTTCATATCTCATGCAGACCGATCCCCTCACCATCGACATCGAACAGCGCCTCTCCGGCCTCGAGCCGGACGTCGAGCTGCTCGCGTGCGAGAAGGTGGGAGCGGACCGGCTGCGGCTGTTCATCGATCATCCGGACGGTGTCTCGCTCGCGCTCTGCGAGCGCGTGACGCATCACCTGCGTGAGCTGCTTGTCGACTATTCGCTCGAGGTCTCGTCGCCGGGACCGCAGCGGCCGCTCACGAAGCCGGACCACTTCCGGCGCTTCCTGGGCCGGCGCGCCCGAGTGCGGCTGCGCGAGCCGAGGGACGGCCACAAGAGCTTCACCGGGGAGCTCGTCGGCGCCAGTGACGACGAAGTCACCGTAGCGGCCGGCGAAGGGATCGTGTCGATCCCGTACTCGGATATCAACAGGAGCAACCTGCTGCCCGATGCCGCCGGCCCGGCGGCGCCGTCGAGACAGATTGAGGGGGAGGGATGACGAAGGAGATCGTCGAGGCCGTAGGTGTACTCGAGCGCGAGAAGGGCATCTCCGCCGACCGCTTGATGGCGGCGCTCGAGGACGCTCTGCTCTCGGCTTACAAGAAGACACAGGACGCGGCCAAGTACGCGCGCGTCGAGGTTGACCGCGGCAGCGGCGACTTCCGCGTGTACGAGCTGATACTGCCGCCAGACCTCGAGGAGCAGCTGCTCGACGAGGTCGAGGAGGAGGCCGGCGAGCCGACCGTCGACCCGGAGACGGGCGAGATGGTCTATCCGGAGGCCCCCGAGATCGATCAGGAGCGGCTCATGCAGTACCGCGACCAGATCGACGAGCGCGACGTGACGCCCGACGACTTCGGCCGCATCGCGGCGCAGACCGCCAAGCAGGTGATCCTGCAGCGGATCCGCGAGGCGGAGCGCGACAACGTCTTCCACGAGTACGAGGACCGCCTCGGTGAGCTGATCACCGGCATCGTCCAGCAGTCCGACTCGCGCTACACGCTCGTGCAGCTGCGCGAGCGGGTCGAGGCGCTGCTGCC
>Ga0081538_10005557_pt1 | contig 11312 bp, 19 predicted proteins | sample TabmetS5T2R1_FD_71022 | JGI IMG/M metagenome (GOLD analysis project Ga0081538, IMG submission 71022) | Tabebuia heterophylla rhizosphere microbial communities from the University of Puerto Rico - S5T2R1 | ecosystem: Host-associated > Plants > Roots > Rhizosphere ... | reverse complement strand
GGAAGGGCGACACGGTGGTGGTGATCGCGGGTCGGGAGCGGGGCAAGCGCGGCAAGGTGCTGCGGGTGTTCCCGGCCGACGGCCGCGTGCTGGTGGAGCGGCTCAACCTCGTCAAGAAGCACCAGAAGCCCACTCAGAAGCTGCGGCAGGGCGGCATCATCGAGCGCGAGGCGCCGCTGCATCTCTCGAACGTGATGCTGGTGGATCCGCGCAGTGACAAGCCCACCCGCGTCGGGGTGAAGCACCTCTCAGACGGCCGCAAGGCCCGGATCGCCCGCAAGTCGGGCGAGATGGTGGACAAGGCGTAAGACATGGCTGACGAGAAGAAGCCTCAAGCGAAGGCTCCCGGCAAGGGGCCGCAGCAGGCGCAGGCGGGCGGGAAGAAGCCTGCGCCGGCCGGCAAGGGCGGGAAGGGCGCGCCCGCCGCCGCGGCGGCGCCCGCGACCCAGGCGCGCGTGAGCGGCGACGTCCCGCCGCGTCTCCGTGACCGCTTCCGGTCGGCGGTGATCCCCGCCCTCATGAAGGAGCGCGGGTACACCAATCCCTTCCAGGTCCCGCGGCTCGAGAAGATCGTCATCAACATGGGGGTGGGCGAAGGGAAGGAGAACGCGAAGGTGGTGGACTTCGCGGTCTCGGACCTTCAGACCATCGCCGGCCAGAAGCCGGTGATCACCCGCGCCAAGAAGTCCATCGCGAACTTCAAGCTGCGGGAGAACGCGCCCATCGGATGCAAGGTGACGCTGCGGGGGGCGCGGATGTACGAGTTCCTCGACCGGCTCGTCAACGTGGCCCTGCCCCGCGTGCGCGACTTCAAGGGTGTGCCCCCCAAGGCCTTCGACGGCCGGGGCAACTACGCGCTGGGGCTCAAGGAGCAGGTGATCTTCCCGGAGATCGTCTACGACAAGGTCGACAAGGTGCGCGGCATGGACATCATCATGGTGACCACCGCGGGCACCGACGAAGAGGCGAAGGCGCTGCTGACCCAGCTCGGCCTGCCCTTCAGGGAGTCCTAAGGCATGGCGAAGATCTCGCTGATCATGAAGTCGCAGCGCACCCCGAAGTTCAAGGTGCGCTCGCACAATCGCTGCAAGCTCTGCGGGCGGCCCCGCGGGTACCTGCGCAAGTTCGAGTGCTGCCGGCTCTGCTTCCGCGAGCTGGCCCTCAAGGGCGAGGTTCCCGGCGTGGTCAAGGCGAGCTGGTGAGGGGGCTCCGGCCATGATGACCGATCCCATCGCCGATCTCCTCACCCGCATCCGCAACGCGAGCCGGGCCGAGCACGAAAAGGTGGACATCCCCGCCTCCAAGCTCAAGGTGCGGATCACCGAGATCCTGAAGACCGAGGGCTTCATCAAGAACTTCCGCCTCATGGAGGAGAAGAAGCCCGGCACGCTCCGCGTGTACCTCAAGTACGGAGCGGGGAACGAGCGGGTGATCTCCGGGCTGGTGCGGGTGTCGCGGCCGGGGCGGCGCATCTACGTGGGCAAGGACAAGATCCCGTCCATCCTTGGTGGTATGGGCGTGGCCATTCTCTCCACGTCGCGGGGCGTGATGACCGACCGCGAGGTCCGGAAGCAGGGCCTCGGCGGCGAGGTCCTCGCCTACGTGTGGTAGGAGCCGACCCATGTCACGAATCGGACGGAAGCCCATTCCCGTGCCGCAGGGCGTGAAGGTCGCGGTGGAGGGCACCGCGGTGCGCGTGGAGGGGCCCAAGGGCAAGCTCTCCCACTCCCTCCCCAGCGGCATCTCGGTGAAGGCCGAGTCGGCCCAGGTCACGGTGGCGCGCAGCTCGGACGAGCGGAACGTGCGGGCTCTCCACGGGCTCACCCGTTCCCTCATCGCCAACATGGTGCACGGGGTGAAGGACGGCTTCGAGCGGAAGCTCGAGATCGTGGGCATCGGGTACCGGTGTCAGCTTCAGGGCAAGACCCTGCAGCTCGCGCTCGGCTACTCGCACCCGGTGATCTTCCCGCTGCCCGACGGCATCCAGGCCGAGGTGGAGAAACAGGTCTCCATCACGCTGCGGGGCGCTGACAAGGCGCTGCTCGGCCAGACCGCGGCGCTCCTGCGAGGGCTCCGGAAGCCGGATCCCTACAAGGGCAAGGGCATCAAGTACGCCGACGAGTACATCCGCAGGAAGGTGGGCAAGAAGGCGGGGGCCAAGTGATGCTGGCGAAGCGGAAGCTGGAGAGCCGGAAGATCCGGCACGAGCGGGTGCGGCGCCTGGTGCAGGGCACCTCGTCGCGGCCGCGCCTGGTGGTGTTCCGGAGCCTCAATCACATCTACGCGCAGGTCATCGACGACGTGGACGGCAAGACGCTCGTCTCCGTCGACAGCCGGGCGCCCGAGTTCCGCGCCAAGATGAAGACCGGGGGCAATGTCGCCGCCGCCAAGCTGGTGGGCGAGCTCATCGCGCAGCGCGCGAAGGCCAAGGGCATCGGGCCCGTGGTGTTCGACCGCGGCGGCTATCAGTATCACGGCAGGGTGAAGGCGCTGGCCGATGCCGCACGGGCCGGCGGCCTCACGTTCTGAGGAGGGCGGATTGGCTGAGGGACGGATCGATTCCAGCGCGCTCGACCTGACCGACCGGGTCGTCTCGATCAACCGCGTCGCCAAGGTCGTCAAGGGCGGGCGGCGCTTCTCGTTCACCGCGCTCGTGGTGGTGGGCGACGGGCGGGGCCACGTCGGGGTGGGCCTCGGCAAGGCGCGCGAGGTGCCCGAGGCCATCCGGAAGTCGGTGGAGCACGCCAAGAAGGATCTGATCTTCGTGCCGCTGAAAGACACGACGATCCCGTGCGAGATGACCGGCCACTTCGGCGCGGCGCGGGTGTACCTCAAGCCCGCGTCCCAGGGCACCGGGGTCATCGCGGGCGGGGCGGTGCGCCCGGTCCTGGAGGCGGCGGGCGTGCAGGACGTGCTCACCAAGACGCTCGGCACCAACAACCCGCACAACGTGCTGAAGGCGACCATCGACGCGTTCCGCCGCATGAAGCGCCAGCTGGACCTCCACGCGGCGCGGCGGCGCTCGCTCGACGGCGACGGCCAGGAGGCGGCCGGTGGCTAAGAAGCTGAAGGTCACGCTGGTGAAGAGCATCATCGGGCTCAGCCCGAAGCAGGAGGCGACGGTGCGCGCGCTGGGTCTCCGCCGCATCCGCCAGACGGTGGAGCACGACGACAGCCCCAGCGTCCGCGGGATGATCAAGGCGGTAACGTTCGCGCTCAAGGTGGAGGCGGCATGAGGATCGAAGATCTCCGGCCGGCGAAGGGGGCGACCAAGAAGCGGAAGCGCATCGGTCGCGGCCCCGCGTCCGGGACCGGCAAGACGTCCGGCAAGGGCAACAAGGGTCTCAACGCCCGCTCGGGCGGCGGGGTGCGCCCCGGGTTCGAGGGCGGCCAGATGCCGCTCTACCGGCGGCTGCCCAAGCGCGGCTTCCTGCCGTTCGGCGGCAAGACCGAATTCGCCATCGTCAACCTGAAGGACGTGGCCGCCCGCTTCGGCGCGGGCAGCGTGGTGGATCCGGATAGCCTGCTCCAGGCGCGTCTCATCAAGAAGGCCGGCCGCGCCGCGGTGAAGCTGCTGGGTGACGGCGAGGTGGGGCACGCCCTCACCGTCCGGGCCCACAAGATCAGCGACTCCGCGCGGAAGAAGGTCGAGGCCGCGGGCGGCCGGGTCGAGGTCCTCGCCTGATGTTCGAGACTCTCCAGAGCTTCCGGAACATCTTCCGGATCGAGGAGCTCAAGCGGCGGGTGCTGATCACCCTCGGCCTGCTCGCCGCGTATCGCCTCGGCGCTCACGTGCCCACGCCGGGCATCGACGGGCATGCGCTCGCCCAGTTCTTCGACCAGGTGCAGGGCACCCTCCTCGGGATGGTGGACCTCTTCTCCGGCGGCAATCTCCGGCGACTCACCGTGTTCGCCCTCGGGATCATGCCGTACATCTCGGCGTCCATCATCCTGCAGCTCCTCACCGTGGTGATCCCCGCCCTCGAGCGTCTGGCCAAGGAGGGCGAGGCGGGGAAGAAGAAGATCACCCAGTACACGCGCTACGGCACCATCGCGCTCTCCCTGATCCAGGCCTTTGGGATCGCGGTGGGCCTGGAAGGCATGCGGGGGCCGGGAGGCACGGCCATCGTGCCGGATCCGGGCTGGGGCTTCCGGCTCCTGACCATGATCACGCTGACCACCGGCACCGCCCTGATCATGTGGCTCGGGGAGCAGATCTCCGAGAAGGGCATCGGCAACGGGATCTCCCTCATCATCTTCGCGGGCATCGTGGTGCGCCTGCCCTCGGCCATCGTCTCGTCGTACACGCTCATCTCCACCGGCGAGCTACGGCTCCCGGTGTTCCTCGGCCTCGTCGTGATGATGCTGCTGGTGACCGCCGCCGTCATTCTCATGCAGGAGGGCCAGCGCAAGATTCCCGTCCAGTACGCCAAGCGGGTGGTGGGCCGTCGCGTCTACGGCGGCCAGTCGACCCATATCCCCCTGCGCATCAACACCGCGGGCGTGATCCCGGTCATCTTCGCGTCCTCGCTCATCCTGTTCCCGGCCACCCTCACGCGGTTCATCAACCACCCGTGGATGCAGGCCATCACCGAGGCGCTCTCACCCGGCCACATCACCTACACGGTGCTCTACTGCGGCCTCATCATCTTCTTCGCATACTTCTACACCGCCATCGTCTTCAACCCCATCGACCTCGCGGACAACATGAAGAAGTACGGGGGCTTCATTCCGGGGGTGCGCCCCGGCAAGAAGACGGCGGAGTACATCGATCGGACCCTCACCCGGATCACCCTGCCGGGGGCGATCTTCCTCGCCCTCATCTCGGTGCTTCCGGACTTCCTCATCCGCTGGTTCAACACGCCGTTCTACTTCGGCGGCACCAGCCTCCTCATCGTCGTCGGCGTGGCCCTGGACACCGTGCGGCAGATGGAGTCCCACCTCCTCATGCGGAACTACGAGGGCTTCCTCCGCAGGAAGCAGCGGGCGCGCGCGTGAGCACCCGCGTCATCTTCCTGGGCGCCCCCGGTGCGGGCAAGGGCACCCAGGCGCGCAATCTCGCCGCCGAGTGCGGTGTGCCCCAGGTGGCCACCGGCGACATGCTGCGCGAGGCGGTGGCGGCCAAGACCCCGCTGGGGCTCGAGGCCAAGCGCTACATGGACTCGGGCGGCCTCGTTCCGGACGACGTCGTGATCGGCCTGGTCGAGGAGCGCCTGGCCCGCCCCGACGCGGCGCCCGGTTTCGTGCTCGACGGCTTCCCACGGACGGCCGCGCAGGCCGAGGCCCTCGACGCCATGCTCAAGCGGCGCGGACAGGCCCTCGACCGGGTGGTGTTCCTCGACGTGGGGCGCGAGGAGCTGCTGCGGCGGCTCACGGGCCGGCGCACCTGTGGCCAGTGCGGCACCGCGTATCACCTCGTCTCCGCCCCCCCGAAGACCACGGGCCGCTGCGACAAGTGCGGCGGCGAGCTCACCCAGCGCTCCGATGACAGCCGGGAAGCGGTGGCGAACCGCCTGGACGTGTACGAGAAGCAGACCGCGCCCCTGCTGGCGTACTACCGCGAGCGCGGCCTCCTCGCTCCCGTCCCCGGCGAGGGCGCCATGGACCGCGTGGCCGGAGACATTCGCCGGGCGGTCAAGCGGGCGGTGCCGGCATGATCCTGCTCAAGTCCCCGCGCGAGCTCGCCCACATGCGGGCGGCCGGGCAGATCCTCGCCGAGGTGAAGGATCGGCTCCGCGCCATGGTGCGGCCCGGCATCACCACCAAGGACATCGACACCGACGTCGAGGCCTTCATCGTCAGCAAGGGGGCGAAGTCGGCCTTCAAGGGCTATCGCGGCTTCCCCGCCACCGTGTGCACCTCCATCAACGAGGAGATCGTGCACGGGATCCCGTCGGCGAAGCGGCGCCTGGCCGAGGGCGACATCATCGGGCTGGACCTCGGATGTATCGTGGAAGGGTACTACGCCGATTGCGCGATCACCCTCCCGGTGGGCGGGGTGCCGCCACGGGTGCAGGAGCTGCTCGACGTCACCCGCGAGAGCCTCGACAAGGCCATCGTCCAGTGCCGGGCCGGCAATCGCCTGGGTGACATCTCGCACGCCGTGCAGAGCCACTGCGAGAGCCACGGCTTCGGCGTGGTGCGGGCTTTCGTCGGCCACGGCATCGGGCGGGCGCTGCACGAGGACCCGCAGGTTCCCAACTTCGGCGAGCCCGGCCGCGGGCCGGCGCTCAAGCCGGGCATGGTCCTGGCCATCGAGCCCATGATCACCATGGGGTCGTGGGAGGTGCGGGTCCTCGAGGACCGCTGGACCGCGGTCACCGAGGACGGCAGCCTCGCCGCGCACTTCGAGGACACCATCGCAATCACCGAGGAGGGGCCCGAAGTGCTCACCCGCGTCGAGTCGAGGTCGTAGGAGGCCCGTGGCCAAGGAAGACGCGATCGAGGTCGAGGGCACGGTGGTGGAGCCCCTCCCCAACGCGATGTTCCGCGTCGAGCTGGAGAACGGGCACAAGGTGCTGGCCCACGTGTCGGGCAAGATGCGGATGAACTTCATCCGGATCCTCCCCGGGGACAAGGTCAAGGTGGAGCTGTCGCCGTACGACCTCACCCGCGGGCGGATCACGTACCGGTTCAAATAGGTCGTTTTCAAAGGACAGTCATGAAAGTCAAGCCGTCGATCAAGCTGCGGTGCGAGAACTGCAAGATCGTGCGCCGGCAGGGCGATGTGCGCGTGATCTGCAAGAACCCCCGCCACAAGCAGCGTCAAGGCTAGGAGCACACCATGGCACGCATCGCCGGAGTGGATCTGCCGCGCGAGAAGCGCGGCGTCGTCGCCGTGCAGTACATCTACGGGATCGGCATCCCGTCGGCCAAGCGCATCATGGCGGACGCGCGCGTGGACGGCAACAAGCGCGTGAAGGCCTGGACGGACGACGAGACCGGCCGCGTCCGGGACATCATCGAGCGCGAATACAAGGTGGAGGGCGATCTGCGGCGCGAGGTCGCGATGAACGTGAAGCGGCTGATGGACATCGGCTGCTATCGCGGGATCCGGCACCGCAAGGGCCTGCCCGTGCGCGGCCAGCGGACCCACACCAACGCCCGCACCCGCAAGGGCAAGTCCAAGGGCGTCATGGTCAAGAAGAAGGTGGTGGCGGCCGCCCCCGCCGCGCCGGCCGCCGCCGCGCCCGCGGCGCCGAAGAGGTAAGGAGAGTCCATCATGGCCGATCAGCAGCCCCAGTCAGCCGACAAGCCGACGGCGCCCCGCAAGGGCGGCCGCAAGCGCGAGCGCAAGGAGGTCCGCGTGGGCGTGGCCCACGTGCAGGCCACCTTCAACAACACCATCGTCACCCTCACGGACAAGACGGGCAACGTCGTCTCGTGGGCGAGCGCGGGCAGCGTAGGCTTCAAGGGCTCGCGCAAGAGCACCCCCTTCGCCGCGCAGACCGCCGCCGAGAACGCGGCGCGCAAGGCGATGGAGCTCGGGCTCAAGTCGGTGGAGGTGTGCGTCAAGGGCCCCGGCGCCGGCCGTGAGGCCGCCATTCGCGCGCTCCAGGCGGTGGGGCTCGAGGTGACGGCGATCCGGGACGTGACCCCGATTCCGCACAACGGCTGCCGGCCGCCCAAGCGGCGTCGGGTGTAGGAGGAGATTTCGTGGCGAGATATCGAGCGGCGGTCTGCCGGCAGTGCCGGCGCGAGGGGATCAAGCTCTTCCTCAAGGGCGCGCGGTGCTTCACCGAGAAGTGCGCCATCGAGCGGCGGAACTACCCCCCCGGACAGCACGGCCTCAGCCGGACCAAGCTGACCAACTACGGCATCCAGCTCCGCGAGAAGCAGAAGGCCAAGAACATCTACGGGGTGCTGGAGACCCAGTTCCGCCGCTACTTCGAGCGCGCCGAGCGGGAGAAGGGCATCACCGGTGAGAACCTGCTGAAGCTCCTCGAGCGGCGCCTCGACAACGTGGTCTACCGCCTCGGCATGGCCGCCTCCCGCAAGGAGGCCCGGCAGATGGTGGCCCACGGTCACCTGCAGGTGAACGGCCGCAAGGTGTCGGTGCCCTCCTACATCGTGAAGGTGGGCGAGCAGGTGCAGCTCCGGCCCTCGTCCAAGATGCAGGAGCGGGTGGCGGACAATCTCGGCGCCGGGCGCTCGGCGGTGCCCGCCTGGCTCGAGCTGGATCTCAACCAGAAGAAGGGGACGGTGCGCGGCCTTCCGGTCCGCGAGGACATCCAGATCCCCGTGCAGGAGCAGCTGATCGTCGAGCTGTTCTCGAAGTAGGAGAACCATGGCCAGGATTCCGTTCCAGAAGCCGAAGCACATCGAGTGGGAGATCAACACCGACCGCTACGCGCGGCTGGTCGCCGAGCCCTTCGAGAAGGGCTACGCCCTCACGGTGGGGAACTCGCTGCGCCGCACCCTGCTCAGCATCATCCCGGGCGCGGCGGTCACGTGGGTGCGCATCCCGGGCGTCGCGAGCGTGGAGGGCAAGATTCCCGGCGTGCGCGAGGAGACGGTGGACGTGCTCCTGAACCTGCGCAAGCTCGCCCTCAACGTGCCGTCGGGCGAGCCCCTCAGCACCCGGCTCGACGCCACCGGCCCCAAGCAGGTGACGGGGGCCGACGTGTCCGAGGGCACCGGGCTCGAGGTGCTGAACCCCGAGCTGCCCATCGCCATGCTGGAGGCCGGCGCCTCGCTGTCCATCGAGCTGGGCGTGGGAGTAGGCCGCGGATACGTCAACGCGGCCGGCCACCCCGTCGGCGCGGTGCCGGCGGGTGCCCTCGCCATGGACGCCGCGTACTCGCCCATCCAGCGCGTGTCGTACAACGTGGAGGCGTCGCGGCTGGGCAAGGTCATCGACTACGAGCGGTTGATCCTCGAGATCTGGACCAACGGGGCGGTGTCGCCGGAGGAGGCGCTCACCCGCGCCGCCGGCTACATGCGGGATCACTTCACCCTGCTCGCCCCTCCCGGCGGCCCCGAGGAGGATGAGGAGGTCGAGGAGGCGGGGGAGGGGTTCCTGCAGGAGAGCCTGTCCAAGGCCCTCGAGGAGCTGCCCTTGCCCGCGCGGGCCATCAACGCGCTCCGCAACGCGGAGATCCTCACCGTCGCCGATCTCGTCCAGAAGACGGACGTCGAGCTGGAGAACGTGAAGAACCTGGGATCGAAGTCGATCGACGAGATCAAGGACGCTCTGGCCGGGCTGGGGCTGTCGCTCGGGATGCGCATCGATCCCAACGTGCTGGGCGCGCTCGGGCGGGGGGGCGTGAAATGAGACACGGCCGGGCCAATTACAAGCTGGGGCGTCTCACCGCGCACCGCTGGGCGATGTTCCGCAATCTCCTCGTGGCCCTGTTCCAGCACGAGCGGATCATGACCACCGAGGCCAAGGCCAAAGCGGTGCGGGGGCTGGCCGATCAGATGGTGACGCTCGCCAAGCGCGAGGATCTCCACGCCAAGCGGCAGGTCCTCTCCATGGTCCCCGACGAGACGGTGGTGAAGAAGCTCTTCGACACCATCGCCTCGCGCTTCGCCGACCGCAATGGCGGCTACACCCGCATCATCCACGCGGGCACGCGGCCGGGCGATCGCGCTCCCATGGTGCTCCTGGAGCTGGTGGACCGTCCGGAGGCGCCCCGGGAGAAAGGGAAGAAGGACGCCAAGGCCGAGAAGGCGCCCAAGGCGGAAAAGGGCGACAAGGGAGAGGCCGCGGCCGGCGCCCGCAAGGGCCGCCGGAAGAAGGCCGCGGCGGCCGCCGGCTAGCCGCACCCACGTCGGCGCGCGCACGTCTCGCGGGGGCGGCTCGGGCCGCCCCCGTTTTCCTTTGAGGAGGAAGAGGAGATGAAGCTCAAGGATCGCGTGGCGCTGGTCACCGGCGGGGGATCGGGCATCGGGCGGGCCACCGCGCTGCTCTTCGCCGAGGAGGGGGCGCGGGTGGTGGTCAACGACCTCCACCTCGCCGCCGCCGAAAAGACGGTGCAGGAGATGGGCGCGGCGGGCGCGCACGCCTGCGCCCTCGCCGCCGACGTCGCGGACAGCGGGCAGGTCCGCGCGATGTTCGGGGAGATCGAGCGGCGCTACGGCGGGCTCGACATCCTCGTCAACAACGCCGGCATCGCGGCGGGGCCCGGCGAGGATCTCGACGACCGGCGGCGGCGGTCGGACACCCGCATCATGGAGATGGTGACCGGCGAAGGCGTGCAGACGCACTGGGATGTCACCCAGGAGATGAGCGACGAGGCCTGGCATCGCGTCATCGGGGTGCACCTGAACGGCACCTTCTTCTGCACGCGCGAGGCGCTGCGCCTCATGAGCCGCCGCAACCGCGGCGCCATCGTGAACCTCTCGAGCGTGGCCGCCCTCATGGGGCTGGAGCAGGTCCCGCACTACTCGGCGGCCAAGGGCGGCATCCTCGCCTTCACCCGCGCGGTCGCGCGCGAGGTCGGCTCCCGCGGCATTCGCGTCAACGCCATCTGCCCCGGCTACATCGACACGCCGATGACGCAGTCCATCTCGCCGCTCGCCCGGAAGGCCCTGCTCTCCCGCACGCCGCTGGGTCGTCTCGCCGAGCCTCGCGAGGTCGCCGCCACCGCGCTCTTCCTCGTCTCCGACGACTCGAGCTTCTACACCGGACAATGGCTCTCGCCGAACGGCGGGCTCTTCATCGGCTAGGCGCCCGCCCCACCGTTCTCGTCCTGCTCGCCGCCGCGGTTCTGGCGGGCTCCGGGTCCGCCCCGACCGGACATGGGCGTGCGGGGCGACGACGAGATACACATCGTCACCCCCACGGGGCACTAGGCGGTCACCACCAACGGCAGCGCCGGCTGGTCGCGAGATCGGCTGCCGGTATCGGGCCCGGCCTTCAAGAATCCCGCGATCGCGGTGGACGCGCTCCCGTCTCAGAAGTGCAGGACGGCCACGCCGGCGACGGTCATGGCGGTGCCGAGGGCGGCCGGGCGCGTCATGCGCTCGCCCAGGAACAGCGTGCCGAGGGGCAGCGCGAACATCGGCGCCGTCGAGGAGAGCACCGCGGCGACCCCCACGCCCGCGTACTTCACCCCGGCGACGAACAGGAGCGAGCTGCCGGCGGTGAGCGCGGCGAGGCCTCCCAGCATGAGCGCCAGCGAAAGGCCGGCCGCGCGCACGGTGGGGAGCGAGCTCCACACCCACGGCGTGGCGAAGAGGGCAAGGCCGGCGATGGGCAGACGGATCGCCTGGGCGGTGGTGGCGTCCACCGTGGCGAGCGGCGCCTTGAGCATGATCACGCCCACCGCCCAGCAGAGCGAAGCGGCCTGGGACGTGACGAGGCCCAG
>Ga0081538_10005556_pt1 | contig 11313 bp, 6 predicted proteins | sample TabmetS5T2R1_FD_71022 | JGI IMG/M metagenome (GOLD analysis project Ga0081538, IMG submission 71022) | Tabebuia heterophylla rhizosphere microbial communities from the University of Puerto Rico - S5T2R1 | ecosystem: Host-associated > Plants > Roots > Rhizosphere ... | reverse complement strand
ATGCTCGCCTCCGGGGCCGAGGACTCGACCGGTGTGCTCCTCTGGGACGTGGCCACCGTGCGCCTCTGGGACATCGCCCGGCGCCGCCCGGCGGGCGACCCCATCCGGTCCGGCGAGGCGTCCGTCACCGACGTCTCGTTCAGCCACGACGGCCGGCTCCTGGCCGTCGGCACCCTCCCACCCGACGAGCCCGAGGCCGAAGGCAGGGTCCAGCTGTGGGACGTGGCCACCCGGCAACGGCAGGCCGAGTTCACCACCCGGTTCCAGTCCCGCCCGGTCTTCAGCCCCGACGACAAGACGGTCGCCGCCCACATCGGGGCCGGCCAGGTGGTCCTCTGGGACGTCGCCACCGGCAGGCAGCGCGGCGGCCCGCTGGAGGCGGACAGCATCCGGAACTTCGCCGTCATCGCCTTCACCCCCGACGGCGGCACCCTGGTCACCGGCGGGCGCGACGGGCAGGTCCGGTTCTGGGACCCTGCCTCCGGCCGGCCGCTCGGGCCGGCCGTGCCGGCCCACCGCGACGCCCTGGTCGGCCTGGCCATCTCCGCCGACGGCAGCCGCATGGCCACCGCCTCGGGCGACGGCCTCCTGCTCCTCTGGGACCCCCGGTCGCGGGCCGTGACCGGCTCGCCCCTGCTCGGTGGCAGCGGCGCCGTCCGGCGGGTCAACTTCAGCCAGGACGGCCGGATGCTGGCCGCCACCAGCGACAACGGCACGGTCAGCCTGTGGGACGTGGCCAGCCGCCGGCAGGTCGGGCGGCCCCTGGCCGGCCACACCGACCTCGCCCTGGGCGTCGTCTTCGCCGACGGTGGCAACACCCTGATCACCAGCAGCTGGGACGGCAGCGTCATCTTCTGGGACCTGCGCCCCGCCTCCTGGGAGGCCAAGGCCTGCGCGCTGGCCGGCCGCAACCTGACCCGGGAGGAGTGGGGCCAGTTCGTCGGCGGCGACTACCGATCTACCTGCCCGCAATGGCCGCCTGGGTAGGACGTCCCACAAGGAGGGGCACATGGAACGGGAACGACGGACACACAGGGGGATCGCGCTCGTGCTGGCCCTCGGCCTGCTCGCCGCGGCCTGCGGCGGGGGCGGGGACGACGACCAGGGCGGCGGGGTGGCCACCGTGACCAAGGGTGGCGTGTTCCGGACGGCAACCACCGACCTCAGCTTCACCAACGGCTTCGACCCGACCGGCGAGTACTCCGCCCGCGGCTTCAACCTCTACGCGCCCCTGCTGCGGACGCTGATCGGCTTCCGGCGGGTGGGCGGACCACCCGGGAACGAGCTCCAGCCCGACCTGGCCACCGAGCTGCCGCAGCCGGCCGACGGCGGCCTGACCTACACCTTCAAGCTGCGGCCGGGCGTCAAGTGGGCGCCACCGCTGAACCGGGAGGTCACCTCCAAGGACGTCGCCTACGCCTTCCAGCGGGTCAACACGGCCCCGCTGGTCGCCCAGTACGGCTTCTACTACTTCGGCGTGGTCAAGGGCATGGACGGCAAGGCCAAGTCGGCCGACCAGAAGATCTCCGGCATCGAGACGCCCGACGACCAGACGATCGTCTTCCGCCTCGAGCAGCCCACCGGCGACTTCCTGTACCGGCTGACCATGACGGCGGCCGCGCCGATCCCCGAGGAGGTCGCCAAGTGCTTCACCAAGGCCGGTGACTACGGCCGCTACCTGATGGCGAATGGCCCCTACATGATCCAGGGCACCGACAAGCTCGACATCTCGTCCTGCGAGTCGATGAAGCCGATCTCCGGGTTCGACCCCTCCAAGCAGCTGTACATGGTCCGCAACCCCAACCACGACCAGGCCACCGACCCCCTCCGGGCCAACAACGTCGACGGCATCAAGATCGACGTCAACACCAACCTCGGCGACATCTTCGACCGAATCGACCGGGGCGAGCTCGACGCCTCGCTCGGGCAGGAGCAGCCACCCAAGCCGATACTCCAGCGCTACCTGACCGACCCGGCGAAGAGGCCCTACCTGCACACCGACCTGGCCGACGCCACCGGCTACCTCAGCATGAACATGACCGTCCCGCCGTTCGACGACCTCCACATCCGCAAGGCGGTCAACTGGGTGCTGGACCGGCAGGCCCTCCTGCAGGCCGAGGGCGGGACGGCGGCCGTCCAGCCGGCGACCCACATCATCCCGCCGACGGTCCTGAACGACCGGCTCGGCGCCGACTACAACCCGTACGCCTCCGAGGGCAACCGAGGGGACGAGGCCAGGGCCAAGGAGGAGGTGAAGCAGTCCAGGTACGACAGCGACAAGGACGGGGTCTGTGACGCCGCGGCCTGCCGCAACCTGGTCTTCCTCACCATCAACGAGACCCCGTACACCGAGGTGCAGCCGATCGTCGTCCAGGGCCTGGCCAAGCTCGGCATCGTCCTCAAGCCGCGGGAGCTGGCCCCCGGAACCGTGTTCACCACCTTCCAGACCGTCGCCAACAAGATCCCCCTGGTGCACACCGGCTGGGCCAAGGACTACGCCGACCCGGTCACCTTCGCCATCCCGCTGTTCAGCAGCTCGTCGATCATCCCGGTCGGGAACACCAACCACGCCCTGGTCGGGCTCACGCAAGACCAGGCGGCCGAGCTGAAGGTCGACTACCCGGCCGGCGGCGTCCCCAGCGTCGACGCCGACATCGAGCGGTGCCAGGCCATCCCAGCCAGCGACGCCGACGCCCGGATGGGCTGCTGGGTCGACTTCGACAAGAAGCTCATGGAGCAGGTCGTGCCCTGGGTGCCGCTGGACTGGGACCTGTCCACCGTGCTGGCCGCGCCCAGCCTGACCAGGTACGTGTTCGACCAGGCCTCGGCCGAGATCTCCCTGACCCAGATCGCCGTCAGCAACAAGGAGCGGATGCCCTGACGACCCCGACCCCCGACTGACGGTGCGTGGTTGGGTGCCACCCGGCGTGCATGGACACCGGCCAGGCGCCAACCTACGATCCGGTCATGCCGGTCTGCCAGCGATGTGGTGAGGACAACCCGGCGCGGGCCAGGTTCTGCCTGGCCTGCGCCGCTCCCCTGGCCGCCCCGGAGCGGGCCCGGCGGGAGGAGCGCAAGCAGGTCAGCGTGCTGTTCTGCGACCTGGTCGGGTTCACCAGCCGGGCCGAGCGCCTCGACGTCGAGGACGTCCGGGGTCTGCTGGCCCCCTACTACGCCCGGCTCCGGGCCGACCTCGAGCGCCACGGCGGGACGGTGGAGAAGTTCATCGGCGACGCCGTGATGGCCCTGTTCGGGGCGCCGGTCGCCCACGAGGACGACCCGGAGCGGGCGGTCCGGGCCGCCCTGGCCATCCGGGACACGATGGCCGAGCTGAACGAGCACGACCCGTCCCTGGGCCTGCACGTGCGGGTGGGCGTGACCACCGGGGAGGCGCTGGTGGTGCTCGACGCCCGCCCGGTCGAGGGCGAGGGCATGGCCTCCGGGGACGTGGTCAACACCGCCGCCCGCCTCCAGGCGGCCGCCCCGGTCGACGGGATCCTGGTCGACGAGACCACCTTCCGGGCCACCGGCCGCCAGATCGACTACCGGTCGGCCGAGCCGGTCGCGGCCAAGGGCAAGGCCGAACCAGTCCCGGTGTGGCTGGTCCTGCAGGCCAGGGCGAGTCTCGGGGTGGAGGTTGACCAGACGGACCGCGCCGCGCTGGTCGGCCGGGAGCGGGAGGTCCAGCTGCTGCGGTCGGCGTTGGAACGCGTCCGTGGTGAGCAGTCGGCACAGCTCGTCACCCTGGTCGGGGTGCCGGGGATGGGCAAGAGCCGGCTGGTCTGGGAGCTGTTGCAGACGGTCCAGGCCGAGCCGGAGCTCACCACCTGGCGCCAAGGCCGCTGCCTGCCGTACGGGGAGGGGGTGGCCCTGTGGGCGCTCGGGGAGATGGTCAAGGCCCAGGCCGGCATCCTCGACACCGATCCCGGCGGCGCCGCCGAGGCCAAGCTGGAGCAGAGCGTCGCCGACCTGGTCGCCGCCCCTGGCGAGGCGGCCTGGGTGACCCGGCACCTGCGGCCCCTGGTCGGCCTGGTCGGCCGGGCCCAGGATGTCGGGGACCGCCAGGAGGAGGCGTTCGCGGCCTGGCGGCGGTTCCTGGAGGCCCTGGCCGAGCAGGGGCCGACGGTGCTGGTGGTGGAGGACCTCCACTGGGCCGACGAGGTCCTACTCGACTTCCTGGACCACCTGATCGATTGGGTCGCCGAGGTGCCGCTGCTGGTGGTGGCCACCGCCCGGCCCGAGCTGCTGGCCCGCCGGCCCGGTTGGGGTGGCGGCAAGCCCAACTCGACCACCGTGTCCCTGGCTCCGTTGAGCGAGCAGGACACCGCCCGGCTGGTCGCCGGGCTCCTCGACCAGGTGCTGTTGCCGGCTGAGATCCAGGCGGCGCTGCTCGACCGGGCCGGCGGGAACCCGCTGTTCGCCGAGGAGTACGTCCGGATGCTGGCCGACCGCGGCTACCTCGCCAGGACCAGGGGCGGCTGGCGGCTGGAGCGGTCCGGGGAGTTGCCGCTGCCCGAGACGGTGCAGGGGATGGTCGCCGCCCGCCTGGATGCCCTCGCCCCCGAGGACAAGGCGCTGCTCCAGGACGCGGCCGTGTTCGGCAAGGTGAGCTGGCTGGGCGCCCTGGCCGCGCTCTCCGGCCGTGGGCCGGGCGAGCTGGAAGCTCGGCTGCACGCCTTGGAACGCAAGGAGTTCCTGCGCCGGGAGCGGCGCAGCCAGGTCGCCGGGGAGCGCCAGTACGCCTTCCGGCACGTGCTGATCCGCGACGTCGCCTACGGCCAGCTCCCCCGGGCGGCCAGGGCCGGCAAGCACCGGCGGGCCGCCCAGTGGCTGCAGGAGCTGTCGCCGGACCGGGCCGAGGACCGGGCCGAGCTGCTGGCTCACCACTGGCTGGCCGCGCTGGAGTACGCCCAGGCGGCCGGCCAGGACACCACCGAGCTCGCCGAGGGCACGCGGCGTGCCCTGCGGGACGCCGGCGACCGGGCGTTGGAGCTCAGCGCCTTCGACGCGGCCGACCGCTGGTACGTGGCCGCGCTGGAGCTGTGGCCGGCCGACGATGCGGAACGCCCGCGGCTGCTGCTGGAGCTGGCCCGGGCGCGCTGGCTCGCCGGCCGGGCCGAGGAGGAGCTCCTGGACGAGGCGGTCGAGGCGCTCCTCGGCGCCGGCGACCGAGAGGGCGCCGCCGAGGCCGTGGCGATGCACGGCTGGTCGCTGGCACTCCGGGGCGAGCACGCCCAGGCGGTCGAGCATGATCGGCGTGCCGTCGCCCTCCTCGAGGCGGCTGGCCCGTCGGCCGCCAAGGCCTTTGCGCTGGTCAACCTGACCGCCTCGCTGATGGTCGGCTACGAACACGACGAGGCCGTCCGGGTCGGGCACCAGGCCCTGGTTATGGCCGAGGCACTGGGGCTCGACGACGAACGATCGCTGGCGCTCAACTTCATCGGCAGTGTGCGGGTGAGCGCCGGTGATCTCGCCGGCATCGCCGACTTGGAGCGATCGGCGGACATCGCCATGGCCGCGCATTCGCGGCACACCTCCATGGTGTTCGGGAACTGGTCGAGCGCAGTCGGGGCGCTCGGCGACCTCGCCCGCGCCTTCGAGCTGCACCAGACGGCGCGCGAGGTGGCCGAAAAGTTCGGGCAGGCCGACCAGCTCCGCTGGATGCGGAGCGAGCTCGTTGCCTTCGACTACTACCAGGGCCAGTGGGACCAAGCCCTGCAAGGCGCCGACCAGGCGATCGCCGAGTCATTGTCCTTCGGGGTGCCGGAGGCACAGTACGTCCGCGGCCGGATACGGCTGGCTCGGGGGGACAGCACCGGCGCCATCGAGGACGCCGTCGGCGGGCTCGAGCGGTGCGAGGCGTCGGGCGACCGGCAGACCCTCCTCCCCTTGCTCGCGCTCCAGGCCCGCGCGCTGCTGGCCGCCGGCGACACCGGACGGGCGACCGCCGTAACGACCGAGCTGTTCTCCGCCCAGGCGGACTTGGGCGTCCAGGCACCCGGCATCGACTGGTCGGCCGACCTGGGGATCGTCCTCGCCTCGCTTGGGCGAGGGGCCGAGCTGCTCGAGTTCGTCGCCAGGGTTACCACCCCGACCCGGTGGCTTGCGGCCGCGGCCGCCATGGTCGCCGGCGACTTCTCGCGCGCCGCCGACGCCTACGCCCAGATCGGCTCGCTTCCCGACGAGATGTTCGCCCGCCTCCGGTCCGCTGAGCAGCTGATGAGCGACGGCCGCCGGACGGAGGGCGACGCCCAGCTGCGGCAGGCCCTTGCCTTCTACCGCCAGGTCAAGGCAACCGCCTACCTCGGCCAGGCCGAGGCCCTGCTGGCCGCGTCGGCCTGACCGGAGCGGACATGGCGACCTGTCAGCGGTGTGGCGAGGAGAACCCCGAGCGGGCCCGGTTCTGCCTGGCCTGCGCCGCTCCCCTGGCCGCCCCGGCCGCCGCCCGGCGGGAGGAGCGCAAGCGGGTCAGCGTGCTCTTCTGCGACCTGGTCGGCTTCACCAGCCGGGCCGAGCGCCTCGACGTCGAGGACGTGCGGGGGCTGCTCGGCCCGTACTACCAGCGGCTCCGGGCCGACCTGGAGCGATATGGCGGGACGGTGGAGAAGTTCATCGGCGACGCCGTCATGGCCCTGTTCGGGGCCCCGGTCGCCCACGAGGACGACCCCGAGCGGGCGGTCCGGGCTGCCCTGTCGATCCGGGACACGATCGCCGATCTCAACGCGCGCGACCCTGGCCTGGACTTGCATGTGCGGGTGGGGGTGACGACCGGGGAGGTCCTGGTTGCCCTGGCCGCCCGGCCGGCCGAGGGGGAGGGGATGGCCTCGGGGGATGTGGTCAACACCGCCGCCCGGCTGCAGGCGGCCGCCCCGGTCGACGGCATCCTGGTGGATGCGACGACCTGGCGGGCAACCGAGCGCAGGATCCTCTACCGCCAGGCGGAGCCGGTGCAGGCCAAGGGGAAGGCGGCTCCCATCGCGGTCTGGCTGACCCTGGCACCGCGGGCCAGCCTGGGGACGGAGGTGGACCAGGCGCCGAAGGCGGCGCTGGTCGGCCGGGAGCGGGAGCTGGAGCTGCTGCGGGCGGCCCTGGTCCGGACCCGGACCGAGCAGACCGCACAGCTGCTCACCCTGGCCGGGGTGCCGGGGGTCGGCAAGAGCCGGCTGGTCTGGGAGCTGCTGCGGACGGTCGAGGCCGGCCCGGAGCTGGTGACCTGGCGGCAGGGCCGCTGCCTCCCCTACGGGGACGGGATCGCGTTGTGGGCGCTCGGGGAGGTGGTCAAGGCCCAGGCCGGCATCCTGGAGACCGACCCGGCCAAGGCGGCCACCGCCAAGCTGGAGCGGGCGGTCAGCGACCTCGTCGGCGACGAGCGGGAGGCGGCCTGGGTCCTCGGGCACCTGCGCCCGCTGGTCGGCCTGACCGACCAGGCGCAGGTTGGCGCTGACCACCGTGCCGAGGCGTTCGCCGCCTGGCGGCGATTCTGCGAGGCGTTGGCCGAGCAGGGCCCCACGGTGCTGGTGGTCGAGGACCTGCACTGGGCCGACGAGGTCCTGCTCGACTTCCTGGACCACCTGATCGACTGGGCCACCGACGTGCCCCTGCTGGTGGTGTGCACGGCCCGTCCTGAGCTCCTGAACCGCCGGCCCGGCTGGGGTGGGGGCAAGGCGAACGCCACGACCGTGTCGCTGTCGCCGCTGTCGGAGGCCGACACGGCCCGGCTGGTTGGGGCGCTGCTGGATCAGGCGCTGTTGCCGGCCGAGACCCAGGCGGCCCTGCTGGCCCGGGCGGGCGGGAACCCGCTGTATGCCGAGGAGTACGTGCGGATGCTGGCCGACCGCGGGTACCTCAGCAAGGCCGGTGGGAGCTGGCGGCTGCAGCACCGCACCGAGGAGCTGCCGCTGCCCGAGACGGTGCAGGGGCTCATCGCCGCCCGCCTGGACGCGCTCGCGCCGGAGGAGAAGGCGCTGCTGCAGGACGCGGCCGTGCTCGGCAAGGTCGGCTGGCTGGGTGCCCTGGCCGCCCTCGCCGGCGCCGCCGAGACATCCGCGCTCGAGCAGCGCCTGCATGTCCTGGAGCGCAGGGAGTTCCTCCGCCGGGAGCGGCGTAGCCAGGTCGCCGGGGAACGCCAGTACGCCTTCCGGCACGTGCTGATCCGCGACGTCGCCTACGGCCAGCTCCCGCGGGCGGCCAGGGCCGACCGCCATCGGCGAGCCGCCGAGTGGCTGCAGGCCCTAGCGCCGGACCGGGCCGAGGACCGGGCCGAGCTGCTGGCCCACCACTGGCAGGCCGCCCTCCGGTACGCCAAGGCCGCCGGGCAGGACACCCCCGGGCTGGCCGAGCAGGCCCGGCTGGCCCTGCGCGAGGCCGGGGACCGGGCCCGGGACCTCAACGCGTTTGCCGCCGCCGCGCGCTGGTACCAGGCCGCACTCGAGCTGTGGCCGGCCGACGACCGTGCCCGGCCCCGGCTGCTGCTCCGGCTGGGCGAGGCTCGCCACTGGGCCGAGAACATCGGTGCCGAGCTGCTGGAGGCAGCCCGTGACGAGCTCCAGGGCCAGGGTGACCTGGAGGCCATGGCCGAGGCCGCGGCACTGCTCAGCCGCCTCCTGTGGCTCCAGGGACGGGGCGAGCGTGCGCTCGAGAACGACCGGCGCGCGGTTGCGCTGCTGGAGGACGCGGGGCCGTCGCCGGCCAAGGCCAAGGCGCTCGTCGGCCTGGCCGGGTCACTGTGTCAGGCCGGGCGGCTCCAGGAGGGAGGGCAGGTGGCACGGGACGCCCTCGCCATGGCCGAGTCGCTTGGGCTGGACGACCAACGGGCATGGGCGCTCAACTGCATCGGCCTGACGCGGATCGAGCGCGGCGACGCCGGCGGCCTGGCCGACGTGGAGCAGTCGGTCACGATCGCGGCGCAGGCCAACTCGCACCAGACCGCACCGCTCTACGGGAACCTCGCCAACGCGGTGATCGCCCTTGGCGACCTGACCCGCGGCTTCGAGCTGCAGGCCACCGGCCGCGAGGCGGCCGCGCGCTTCGGGCTGGGTGGCGTGCTGCGGTGGTTCCGGGCCGAGCACACCTTCCAGGACTACTGGCAGGGCCACTGGGAGGCGGCCCTTGCCGGCGCCGACCAGCTCCTCGCCGAGGCGGAGGCCGGCTCCCGGCACTTCATGGAGGGCACCTGCCGGCAGGTCCGGGGGCTGATCCGGCTGGCCCGGGGCGAGCTGCCCGATGCCCTGGCCGACACCGCCGGCGCCGTCGAGCTTGCCGGTGAGTTCGGAGACCGCGACGCGCTGCTGGCCGCGCTGGCCATCCATGCCCGCGTCCTGCTCGCCAACGGCGACGTCGACCAGGCCGGCGTCCGAGCTGACCAGCTGCTGGCGGAGATGGCCGAGGGTGGCGTGATCGCGACCAACCCGGACTGGTCGGGGCCGCTGGCCGTCGTCCTCAAGGCGCTCGGCCGAGGCGCCGAGCTGGGCGAGCTGGCCGCGACGGCCGCGCTGCCGACCCCCTGGCTGGAGGCGGCGGCCGCCCTGGCCGCCGGCGAGCTCGAGCAGGCCGCCGGCCGCTACGGCGAGATCGGGTCGCTGCCCGACGAGGCCTACGCCCGGCTGCTCGCCGCCGAGCAGCTGTTCGCGGCCGGCCTCCGGGCCAATGCCAGCCAGCAGCTCGAGCGGGCCGTCGCCTTCTACCGCCAGGTCCGGGCCACCGGCTACCTGCGCGTCGGGGAGGAGCTGCGCGCCGCCTCGGCGTAGTCACCAGCGGTCCTTCTTCTTCCGACGACCCGACGACGACAGCGCCGACAGCAGCACGATCGCCCCCATCAGCAGGGGCAGGTTCGCCGGGGCGGCCTCGGCCTGGGTGGCGACCGTCCCGCGGACGGAGTGGGCCAGGTCCCAGGCCCCGCTGTCCAGGGCGCCCAGGGCGACCTGGGCCGGCAGGGTGGCGAACAGGTCGAGGGCCAGCCACAGGATGACGACGATCAGGAAGGAGCGGGCCAGGTACTGCATCAGAACCTCCTTGGGCGCGACGGCGACTGGTGGCAGCGTCGCCGAAGCGGCCCGGCGGCACTGTCGAGCAGCCGACAGCCCCACTGACAAGCCCTTGACAGCCCTCCCAGGCGCGTGGGCCGACCATGCCGTCACCACCAGGCGGCAGCAGCCGCGGACCCGAGGAGGGACAGCATGAGCAAGCGCACGAGGATCGCGGTTGTGGCCGCCGCCCTGCTGCTGGCGATGGCCGGGCCGGCCGTCGCCGGCGCCGTCGGCAACGACGGCGTGGTGGCTGCCGGGATGCTGAACGTCAAGTTCCTGGAGCGACTGGGTAGGGGGGTGCGGGTCATCCTCGGCGGGTCGGACGACCTGGCCGCGGGCCTGCGTGCCTCCCGGCACCTCGACTCGGTGATCGGGCCGTTCGTCGTCACCAGGACCGGCGAGACCCTCTTCCCCAGCGCCGAGGAGCGGGCGTACCTCTACCAGCTCGCCTGCCAGATCAAGTACGTCCACGACCTCGAGCGCGAGGACGAGGCATGGTGGCAGCTCGTGACGCTGACCGAGAAGGTCAAGGGGTCGGTCGGGTACGCCGCGTCGGTCGCCAACCTGAGCCGCGAGCTCAAGAAGGCCGAGGACCACGGCGACCGTGCGTGGAAGGCCGCCGGCGCGGCCTTCTGCACCGCCGCCGAGGAGAACCTCAAGCAGTACCGGCGCTGACCAGCACGGCCCGGCTCCAGGCGGCCAGGGCCGCCGCGCCGAGGAGGTGCCAAGCGGCGTGGCCCTGGAGGAGGCTGTCCGGGTCGCACCAGGGGCTCTGGGTGCGGCCGGCCCACCAGCAGACGGCCCCGGCCAGCCCGGCGGCCACGGCGAGGCGGTAGGCGGCCCGGCCCCTGGGCGTCAGCCGCACCCGCCGGACCCGGCGGGTGACCTCCCGCCAGGCGACCAGCCCGACCACCACGTACAGCCCCGCGTCATGGAGGAGGCGGGCGGCGGGGGAGCCGGGGCCGTGGTAGTCGACGCTGCCAACCCCGGCGGCGGCCACGGCCACCCCGAACCCGACCTGGCGGCGACCCACCAGCCAGGCCCCGAGGGCGACATAGGCCAGGGCCGAGGCGCTGTTGACCGGCTGGGCGATCAGGCCGTCGTGGAGCCGCTCGCAGTCGCCGGCGCCCAGGGCCACAGGGTCAGCCGGTGCGCTCGATGTTGGCCCCGAGGGCGCGCAGGCGCTCGTCGATGCGCTCGTAGCCCCGGTCGATCTGGCCGACGTTGCCGATGATCGACTCGCCGTCGGCGGCCAGGGCGGCCAGCAGCAGGGCCATGCCGGCGCGGA
>Ga0081538_10005555_pt1 | contig 11313 bp, 10 predicted proteins | sample TabmetS5T2R1_FD_71022 | JGI IMG/M metagenome (GOLD analysis project Ga0081538, IMG submission 71022) | Tabebuia heterophylla rhizosphere microbial communities from the University of Puerto Rico - S5T2R1 | ecosystem: Host-associated > Plants > Roots > Rhizosphere ... | reverse complement strand
CGGACCGGATCGGCCAAGGCGGAGCAGCCGACCCGGGTCGGACCTGGGCCGGCTTTGTCACCGACGACCCGCGGCTGGTCGGGGCCATCGCCGCCCACCTGCACGGCCTGGCTGATCGGCAGGCGCCCCCGCGCCCCGGTGGGCGGGGGGGGGGGCGGCGGTCGACATTTTTCGGGGGGGCCCGGCCCGGGGCCACTCGCGAGGGGGTGGAACGGGCGTCATGGCATCTGGCCCGGAGGATAGCACGGCGCCCCCGCGCTAGAGGGCCGCGCCGCAGTACTTGCAGTGGGTGGCGTCGAGGTCGTGCCCCTCGGCGCTACAGGCCGGGCAGGCCTGGTTGGAGACCATGTGGGTGGTCCGGGCCAGCTCCACCGAGACGATGCCGGTGGGGACGGCGAGGATGGCGTAGCCGAGGATCATCAGCATGGCCGCGAGGAAGCGCCCGAGGGTGGTCTTCGGCGCGAGGTCCCCATAGCCCACCGTGGTCATCGTGACGACCGCCCAGTACATGCTGGTGGGGATGCTGGTGAAGCCGTGCTCGTCGCCCTCCACGAGGTACATGACGGTGCCCATGATCGCGACGATGGTCAGGATGGCGCCGAGGAAGACGGTGATCTTGCGGCGGCTGGCCCGGAGGGCCTGCATGAGCTGCTGCGCCTCGCCCAGGAAGTGGGCGAGCTTGAGGATGCGGAAGACCCGCAGGAGGCGGATCGCGCGAATGACCATCAGCGACTGCGCCTCGGGCGCGACCAGCGCCAGATACGTCGGGACCACGGCGAGGAAGTCCACGATGCCGTAGAAGCTCAGCGCGTAGCGCCCGGCACGATCGACCGCGATCAGGCGCAGCACGTACTCGACGGTGAACGCGACGGTGAGCCCCCACTCCAGCGCGCGCAGCGCGGGCCCGTAGTCGCGCCGGATGTCGGCCACACTCTCCAGGATCACCGCGAGCACGCTCACCAGGATGGCGATCAGCAGGGCGACGTCGAAGGTTCGCCCGGCGCGTGTGTCGGACTCGAAGATGATCTCGTGCAGGCGCACGCGCCAGCGGGAACGGGTGGTGAGCCGCTCCGCGGGGATCGTCACGCGCCTATCCTAGCGCGACCGAGTGGGCATCGCCGAACTCCAGAGAGGCCTAGCGACGCCCGCGCCGCCACGCGCGCGCCATGCCGGCCACCCCGTCCGGCATCAGCCACATCGAGAGGACGAGCAAGGCGCCGAACACCGGAAGCACGAGGTTGCGCGATACCGTGGCCGCGAGATCCGGCCAGAACTGCAGGAAGAGCCCGCCGGCCACCGCGCCCCACACCGACGTCATGCCGCCGAACACCGAGCCCACGAGCAGGAGAATGGACAGCCAGTAGGTGAAGCTCTCCGGCGCGATGAAGTCGAGCAGCAGGGCGGCGAGGGCGCCTGCCATGCCGGCACAGGCCGAGCCCACCGCGAACACCATGGCGGTGTAGTGGGGCACGTCGATCCCGGCGACCTGGGCGGCGAGGGGATGGTCGCGCATGGCGCGGAGGGCGCGGCCGGTGCGGCTGCCGACGAGATTGCGCGCCATCCACAGCAGGACGGCGAGGAGGCCCAGCGTCACGAAGTACCACCATTGGTCCTGGCTGAGCGGCAGACCGAACGGCGCGGGCGGGCGATCGAGGTAGAGGCCCTGCACGCCGCCCGTCCACGGGGCGAGATGGCTGGACTTGAGCGTTTGCGGCATCGCCAGCGCGAGGGCGAACGTGGCGAGGGCGAGATAGAACCGGGCCAGACGCGCGACGATGCGGCCGAAGAGATAGCCCGCGGCCAGGCAGGCGACGCCGGCGGCGAGGATGGCGGCGTAGGCGGGCATCCCGGCCTGGCGCATCAGCACCGCCATCGTGTAGGCGCCCAGGCCGTAGAACGCCCCATGCCCGAGCGAGATCAGGCCGGCCTGCCCGGTGATGAGGTTGAGGCCGAGGATGGCGATGGCGTGCGTCGCCGCGAAGGCGAGCTGATACGTGCGGAAGCCCCAGAGGAGGAACGGGAGCGCGAGCGCGCATCCCACGAGCGTCACGACGATGAGGCGGCGCGGATCCAGGACGCGGGCGCCGGATTCGCTCGCCGGCACGGAGATCATGTCGTCTTGCCGGAGGATAGCACGTCTGCTACGGTGGCGCGCGGGACGAGCGACGCAGCTCATCGAGAGCGGGACGCGCGACGACGCGCGCGCCCGGGAGGATCCGTCATGACGCAGCACGCGGACGATCGAGAAGAAGCACGCATCTCGCGGCGCGGTCTCATCACGGTCATGGGGGCCGCGGGCGCGGCGCTGCTGGCCCCCGGACTGGCGCGGGCCCAGGCGCCGGCGGCGGGGCCGATGGCGCCGCCCAGCGTCATCACCACGCCCCCGCGTGATTTCGGCCCGAACGCGCCGCCCAACGTCTACTTCACCGATCCCGACGTGCTCACCATCGAGCCCGAGTTCAACGGGCTTCGCCAGCCGAACGCGCCGATCCAGCGGCTCTGGACAGGCGCCCTCTGGTCCGAGGGGCCGGCGTGGAACAGCCAGGGCCGCTACCTCGTGTGGAGCGACATCCCGAACAATCGCCAGATGCGATGGCTCGAAGACAACGGGCGCGTCAGCGTGTTCCGGACGCCGTCCAACAACAGCAACGGCAACACCTTCGACTTCCAGGGCCGCCAGCTCTCCTGCGAGCACCTCACGCGGCGGGTGGTGCGCTACGAGAACGACGGCTCGGCCACCATCATCGCCGAGCGCTTCCAGGGCAAGCGCCTGAACTCGCCCAACGACGTGGTGCCGCATCCCGACGGCAGCTACTGGTTCACCGACCCCCCGTACGGCGGCCAGCTCTACGAGGGCACGCCGGACGCCGCGGGCGGTCCCAGCAACCGGGCCGGCCGCTTCAAGAACCGCCTGGGTCAGCCGCCGGAGATCGGGGCGGCGGTGCGCGAATTGCCCACGAGCGTCTATCGTGTCGACCCGAGCGGGCGCGTGGATCTCGTCATCGGCGAGGACCTGGTGCCCGATCCCAACGGGCTCTGCTTCTCCCACGACTACAAGCGGCTCTACGTGGCCAGCACCGGCAAGGGCCCCGGTGACACCGGCCCGGGCGGCAAGGGCGAGATCTTCGCCTTCGACATCACGAGCGACAACAAGGCCACCAACGGCAAGGTGTTCACCAACTGCATGGTGGACGGCGTGAAGTGCGGCCCCGACGGGGTCCGCTGCGACGTGGACGGCAATCTCTGGGCCTCCAGCAATGCCGGCCGCAACGTGGGCTATAGCGGCGTCACCATCTGGAATCCCGCCGGCAAGCTCATCGGGCGCATCCGGCTGCCCGAGATCTGCGGCAACGTCTGCTTCGGCGGGCCCAAGCGCAATCGCCTGTTCATGGCGGCGAGCCAGTCGCTGTACGCCCTCTACACGGGCACGCAGGGCGCCGCTCCCGGGTAGACCAAGCGCGCCGCGTGCTCGACGTCCTCGTCACCATGCCCTTCAGCGAGGGGCAGCTGGACCGTCTCCGCGCGGTCTCGCCGGACGTGCGGGTGACGCGCGCCGACCCCGAGGGGGCGGACTACGGGCGCGCGGCGGTGCTCTACGCGGGAGCGCCGCCGCGCGAGCTGGGCCGCGCGCCCGCCCTCCGCCGGCGGTGCTCGCCTGCAAGCGCGATCCCGCGCGGCGGGCCGATGAGGGCTACGCGCTACCGGGCACCGGCGATCCCACCGGCACATTGCCCGCCGCCTGGTACACGCCCGAGGCGGTCGGCGAGCTCCTGGCGCGCTCCGACGTCGTGGTGATGTGCGCGCCGCTCACCCCGGACACGCGCGGCATGCTGGGCGCGCGCGAGCTCGCCCGCATGAAGCCATCCGCGTTCTTCATCAACGTGGGACGCGGCGCCACCGTGGACGAGGCCGCGCTCGCCGACGCGCTTCGCGCGGGACGCCTGGCCGGGGCGGCGGTGGACGTGTTCGCGGAGGAGCCGCCGCCGCGCGGCCATCCCCTCTACGCTCGCGACAACGTCATCGTCTCGCCCCACGTGTCGGGCTTCCTGCCCAGCTACGACGACCAGTGTGTCGAGCTCTTCGGCGAGAACCTGCGGCGCTTTCTCACCGGCCGGCCGCTGCTGAATCTCGTGGACCGCCGGCTCGGCTACTCGGTTCGCCTCTTGGAGGTGGCCAGGGCGAAGCAGCCCCAGCTCACCAGGGCCACCAGGGGCGCCAGGCCGAACGGCCACGCGTAGGAGCCGCTCCAGTCGTAGATGAACCCCGCCGCCGCCGGCCCCACCGCGGCGCCGAGCCGCCAGCCCAGCGCGAGCACGCCCATGATGGCGCCGAGCGCGCGCATCCCGAAGAGGTCCGGGATGATGCGCACCACCAGGGTGTCGGTGGCGGCGAAGCCCGCCCCGAAGGCCAGCAGGGCGAGGAGCAGCACGACGTGGGACGAGGCCCAGTGCAGGCTGGCGAGGGACAGCACCGTGATGAGATAGGCCGACTGCTGCGTGAGCCCGGGACCGAGGCGATCGGAGATCGCGCCCCCGAGGAGGCGGCCGACCGCCGAGCCGACGCCGTAGGCGGTGAGGCCCAGCGAGGCGCCGGCCAGGCTGATGCCGGCGTCGCGCGCGAACGGAACCACGTGCACGTTGATCATGAAGGCCAGCCCGCCCATGCAGAGCCACGACGCGTTGAGCAGCCACTGGCGCGGGTCGCGGAGCGCCTCGCGCAGGGTGGCGTCGCGCCGCGCCGGGGCCGCGGCGTCCGCGCGCCGGGCGGTCCGGGCGGGCGCCTCGTGGCCGCGCGGCAGACGGACGGTGAGGGCGGCGCAGAGCGTGAGGAGCCCGGCGCCGCCGCCGAGCACGGCGTACGCGACCCGCCAGCCCCACGTGTCGATGAGCCAGGCCGCGATGGGGCCGCCGGTGCCATAGCCGAAGTTGAATCCGATGAGGACCAGGGCGAGAGCCATGCCGCGGTCGGCGTCGAACCAGTGCGAGACGGTGGCCGTGCTCAGGAGATAGAAGCTCGACATGCCGATCCCGCCCAGCACGCCCACGAAGAGGTAGAGCTGCCACAGCGCCCCCACCGTGGCCACCAGCGCGAACGCCGTCCCCGCCAGCACGACGGTGAGCACCAGCATGGCGCGGGGGCCGTGCCGGTCGGCGAGCGCGCCGATGACGAAGCCGGCCACCCCGCCCACGAGGAGGTTCACGGAGAGCGCGGCGGCGATGGCGCCCCGGCTCCAGCCGAACGCCTCGGCGAGCACGGGGAGGAACACGCCGTAGGCGGCCAGCGGCGTGGAGATCCCGTAGGTCACCGCGAACAGCGCGGCGACGATGAGCCAGCGGCGAGGGAGCGGGCGCAGGAGGGCTTAGCGCGGCGGGCCGCCCGCCTTGCGCTGCATGGCGGCGAGGTAGTCGTCCAGCTCGTCGATGCTCCGGAAGATGGACATGTCGGGGATGGCGCGGACGATCTCGAAGGCCTTGGCCACCGACGGCTGGAGATTGGCGATGAGCAGGCTGCCCCCGCGATCGGCCAGCTGCTTCCGCGCGGCGAGAATGACGCGGATGCCCGCGCTGGAGACGAAGGTGACGCCCTCCATGTCGAGGACGAGGGCTTTCAGCGTGCCGCCGATGAGCGGCGTCAGCTCACGCTCGAGCGTCGGGGCGGTGGTGCTGTCGAGGCTCCCGGCCGGATGAACCCGTACGGTCTGGCCGTCCGCATCCTTGCTTACCCGCAGCGTCAGAGGCATCGTCGTCCTCCTTCCATCATCGAGCGTCGCGTCACTATAGCACCGGGTGTCGGGAACCCCGCTATTCGGAGGCCGGGCGACGGAGCGCGCGCGTGAGCCGGAGCCGGTTCTCGCCGCCGGCGCGCTCGTATTCCATCGAGTCGGTCAGGGCCCGCGCGAGATAGACGCCCAGCCCGCCGGGCGGGCGGGCATCCGCCGACACCTGAAAGTCCGGCGGCGCCGCGCCGAGGGGGTCGAACGGCGCCGCCTCGTCGCGGATCTCGAGTCGCACGTGGTCGCTCTCGAGCGCGAGGCGCACCGTGATACGGCCGGACGCATCGCCCCGATAGCCATGGGTGACGATGTTGGAGACGACCTCGTCGAGGCTCAGGAGCACATCGTGGAGGGCGTCGGCGGGCACGCCGCGCGCCTCGCAGAATCCGCGCACCGATTCGGAGGCGCGGGCGAGGTCGTCCAGGGTGGCGCGGAGCTCCAGCGCGAGCCCGCCCGCATCGGGGACCGTGGGCGTGCCATAGCGTACGGCGAGGATAGCGATGTCGTCGGCCTGCTCCGCGGTGCCGGCGAACGTCCGCACCGCCGCGAGCACGTGGGCGACCGTCTCGCGCGGGGCTCCCGTGCGGCGGCCGTCCAGAAAGGCGCGGAGCCGCGCGTCGCCGAGCAGGCCTCCGTCCGGCGACCGGGCCTCGGTCACGCCGTCGGTGTAGGCCAGCAGGGTCTCGCCGGGCGCGAGCGCGAGCTCGGCCGATGGATAGGCGACCCCCGGGAGGACGCCCACCAGGGTGCCCTCGGTGGCGAGGGCGGGGCGGGGGGCGCCATCGGGCCCGACGAGGAGCGGCGAGGGATGACCGCCGCTGGCGCAGACGAGGCGACCGGAATCCGTCTCCAGCACCGCGCAGAAGAGCGTGACGAACATGCTCGAGGGGTTGTCGGCGGCGAGGGCGTCGTTCACGCGCGCGAGGATCTCGTCGGGCCGCCCGCTGAGGCGGGCGATGCCCCGGATCAGCGTGAGCGTCATCACCATGAAGAGCGCGGCGGGGATGCCCTTGCCCGACACGTCGCCGATGACGAGGCAGAGGCGGCGATCGTCCAGCCGGAAGACGTCGTAGAGGTCTCCGCCCACCGCGCGGGCGGGCTCGAGGCAGGCGAAGCACTCCACGGCGCCCGTGGTGAGGGCGGCGAAGTCACGCGGCACCAGGCCGCGCTGTATCTCCCGCGCCACGCGCAGCTCGCTCTCCAGGAGCTCGCGCACGGCGTCCTGATAGGCCTTCGCGCGGAGGAGCGCGCCGACGCGGGCCCGGACCTCGAGGATCTCGAAGGGCTTCGTGATGTAGTCGGCCGCGCCCGCCTCGAAGCCCTTGGCCTTGTCCGGCGCCTCGTCCAGTGAGCTCAGGAACACGATCGGGATGTCGCGGGTGGCGGGATCGCGCTTGAGGCGGCGGCATACCTCGTAGCCGTCGAGCCCGGGCATCATGATGTCGAGGAGCACGAGGTCGGGCGGCGCGTGCGCCACGCTCCGGAGGGCGCTCTCGCCGTCCCCGGCGATGGTGATCCGGTAGTCGTCCCGGAGCGCGCGGGCGAGGATGTCCACGTTGGTGGGGACGTCGTCGACCACGAGGACCCGGCGATCGGCCAGCTCGCCGCGCGGCGCCGCGGGAGCCCGCTCGGCGGCGGGCGCCTCCACGGCCAGGCGCGCGATGCTCGCGAGGAGATCGCGGCCCGCCCGCTCGACCGCGGCGAGCGGGGCGTCGAGATCGCCGCCGTCGCGGGCGGCGTGCTCGAGGGCGCGCGCCGCGTGCTGTAGCGCCGCGCCGCCCAGGTTGCCCGCGGCCCCCGCGAGGGTGTGCGCCTCGCGACGCGCGCCGGCCGCGTCGCGCGCGGCGACGAGCTGTGCCAGATCGGCCAGATGCTGCACGGCCTGAGGGGCGAAGGCGTGGAGCAGCTCGGCGAGCTCCGGCGGGGCGAGCCCGAGCCGGGCGCTCTGACCGGCGAGATCGAAGGGCGGCATCGCGCGGCCGCCGCCGTCGAGGGCCCCCAGGAGGGCGACGGGGTCGGCGGGCGCGCCGGGGAGTGTGACGACGGGCAGCGCGCGGGTCTCCGGCCGCCCGCGGAGCGCGCGCTCGAGGCCGGCGGCGCCCATCCCGGGCAGATCGCCGGCCAGCACCACGAGGCCGAACGCGGTTTCGCCCTCGCGGGCGAGGCGAAGCAGCGCCTCGGGCCCCGAGCCCGCGCTTGCCACCGTGAGACCGAGGGCGCGAAGGCTCGCCGCGAGGGAGCCGCCCGCGTCGGGCTCGCGCTCGACCACCAGCACCGAGCGGCCCCCAAGCGCCTCAGCGAGGGCCGCGCGTGGCTCCATGGCTCAGCATGTTAACGCAATTCTCCGCTTGCCCCGCGCGGCCGCTCCGCCTACTGTGGGGGCCATGGCCACCCAATCCGACGACATCCGGCACCTCTGGACGCACAAGACACAGGACCATCCCTTCCTCAGCGACGGCGAGCTCGTGATCGACCGCGCGGAGGGCGTGTGGGTCTGGACCGAGCAGGGCAAGAAGCTGCTGGACGGCTTCGCCGGGCTCGCCGTCGTGAATGTCGGCCATGGCCGGCGTGAGATCGCCGAGGCGGTCGCCGAGCAGACGGTGCGGCTGGCGTACTACCCGACCACGCGGCAGTTCTCCAACAAGCCCGCCGCCGAGCTGGCCGCCAAGCTCGCCGCCCTCACGCCCGGTGACCTGCGCTACACGATGTTCGCGGTCTCGGGCTCCGAGGCCAACGAGCGCTCCATGCAGATCGCGCGGCAGTACTGGCTGGCGCGGGGCCGCACGAACAAGCACAAGGTCATCGCGTTCCAGGGCGGCTATCACGGCGCCACCATGGGCACGTTCGCCATCTGCGGGCTGCCGCACATGACGGCCGCCTACGCGCCGCTGCAGCCGGCCGGCTTCGCGAAGGCCGCCCCGCCGCACTCCTTCCGCGACCGCGGCACGGGCACCGACGCCGAGCTGGTCGAGCGCCGCGCGCGGGAGCTCCGCGAGATCATCCAGCGCGAGGGGCCGGACACCGTCTCGGCGGTGATCCTCGAGCCCATCCTCTCCTCCGGCGGCTTCATCATCCCGCCGCTGGGCTGGCTCCGCGCGGTGCGCGCGGTGTGCGACGAGATGGACGTGCTGATGATCGCCGACGAGGTCATCACCGGCTTCGGCCGCACCGGCCGCTGGTTCGGCGTGGACCACGAGGGCGTGGTGCCGGATCTCATGTCGGTGGCCAAGGGCATCACGTCCGGCTACATCCCCCTGTCGGCCAGCATCGCCCGGTCGCACCTGGCCGACGCCTTCCCCGACGACACCACGCAGGAGAACGTCCACCCCAACACCTACGCCGCCCATCCGGTGGCATGCGCCGCGGCCCTCGCCAATCTGAAGATCATGGAGCAGGACCGCCTGGTCGATAACGCCGCCGCCATGGGCACGCGCCTGCTCGAGGGCATTCGCGACGGGCTGAGGGGGCAAGCCATCGTCGGCGAGGTCCGGGGCCGGGGCCTCATGGTCTGCGTGGACATGGTCGATCCCAACGGCTCGGGCAACCCCCTCGAACCGAAGGCCGTGGCCGAGCTGGACCGCGAGGCGTGGAATCGCGGCGCCATCGTCTACGCGCGGGGCAATGTGCTGCGCCTGGCGCCGCCGCTCTGCATCACGGCGGAGGAGACGGATCAGCTGGTGAGCGTGGTCGCGGACAGCGTCCGCGCCCTCAACAAGCGCGTGGGGGGATAGCCCGTCAGCAGCGACCCGGGTCCGTAACCGTCAGGCGCATCGCGCCGCTGCTCGCGTCGTACTCGAAGTCGCCGCCCTCGCACTGAAACTTCGGCGGACCCGCCATCAGCGCCACCACGCCCGCCTTGTCGGGCGGGAGCTTGCCCTCGTTGGTGGCGCGGTAGGTCTGAAGCGCCTGCTGCATCGACGCCAGCGTGGCCTGGTCGGCGGCGAGGCGGGCGTGGGCGAGGGGACGGTCCTCCTTGAACTTCTCCACCTGCTTGGCGGTGGAGCCCACGTAGCGATAGAGCAGCGAGCCCACGATCGCCACGATCACGAGCACGAGGGCGATCTCGATGAGGCCGAGACCCCGCTGATCGCGCAGCCGGAAGCGCCTCATGCCATGGAGATGGCCGCGCGGGACAGGCGCAGGCCGTCGCCCCCGCGCTGCATCCAGTCGGCCTGCTGGAACGCGTCGGAGATCTTCTCCAGCGGGTACACGTGGGAGACCAGGCGCGCGAAGGGATAGCGGGCCTGGCCGCGGCGCAGGAGCGCGAGGGCCTGGGCCAGCGCCCACGGCGAGTAGTTGGACGTGCCGACCAGCCGGATGTTCCCGCGCACGAGGGCCGTCGCGTCGAAGGAGAAGACGTTGCCGGGGGCGATGGAGCCCACTTCCAGGTAGCAGCCGCCGCTCCGCAGCATCCGGAGCCCTTCCGGCACCACGTCCGGATAGCCCACGAAGTCGGCGACGATATCGGCGCCGAAGCCTCCGGTGAGGTCCTGGACCGCGGCGATGCGCCGCTCGGGCGTGGGCAAATCCTCGAGGCTCAGCGTGTGATCGGCGCCGAACTCGCGGGCCAGGGCCAGGCGCGCGGGCACGCGATCCACCACGATGATGGTGCCCGCGCCCATGTCGCGCGCCACCGCCACCGCGTTGAGCCCGAGGCCGCCCGCTCCCTGTATCACCACCGAGTCGCCGAGCCGCAGGCCCGCGCGGGTGAGGCCGTACAGCACCTGGGCCAGCGCGCAGTTGGCCGGCGTCGCCATGTCGTCCGACACCTCGTCGGGGATGCGGTAGATCCAGCCGCCCGGGCGGAGATAGTAGTAGTCGCCGTAGGCGTTGTTGAAGTACGGAGCGGTGCCGGCCACACGGTTGGCGCGTCCCTTGCGCGGGCACGAGCCCATCTCGTCGCGGGTGCAGACGGGGCAGCGCCCGCAGGGGAAGAAGTAGAGGAAGGTGACGCGGTCCCCCTCGCGCAGCGGAAGGCCCGAAGAGTCGGTGGCGACGCCCGCCCCCAGCCGCTCCACGCGGCCGCACATCTCGTGGCCGAAGGTGAGGTCCTTCGGCGGCGAGCCGTACACCTCCTTCATCTCACCGCGCCAGATGTGCAGGTCCGAGCCGCAGACTCCCGCGCGCGTGAGATGGATCAGCACGGCGCCGGGTTCGGGATCCGGCACCGGATACTCGCGCAGCTCGAAGTCGCCGCCGTACGCGGGCAGCACTGCGACGCGTCCCTTCATGGCTAGATGATCCTCCGCTGTCGGAGACCGGCGATCTCCCCGGCGGTGTAGCCCAGCTCGGCGAGGATGTCGTCGGTGTGCTCGCCCAGGGTGGGCGCGCGGTGGCGGAAGCGGCCCGGGGTCTCGGAGAGATCCACCGGAGTGGGGGCCAGCGGCGCGGGCCGCGGCAGGCCGGGATAGTCCTGATCGGTGAGCAGGCCGGCGGCCCGGATGTGGGCGTCCTCCAGCGCTTGCTGGGGCGTGTAGAGCGGGCCCGCGGGAATCTTCGCGCGTTCGAGCTCTGCCAGGGCCTCGGCAGTGGTGCGCGTC
>Ga0081538_10005554_pt1 | contig 11314 bp, 10 predicted proteins | sample TabmetS5T2R1_FD_71022 | JGI IMG/M metagenome (GOLD analysis project Ga0081538, IMG submission 71022) | Tabebuia heterophylla rhizosphere microbial communities from the University of Puerto Rico - S5T2R1 | ecosystem: Host-associated > Plants > Roots > Rhizosphere ... | reverse complement strand
TCGTCCACGGAAGGCTGCTCGTCGACGAGAGCCTCAGCGGACGGCTGGCCGGCGACGGCTTCATCGGCCGAAGCGGCCTCCACCGGAGCGTCCTCCTCGACGGGCGCCTCCTCGGCCGAAACAGCCTCCTCGGGAGCGGCGTCCTCGAGAGCGGCCTCCTCGGGAGCGGCGTCCTCGAGAGCGGCCTCCTCGGGAGCGGCGTCCTCGAGAGCGGGCTCCTCCGCCAAAGCGGGCTCCTCCGGAGGCGGAACCTCCTCGGGGGCGGCCTCCTCGAGCGCGGCGTCCTCGGGAGCGGCGTCCTCCGGAGCGGGCTCCTCCGCTAAAGCCGGCTCCTCCGGAGGCGGAACCTCCTCGGGAGCAGCCTCCTCGGGGGCGGCCTCTTCAGGCGCGGCCTCCGCGGCGGCCGTTGCCTCCTCCTCCGCGGGAGCAGCGGCCTCGGCGGGGGCCGGCGCGGCCTCCTCGACGACGGGCTCCTCGGCGGGCGTGCCCCCCTCCTCCTCGGCCTCCTCGCCGCCCTCCTCGGGCGGCACCACGTAGTCCGTGTCCGTCCCCTCCAGCTCCTGGTGGGCCGGCAGGCCGCAGTATCGGGAGCCCGGTAGTGAGGCGTTCGGGCATCGCTTCCCGTTCGCGAGGATCGCCGCGCAGCGGCCGGCCACCTCTTCCTCGGCGTAGCCCATCTGGGCCTCTTCCTCGGCGAACTCCGTCTCCGAGCGGATGTCGACGCGCCAGCCCGTCAAGCGCGCGGCGAGTCGCGCGTTCAGGCCGTCCTTGCCGATCGCGAGCGACAGCTGGTCGTCCGGCACGATCACCGTGGCCTGCTTGGCCTCGTCGTCCACGAGCACCTCGCGCACCCGGGCGGGCGACAGCGCCTTCGCCACGAAGCGCGCCGGCTCCTCGTTGAAGGGGATGATGTCGATCTTCTCGCCGCGCAGCTCGGACACGACCATCCGCACGCGGGAGCCGCGGGGGCCCACGCAGGCGCCAACGGGGTCGACACCCGAGGCGTGCGACACCACAGCGATCTTCGAGCGGTAGCCCGGCTCGCGCGCCACGTTCTGGATCTCCACCAGCCCGTCGGCGATCTCCGGCACCTCGAGCTCGAACAGCGCGCGGATCAGCTCGGGCGACCTGCGCGACACGATGATCGACGGTCCCTTGGCCTGGTTCGAGACGTCGGTGATGATCGCCTTGACCCGCTGGCCGTGGTCGTAGCGCTCGCCGTGCACCTGCTCCCCGCGCGGCAAGAGCGCCTCGACGCGCTCCCGCAGCTGGACGAGCGTGTAGCGCGAGTCCGACTGCTGGACGATGCCGGTGATCAGCTCGCCGACGCGGTCCTGGTACTCGGTGAACATCATGTCCCGCTCCGCCTCGCGGATCCGCTGGAGGATCACCTGCTTGGCGGTCTGCGCGGCGATGCGGCCGAAGTCCTCGGGCGTGACGTCGCGCTCGTCGATCTGGTCGCGGTACTGCATCAGCCGCTCCTGATCGATCTCGGGCGGCTCGGGGTAGACCATCTCGCCGGTCTCGGGATCGACCGTCGGCTCGCCGGCCTCCTCCTCGACCTCGTCGAGGAGCTGCTCCTCGAGATCGGGGGGCAGAATCAGCTCGTAGACGCGGAAGTCGCCACTGCCGCGGTCGACCTCCACGCGCGCGTACTTCGCCGCTTCAGGCGTCTTCTTGTAGGCGGACAGCAGCGCGTCCTCCAGCGCGGCCATCAGACGGTCGGCCGAGATGCCCTTCTCGCGCTCGAGGACGCCCACCGCCTCGACGATCTCCTTGGTCATCCCTCCCCCTCTCCCGCGCGACCGGCGGTGCCGGCTGCGTCAGGCAACAGATTGCTGCGATTGATCTCGGAATAGGGGATCGACACGACTCCCCCTTCCGCCGCCACAGTCACCTCGTCGTCCGAGGCGCCCACGAGCTCGCCCGTGTAGGACCTGTGGCCGTCCAGCGGCTCGCGCAGCCTCAGTCGCGCGCGCCGTCCGATGAAGCGCCGGAAGTGGTCCGGCTTCGTGAGCGGACGCTGTGGACCCGGCGAGGAGACCTCGAGCCCGTAGTCGACGAGCAGGTCGCGGAGGTGTCCCGTGACCCGCTCGCAAAGCGCGAGGTCGACGCCGCTCGGATGGTCGATGAACAGCCGCAGCCGCTCTGCCCCCACCTGCTCGCACGACAGCACCTCGACCTCCGGCTCAGCGGAGGCAAGTCGCTGCTCGATGTCGGTCTGGAGAGGGTTCGTCTGCATATCGGTCCGAAAAAAAGGTGGGCTGCGAAGCCCACCTCCAGGCGCGGCCCCGGAGGACCACGTACGACTGAAAGTTCCAGCGAGTGAGTATAGAGCGGCGCGCCGCGGACCGGCCGTGCGGGAACCGGCGCCCGCTCCGCGCTGTACAAGCGAATGTGAAGCGGCATGCTGCACCGCTTCTTGCCTGCGCGGTCCTCGGGGCATGCGCGCAGGAGCCGGCGACCCGGGTGTTCGCCGAGCGCGTCGTGGTAACCCGCGACGACCTCGAGGTCCCGAGCGGCTGCCGCCCCCGCCCCGTGGCTCGGCGCATCAGCGCCTTCCTCGACGCCTTCAACCGCGGCGACGGCTCCGCCGCCCGCTACGCCGCGCCCGAGCTGGCTCCGTTCGGCGGCTGGTACTCCGTCACCGAGGGCACGCCACGCAGCGGCGGCCGGCACTTCGTCGCCGCGCAGCAGAGCGACCTCGTGCGCTACTTCGCCGGGCGGCACAGCCACGGCGAGCGGCTGCGGCTGCTCGAGATCGCAGTCGGCTTCGCCCACGGGCTCGGCCACATCGAGTTCCGCATCGACCGCCGGGCCGACGACCTGCGCCGCCTCGGCGTCCGTACGAACGTCGCGTTCGGCAAGGGGGCCGTCCGCTGCGGGGACGGCAAGGTCCTCGTCTGGAGCATGGGCATGCACGTCGGCCGCAAGGACCCGCACGCAGGCTTCGAGATCTGCCCGCCGCCGCCAACCCCCACGCCTGCGGTTGTGGCGTGCGCCCGGCGCTGGCGCTAGAGCTGCAGCGACTTCGCCACGAGGAACTCCTCCAGCCCGTAGCGGCCCAGCTCGCGGCCGTGCCCCGACTGCTTGACGCCGCCGAACGGGGCGACCGGGTTGTAGGCGCCACCGTTGATCTCCACCTGGCCCGTCCGGATGCGGGCGGCCACCCGCTTCGCGCGCTCCTCATCGGCCGACCAGACCCCGCCGGCCAGCCCGTAGACGGTGTCGTTGGCGATCCGGACGGCATCGTCCTCGTCGTCGTACGGCATGATCGCGAGCACCGGCCCGAAGATCTCCTCCTGGGCGATCGTCATCTCGGTGGTCACGTCGGAGAACACCGTCGGCCGCACGAAGAAGCCGCGCTCGAGGCCCTGTGGCGCCTCGGCGCCGCCGGTCACCAGCCGGGCGCCCTCCGCCATGCCCCGCTCGATGTACCCGCGCACCCGCTCCAGCTGAGCCGAGGAGACGAGCGGCCCGAGCGCGCTGCCCTCCACGAGCGGATCGCCCGGCGTGAAGGCCTCGTCGGCCACCACGGCCGCGATCCGCTCGGCCTGCTCGAGCCTGTCGCGCGGGACCAGCATCCGCGTGAGCGCGCTGCAGGTCTGCCCCGAGTTGAGGAAGCACTTGGCCACGCCGTCGGTGACCGCCTGCTCGAGATCGGCGTCGTCGAGGATCACGTTGGGCGACTTCCCGCCCAGCTCGAGCGCCACCGGCTTGACGCTCGCCGCCGCCAGCTCGGATACCCGCCGGCCCGCGCGGGTCGACCCGGTGAACGAGACCATGTCGGTCTCGGGATGCGACACGATCGCCTCGCCGACCACCGGGCCGGTGCCGGTGACCAGGTTGAACACGCCCGCCGGGAGCCCGACCGCCTCGCAGACCTCGGCCAGCACGAACGCGTTCAGCGGCACCACCTCGCTCGGCTTCAGCACGACGGTGCAGCCGGCCGCGATCGCCGGCGCCACCTTGTTGGCGATCTGGTGCAGCGGATAGTTCCACGGCGTGATCGCGGCGATCACGCCGGCGGGCTCGCGCACGATCAGCGAGTTGCCGACCTCCTCCTCCCAGGCGATCTCCTCGACCAGCTCCGGCATCGACGCGAACGTGAGGGCGGGCAGGCCCGCCTGGATCATCCGCGACAGGCCGATCGGCATGCCGAGCTCGCTCGTGATCAGGGCGGCGATCTCGTCGCCGCGCTCGTCGAGCTTCGCCCCGATCGCCGCGCAGTACCCGGCGCGCTCGTAGGGCGAGGTCTGCGACCACGACTCGAGCGCGGCGCGGGCGGCACGCACCGCGCGGTCCGCGTCCTCGGGCGTGCCCTCCGGGATGCGGCCGATCACCTCCTCGGTGGCCGGGTTGACGACGTCGATCGTTTCCCGGCCCGCGGGCGCGACCCACTCGCCTCCGATGTAGAGCTTGTCGCGCGTCGGCTTGGAGGTCGTCGTGGTCATGCCGTGACCGCCTCGGCCGGCGCCTTCGCCAGGATCGCCTCGCTCGTCCGGCGGGCGAGCGCCATGATCGTGATCATCGGGTTGGTGCCGGAGGCGGTCGGGAAGGCGCTGGCGTCGCCGATCCATACGCCCGGTGTGTCGTGCAGCTCGCCGTAGGGGTTCGCCACGCTCGTCTGCGGGTCCGCGCCCATGCGACAGGTGCCCATCTGATGGGCGGCGAACAGCTTGAAGCCGCCCGCCCGCAGCGGAACGCGACGCAGCCGCTCGACGAAGGCGTCCACGTCGTCGCCCGGCCGCCACGTCGGGAGGCCGGTCGCGAGCGCCTGGATCTTGCGAGCGCCGGCGGCCACGTGCAGGCGCACCTGGGCGTCGAGCGCACGGTGCGTGTTGCGTACGTCCAGCGGATCGGTCAGCGAGTACGAGGGCACGGCCTGGCCGGCCTCGTCGATCGTGACGCGGCCGCCGCCGTGGTCGCGGACGAGTCCGATGAAGCTGCCGCCGTAGCGGAGGTCGTGGAGCGCCTCCTTGTGCCGCTCGCCGGACGTGAACGGCAGCGCCGAGGCGGCCGTCCCCGTGGCGTACTGGGTGGCCTCGATCAGGAAGCCGTGGCCGTCCTCGACGTTCGCGAACTCGTCCACGAGGCCGGCGTGCGGTGCGCCCCACCAGGCCCGCATGTCCTCGTCGTACTCGGCCATGGTCGCGGTGCAGGGGTGCAGGCGCAGGTTGTGCCCGACCGCCGGGCCGCCGATCCCGCTGCGGAGCAGGAGCGCGGGCGACTCGAGCGAGCCGCAGGCGACCACCACGCGCGGCGCTCGCACCGTCACGCGGGCGCTCCGCCCGCTCTCGGGATCGGCAAAGACGGCCTCCACCCCGGCCGCGCGGCCGCCCTCGACAAGCACGCGCTCCGCGAAGCAGCGCACGATCACCTCGGCGCCATGCGCAAGGGCGTCGGCGAGGTAGGTCTTGGCGGTCGACTGCTTGGCACCGGTCTGGTCGCCGAAGCCGATGTAGCCGGCCGTCTCGGGCGCGTAGCGCGACTCGTCGACGTTGCGGCTCACCGTCCTGAAGGACCAGCCGAGTTGCTCGGCGCCGGCCTTCATGCGCGCCTGGGTGCCGTTCAGCTGGGAGCAGCGGTCGTTGACCGAGAGCCGGGCCCATACCGCGTCCAGGTGCGCGTCGAAGGCCGGCGTGTCGAGGCCCTCGAGCCCGTGGTCGCGCGCCCACTGCTCGCGAACCCAGGGCTTGGTGCGCAGGCAGTTGGTCCAGTTGATCGTGGTCCCCCCGCCGTAGCCGGAGCCCGCGTACAGCGACACGTTCAGGTCGGCCGAGGGGCTCGGCCCGCCGCGCCAGTACAGGTTCTGGTACGCCCACAACTCGTACTGCGAGAAGTCCGACTCGTCGAACAGGCCGCCCATCTCGAGCACGATCACCTTGTGGCCCGCCTCGGCGAGCGCGGCCGCGACCACGCCGCCGCCGGCGCCCGACCCGATGACCACGGCGTCGGCCTCGTAGGCCGCGTCGTCGCCCTCCGGCACGAGCGGGACGACCGACTTCGGCGCCGGCTCGGGCAGCCCGCTCGGGCCCGGGTAGCCGAACGTGCGCCAGAACGGGTTGACGCCGGTCTCGGGGTCGGGCATCGCGTAGGCGAAGAAGAGCGACAGCACCACGAGCGCCTGGCCGCCGGCGGCCGCCTCGGCCCCCAGCGCCGCGAGGTTGCGCAGCAGCTGCTCACGCGAGCGCTGTGACGACGTGAGGAAGTTCATCCGGGCGAGCCCCTCGAGCAATCGCCCGAGGCCGTCGCGCTGCTCGGCCGGCATCTGCTCGATCGCCTCGGCCACGGCCTCGGCGGCGCCGGTGGCGCTGCCGGTGCGCGCCCAGAAGCCGTCCGGATCGTCGGCGCGCTCGATGCGCGGCACGACCGTGTCCGCGATCGCGCGCAGCACCTCGCGCTGCGTGTCGTTCATGTGCGCACCCTATCCCTCCAGCAGGAGCGTGACGGGCCCGTCGTTCACGAGCGAGACCTGCATCCGCGCGCCGAACTCGCCGCCCTGGGCGCCGAGGGCGTCGCGAACGCGCTCGTACAGCGGCTCGGCCTCCTGCGGCGGCGCGGCGTCCACGAAGCTGGGGCGATTGCCCTTGCGGGCGTCGCCGTAGAGCGTGAACTGGGAGACCACGAGGATCTCGCCCTCCACCTCGCGGACGGAGAGGTTCATCCGCCCCTCGGCGTCCTCGAACACGCGCAGGCGCTCGAGCTTGCCGGCGAGCCGCTCGGCCTGATCCGGGCCGTCCCCGGCCTTGACGCCGAGCAGCACGAGCAGGCCGCGGCCGATACGGGCGACCTCGCGACCGTCCACCACCACCGCCGCCTCGCGCACGCGCTGGACGACGGCGCGCACCGGCTAAGCGAGCATCTCGGCCAGCACGCGGCGCTGCGTCGGGCGGGCCTCCTCGTAGCGGGTGCGCCCCGCCTCGGTCAGCTCCGTGTAGATGCCGCGGCGGTCCGTCTGGCAAATGGTCCGCTCCACGAGCCCCTCCGCCTCGAGACGGCTGATCAGGCGCGACAGGGCGCTCTGGCTCAGATGGACCGCCTCTGCCAGCTCCAGCATGCGGCGCTGGTCCTTGTCGTCGGCGGCGATCGCGAGCCACTCGAGGACCTCGAACTCGGTCACCCCCAGTCCGTGCTCGGATTGCAGCGCGCGCTCGACCGCGCCCGTGACGCGGGCGTGTCTCTCGAGCAGCTCGCGCCAGCCGGCGACGAGCTCCCGCTCTGTGGCGGTCACGGCCATCCCAGGCGGCATTATAGCGGCTCGATCAAATATTGAGTGTGACGACATTTGCATTTGGCAATTCTTGCATGTGCATGTAGTCTAGCCGGTCATGGCTTCCTCTTCCACCACCCCGGCCGCGGACGCTCGCACCACGAGCGATGCCGGACAGCACTGGGACGCCCGCCTGTGGGGCGCGCTCGTCGTTCTCTGCGGCGTCCTGTTCCTCGACGGGCTCGACGTCTCCATGGTCGGCGTCGCGCTCCCCTCCATCGGCTCGGACCTGGACCTCTCGACCTCCGCCCTCCAGTGGGTCGTCTCCGGCTACGTGCTCGGCTATGGCGGCTTGCTCCTCCTCGGCGGGCGCTTCGCCGACCTGCTCGGGCGGCGGCGCGTGCTGCTCGCCGCGCTCGCGGTCTTCACCGTCGCGTCGCTCGTGGGCGGGCTCGTCAACGACGGCACGCTGCTCGTGATCACCCGCTTCCTGAAGGGCGCGGCCGCGGCGTTCACCGCTCCGGCCAGCCTCTCGTACATCACCACGACCTTCGCCGAGGGTCCCGCCCGCAACCGGGCCCTCGCCATCTACACCGCCTGCGGCGCCAGCGGATTCTCGCTGGGCCTGGTCCTGGGCGGCGCCATGACCGAGCTGGGCTGGCGCTGGACCTTCTTCCTGCCGGTGCCGATCGCGATCGCGCTCCTGATCGCGGCGCCGCGCGTGCTGGCCAAGGACGCTCCGGCGGCCGCGCGCACCCGTCGCAGCTTCGACTTCGCGGGCGCCTTCACGATCACCGCCGCGATGCTGCTCCTGGTTCGCACCGTGGTCGAGGCCCCGAGCACCGGTTGGGGGGCGCCCGAGACGCTCGGCGGCCTCGTCGGGGTGGCGCTGCTCTTCGCGGCCTTCGTCGCGATCGAGCTGCGCACCGCCGAGCCGCTCGTGCGCCTCGGCATCCTGCGCTCGGGACCACTCGTGCGGGCCAACCTGGGCATGTTCGCCGTGTTCGGCGCATACGTGAGCTTCCAGTTCGTGGGCACGCTGTATCTGCAGACGTACCTCGGCTGGTCGGCCATCGAGACCGCGCTCGCGTTCCTGCCCGGCGGCCTGCTCGTGGCGTTCGGTGCGCCCCGGATCGGACCGCTCGTCGATCGTTACGGCACCGCGCGGGTGATCCTGCTCGGCGCGACGTTGTTCGTGATCGGCTACGCCCTCTTCCTCAGGGTGGGTGAGTCGTTCTCCTACGCCGCCGTCTTCCTGCCGACGATGCTCTTGATCGGCACCGGTTTCGCGTTGTCCTTCCCGGCGCTCAACATCCAGGCCACCGCCGGCGTGGCCGACCACGAGCAGGGCCTCGCGTCGGGCCTCGTGAACACCTCGTTCCAGGTCGGCGGCGCCGTGGTCCTCGCCATCGTGACCGCGGTGGTGAGCGCCAACTCGGGGGCGGGCGCAGATGGAGCCGCGCTGCTCGACGGCATCCGGCCGGCGATGGCGGTGGTCACGGGCATCGCGGCGATCGGCTTGCTGGTCGCGTTCGCCGGCGTGCGAATCGCGCAGCGAGCCGCCCCCGTGGCCGCCGCTCCGGTCGTGCTGGAGGCAACCGCCGAGCCGGTCCCCGAGCGGGAGGCCGCATAGGCGAACATGCCGCCCGATGGCGGCGGTCGACGCGGTCGACAGCTACGTGAGCGGGCTGCCCGTGCTGCGCGCGCGGCGGCTCGCTCACGCCGAGTGGGGCATGACGATCCCGGGCGAGACGCTGGGCGGCGACCCGCTGGACGTCGGGCTGCGCATCGCGGACGGGCTGCTGCGCGCCCAGGCGCTGGCCCTCCACGGGGCGGCCGAGCTCGACCCGTGGCTGCTGTTGTGGTGGAACCGCCAGACGCGCATCGTCCGCTTCGGCTGCAACCGCTCGCGCGACATCTGGGTGCACGCGGACCTGCCCGCCCCGGGCGTGGACGAGCGCGCGGTCGACCGCCTTCTCGGCCTGATCGCCGAGGCCGCCGTGATGGTGCGCGAGTACGCCGCCCGCCTACGTCCGGTCTGAACCGCCCGCAGGACGCGGCGGGCGCGTGGCGAAGCACGTGCCCCGAGGGAGATGGCGACGGAGCGCGAGGCGAACGGAAGGGGCGCGGGCCCCGGCCCGCTGACCCCGGCGGCGCGGCGACGCGCGCCCGCGCCGGCCTGGAACCTGAGCGACGAGCTGCTCGGCCTGGAGACCGCCCCGGATCGCGTCGAGGTCTACGAGCCGGCGCCGGCGGCCACCCCGCCCCGCGTTCCACCGGAGACCCCGGCGGCCCGGCGAACGGGTGCCGCGGTCACGATCGGCTTGACGGGCCTCGCCGTGGTGCTCCAGTTCGCGGGGGTGCTGTCCGCGTTCTCCGGACCCGACACCCCGACCGCGAAGCCGTCCCTTGCGGCCGTCGCGCCCGGCGGCCGCATCGCGCTCGAGGGCGGCGGCGCCCCGGGCCACGCCGACCTGGTGCTCGAGATGCGCCGGCCGGGGCACGGCTGGCACGCGGCCGGCGAGGGCGAGGCCGACGGCGAGGGCCGCTTCCGCGTGCAGGGCCGGGCCGCCGCCGGCCCGGGCAAGATCGCGGCCCGGGTGCGCGTGCTCGGCGGCGCCGCCTCCTCGCCGGTGGTCGTGCCGGTGCGGCCGCTCGTCCTGGCCTCGGTGGGCGACGTCAACCTCGGGGACGCGCCGGGCGCCGCCATCGCGGCCGAGGGACCCCGCTATCCCTGGGAGAGCGTCGGCCGCACGCTGCGCCAGGCGGACATCGCCTTCGGGAACCTCGAGTGCGCGATCTCCGAGCGCGGCACGCCCTTCGCCAAGCAATACAACTTCCGCGGCACGCCGGCCGCGCTCGCGGGGCTCCGCCGGCACTCGGGGATCGACGTCCTGAACCTCGCCAACAACCACGTGGGCGACTTCGGCCCGACCGCCCTGCTCGACACGGTGCGCGGGGTCGAGCGGCTCGGGATGCGGGCGGTCGGCGCCGGCCCGGGGCTCGAGCGGGCACTGCGGCCGCAGGTGGTGGAGCGGCTCGGCGTGCGCGTCGCCTTCGTGGGCTTCTCGAACATCCTCCCGGCCGAGTTCGCCGCCGGCGCCCACCGGCCCGGAATCGCCTGGGCCACGCCGGAGGCCGTCGACCGTGCGGTGCGAGCCGCGCGACGCGACGCGGACGTGGTCGTCGCGACCTTCCACTGGGGGATCGAGAAGATGCCCTATGAGACCGCCGAGCAGGCCGAGCTCGCGAGGGTGGCCGCCGACGCCGGCGCCCAGCTCGTGATCGGCGCCCACCCCCACGTGCTGCAGCCGCTCCGCCGCGCGGGCGCCGCACTGGTCGCCTACTCGCTCGGCAACTTCGTCTTCGGCGCCCAGTCGACGGAGACGGCCGCCACAGGCGTCCTAGAGACCGACCTGAGCGCCGAGGGGGTCATCGCCGCACGGTGGCGACAGGGCGAGATCGCCGGCGGGCGGCCCGTCCTCCAGAAGGGGCCGGCCCAGCGCCTCGCCGTCGGCGACCCGGATGCGATGGCGAGCGGCCTCGTGCTCGGAGGCTGACGCCGCGCTACGGCGCTATGCCGCGCGCAGGCGCTCGCGGAAGGCCTGGTAGTCCTTGCGATCAGGCCGCATGTTCGCGGCCAGGGCCGCGTGGCGGCGCGCCTCGGCGGTCCGGCCCGTGTTCGCGAGCGAGCGGCCCAGGCAGAAGTGGGCGTAGTCGTTCACCGGGTGGCGCTCCACGACGGCGGCGAACTCCTCCGCGGCCTGCTCGAAGCGGGCCGAGCGGAAGTAGGCGCGTCCCAGCGCCTCGCGGATCGAGCTCTTGTCCGGCTCGAGCGAGCGCGCCCGCTCGAGCGGGATCTGCGCGGCCATGAAGTCGCCGGCGTCGAGCAGCTCGCTGCCCTTGCGGAACAGCTCGTATGCGTCGTCTGGGCTCATCGTTCGCTCTCCACGGTACTCCCACTATCGGCGCGCGCCCGAAGCGCCTCCACCTCGTCGAGTATGGCGGGCGCCCCCCCCCGCCTTCAGCCCCGCGGCACGCGCCCCTCCGCCGCGGCGGGGAGGGGCGGGGCCTCCTCGTCGCGCCCGGCGCAAACGGGCC
>Ga0081538_10005553_pt1 | contig 11317 bp, 5 predicted proteins | sample TabmetS5T2R1_FD_71022 | JGI IMG/M metagenome (GOLD analysis project Ga0081538, IMG submission 71022) | Tabebuia heterophylla rhizosphere microbial communities from the University of Puerto Rico - S5T2R1 | ecosystem: Host-associated > Plants > Roots > Rhizosphere ... | reverse complement strand
CCGGTGCCGTCATCCTCCAGCCTGACCGGCAGCGTCGCGGGAACGAGGCGCGGCCAGACGCGCGGATCCTGAAGGAGGGCGAGGGTCGCGCGCTGCCCCAGGGGCGCCTGAGGCTCGAAGCGCTCCGCGGGCTCGGTGCGCGGCGGAGAGGCCGCGAGCAGATTGGCGACGCTGTCCACGGGGCGGCGCAGCGTGGCCGTCACCGTCGCCCCGCGGAGCGGGCGCGCGCCGTCGCGCAGCGCGAGCGCGACCTGGAGGAGGTCGCCCGCCCGGTACTCGGGCCGGTCGAACCGCGCGCGGGCCGACCGCCGGTGATCGTCGACGATGGCGGCCACCTCGTACGCGATACCCGCGGGCCCGCGCAGCCTCACGCGCCACTGTCCCGCGGCCTGGATGGCGCCCGCGGGGAGATCCAGGGCGAAGAGGCGGTAGAAGGCGCCCGCGGTGATCCGCCCCTGCCGCGTCACGTCCACGCCGTCCTTCTCCACGCGCAGCTCGAGGGCGGCGGCGCTCCTCGGCCAGCTCGCCGAGAAGAGCACGCGGCGCACCCCGTCGGTGACCGGGAAGCGCTCCACCGCCTCGTCGCCGGCGAGGGTGCCGCGACGATACGCCACGAGCTGCGGGGAGCTGGCGTCCAGCGCGTCCATCAGTGTCATGGTGAAGAACTGCTGCAGCGCCGCGGGATCCATGTCGAAGCGGGACACGCCGCCGGTGGCGGTGGCCATGGTCGCCAGAATCGCTTGCGACGGCTGCATGACGCCGGGACCGATACCGATGGTGTGGATGCGCACCCCGTAGGTGGGGACCGGCGCGGTGAGCAGGGTGGGAATGCCGGCGTCGACGGCGCCTTGCTGATTTTCGATCCGCAGCTCCGTCCCGACCATCTGGATGGCCGGATTGACGTTCTGCATCCCGTCGGTGAAGAGGACGATGTTCCGGTTCGAGCCCACGCTCTGAAGCGGCCCCGCCCAGCCCTGGAGCCCCAGGAGGGCGGTCTGCACGCCGCCGCCCATCGCGGTGAGCCCGCTGGAGCTGGTGGCATTGGTGTCGAGGTCGGTGACGAGCGCGGTGACGTCGGGAAGGAGCGGCACCACGGTGTCCCCGCCCGGGGCGGTGAACTGCGTCACGGCGGTGCGGAAGTACGTGATGCCGACGCGTTCCCGGCTTCCGCCGAGCGCCAGCCACGTGCTCAGGAACATCTCGGCGGCGTCCCGCAGCACGCTCTGCTTGCTGGGGCACGTGGGACAGGCGGGGACGGCCATGCTGCCGGAATGGTCGAGCACGAGGGTCACGGCGGTGCCGAAGGGAATGATGGGATTGCCGTCCGCCGCGGTCGGGCACACGGGCCCCGTGCCCTCGGGCGCGCGGTGGTTCGCCACGGTGTAGAGCGCGCGGCAGATCACCTCGGCGTCCTTGACGGTGTTCTGGTGGACCTGCGTGCCGGTGTTTCCCGGCACGGCGATGGCGAGGTTCACCGCGTTTGCGCCGAGATTCTTCGCCTGCTTGCGGTTCGGCGTGTGGCAGTCGGTGGCGTCGGCGTTGTCGCCCCCGACGAGATCCCGATCGCCGGTCGCGTAGATGGACACGAACAGCGTCCCGTCGGCGACCGGCGCGTTCTTGGCGCGATTGCCCGGTGTCTCGTTGGCGCCCGTCCACTGGTTGTTGGCTGTCCCGTTGAGCTTGGTCATGAAGTCGGTGGCGCGCGGCTCGTTATAGCTCAGGCAGGAGCGCGAGACGCCGTTGTTGAGCTGCCGGACGGGCAGCTCGAGATCGAGTCCGAGTATCGCCCGCAGGCCGTGATTGGGCGAGGCGAGGGCCACGAATTCCGTCACCGGGCTCGGGCCCGGGGGGTCCAGGGCGACCTCGCCCGGGAAATCGGGCCCCAGGTCCACCTGCCGGCTGCGGAGATACACCCGCGTGGTGATCGTGCCCTTGCTGTAGCCGATCACCGCCACCCGCACCCCGGCCGGGTTCGTCGGATCCTGGCAGGCCTGGATGAGGGCGATGGCCTGGCCGATCCGTAGCGCGTCCTCGAACATCGAGCGGTCGGCCACCAGCATCTGGATGTAGTAGGCCTCGATGCCGAGATCCTGGTTCTCGCTGCGAGCGAGGGCGCCTGCGAAGGACGGTCCGCTGTTCGCGGTGAAGTTCGCCTGATAGGTGCCGCCGGCGCCCAGGCCGAAGTCGTGCCCGTGCACGAAGAGGAGGGGACGTGGCCGCGGCGTGCTCGGGCAGGGTCCCCCGGCGCCGTCGACCCGCACGAACTGGCCCGCGCCATTCACGCGGTGGAGCTCGAAGGCCCCGAGCGGGGACACCATTCCGAGCAGGAGCAGCACCGCGAGGCCGCCGGAGCGCCGGCTCATCCCCGCGATCCTCGCTCCGCCGCTCCGGCCGGTCAAGGGCGGTGAGGAGGACGCCGCCGCGTCACCGCGGCGGCAGCGCCACGTTCGCCTCCTGGTAGAACACCAGGATGAGCGCGATCGCGAGCATGCTGGCGCCGGCGGCGAGGCCGGCGACCCGCCGCCACGGCGGCGCGAGGCCGAGCTCGAGCCAGCGCGCCGCGACCATGATCGCGGCGAAGGCGCCGATGGTGGTGTGCGTGACCTGCACGAGAAAGCTCGGCTTGAGCGCGAAGGCGGCGTGCGAGTGCGCGAGCAGGAGCAAGCCACCGGCCGCGCCCAGCACGGGGAAGACATACGCGAGCCGCCCGCGGGGCTCACCGTCGGCGCGCGCGCGCCACTCGAGCAGCCCCAGGCCCAGCACCAGCAGGGCGGCGATGCGGTGCTGTATCCCCTCCGCGTCGATGGCGTGGAGGGGAGTGGCCCCGAACGGCCAGGCGCCCTCGTTGGCGGCGGCGCGCAGGTAGATGAAGGCGGCGAGGGCCACGAAGCCCAGCGGCCACTGCCGGCGCCCGGCCAGGGCGGCCACGCTCATCCCGAGTAGGATGAGCCCGGCCACGTTGTGGCTGAAGTTGGACCAGCGGTAGGCATCCGGGCTCCGGACGCCGCGGGTGGCCGCCTCCGCGCGATTGACACGCATCGCGGCCAGCGAGGGCGTGTCGAGGGCCGGCATCTTGGGCCGGAATACCTCGGCGACCTCGGCGACGCTGGCGCGCGCGGCGGGCGGCAGATCCACGCCGGGCGGCTGTGACGACAGCGCGGCGGCGGCGAAGGCGATCATGACGAGGAGAAAGGCCTCGGCCTCCACGAGCCGCGGGAGCCGCGTCCGGAGCGCGGGGGCGCCGCCCGACTCCCGCGCGGCCCGCACCGTCAGGAAGTTCACCGCGCCGAGCGCGAGCGTGGCCACCAGCAGCAGGCTCTTGGTGAGGATGAGCGACCCGTAGCCGGTGCCGACGAGCGCCTGGGCGCTGCCCGTGTACGCCCACGCCAGGGGCAGGGCGCTCGCCACCAGCACCCCGAGCGCGCCCGTGGCCAGGCGCGAGAAGCGATGGACGAGCGTGGGCCAGCGCGCGTCGATCTCGGCGTGTCGCCGGGCCAGCCGCCCGGCGGCGGCGAGCTGGACGAGGCCACCCAGCCACACCGCGGCCGCCGCCTGATGCAGCACGGTCAGCGCCATCAGCGGCGCGCGCTGGCTGAGGCGGCCGGTGGCGTGGGTGAGCCACGCGGAGACGCCGGCGAGCAGCAGCGCGAGCGCGCCCGCCGCGGCCCAGCCCGCTCCGGGCGCCCGCGGGATCAGGCGGCTCACCGCGAGGAGCGCGAGGGCCAGGCCCACGCGCGCGGCGCCCGCCCGGAAATGCTCGGTGCGCGTGAAGTCGGCGAGCGCGCCCGCCCCCAGCGAGTCCGTCAGCATGGCGGTCTTGACCGCGAGCAGCCCCGCCTGGCTCGCGGCCAGCGCCAGCGCCCCGACGGCGAATAGCCGACAGCCTCGCGCCTCGAGAGCGGGCAGCGGCTCCCGCCCCGCCCGCAGCACCGCGAAGGCCCACGCCACGCTCCCGAGAGTGAGGCACAGGGCCACCAGCACCGTGCCGTGGAGGAGGCTCTCGAGGAAGCCGGCGAGGATCAGCACGGCTCGTCAGGCCGAGCGTGGGGCCCGGGCGCCGGACCGCTCGCCGAACCGCTCGATGAGGACGGGGAGCACGGCGAGCGCGGCCACGAGGCTCACGGCGGCGCCGATGGTGAGGAGCAGGCCGAGCCCGAAGATGCCTTGATGGCGCGCCACCATGAGGCTCGCGAAGCCGGCGATGGTGGTGAAGCCGTTCAGCAGCACGCCCGACACGGTGCTCTGCGGCAGCGTGGGCCCGCCGGTCTCGTGTCCCTCGATGTAGCGCACGTAGATGTTCAGCCCGAACTCCGCGGCGATGCCGACGATCAACGGCACCGCCCACACGTTGGCCATGGTGAAGGAGAGATCGAACACCTTCATGCATCCGAGGGTCCACAGGACGGCGAGGAGCAGAGGGGCCAGGGCGAGCGCGGTGGCGCGGAACGTGCGCAGGATGATCACGGTGACGATGGCGACGAGGGCCAGCGCGTACACGGTGCCCTCGTAGTACCCGCGACGGATCAGCCGAATGGCCTCATAGCTCGTCACCGGTGGGCCGGTCACGTCCGGATCCACCGAGCGGAGCTCCGCGACGAAGCGCTCGGCCCCCTCCGGCTGCCAGATGTCGACGGCAGGCTGGATGCGGATCAGGTAGCGGCCGCTCTTGCCGACGTAACGATGGCGGAGCTCCGGCGGCGCCTCACCCGGAGCGACGGGCGTCGGACGCAGGTTGCGCCGGAACGCCGCGAGCTTGTCCGCGAAGTCGCGATGGAGCGCGGCCTGGAGCTCGCTCAGCGCCGCCGTCGCGGTGGCCACCGGCGTCGTGCGCAGTCTGGCGAGGACCCGATCGATTTCCCCGAGGATGGCGCGCGCACGCGTGGTATCCGCACGGTCCTCGGCGGCCTCGAGGGCCAGGGCCAGGCGGCGGCGCAGGGTGTCCAGCGCCCCGCGCACGGCCTGCGGGTCGAGAGGAGGCGGGGCGGCCAGGCTGAGCCCCGCGAGCGGCTCGCCCAGGCCACGGATCACCCTGATCTTCTGCTCCTGCTGGCTCGGGTAGAGCATGAGGATGCTGTCCACCCGGGCCACGCTCCCGAGACGCTCGAACCGATCGAGCTTGGCACGCAGCTCGTCCAGCGTCCCGGCCGAGGCGAAGGCGGCCACCCCGGAGCTCCCGGCCTCCGCCAGCACGCGCTCCTCCCACCGCACCGACTCGACGCCCTTGGCCTGGAGCTTCAGCAGGTTGGAGTCGAAGGCCACGCCCATCGCGCCCAGGGCGGCGAGGACGGAGACGACGAGGGCAGCGATGAGGACGGCACGGTGATGACCCACGATGCGCTCGAGCCAGCGGGCCGACGACGGGTCCTTGGGCCGCGCCGCGGCGATGCCGGGAAGGCGCCGGCGGTCGCAGATCATCAGCAGGGCGGGAAAGAGCGTGATCATCGCCACGAAGGCCATGAAGATGGCGATCCCGGAGACCAGACCGAACTCGCGGATCCCCTGGAAGCGGGTGAGCACGAGGACAAGGAAGGCGCCCGCCGCGGTGAGGGCGCCCAGCACCAGGCCGGGCCCCGTGTGCCGCGCCGTCCGGTGGAGCGCTTCCTCCACCGAGGCGCCGCGCCGGCATTCTTCGTGGTACCGGAACAGCAGGTAGATACCGTAGTCGATGCCGATTCCCACCACGATGGAGATGAACATCACGGAGAAGATGCTCAGATGCCCGACGACGAGCGTGATGAGCCCCATGGACCAGGCCAGGCTCACCGCCAGGGTAGCGAGCATCAGCAGGGGCTGGACCACCCGGCGGAACGCCACCAGCAGGAGCCCCAGCGTGAGGACGAAGGCGAGCACGGTGGCGCGGCTGCCGTCGGCCAGAGCCGCGACCATCTCGTCGTTGGACAGCGCCGGAGAGCCCGTCACGCCCGCCTGCACCTGAGGGAATTCGGTGCCGAGACGGGCCACCGCGTCGCGCAGGGCCTGGATCCGGTCACGATTGTCCGCGAAGGTTCCCTCCTCGCGGCGGGACGAGACGAAGAGAAAGAGCAGCTTCTTGTTGCGCGAGAAGTAGTAGCCGGCGTCCGGGTCGTCGAAGCGCGCCACCGAGAACGCGGTCCCCCACGGGGACACATAGGTCGTCGAGCCGCGGAGCTGAGCGTCCATCTGGGTCACCAGGGCTTCGAGGAAGCGGAGATCCCCCGCCTCCTGCTTCTGGAGGCCCAGGTCGAAGAATCCTCCCACCATGGCCGCGGCGATCTGCCGATTGACTGCGTTCAAAAGCTCGGCGAGCGAGGGCCGGGCGGCGTAACTTTCTAGGAAGTCCTGGTAGTCGTACAGGCGGTCCTGCAGGGCGAGAAGCTCGGCCATCGAGAGGTAGAGGAGGCCACGCTGGCGAAAGTACGTGGGATCGACACGATAGGAGACCCGACCCGCGAGGCCACTCTGTTCGAGCGTGGAGGCCAGGCGCGTGACGTACTGCCGTGCCTCGTCCGGGGAGGGCGCCTCCACCGCGATCAGGATGTCGTTCAGCTCGCCGAAGTCCTTGAGGTACTCCCGCAGGGTGACGACGTACGGCGCCTGCTGGGGCAGGAGGCGGAGGCTGGACGTCACGAAGCCGATGGCGTGGACGGTATAGCCCAGGGACACGGCGGCCAGGACCAAGGAGAGTGCCACCGTCGTCAGCGGCCGGCGAATGCAGATCCCTATCGCCCAGGCCACGCTGCCCCCGACCCAGGGCGCGGCGCTCATGCCCGGGCTTCCCCGGAGGCCGCCCTGTCCCACCGGCGGACCCCTGCGACCTTGGTCGCATTGCCGACGGGAACTGGTCCTGGCATTATGCGACGGGGCCCGAGGCCGCTGTCCACCTTCGCGAATCCGAAAGGAGATCCACCACGATGAAGCCGTCGCCGACCGCGCTGCGCGCGGTGGTCAAGATGACGAACCGCGCGGGCTCGCTCCTGGACGGGGCGGGACTGTCCATGGTCTCGCTGGAGGAAGACAGCGTCCTCGCCGCCGCGCGCCGCGCCACCGGCCTGGACGATTTCGGCGACGAGAGCTTTCGGGCGCCGCTGCGCGAAGTACTGCGCGGGCTCTCGCAGGAGGCCCGCCTGACCCTGGTGGGCCGCATCGCCGCCCGCGGCGATGTGATCGGCCTCCTCTCCACGCGCCTCCAGATGAGGCAGGACCGCGCGCGTCATCCCGGCATCGCCGACCAGGTCATCGAGAAGCCCCTCTTCATCGTGGGCTTGCCCCGCACGGGGAGCACCCTCCTCCACCACCTGCTCGCGCAGGATCCGGCCAGCCGTGTCGCGCAGGCCTGGGAGGTGATGTTCCCGTCGCCGCCCCCCGAGACGGCCCGCTATGCCAGTGACCCGCGCATCGAGCGGGCGGCCCGCCAGCTCGCCTGGTTCGACGCCCTCGCCCCCGACTTCAAGGCGATTCATCCGCTGGGGGCCCAGCTCGCGCTGGAGTGCATCGCGATCATGAGCCCCACGTTCCTGTCTCCGCGGTTCCACACGACCTATCACGTGCCCACCTATCAGGACTGGCTCGAGCGGCAAGATCTCCGCCCGGCGTACCGCTTCCACCGCGAGTTCCTCCAGCAGCTGCAATGGGCCGCGCCCGGCGCGCGCTGGGTGCTCAAGGCGCCCGCGCACCTGTTCGCCTTCGACGCGCTGCTCGACGTGTACCCCGACGCGCGCATCGTGCAGACCCATCGCGACCCCGTCACCGTGCTGGCCTCGGTGGCGAGCCTCACCGCGGTGCTCCAGCGGGCCTTCACCGACACCGTCGATGCGCTCGAGATCGGCCACGAGGTGAGCCGGCGCTGGACCAACGGGCTCGACCGCGCCATGCAGCTCCGCCGCAGCGGGCGGGTGTCCGCCGACCGCTTCTTGGACGTGCACTATCACGAGCTGATTCGCGATCCCATGGCGGTGGTGGAGCGCCTATACACCCACTTCGACATGCCGCTGACCGCCCCCGCGGCGGCGGCGATGCGCGCCTTCCTGAACCGGAACCCCAAGGACAAGCACGGCGCGCACCGCTACTCCGCGGACGCCTTCGGGCTCGACACCGACGACCTCTCGCGCCGCTTCAAGGCGTACCGCGAGTACTACGGGGTGCCCTCGGAGCTCCCGCGGCACTGAGGGCCGCGCCCGCTATCGGACGAAGCCCTGCCGCTCGAGGTGCTCGAGCACCCGCCGCGCGTTGGCGTCGGGGCTCGTCACCACGGTATCGAGCGTGATCTCCGGGTTGTCGGGCGCCTCGTAGGGGTCGTCGATGCCGGTAAAGCCCTTGATCTCGCCACGCCGCGCCTTCGCGTAGACGCCCTTGCTGTCGCGCCGCTCGCACTCCTCGAGCGGTGTGTCCACGAACACCTCCACGAAGTGGTCGTCGCCCACCATGTGCCGCACCTCGTCGCGAGTGATCCGGTAGGGACTCACCGCCGCGCACAGCGCGATGCCCCCGTGCCGCACGATCTCGGCGGCGACGAATCCGATGCGTCGGATGTTGGTGTCGCGGTCTTCCTTGCTGAACCCGAGCCCCTTGGAGAGATGGGTGCGCACGACGTCGCCGTCCAGCACGGTCACGTTCCGGCCGCGCTCGAGGAGGAGCACGGTGAGGATCTCCGCGGTGGTGGACTTGCCGGCGCCGCTGAGCCCGGTGAACCACACGCAGACGCCCTGGCGATGGCGCGGCGGGTAGGTGTCCATGAGGATCTGCGCCACCTCGGGCCGCGTGAACCATTCGGGCAGCTTCTGCCCCACGTTGAGGAACTCCTCGCGCACCTGCGTGCCCGAGATGGAGGCGGTGCGGGCGGTCTTGGGAATGCGCGAGACCTCCTCGTAGCGATCGTCGTCGGGGAGGTACATCATCTCACCGAAGGGCAGCATGCCGATGCCGAGCTCGTCCTGCAGCCGGCCCACCAGCTCCTGGGCGTCGTAGGCGCCATAGAAGGGCTTGCCCGCCGAGTCGAGCCCCGGGCTCGCATGGTCGCGGCCGACGATGAAGTGGCTGGCCCCGTAGTTGCGCCGGATCAGCGCGTGCCAGACCGCCTCGCGAGGTCCGGCCATCCGCATCGCCAGCGGCAGGAGCGAGAGCACCACCCGCCCACGCTCGAAGTAGTGATCCACCAGCACCTTGTAGGTGCGCACGCGGGTGTAGTAGTCGACGTCGCCGGGCTTGGTCATCCCGACCACGGGGTGGAGCAGGAGCGTTCCCCGCACGAGGTCGGCGGCCCGCCGGGTCAGCTCCTCGTGGGCGCGGTGCAGGGGATTGCGGGTCTGGAACGCCACCACGCTGGTCGCCCCCACGGCGGCGAGCCGCGCGCGCGTCTCCGCCGGCGTCATGCGGAGATCCCGGAAGTCGTGGCGCGGCGGGAGGGCGAGGATCTGCAGCCGCCCCGATAGCTGGGTGTCGCCCCACCGCTGCATCTCGGCGACGAGGGGGTGACGCACGTCGAGGGTGCCGAGCACCTGCTGCGCGGTGGCCGCGCGGTCCCACTCGTACGCGTCCTCGACGGTCATGATGCCGAGGAGCTCGTTGTGCGCGTCGCGGAGCGCCACCTCACCGTCCAGCCGGATTCCCGACGCCCGATCCACCGGCAGCGTCACCGGAATGGGGAAGACCTGGCCCCCGGCGAGCCGCATCTCGCCCACCACGCGCTCGAAATCGCGACGGCCCATGAAGCGGTCCAGGGGCGAGAAGGCGCCGGTGGCGAGCAGCTCGAGATCGTAGACCGCGCGCTCGGAAAGCTGGATCGACGGCAGGCGGTTGGCGCGGGCTCGTACCTCCGCCCGGGCTTCGGCGGGGACGAGGAGGTCGACGAGGGCGCCCCCGACGGGCGTGATCAGGGCGGAACGCGACACGGTCATGTGGCTCTCCTGGAACGAGGTGGAACGGCCATTGCCGAGGTCCGTGCAGAGGTCATTGCCGAAGTTACCGGATGGAAGGCGGCGTCGGAATGAGACCTTGGTCCATGCCGGCGGGCGCGGAGCCCGCTCACGCCTCCTGCGCCACCGTGGAGCGCTCCCCCGCGAGCGTCGTGCGGCGCATGTCCCGGCGCTCGTGCGCGGGATAGGGCCGGACGCGGTGCATGGTTCGCTGGTTGTCCCACATGACGACGTCGCCCACCTGCCAGCGATGCGAGTAGACGAACTGCGGCTGGGTCGCGTGCTCCCCGAGGTCGCGGAGGAAGGCCCGGGCCTCGGGCACCGGCCAGCCCTCGATGGCTCCCGCGTGCGAGGAGAGGTACAGCGACTTGCGCCCGGTGGACGGATGCGTGCGCACGAGCCGCTGGCGCACCGGCGCGAAGCGGATGCGCTCCTCCTCGGTGAAGTCGGTGAAGCCGATCTGCTGGCGCGAGTAGAGCTGCGAGTGGTGGCAGATGAGATCGGCGATCTCGGCGCGCGTGCCGTCGTCGAGCGCCTCGTAGGCCGTGCGCATGTCGGCGAACTCGGTATTGCCGCCCGACGAGGGGATGCTGTGCGAATGGAGGATGGAGTACTTCGCGGGCACCACCTTGAAGGAGCTGTCGGAGTGCCAGAGCCGGTTGCCGAGGGCGAAGAGCCGCGTGCGGGACTCGCGCGCGAAGACGTGATCGTCCTTGTCGATGTTGGACACGTCGGCGAACGTGGTGGGCAGGCGATGGCCGTCGCGCAGGCCGGTGAGGCCGGCATCCTCGATGGGTCCCAGGCTCAGCGTGAAGGCCATCTGCTGCTCCTGGGTGAGCCGGGGGCCGTGGAAGACGAGCACCGCGTGCTCGTCCATGGCGGCGTGGACGGCGCGGACGTCGTCGGGCGAGAGCGGCTTGGTCAGGTCGAGGCCCTCGGCCTCGGCGGCGAAACACGGGCCGATCCGGCGTGTCCGGAGCATGACCGATTCTAGACCAGGAGGCGGGGGTCCGTCACTATGCTGGGGCCATGCTCCTGCTCGATCCCGGCACGCCGCTTCACGCGGCGCTCGCCGCCCACGCCGAGGCGGCGCGCCTGGTCATGGTGGCGGGCCTCCCGGGCACGGGCAAGAGCCTGCTCGTTCAGCAGCTCGCCGGGCTCGCCCACGCCGCGGGGCGCCCCGTGTCCCTGCTCCAGTGGGACGTGGCGCGGCCGGTCGTGGAGGGGCATCCCGGGGCCGCCGCGTACCCCGCCCGCGACGGCGTCACCCACGGGGTGGTGCGCCTCGCGGTGGGGCGCTGGGCGCGGCAGGCGGTCGCGCGGTGGGACGCCCGCCATCGCGGCGACCGCGCCATCCTGATCGCCGAGACGCCGCTGGCGGGCCATCACCCCCGCGAGCCGGCGCGGCCCCCCGGGGGCGCGGCCCG
>Ga0081538_10005552_pt1 | contig 11318 bp, 8 predicted proteins | sample TabmetS5T2R1_FD_71022 | JGI IMG/M metagenome (GOLD analysis project Ga0081538, IMG submission 71022) | Tabebuia heterophylla rhizosphere microbial communities from the University of Puerto Rico - S5T2R1 | ecosystem: Host-associated > Plants > Roots > Rhizosphere ... | reverse complement strand
AAGACTTGCGTCAGTGGCGGGGGCATGCCTACAGCTCTGGCACCCCCTTTGCTGTACACTGCAGGGCAATAGACTGCCCCCAATGGGGACGCTCTCAGCGGACAACAAAGGACTCCCCGATTCGGCCGCTTTAACCACTCACACCTCTGATCGCTATGGAGAAAGCCTTTGACCATGGAGACGCAACTCCTGCAACGGTTCACCCAACTTATCGCTGCGCACACGGGGCTGCAGATCCGCGAGGAAGAAACCGACAAGCTGCTTCACACTATCCGCGTGCGGATGGCCGCACAGCAACTCATCAACCCCGATGCCTACTATCAGCTGCTGACTATCGATACCGCCGCTAGCCGACGTGAGTGGGAAGAATTGGTCCTACCGCTGACAAACGGTGAGAGCTACTTTTTCCGGGATAGCGGTCTCTTTTCGTTGCTCCGCCAGCAAATTATCCCTGAGTTGATCGAACGAAAGCGCGGCACACGATCGCTCCGCATCTGGAGCGCGGGATGCTCAACGGGCGAAGAACCCTACTCATTGGCGATCCTCGTGCATGAATTGCTCTCCAGCCGTAGCGATTGGAATGTCGTTATTCTCGGGACGGATGTGAACAAGCGCGCCATTGGCGACGCCCGACGCGGCATCTACCGACAGCATTCGCTGCGCACGCTCGATCAGGCACAGAGAAAGCGCTATTTTCATCAACATCGGGACCACTGGGAACTCGACGAGCGCTTTCGCGCCATGGTGTCTTTCTACCCGATAAATCTGCTCAAAGATCCATTCCCAGACGCGGCAGTGGGCCTCGCTGACATAGATCTGATTCTCTGCCGAAATGTCTTCATATACTTCGAGCGCGCGGCGGTGACGCGTGTGATTACAAAGTTCACGAAAACGCTTAAGGCGGGCGGGTATCTCGTCACCGGACACGCCGAGCTCCATGACCAGCAGGCCAGTGGGCTTTCCGTCGTGGCCTTTCCGGAATCGATCGTCTACCGGCGTGATGACACGCCCGGTAAGGCCTCCCAGTGCAGAACTCCGGAGGGTCACGCCGGCAGGGCGCTGGGCATGACGCCGACATCGGGTCTGCCAGGGAGCCCCAGCAAGCCTGTCCCCGTCCCCCAACCGCTGCGCTCAGCCTCGCCTCGTGTCGAAGCCTCCTATACGGCGCCACCCCGCGCCGCGAATGAATCGCCTCAGGGGCAACCGACTTCCGCGGAAGATCTCTATATTCAAGCCCGTGGGTACGCCGATGTTGGCTGCTACGATGCAGCGATCCGTTCCTGTCAGCTGGCGCTCACCGCCGATGCTCTTGCCGAAAAGCCTTACTACCTGCTGGCGCAAATCGCCGAAGTGCAAGGGAACATAGCGGACGCCAAGAACTTCTTGAAAAAGATCTTGTATGTCTCACCGACTGCAGTGGCCGCCCACCTCGAGCTTGGGGCGCTCTACACCAAGGAACAAGATCTACCTAGGGCCTGGAAAATGCTCAACCGCGCCTTAGAGCTGCTGCAAGACTTACCACCAGACACGGCCATCGAACCATTCGCTGGCCTCTCTGCGGTCCAGCTCCTGCCAGAGGTTCAACGCCAGCTAGCGCGACTTGGCTACTGACCCATCGGTGCGGTTGAACCGCGCCGATGCCCAAAGGCCTCCCGAGGCACCCCAAAGCGGCCCTCCTCAGAGCGAATAAGCTAATAAAGATATAAATATTATATCAAAGATCATAAATGATGTATACTAGGTGAGCGAGCCGTCGCCCGAAACCCTTCTCCCAGGGTTTCAAAGGCTCCCCCTAGGCGGTGCTAAAACCAGCGTTGCGAGGTTCGCGTCCTCCGTCACGTGGACCCGCGGCGGCAGAGTGTATTCGACAAGGGGATACCAATGCACACTGCCTTTCTGACGTTTCGTCTGCAGGGCGCGGGGTATGCTGTGGAAGCCTCACGGGTGAGGGAAATTCTTCGCCTACCGGCGCTTACCCCTGTGGCTGAGGTTCCACATTACATCATTGGCGTCGTGAATTACCGCGGACACATGTTGGCGGTGATGGACCTGGGGCTCCGCCTTGAGCAGCCTCCACGGGCGTATCAGCTCCATGATCACGTCATCGTCCTCGAGCAGGAGGGCCGGCTCCTCGGGATGCTTGTCAACGAGGTCCATGGAGTCCACGAGATCGCTTTGGAAGCGCTTGAAACACCCTCTGCTTTTACCGAGTCCTATGCGCGAGGCTACCGGTTTGTCAGGCATCTGGTTAAGCTCGACGATGCGCCGATCATGGTCCTGGACCATGATCGCCTGCTCGCCACTGCAGAGGAGCCCCCAGCGGGGGCTGCCCTAGGCACCCTGGCGGTGCCCAATGTCAGATGGAACCAGAGCACAGAGTACGGCCCCGGTCACGATGCAATGCCGACTGACCCGTCCGAAACTATGCCCCTATTCTTCCATCATGCGGCAGCGTGGGAACGGGAGATTCTGCTTGAGCGCGCTCGGAATTTGGCGGGTAGTCTTGAGGAGCAGTCAGCGATTGCCCAAACACCGCTTGCCATTGTCGGTTTGAGCGGCGAATATTTCGGCGTCGAGCTCCAAAGTGTCCGCGAGTTCACCGATCTGCAACGGATCACCCCTGTACCATGTTCCCCGGACTATATCGTCGGCGACATGAATCTCCGTGGCGATATCTTGACCGTGGTGGACATCCGTCAGGCCCTGCAAATGCCGGTGGTCGACGCCACCCCGACGGCGAAGGTCATCGTCGTACCCTTGGGCGATGCGCTTGTAGGCGTTCTCGTCGATCAAGTACTCGATGTGTTCGACCTCGATCCGTTGGCCCTTACCCCCGTTCCAAGCGCTATCAAGTCCATCAACGACACATACCTGAAAGGGACAACCTCCTGTTACGGTAAAATGCTGGCGATCCTCGACCTGCAGAAAATCTTGACGAACGACGCTTTGATCGTGAACGAAGAAGTCTAGAGTCCTTGGTAGGCAGGTCCAAGGGCTCTCCCTTTCCTTGGATAAGAGCAAGGCGGGAATTTTACCGCTGCACTTGGAGAAAAAATGCTCCTTCAGGCGAAGCTGCACGTGAAAATGATCGGCGCTTTTCTATTGATCGGTGTTATCGTCATGGCTATTGGATTGATAGGATGGAGAAACAATCGCCAGTTGAAACATCATATCGCAACACTGGCTGATGAAGTCTTACCGAGCATCAACGCTTTATGGAAAGTGAACGAAGCACAAATATATATCTCATCGCTTGAGAGATTATTACTGAATCAAACCCTAAACGAAGAATTTAAGCAAGCGGAAATCCGCGAGGTTAATCGTGCATTTAATCGAGTTAGTGAGGGGCTCAAAAAATTTGAATCGACAGCCCGAACGGAAGAAGAAGAACGGCTTTACCAACAGTTCCTGAAAAATTGGGAAGCCTGGAACCAGTACCATAATGAATTTATGAAAATTTATGGAGATTTTGAGAAAATCGGCATTCCGAGTCCCGTGAGGCGAGAGATCGCCTTGCTCAGGCAGGGTAAAAGTGACTCACCGGAGATGGACGCGGCAAAGACGGCAGGTACTCTTCTCGACAAACTGGACCTGCTGCTGAGGACGAAGAGCAAGCCTGCATTCACCGAGGTGGCAAAATCGCTCCTCGCCGTGATCGACGCCGATGAAAGGATCGGGGTGGCAGCGAAGAAGGCCGCTGAGCGTGATATGACTCGGACGGCGCGTTGGATGGCGGCGGCGATGGTCGTTGGCCCTCTCACGGCGATCACCTTCGGGACTGTGCTGAGCCTTTCGGTCCGCGCCGATCAGCAGGGTGGTGAACACCATTGCCACCGCTTCATCCGAGATGGCCACCACCATCGCGCAGCAAGAGCGCGTGACAGCCCAGCAAGCGGCTGCGGTGCATGAGACGACCGCGACGATGGAAGAGTTGGACGCGTCTTTCCGGCAATCGGCGGAGCAAGCTGAGGTGGCGGCGACCAAAGCACGGCAGGCGCTGAACTTGACCGAAGAAGGATCCAGCACCGTGAAGCAAACATTGGGGGGGATGTCGACCCTGAAGGGGAAGGTGGGGGCTATCGCGGAGCAGATCCTGCGCTTGAGTGAGCAGACCAGTCAAATTGGCAACATCACCAATCTTGTCAGCGAGTTAGCGAATCAGACCAACCTGCTGGCGTTGAACGCGGCCGTCGAGGCCGCGCGCGCCGGGGAATATGGCAAAGGGTTCGGCGTGGTGGCGACAGAGATCCGCAAGCTCGCCGACCAGAGTAAGCAGTCCGCCGAGCGTATCAACACCCTGGTCCTCGACATTCAGAACGCGACCAACGCCACGGTGATGGCCACGGAAGAGGGGACGAAAACAGTCGATCAAAGCACGCAACTCACCTACCAGACCGTGGAGGTGTTCGACGGTCTCGCGGCATCCATGACAGCCGTCTACGAAAGCTCCCAGCAAACCTTGCTGAACGTGAAACAGCAGGTCGCCGCTGTCAGACAGGTTGTCGAAGCGATGGATGCCATTAACATCGGCTCGAAAGAAGCAGCGGGGGGCATCGCCCAGACGCGTATCAGTGTCCAACACCTGAATGAGGCGGCGCAAAATCTACAGGTCATCGTGTAGAGGAAGGCACATGATCGAAGATCTCGAACTCCGGTTTCTCTTCAAGACCGAAAGCGAAGAGCACATACGCCTTCTGGAGGAAGGGCTGCTGAACCTCGAGAGCAACCCGACCGATGGCAAGACCCTGGAGGAGGTGTTTCGGGGAGCTCACAGCCTCAAGGGCGGTGCGGGAATGCTCGGCTTGCGCAACATCGAGCAGGTCGCGCACGGATTTGAGGATGTTCTCAATGCAGCGCGGCAAGGCCGCGTCGTCCTCTCTTCCGCGGCGATCGATGAGCTCTGCAAGCAACTAGATACGATGCGCCAGCTTGTGGACCAGGCGGTCTCGGATGCACCTGACGACGTGACGACAGCCAATGCCCTAGAGCCATTGACCGGCGTCGACTCGACGGTGCCCCCTCCGCAAGCCGTAACAGCGACTCTCTCCGGTGGTGGGCTTGAAGCGGCGAGCGACCACCTGGAGACCCAAGAGGCGGGGGCCACCCCTACGCCTCAGGCGGCAGGCCGCCCGTTGCCGACGACCATTTCCCCAACAATGCCAGCCCCTCAATCAAACGAATTGGCCCCGACCGCCCCGCTCGAAGCCCCTTCTGAACGTTACCGAATCGACACTATGCGTGTCGAACCCCAGAAGTTGGATACGCTGATGAAGCAGGCCAGTGAATTGACGGTGGCGAAAATTCGTATCGCGCGACGTTCTACCCAAATCGAGGAGCTCGTCACCCTGTACGAGGAGTGGAACCGAGAGGTTTTTGCAGCCCATCGTTCGGGACGCATCGAGCAGCACGAGGACGGAACGCACGCGGGCACCCAGCGCATGGTGGCACTTCTCCAACGTGATCGTGAGCGCATCGAACGCCTCGGGATGCTGGTCAACGACCTGCGTAATGTCGCCTATGAGGACAGCGCCAGGCTTGATTCTGTGGTCGCCACCTTGGAAGAGGGTATCAGGAACATTCGCCTCCTCCCCTTAACCACCATCTTTCAGCTGTTCCCGCGGATGGTGCGAGATCTGGCGCGGCACCAGGCGAAAGAGGTGCAGCTGATCATCGAAGGGGGGGAAACCACCGCCGACAAGCGTATCCTCGAAGAGATGAAGGATCCGTTGATGCATATGATCCGGAATGCCATCGATCACGGCCTTGAAACCCCGGAGGAGCGGCAGCGTTGCGGTAAGCCCCGCCTTGGCACCATCCGCTTGCGAGCCCGCCTCACGCCTTCAAGCCTTGTCATCGAGGTCGCCGACGACGGGCGCGGCCTCGACCTCGAGCGCATCAAGCTCACAGCCTTGAAGCGACGCCTGCGGCGCGAGGAAGAGCTCGCAGCCATGACGTCAGGGCAGATTCAGGCGCTGATTTTCGCCCCCGGATTTTCCACGAGCCCCCTGGTCACCGATGTTTCCGGGAGAGGGGTAGGGCTCGATGTGGTGGGCGCCAATGTCGAGCGGCTCAAGGGGAGCATTGAGGTCGAGTCTGCGTTGGGCCGTGGATGCACGCTGCGGATCAGTCTCCCCAGAGCTCTGGCAGCCACACGAGTGCTCATCGTCATGGCGGACCGGCGGTCATACGCGTTGCCCGTTGAGTACGTGCACACCACGCGTCTGGTTGCTCCGCAAGAGGTGTTCCCCATCGAGGGCATGGAAACCATCGTGGTGGATGGGAGGCCCGTCTCACTGGCCCATCTGTCAGCGCTGCTCGGCATCTCATCCCAGGAGGCAGGGGCCAGGGAGGGGAAGCCGGCCGAGTCGGACAAGCCGCGGCCATGCATCGTTCTCACGGTTGGCGAGGACCAGATCGGCCTCTTCGTCGACGCGCTGCTCGACGAGCAGGAGATCGTGGTGAAACCGCATTCGGCGATCCTGAAGCGCGTACGCAATGTCTCCGGCGCGACGATCCTCGGCACGGGAGAGGTCTGCATGGTACTCAACCCCCTAGACTTAGTGCAATCCGTGCGCCAGCGGCCGGCGCGCATGCCCCGGGAAGTGTCACACCCGAAGCCACAGCAGAAACACACCATCCTCCTCGTGGAGGACTCGATTACGACACGCACCCAAGAAAAACGCATTCTCGAGAGCGCTGGCTACGAAGTGGTGGCGGCTGTTAACGGCGTTGATGCCCTGCAAAAGCTCAGCAGCCAGGCGTTTGATGCGGTGATATCGGATGTGGAAATGCCGTCTATGGACGGGCTGACGCTGACCGAACGGATTCGGCGCGAGCCCAAGTACAATGAGCTCCCGATCATTCTTGTCACCTCCTTGGCATCAGAGGAGGATAAACGGCGCGGGATCGAGGTAGGGGCCAACGCCTATATCGCCAAGCCCACGTTTGATCAGGGATTGCTTCTCGATACCCTCAGGAGGTTTATCTAGCGTGATGTCGTCTCCCGTGAGCGTTTTGTTAGTCGACGATTCGCTGATCGCCCTGACCATCCTGTCAAGGATGCTTTCCAGCTCGCCCGACATTCAGGTGGTGGGCAAAGCCCGCAGTGGGCGTGAGGCCCTGGAGTTGATTCCTCAACTCCAACCCGCGGTGATCTGTACCGACTTGCACATGCCGGATATGGACGGCCTCGAACTCACGAAACAGATCATGGGGCGTTTCCCTCGACCCATCCTGGTGGTCAGCGCCGCGGTGCAGCCGGAGGACAGCCACAATGTGTTCAGCCTCTTGGAGGCGGGTGCCATCGATATACTCCCCAAGCCCCGTGGCGGGTTAGCAGCAGATGATCAGCGCGTCACCCAGGAACTGATACGCAAAATTAAAATCATCTCCGGGGTGGTGGCGCTCACCCGGCGACAGAAAATGGGGCCCGGCCGCGCTCAGCCTCAGGCCGGCCCGTCGTCCCCACCCACCCCCCTTCGGCCCCACATCGTCGCTATTGGTGCATCGACTGGTGGTCCGCAAGCCCTGCGGACGATTCTGGCGCAATTGCCGGCCGATTTTCCCGCGCCAGTTCTGTGCGTGCAGCATATCAGTGAGGGTTTTCTGGTGGGGTTAGTCGATTGGTTAGCGACGCACTGCGTCCTGTCGGTGAAAATCACAGAATCCGGGGAGCAGCCGCTACCGGGGACCATCTATTTTCCGCAAGAAGGCACACACCTGGAGATCGATAAGGCGGGCCGACTGGTCTGCGCCCACAAAGCCCCAGTCGATGGCCATCGACCGTCGGTCACGGCCACCTTCAAGTCGGTGGCGGAGTACTGTGGTGACGGGGCGATCGGCGTCTTGCTGACCGGGATGGGTAGCGACGGTGCGCAAGGTATGCAAGACATTTTCGAGGCTGGAGGTATCACCATCGCCCAAAACGAAGAGACCAGTGTCGTGTTTGGCATGCCCAAGCAGGCGATCGCACGGGGGGCCGTCAAATACGTGCTGCCTGTGCAGAAAATCGCCTCCATGCTGCCAGAGCTCCTGGTCGCCAGTCGACGAGGGTAAACTCATGACCACGCATACGGCGGCTCCCGCTGGAGGAGCGCACCCCTCCACAATCGAGATCCTGGTCGTTGAGGATAGCGCCATCCAGGCAGAATTATTGCGACGCACGCTGACGCACCATGGTTACTCGGTCCAAATCGCCCATCACGGCGCCCATGCCCTGGAGCTGGTACGCCAGCGCCCCCCGACGCTGATCCTCAGTGACATCGCGATGCCGGTGATGGATGGGTACGCCATGTGTTACGCCATCAAGAGCGATCCGGCCCTGCAGAACATCCCGATCATCCTGCTCACCGCCCTCTCGGACCCCGAGGACATCATTCGCGGCCTCAATGCGAAAGCCGACAATTACCTTACGAAACCCTACGACGAGGCTGCCCTGCTCGCGCGCATCCAGCACCTACTGGCAAACCAGGCGCTTCGGCAGGCCGCCAAGATCCAGCTCGGGGTCGAGATTTTTTTCTCCGGCAAGAAGCACGTGATCGATTCGGAGCGACGGCAAATTCTCGACTTGTTAATCTCAACGTTTGAGGACGCGGTCCAACAGAATCGCCAACTCGTCAAGCGCACCCAGGCATTGCAGGCATCTGAGGAAAGCTATCGCGCCTTGCTGGAGAATACGTTTAGCGGGTTTTATCGCGCCACGAGCGATGGCTGGTTCTTGGAAGTCAACCCGGCCTACGTGAAGATGCTCGGGTACGACAGTAAAGACGAACTGTTGCCGGTCGAGATCCCCACCACCCTGTTTTACTCTCCGGCAGATTATGACGCATTTCGCACACGCTTGCTTGCCGAAGGGGCGATGAAGGATTATATCGGGCGCTTACGCAAGAAGGACGGCAGTGAGATCCTCGTTGAGATGAACGTCCGGGTGGTGAAGGAGCCCGACGGAGCGGCGCGCTATTTCGAAGGGTTTGTGAACGACATCACCGAGCGCAGACAGGTGGAGATCGCCTTGCAGCAGGCCAAAGAGGCAGCCGAAGCGGCCAATCAAGCCAAAAGCCAATTTCTGGCCAACATGAGCCACGACATCCGCACCCCGATGAACGGCATTATCGGAATGACCGACCTGGTCCTGGACACCGACCTGACCACCGAGCAACGCGAGCATTTGACCGTGGTCAAAACATCGGCCGACTCATTGCTGCGGCTGTTAGACGATATCCTCGATTTTGCCAAGATAGAGGCGAGGAAGCTAAACATCGAGCCCCTGGAGTTCCAGCTACGCGAAAGTCTCGGAAGTACCCTGAAGGCCCTGGCTGTTCGGGCCTATACCAAGGGCTTGGAGCTGGCGTACCGCATCGCCCCCGGCGTGCCCGACAGGCTGGTAGGCGATCCAGCACGACTGCGCCAGATTCTCGTCAATCTCCTGGGGAACGCCATTAAATTCACCGAGCGTGGCGAGGTGCTGGTCGAGGTGGAAAAGGTCCCGCCCGAGGTGTCACTGGCCCAGGACGCGCCGAACGACTCCGTGCGCCTGCACTTCTCAGTCCACGACAGTGGGGTAGGTATTCCCATCGAGAAACAGGGCGCCATCTTCGAGCCCTTTGTGCAAGCTGACAGCTCCACGACTCGCCATTACGGTGGCACAGGGCTCGGTTTGGCCATCTCCGCGCAATTGGTCACCCTGATGGGGGGACGAATTTGGGTCGACAGCCGCCCCGGGCAGGGAAGTACCTTCCATTTTACGGTGGAGTTCAACCGACAGGGTGGCCAAGAGCCGGACACAGTCCCCCCAGAACTGAGCCGGTTAGAAAACACCCCCGTGTTGATCGTCGATGATAACGCCACGAACCGCCGCATCCTGGTTGACACGCTCACACAGTGGCGTTTGCGTCCAGTCGCGGTAGCCAGCGCCCAGACTGCCATCGAAGCGCTAGTCAACGCCCGACGCTCCGGCGAGGCCTTCGGGTTGACGCTGATCGATGCCCAGATGCCCGGGATGGATGGTGTCACACTGCTCGAATGGCTGGCAAGCCACTCATTACCAACCGGGGTCATTGTCATGATGCTCACGCCAGTCGGCCAACAGGGCCATACCGCCCGCTTCCATGAATTGGGAGTCGCCGCTTCTGTGACCAAGCCCATCTCCCCGTCTTCGCTGTTAGCTGCCGTTAGTGCGGCTTTTTACAGCCGAGCGAAAACCGACGAAGGTGACGAATTGTCGGCGGAACCAACCGCTGGCAGGAAGCAACCGCAGCTGCGCATCCTCCTCGCCGAGGATAACATGGTCAATCAAAAGCTCACCGTACGTTTGCTAGAAAAGCGCGGACATACTGTCGTGGTGGCAAAAACCGGGAAAGAAGCGCTCGCCATCTGGAACCGCGAGCCCTTTGACCTCATCCTCATGGACGTGCAGATGCCAGAGATGGATGGCTTCGAAGCCACCTCAGCCATCCGGGAGGCAGAGCGCATCAAAGGCGGCCATATCCCCATCATCGCCATGACCGCTCACGCCATGATCGGAGACCGCCAGCGGTGTTTGGCGGCGGGAATGGACGCGTATGTCTCGAAGCCGATCCAGGCGCAAACGGTGTTTGAGGCGATCGCCAACGTCTGTGCCGCCGACCACATGGCATGACCGAACTGCCGCTCAGATGCCACGCCGGTGCTCAGTCGTCACGGCTTTTCGGCGATACGGGTGGCAGCCGGTCCACCCTTGACTTTGAGCCGCTGCCCCGTGTCCTCAAGCCTGTCACCGGCGACCTTGAGGACCATTTTATCGTCGTTAGCGGATACGGCGAGCCGGGAGAATCAAGGACGAACGCCCTCGACGACTTCTCGGCGAACCGCGATCCTCGATCCTCCCTCTTCCAGCCCCTGCTTTACTGGGGATAGATGCGCCGATAGACCCCAGGCGACCCGGCCAAATGCGTCATCACATCGCGCATGCGGCCGGACCGTGGCGAGGAGCCCTCACGCTGCTTATGCCATTCGGTGGTCTCCGAGACCTTTTCGTTCTCGAACTCGTACACGGTGGCATAGCGCGATTCGCCATCGACGATGCGGTAGCGTCGGGCGTAGATGACCCCGGGCACCTTGCGATAGCCGGGGACATACTCACCGTTGTACCACTCGTTCCACTCCTGATCCGCGCTCTCGGGGACCGACATACGACCGATCTGCAGGGCTGGCGCCATGCCGCGGTCGGGCCTCTCGGGATCGGCCGGGAAGATCTGCTGCCCAACGGCTCGGGACAGGTTCTGGCCGATGACCGTCGGCGAGATGCGCCGACTCCATGGACTCGGATTCGCCCGCCACTT
>Ga0081538_10005551_pt1 | contig 11319 bp, 10 predicted proteins | sample TabmetS5T2R1_FD_71022 | JGI IMG/M metagenome (GOLD analysis project Ga0081538, IMG submission 71022) | Tabebuia heterophylla rhizosphere microbial communities from the University of Puerto Rico - S5T2R1 | ecosystem: Host-associated > Plants > Roots > Rhizosphere ... | reverse complement strand
CGTTTCACGACGACGGCATCATCAGCCAGTTCGAAGTTTACGAGAAACTCGCCGAGCTGGATTGGGAGGGCTACCGCCGGCGGTACGGCAACATCCAGCGCCTGGAGCTCATTCTCGAGGCGGAGCACGACAGCGCGAACCGCTACAAGGCCTCGAAGCAGGCCGATGTGCTGATGCTGTTCTATCTGTTCTCCGCCGACGAGCTGGGCGAGCTGTTCAGGCGCCTCGGGTATCCGTTCGCGTACGAGACCATCCCGCGCAACGTCGCCTACTACGACCGCCGCTCGTCCCACGGCTCGACGCTGTCCCGCGTGGTGCATGCGTGGGTGCTGGCGCGCTCGGACCGGCCGCGCTCGATGGCCTATTACGCGGAGGCGCTGCAGAGCGACGTGAGCGACATCCAGCAGGGCACCACCGCCGAGGGCGTGCACCTCGGCGCCATGGCGGGGACGGTCGATCTGGTGCAGCGCGTCTCGACCGGCATCGAAGTCACGGGCGATGTCCTGCGGCTTAATCCACGATTGCCGCTGGAGCTGGCGCGCCTTGACATGCGCATCCGCTACCGCGGGCACTCGCTCGACCTGCGGCTGACGCGCGACGCCCTCACCGTGCGTGGACGCGAACCCGGGGCTGCGCCGATCAAACTAGGGCTCAAAGACGAGGTGTACGAGTTCGCCGGCGGCAGCACGCGGGTCTTCAAGCTCGGGAGTGCAGGCCCATGAGCGCCGCGACTAGTCACCAAGATCAGCTGGCTCCTTACCGGCAGTCGGTCGATGACGTATTGACGGCACTCAGCACGGATGCGCGGCGCGGCTTGAGCCAAGGGGAGGCGCGGGCGCGGCTCGAACGCGACGGCAGGAACGAGTTGATGGCCGAGAAGCCCGTCCCGGCATGGCGGAAATTCCTCGCCCAATTTCGAGACGTGCTCGTCATCCTGCTGCTCATCGCGACGGTGATTTCGGCAGGACTGTGGCTCGTCGAGCGCGACTCTGCACTGCCCTATGAAGCGATCGCCATCTTGGCGGTCGTCCTGCTCAACGCGGTCATGGGTTACCTGCAGCAGTCACGGGCGGAGCAAGCGGTGGCGGCGCTGCGCCAGATGTCAGCCGCCCACGCCAACGTCATTCGGGATGGCGCGCGGCAGAGCATCCCGGCGACTGAGGTCGTGCCCGGCGACATCATCCTTATCGAAGAAGGCGACACTGTTCCCGCCGACGCGCGACTGATGCAGTCCACCGCGCTGCAAACGGCCGAGGCGGCGCTGACGGGCGAGAGTCTGCCGGTGTCGAAGGACACACGGCCGATTACGGCAGAGGTCGGACTCGGCGACCGCCATAACATGCTCTTCAGCGGCACGACCGCGACGTACGGCCGCGGCAAGGCGGTGGTCGTGGCGACGGGGATGGACACCCAGATGGGGCGCATCGCCGGGATGCTGAAAGAAGCGCCACCAGAGACCACGCCGCTGCAACAGGAACTCGACCGCGTCGGCCATCTGCTCGGCATCATCGTCGTCGTGATCGCGGTCGTGATGATCGCGACCATTCTGCTCGTCGAAAACGTCAGCGGCTTCTCGGCGATGTTCGACGTGCTCATTTTAGGCGTGGCGCTCGCGGTCGCGGCGGTGCCGGAAGGCTTACCGGCGGTGGTGACCGCCGTGCTCGCCCTCGGCGTACAGCGGATGGCGAAGCGGAACGCCATCGTACGCCATCTCGCGGCGGTCGAGACGCTCGGCTCGGCGAGCGTCATCGCCTCAGATAAGACCGGCACGCTGACGAAGAACGAGATGACGGTGCGGGCGGTCGTCACCGCGAGCGGGCGTGTGAGTCTGGGCGGCACCGGGTACGCTCCCGAAGGCGACGTGCGGCGGGAGGGAGGGGGGGCGATCGATGGCGCGCTCCGCGTCGAGCTCATGCGGGCGCTAGCCGCCGCCGACCGCGCCAACAACGCCGTGTTGCAAGAACGCGACGGGCGCTGGACGGTGCAGGGCGACCCGACCGAAGGGGCGTTGATCGTCGCCGCACGCAAAGCCGGGCTGGAGGATGAGGCGCTCGACGCCCGCTTCGCGCGCGTCGCGGAAGTCCCCTTCTCGTCCGAGCGCAAACTGATGAGCACCATTCATACCGACGCCGAGCGGCAGGATCGCCTGCTCGCCCTCACCAAAGGCGCGCCGGACATCTTGCTCGCGCGCTGTTCGCAGGAGCTGGTCGGCGAAGAGCTCAGACCGCTAACAGCAGAACGTCGCGCGGAGATTGTGCAGACTAACGACGAACTGGCGGAGGCAGCGCTGCGCACGCTCGGGGTCGCCTTCCGCTCGCTGCCAAGCGATGCATTCGGGGGTGAGGCGGTAGATGCGCGCGTCGAGCAAGAGCTCGTCTTCTTGGGATTGATCGGCATGATCGATCCTCCGCGCCAGGAGGCGAAGGAGGCGGTCGCGCGCGCGAAGGGCGCCGGCATTCGCCCGATGATGATTACCGGCGATCACCCGAAAACCGCTGCGGTCATCGCCGCTGAACTCGGTATCGTGGAAAACGGGCGAGCGGTCACGGGTGCGGAACTTGAGAAGATGCCGGAGGAGACACTCGACCGGACGGTTCGGGAAGTATCGGTCTATGCGCGCGTCAACCCCGAACACAAGCTGCGGATCGTGATAGCCTTGCAGCGCGAAGGCGCCATCGTGGCGATGACGGGCGACGGCGTCAACGACGCGCCCGCCTTGAAGACCGCCGACATCGGCGTGGCGATGGGCATCACCGGCACGGACGTGTCCAAAGAAGCCGCCGACATGGTGCTGGCGGACGACAACTTCGCGAGCATCGTCGCGGCGGTGGAAGAGGGGCGCGCGATCTTCGCGAACATCCGTAAGTTCTTGCGCTACCTGCTGTCGTCAAACATCGGCGAAGTGATGACGATGTTCTTCGGCGTGCTGCTGGCGGACGTCGTCGGGCTGACGGCGGAAGGTGGGAGCGGCGTGGTGCTGCCGCTGCTGGCGACGCACATCCTGTGGATCAACCTGGTGACGGACGGCGCGCCGGCGCTCGCGCTCGGCGTGGACCCGGCGGACGCGGGCGTGATGAACGCACCGCCGCGGCCACGGGGGGAAGGGGTGATTACGCGACGCATGTGGGCGGGCATCGTCTTCGTCGGCGTGATCATGGCGGCGGGGACGCTGCTCGTCCTGGATGCCAGCTTGCCCGGCGGTCTGCTCGAAGGCTCAGGTACGATGCGCTACGCGCAGACGATGGCGTTTACGACGCTGGTGTTCTTTTCACTCTTCACCGTCTTCAACGCCCGTTCGGATGAACGGAGCGCGTTCGTCGGGCTGTTCTCGAATACATGGCTGTGGGGAGCGGTGCTGGTGTCGCTCGTGTTGCAAGCGGCGGTGGTGTACCTCCCGTTCCTGCAACAAGCGTTTTCGACCGTGGGCTTGAGCGTCGGCGATTGGCTGCGCTGCGCCGCGGTGGCAAGCTCGGTGCTGTGGCTGCGTGAATTGAGCAAGGTGGTCACACGCGCGACCAGCCGCAGGTAGTCGCGCGACGATCTTCAACAACTTAACGCGCCGGATGCTTTGAGAATTCTTTGGGACGCCAACAGAGATCACTTCAACCCACGGCTTCTCCAGGTGACAGCCCGAGCTGAAAACAAAGATTTTTAGCATGGAGAATCCTTCATGGCTCAGGCACGACCGACCAGGCTCGATCGCCCCGTCGACATGCGGCGCGATCATGCCCTGGGGAACCCCGAGGCGGAGCTGACGCTGGTCGAGTACGGCAGCTACACCTCACCTGCCTGTCACGCCGTGCATGAAGTCGTTGCCGATCTGTGGGATCGGTTCGGGGATAAGATGCGGTACGTCTTCCGGCATCGCCCCGACGCGGACAGCGGCCATGCACAGCGCGCCGCGGAACTGGCGGAGTACGCGTCCGAAACGACCGGCGATTTCTGGCCGGTCCACGACGCGCTGATGAAGCGCGGGCCGACATTCACGCCGGACGACTTCGACCAGATCGCTCGCGAATTCAAGCTGCCGCCGCGCAACGAAGCGCGGGCGACAGCAGGCCAACCCGCGAAGCGGCGGGTGCAGGAGGATGTCGAGAGCGCACAGCGCAGCGGCGTGATCATCACGCCGACCTTCTTCATCAACAACCGCCGCTACGAGGGGCCGTGGGACACGAGCACGCTGGCCGACGCGATGCTCGGCACGCTCGGGCACCGGCTCCATGCGGCTTCGGTCGATTTCGTGCGATGGGGGCCATCCGCCGGACTTCTTCTCCTCCTGATGTCCGTGCTCGCGGTCGTGCTGGCGAACGCTCCGATCGGCCCGGCCTTCGATTCCTGGTGGAGAGCGTCGTTCGGCTTCGAGCTCAACGGAAGGACTTTCACTCTACCGCTCCTCGACTGGGTCAACCACGGGCTGCTGACCATCTTTTTCCTCGTCGTCGGGCTGGAGATTAAGCGTGAATTTACCGTCGGTCACCTTGCGACCCTGCGTGCAGCCGCGCTGCCAGTCGTCGCTGCCCTCGGCGGCATTACCGTACCCATTCTCCTCTACCTTCTGGTGGTCCCGCAGGGGCCGCTGTCGGCAGGATGGGGCGTTCCGATTGCCACGGATACCGCCTTTGCAGTGGCCTTGATCGTGTTGCTCGGAGATCGCGTCCCCGTAGAGCTGCGGGTGTTCCTCACCGCGGCGGTCATCATCGACGATCTGGTCGCGATCGCCGTCATCGCCTTGTTCTATTCGGGCGCGATCAATGTACAGTATCTGATTGCCTCGGCGGCGGTGACGGGTCTGTTGATGGCGCTGAACCATTGGGGCATCTACCGCTCCCTGCCCTACACGGTGCTTGGGGTAATCCTGTGGATTTGCCTGCATGAGGCAGGGCTGCATGCCACCCTGGCAGGGGTGATCCTGGCGATCGTCACGCCGACGCGTCCCCCCGCGAATCTGCGCGCGCTGTTGGCGCAGGCCGAAGCAGTCATCCGGGCAGAGACCAGGCGTGCCAGGGAGGCCGTGATGCGACATGGCCCTTCCGAACCGGCCCTGCGGGCTTTGGACGCTATTCATGACCGGATCGAATCGCCCGCGGACAAGCTGCTCCGCTCGACGGAACCGTGGTCCAGCTATGGCGTGCTGCCCCTCTTTGCACTGGCGAACGCCGGCGTGGTGTTGTCCCTCGGTGTCTTCGAAACGCACGGAAGCCTGATGCTGGCGATCATCCTGGGCCTGGTCATCGGGAAACCCGTGGGGATCGTGCTCGCCGCCTGGCTTGCGGTGCGTTTCGGCGCCGCCGTGAAGCCGGCGGCATATTCGTGGCGCCAGCTGTGCGGTGCAGGCGTCCTCGCGGGCATCGGCTTTACGATGTCCCTGTTCATCGCGGGCGAGGCGTTTCCGGACCCGGCGGATTACGCCGCCGCCAAGATCGCGATCTTTCTTGCCTCGTTAATCGCTGGAGTCGTCGGAGCAGTCATTCTCTATCCGAGAAGCGATGAGGAATGACGGCCGCGGTCAGCCGAGGCGGCCCCAGTTTCCGGCATCCGCGACAACCTCGGAGGTGCTTTGAAAAGGCGGGAAGCGCCGCATCGGGATCGGAGGCCGCGCGGACGAAGCTATAGGCAGGAGAAACTCGCCGAGCGCCTCGCTGACGAGCGTGACCTCAGGCTCGCTCTGGCCTCCATCTCCCGCGCAGCTCGCGTGGACGAGATGGCTCGTAGAAGGCAGACTGCCTCCGAACCGGTGGTCCCCAACCTGCGCTGCGTTCCTGGCCTCTAAACGCTCACGGCTCCCCAGCACAGGGGGACAACGCTCGTGAACCATCTCGGCACGATCCTATCCGTCTCGCTGACGCTCTACGCGCTCTGGATGTGTATATTCCTGATCTCCGAGAATCGCCGGCCACAAGCGACGTTGGCGTGGATGCTGGCGTTCTTTTTCGCTCCCGGGATCGGCGTGCTGATCTACATCCTGTTCGGCCGAGACTGGAAAGCGTTCAGCAAGCAGAGCCGGCTGCTCCGACAGGATCTCGAGGCGAGCGCCCGTCCCTTTGTGTCGCCGCTGTTGTCCCGCCAGGATGCGGAGATCGCCCGACTGGAGGGCGAGAGTGCCAGCCATCGGAAGCTGATGCAGCTCGTGCGGCGGAACTCCCGGTCCGCGCTGACGACGCGCAACCGGGTGGAGATTTTGCAGAACGCGGCCGAGTTTTACCCCCGCCTGATGGAGGACATGGAGGCGGCGCGGCATTCCATCCACCTCCAATACTTCATTTGGCGGACGGATGCGTTCACCGCACGCTTGAAGGAGATCCTGACCGCGAAGGCGAGGGCGGGGGTCGCGGTCCGGCTCCTGTATGACCCGCTCGGCTCCCACGCCAATCTGAGCCGGGCCTATATCCGGGCGATGCACGCGGCGGGGGTGCGGATGGTCCCGACCTCGCCCCTCTACCGGCTGCATACGATCAGCTACCGCAACCACCGCAAGATCACGGTGATCGATGGCACGATCGGCTATACCGGGGGCATGAACATCGGCCAGGAGCACCTCGACGGCGGGGAGGGCTTCGACTCCTGGCGCGACACCCAGGTGCGCATCGTCGGGGAAGGCGCGGCGCTGTTGCAGGCGGTGTTCATGGTGGATTGGTACAACGCCGTCAGGGAGAATCTGTTTGCCGACGCGTACTTCCCCAAACGCACGACGCAGCCCGCGGAGGGCGACGTGCCGGTGCAGATCCTGACCTCGGGTCCCGATTCGCAATGGGCGGCGATCCGACAGCTCTACGCCCTCATGATCGTCTCGGCGCAGCGCCACGTCTTCCTGCAGTCGCCCTACTTCATCCTCGATGCCAGCATCGAGGAAGCCCTGAAAGCGGCGGCGCTATCCGGGGTCGACGTCAGCGTGATGCTGAGCGCGCGGGAGTCAGGCATACCGCTCCCCAGTTGGGCCAGCCACACCTATATGGTGGACGCCGTGCAGGCGGGCGTGCGCGTCTTCCTCTACCAGAAGGGGTACCTGCACGCCAAGACGATCAGCATCGACTCCGCGATCTGCTCGATCGGGTCGGCGAACATCGACATCCGCAGCTTCAGCATCAATTATGAGCTGAACGCGGTGCTGTACGACGAGCGGCTCGCCAAGGAACTGGAGCGCGACTTCGAACGCGACCTCGCTCACTGCACCGAGTTCAACGTCGCAGCGTACAAGGAACGCCACGCCGCCCTCCGGTTCAGAGATTCCGTGACAAGGCTCTTCTCGCCCTTGCTATAAGGATCGGCGCCGGACGTCGGCCGCGCCGGCGTGCGACCCGAGATCTGGTCGTACGCCCATCGCAACATCCAGAGCGCCGCGCTCCACCCCGAGACCGGTCAGCTCTGGGTCGTGGAGCACGGGGCGCGTGGCGGCGACGAGCCGAATCGGTTGGAGGCCGGCAAGAACTACGGCTGGCCCCTCATCGGCTACGGCATCCACTACTCGGGGGCGAAAATTGGTGAAGGCACGGCGAAGCTGGGCACGGAACAGCCGGTCTACTATGGGATCCGGTGATCGCGCCCTCCGGCATGGCCTTCTATACGGGCAAGGCGTTCTCTGGCTGGCAGGGCAGTATCCTCATCGGCTCACTGCAGCCGGGGCTCCTGGTGCAGCTGACACTCGAGGATGGCCGGGTCACAGGCGAAGAGCGGTACCTCGGCGATCTGCGGGCACGTATCCGCGACGGGCGTCTCCTGCAGGTGCTGCCGGCGGCGCCCCGCTGAGGGCCGGGTGGTACCTGTCCCATGAGTCGAGACGGAGAGGAGAGGAGGACTGACACATGCCAGAGAACGATATGGGCCAACTGAAAAAAGCCCTCAAGGAAGGGTGGCGGCATTTCTTTAACGCGCTTCATCCAGACCATCACCAGAAGCTCCTCGAGATGCTTCGCAATGCCTACCTCGAAGAAGCCCAAGATGTCGCGCAGTTCACTCAGGACGCCGAGCGCATGTATTATCCACAGTTCCGGGAGCGGCTGCTCCGTATCGCGGCGGAGGAACAGGCGCACGTCACGTGGCTGGGTGACAGGCTGCGCGCGCTCGGTGGAAAAATCCCCGCCGTCTCATTGCCCCCGAAGGGCGCGGACAATGCTTGGCAAGCGCTACTCATGGGCCTGGAGGAGGAAAAGCGCTCCTATGCAGATCTCCTCGAAGCGATGCACACTGCCGAGCAGGACAATCCCGAGATCACCGAGGGGCTCCGGCGCATCCGCGAGGAAGAGCGACAGCACCGTGAAGAGCTCCTGAACATGCTCGTGAAGAGTGATCCCGATACCGTGCCGCAGCATCCAGTGGAGGAGAGTCCGCCGGAAGGTCGCCCGCAGGACCGATATGAGCAGCCGTGATGCCTCCGGGGTAACACCCCTACGGTAGTAGCTGGCGAGCATCATATTTTTGCGTAGGATAGATCAGCATGTCAATTGACTCGGTTCTGGATCGCCCCCCGAGACGCTCCGACAGGACACGTCATGGCCGATCGTGACAAGGAATGGTCGGACCGTCAGTTCGGACGATTCGAAAGAAGACTGCCTGATCCCATCAGCCGATTCATTCGATGGCTGAGGAAGCCTTCATCTCGCTGGGTCCGCATTCCTTTGGCCGTCGTCTTGATCTGCGGCGGACTCTTCGGCTTCCTGCCGGCTCTGGGATTATGGATGCTGCCGCTCGGGTTTCTGCTACTCGCGCAAGATCTGCCCTTCCTCAGGAAGCCAACCAGGCAGGCGCTGGTCTGCCTTGAGCGATGCTGGGTCAAATGGAAGATCAAGCGCCGCGGAAGGAGATAAGCAACGAACGGGCGTTGATCAGAGGAGGAAGGACTCATGCGTCAACTCAGCCAACGGACTTTGCCTGACAAATTGATCTAAACGATCACAAGAGTATTGACAGCGCTGATCGGCCTCGCTACCCTTGGCCACAGTTGCTATGATTCTGTTCGTTCCTTTGCTGCCCGAGCGAAGGAGAACGCGAATGATGAAGGCAACGACTTCCCACCCTTCTCCATCTCTCGTCGAGACCTGCCTCCCGGTCGAGTCATATCTCTTTAACAAGCCTCAGCTTTCGAGCGACGTTGTCGAAACGCGCCGCGCCCGTGTGCTGGGCGTGCACAGGCTCTGCCAGCGGCCACTCGACGGCGTCTTCGTCCGGGAGGTGTTCCGCTGCGCGCACGAAGGCAATGCTTACTGCCAGGTGCTCGGGCGAGCCGCCGTTGAAGCCGGCCCTGCGGTGAGGACCCCGCAGGCCACGTACGGCAGAGGAGCAATGACCATAGCTGCCGGTCAGGGTCTCACGTGACACGAAGGAGCCTGACGATGAATGACAAGTCGAGCCTCGGGGATCCATGGCTCGCCGGCCACGAGGCCGTGCGGCGCGATTCGGGTTGGTTCTTGGTGTTGGGAATCCTGCTGATGGTCCTCGGCGTCATAGCGCTCGCTGCCGCCGGACTAATGACACTCGGGACCATGGTCTTCTTCGGTTGCCTCCTGCTCGTCGGTGGTGTCATGCAGCTCATCAACGCGTTCAAGGTGCGAGGATGGGGTGGCTTCTTCTTCGACATCTTGCTCCTTAAAGGCACCCTGGGGGTGGTCACTGGGGGGCTGATGGTCCGCTATCCTGGCGCCGCAGCGCTTTCGCTCACGCTGCTGCTGGCGCCGTTCTTCATGGTGGGCGGCTTCTTCCGCGTGGTGAGCTCTCTGAGGCTGCGCTTTCCGAACTGGAGCTGGGCGTGTCTGAGCGGCGTGATCGCGTTCCTGCTGGGCGTCATGCTCGTCATGGAGTGGCCTGCATCGGGCCTGTGGTTCATCGGCACGTGCATCGGCATCACGCTGATCTTCGAGGGTTGGGGGTGGGCCATGGTCGCCCTTGCCGCACGCCAGCGCAAGGGGATGACCTAGCGGGGAGGGGGTGATGGCCGCCAGCCTCCGGATCCGTCCGACCAACGGTGGCCGCGAGACCACGCGGAGGGGAGCGGGTGGGCATGGGCCGACGCCGGCGGGGCGGCCCGCAGAGCAGCCAGGCCCGCCCGGCAACCCTGATGGCTTGCACAGGAGTTCGTCGTCGATGCCGCTTGGCTGTGGGTTGGCATGGGAAAAAGGAGGGGAGAGATGAGCGATCTCGTTGCGGTAAGCTTTAAGGGTGAGGACACCGCCGACCAGGTGTTGAACAAGCTGCAGGCCTTGCAGAAGGAGTACTTGATCGACCTCGCGGACGCCTGCGTCGTGGTCCGCGACCAGAACGGCAACGTGCGCCTGAAGCAGGCCGTTCCTCTCGTCGGCGCCGGCGCCGTCAGCGGGGGGCTCTCGGGGGCCATGTGGGGCACCCTGATCGGCCTCCTGTTCCTGAACCCGCTGGCCGGTCTGCTGACTGGTGCCGCCGTGGGGGCGGGGGCCGGCGCACTGTCGGGCTCACTGGTGGATTACGGCATCGACGATGCGTTCATCCGCTCGCTGGGCGCGACCATCGAGCCGGGCTCGTCCGCGCTCTTCGTGCTCGTGCGCCGCGCCACGCCGGACAGGGTCCTGCCCGAGCTGCGGCCGTTCGGGGGGACGGTGCTGCGGACGTCGCTGTCGACCGAGCAGGAGGCGCGCTTGCGGCAGGCCCTGCAGGGGGTACAGGCCTGAGGGCGGCCTCCACGGGCGGACGGGTCTGGCCTGGAGGATCCGGGGGCCGGACGATGGTGTCTGTACCCGAGCCATCGAATCGTCTCCCCCGCGCTGCTGGGCGGCCGGCCCTCAACAGGCTCGTGGCCGGTGTGCGCACCTGTCTCCAGCTGGGACGTGTACTCGCTTCAACGTGCGATGGACAAGCTGGCCTACACACTCGGGGTGGACCCGCTCGAGCTGCGGCTGAAGCACGACGCCGAGAAGGATCGGAGCGAAGACCAATCATGCTTGAGCAAGGCAGGGCACGCATGTGACTGAAGGCGTGGCGACATTCGGGTGGGTGCGACGCCAGCACAACCCCCGGTCCATGCGCGCGGGCGATCGGGTGAGGCCTAGCGACGGGCGTGTGGGAGGCGGTACAAATGAGAAGGCGCGGAGGTTGTGTTGACCATGGAGGGCAACACTCAGGGCCGGAGGAGAGAGACACATGAGCTTTCTGAAGAACATCGAGGAGATCCGGGCACGGGCGCGGCAGAAGATCGAAGAGGGGCCGGTCACGGCAGATTATCAGCTGGACCGCGAGCAGGCCATCGGCATTTTGAACGAGGCGCTGGCCACCGAGATCGTCTGCGTCCTGCGCTACCAGTTTCACTACTTCATGGCGACGGGCATTCATTCCGCCGCGGTCGCCGAGGAGTTTCGC
>Ga0081538_10005550_pt1 | contig 11322 bp, 12 predicted proteins | sample TabmetS5T2R1_FD_71022 | JGI IMG/M metagenome (GOLD analysis project Ga0081538, IMG submission 71022) | Tabebuia heterophylla rhizosphere microbial communities from the University of Puerto Rico - S5T2R1 | ecosystem: Host-associated > Plants > Roots > Rhizosphere ... | reverse complement strand
CTACCGCGAGGGCATGAACCAGGGCCGCGGCTTCATCGCCCTGGCCGCCCTCATCCTCGGCAACTGGTCCCCGATCGGCGCCGCCTTCTCCTGCCTGCTGTTCGCCTGGACCGAGGCCCTGACCGTGTTCCTGCGGGTCGACTGGATCAACAACGCCTTCATCCAGAGCCTCCCCTACATCGTCACCCTGGTCGTCCTCGCCCTCTTCTTCCGCCGGGTCCGCCCCCCCAAGGCCGTCGGCCAGGCCTACGAAGCCGGGTCACCGGTCTGAGCGGGCAGCCGACGTCCACCGCTGCATGTAAAATGGGTGTGGGACATGCAGGTTAGGTGTACCCTAGGCCCATGAGCCGCACGGTCCAGATCCGCGACGTGCCCGACGAGGTCCATCGGACGCTCCGGGCCAGGGCGGCCGCGGCCGGGCTGTCGCTGTCGGCCTACCTCCTGGCCGAGCTGACCAGGGTGGCCGAGCGGCCCCCGGTCGCCGACGTGCTCGCCCGCGCCGGCGCCCGCCACGGCGGCGCCAGCACCGACGAGATCGTCGCCGCGGTGCGGTCGGGCCGCGACCGCGCCTAGCCGTGCTGGTCGTCGACACCTCGGCGGTCGTCGCCGCCCTGGTCGCCCGCCCGCCCAACCAGGCGCTGGTGGACCGCCTCGGCGCCGACGGCGACCTGCACGCCCCCCATCTGCTCGACGTCGAGCTCCTCCACGTCCTGCGTGGCCTGGTGCTCGCCGGGCAGCTGAGCGAGGACCGGGCGGCCGACGCCCGCGCCGACTTCACCGACCTCACCGTCGTCCGCTACGGCCACGCGCCGCTGGCCGATCGCGCCTGGGAGCTGCGCAACAACCTCACGGCGTACGACGCCACCTTCGTCGCCCTCGCCGAGGCGCTGAACGTGCCGCTGGTCACCTGCGACGCCCGGCTGGCGGGTGCGCCCGGGAACTCGGCCGTGGTCGAGCTGTACGAGGAAGCCGAGGGCTAGACCGACCCTCGGAAGGTGTTGCACTGGGCGTAGTCGCCGGTGCGGTAGCCGGTGGTGAACCAGCGCTGGCGCTGCTCGGCGGAGCCGTGGGTCCAGGTCTCGGGGTTGGACTGGCCCTGGAACCGCTCCTGGATGCGGTCGTCGCCGATGGCGGCGGCGGCGTCGAGGCCATCGGCGATGTCCTGCTCGGTGATCCGCTCGACCAGGGGGTCGCCGCCGTCGGGGCCGGGCTCGGTGGTGGCGTGGTTGGCCCACAGGCCGGCGAAGCAGTCGGCCTGGAGCTCGAGGCGGACGGCGGGGCTCTGGGGGCCGGTGGCCCGGGAGCCGCCGACCTGCTCCATCGTGCCGGTGAGGTTCTGGACGTGGTGGCCGTACTCGTGGGCCAGGACGTAGGCCTGGGCGAAGGGGCCGCCCTGGGCGCCGAACTTGGTCTGGAGGTCCCGGTAGAAGCTGAGGTCGATGTAGATGGTGCCGTCCCTCGGGCAGTAGAAGGGGCCGACCTCGGAGCTGGCCGCGCCGCAGCCGGTCTGGACGCCGCCCGAGAACAGCGTCGTCGGGGCCATCTGGTACTGGCCCCCGCGGCGCTGGAACTCGGCCGCCCAGTACTCCTGGAGGCTGTTGACCACGGCCACGACCCGGCAGTCCTCCTTGGCGTTGGCGTCGGCCCCGGTCTTGCACTCCTCGGCCAGGTTGCTCTGCTCGCCCTGGATCTGGTCGATGCCGGGCAGGGCCCCGGAGGTGACGCTGCCCCCGCCGAGCAGCTGGATCAGGATGAACACGATCACGCCGAGGAGCCCGGCGCCCCCGCCGATGGCCACCCCGCCGCGCCGCGGGAAGCCGCCCCGGCCGCGGGTGTCCTGGACCTGTGAGCTGTCGAGCTGGCTGTCGTCGTCGAAGCGCATCCTGCCCGCCCTCTCTGCACGCCACCTGGCCGCCGCCAGGAATACCCGACCCCGTCACCCGTCAACCTTCGCGGCGGGTCGGAAGTCGTGCCAAACTGCCGGCACGATGAAGAAGACCGAGCGTACCAAGGTCGTGGCCACCCTGGGCCCGGCCTCCAGCAACCCCGAGATCCTGGGTGGGATGGTCGAGGCCGGTCTCGACGTCGTGCGGCTGAACTTCTCCCACGGGGAGCGGGCCGACCACGTGGCCCGGTTCGAGCTGGTCCGGGCCCTGGCCAAGGAGCGCGACCACAACCTGGCCGTCCTGGTCGACCTCCAGGGGCCCAAGATCCGGGTCGGGGTGGTCGGCGACACCGGGGTCCGGCTGGACCGCGGCGAGGAGGTCACGCTGGTCTCCGGCACCGAGACCTGCGCCGAGCCCGACATCCCGGTGGTCTACCCGGCCCTGGCCGCCGACGTGCACCAGGGCGACCGGATCCTGCTCGACGACGGCGCCATCGGCCTGCGGGTGGAGGACGTCGAGGGCGAGCGGGTCCGCTGCGAGGTCGAGCGGGGCGGCGTGGTCAAGTCCCGCAAGGGCGTCAACCTGCCCGGCGTGGCCGTCTCGGCGGCCTCGCTGACGGCCAAGGACCGGGCCGACGTGGCCACCGCGGTCGAGTTCGGCGCCGACTACGTGGCCCTGTCGTTCGTGCGCCGGCCCGAGGACGTGGCCGAGGCCAAGCAGGCCATCGCCGAGCACGGCGGCGACATCCCGGTGGTGGCCAAGCTGGAGCGGCCGGAGGCGATCGACGTCCTGGACGAGATCCTGGAGGTCGCCGACGCGGTCATGGTCGCCCGGGGCGACCTCGGGGTCGAGCTGGCCGTCGAGCAGGTCCCGCCCATCCAGAAGCACATCATCGCCAGGGCCAACTCGCTCGGGGTGCCGGTGATCACCGCCACCCAGATGCTCGAGTCGATGGTGGCCAGCCCGCGCCCGACCCGGGCCGAGGCCAGTGACGTGGCCAACGCCATCTTCGACGGCACCGACGCGGTGATGCTCTCCCAGGAGACGGCCATCGGCCAGTACCCGATCGAGGCGGTGGCCACCATGAACCGCATCGCCCGGGAGGCCGAGGCGACCCCGCACCTGTCGGCCCCGCCGCCCCCGGCCGTCGGGGCGCTGGACGTGCCCGCCACCGTCTGCCGGGCGGCCGTCCAGGTCGCCAGCGACCTGGGGGCCCGGGCGATCGTGGCCTTCACCGAGTCGGGGGCGAGCGCCCGCTACGTCTCCCGCTTCCGGCCCCGGACCCCGATCATCGGCCTGACCACCTCCGACGCGGCCCGGCGGCGGATGGCCCTCTACTGGGGGGTGGAGACGGCCAGCCCCCTGGGCAAGGGCACCCAGGTGCGCGGCATGATCGACGACGCCGACGCGCGGATCGTCGAGGAGGGCCTGCTCACCCCGGGCGACCTGGTCGTGGTCGTGGCCGGCAGCCCCGGTGGGCGGGGCGGGACCAACCGGGTGCTGGTCCACCGGGTGGGCGAGCGCGACCTGGCCGCCCGCGAAGGTTGAGGCGCAAAGGGCATAGAGTCGGCCTTCGGCCGACAATCATCCCACTCCGACCGGCGGCGCCGGTCGGCAAAGTTCTACGGTGACAACTGGCCCGGTTTCCGCCACACTTCCGTGACCACCCGTGACCACCGTCCGGGGGACAGGCGGGGTACGTGGGAGGAGCCGGCGATGAAGCAACGTGAGGTCGGCGAGGCGTACGAGGCCTCCACCAGCGCGCTGGAGGCCGCCAAGGGGCAGCGGCTCAGCCTGCGGCGGGCCATCGCCGGGCTGGAGGAGGCCCTGGCCGCTCCCGACGACCAGGACGGCCTGGGCGGCCAGGACGGCCCGCCCGGCCGGCTGGCCCCGGCCCTGGAACGGCTCCAGGAGGTGTTCGCGGTCCACGTCGAGGTCACCGAGGCCCCGGGTGGCCTCTACCAGGAGATCCTGGAGAACGCCCCCCGCCTGGCCAACCGGGTGACCCGGTTCCGCCGCGAGCACACCGAGATCACCGAGGGCATCGACCGCGGCCTCGCCGAGTGCGCCACCGCCACCGACCCCGACGCCGTCCAGGCCCTCCGCGACCACGCCGTCCGGCTCTTCGCCGACCTGGTCCGCCACCGCAAGCGCGGCCTCGACCTCGTGTACGAGGCCTACCACGTCGACATCGGCGGCGAGTCCTAGGTCCGCCGGGTAGGCCCGCCGGGTTCGGCACCCGCTGCCGGGGTTCGGGCCCCATGCAGGAAACGGGCACGGTGGGTCGGGCCCCATGCACTGGCCTGGCACGGTGGCCGGGGGAATTCGGGCCCATGCACCAACCTCGCACGGTTAGCGTTGTTCGGGCCCCATGCGCTCGCCTGGCACTGCGGTCAGGGTTGCTTGTGCCGGGCTAGGCGGCGGCGTGAGGTCTTCGACGTTGTCGGTGGGGTGGGATGGCTTTGAGGTGGCCGTCGCCGCTGCGCTCCAGCCGCCAGCCGCCCTCATGGACGGCCCGATGATGGGCCCGACAGAGCAGGGCCAGGTTGGGTAGGTCGGTGGGGCCGCCATCCAGCCAGTGGACCAGGTGATGGGCGTCGCACCAGGGCGGGGGCCGGTCGCAGTCGGGGAAGACACAGCCGCCGTCGCGGACGACCAGGGCGGCCCGTTGGGCAGGGCTGACGACCCGGGTCGCCCGCCCGACGTCCAGGGGCTGGCTGGGGGCGCCCCCTAACACCGGTGGCAGCAGGGTCATGGCCGCCCGGACCTGGGCGGCCAGGCCCTCCGTTCCACCCGGGTCCTGGGTCGCGGGTTGTGGCTGGCGGTGAGGGCCGTGGTCGGGCTGGTGGTGGCCGGGTGGCTGGCGGGTGACCAGCACCCGGGTCACCGTGGCGTCACAGGCCAGCCGCCGACAGGCCTCCGGGTCCAGCGGCCCGAACCCGCCCAGGTCGCCCCCGATCGTGCCAGGCCGGCCTAGGAGGCTGTCGAGGTCGACGGTGACCAGCAGCTGGGGTCGGACCCCGCCGGACTGGGGCAGCCGCCCGGCTTCCAGGGCGCGGCGGGCCAGCTCGGCCAGGGCATCGGCGGTGCGCTGGCCACCGCTGCGGCTGTCCTCAGCGTTGGCCGGGCGGGCCAGCGGCTCCAAGGCGGCCAGCACGATCTGGCCGGCCTCGGGTTCCAGGAGCCCGTCGAGGGCGACCATGCCTTCCCAGGTCGGGGTCAACCATAGCCCACGGCGCTCATGGCGGCGTTGGCTGATGCGGTCGGCGCCGTCAGGGTCGGTGACCAGCCGCAGGTGGGTGACCACCCGGCGCAGCCGGGCCGGGTCCAACCGGCGAGCGGCGTCCAGCAGCACCGGTTCGGCCTCAGCGGTCACCTGGGTGGGGAGGTCATGGGTGCTGGCGGCGAGCACGCTGGCATGGGCCGGCGACAGCTGCCCGTCGAGCAGGGCCTGACCGGTGGCCGACAAGGGACCGCGGAACAGGGCTCGAGCCGTCCGCACCGCACTACTGGCGGCCCCGGCGCTCAGCCGTAGCCGGTTGCGCAGCCAGCTGGCCGTGGAAGGGTCCGGGGTGCCCGCCTCGGCCCCAGCGGCGCCGCGGGCGTCGGCGGCGGCCAGCCGCTGGAGCCAGTGGCCTTCCAGCCGATCCATCAACTGCCGCAGCTGCAGGACCTGATCGGCCAAGGCGGTATCGGTCAGGGGCTGGGGATCGTGGGCGGCCAGGGCCGCGAGTTCCGCGGCCAGGGCCGTGAACTCTGCGGCTAGGGCCGCCAGCCCACTGGCTGGGCTGACCGAATGTGTGTTCGGGTCCATGGCGGCAACCTATCAGCCCCCCACCAGAAGGCAAGCACCAGCACGAAAATGTGGACAGAACTTTGGCGGCCGGCGCATTACGCCAAGCCGTCGCAGCCTGACCTAGTAGTCAAGGCGACCACCGAGCCAGGCGAGCATATGGGCCCGACCCGCCCGACCACCGAGCCAGGCGAACGCATGGGGCCCGACCCACCGTGCCACGCACCTGCATGGGGCCCGACCCCCCCGGGAAGTAGGTGCGCGGCTGTCCGACCCACCGTGCCCCGAACGGCCTGCCGTCTACGACCCCACATAACCCCCGAAGAGACCCTTCAGGAGCTCGGCCAGCTGCGCGGTCAGGGCCTCCATGGAGAAGTGGCGCCTGGCGATGGCGTGGTTGGCCTCCAGCAGCTCCGGGTCGGGCTGGTCGAGGAAGGCCTTGAGCGGGGTCGGGTCGGCGGCCGGGAACCAGTGGAAGCCGAAGGTGGCCAGCTCGGCGGCGACGGGGTAGTCGCCGACGGCCAGGGGGCGGCGGTGCAGGGACGCCTCGATCAGGGGGGCGCCGAAGCCCTCCCAGGTGGAGGGGAACACCACGGCGTCGCAGGCGGCGTAGGCGTCGTCCATGGTCAGGCCGGCGGGGATGCGCCGGTGGGCCCGGCAGGTGGCGGCGGCGAGCAGGCGCTCCAGCTCGGGGCCGTAGCCGTCCTCCTCCGGGCCGGTCAGCCAGTAGTCGGCGCCGAGGGCCTCGGCCATGGCCAGGCCGGCGGGGACGTTCTTGCGGGGGATGGCCCGGGTCGGCTGGAGCAGCAGCCAGGCGTCGGGGGCGACCCCGAGGCGTTCGCGGGCCAGCGCCCGGCGGCCCGGGCCGGGTTCGGGGAAGCCGCCGTAGACGCATGCCGCCGCGATCCCGCGGTCGGCCAGCTCCCGGCGGCTGCGCTCGTTGATGGTGACGTGGGCCCAGGCCGGGTCGTCGGGCGGCCAGCCGCCGACGCCGGCGAACTCCTCCCGCTGCCAGGGCAGGTCGTGGTGGTGGAGGATGGCCGGCCGCCCCGCCAGCAGGCCGGCCAGGGCGGCCGCGGCGGCCGGGTTGCGGGGCAGGGAGCAGACGTTCTCGACCACCACCAGGCCGGTCCCGGCCAGGGCCTCGGCCAGCCGGCCGGGAAGGTCCGGGGAGGGGGCCGCGTCCATGGCCAGGCCGGGCACCAGCCGGTCCGCCCGGCCGGCCCCGGCCACGGTGCGCACGGCCAGGCCGAGGCGGCGGAACGCCTCGCTCCAGTGGTCGGCCACCACCGACACCCCGTCCGGCCCCCCGAGCCGGAACGACACGATCCCGACAAGTGGAGGACCGCTCAGGGGGTCACCTGCGTGCCGATCTCGCCGGCCAGGGCCTTCTCGGACAGCTCCGGGGTGGTGATGACGGCGCGGCGGCCGCCGTGGGCCAGGAAGCGGAGGACGGCCTGGACCTTGGGGAGCATGCTGCCGGGGGCGAACTGGCCGTCGGCCAGGTGCCCGGCGAGGGTGGCCGCGTCCAGCTCGTGCAGGTCGCGCTGGGTGGGGCGGCCGAAGTCGACGGCCACGTGGTCGACCCCGGTGAGGATCAGCAGCACCTCGGCGCCCAGCCGGGACGCCAGCAGCGCCGAGGCCAGGTCCTTGTCGACCACCGCCTCGACCCCGGCCAGGGAGCCGTCGGCCGCCCGAACCACCGGGATCCCGCCGCCGCCGGCCGCGACCACCACCGCACCCGTGGCCAGCAGGGCCTCGATGGCCGGCAGCTCCACGATCTCCCGGGGCTCGGGGGAGGGGACGACCCGGCGCCAGCCCCGGCCGGCGTCCTCCTTCATCGCCCAGCCGTGCCGGTCCATCCGCCGGCGGGCCTCGGCCTCGTCGTAGAAGCCGCCGATCGGCTTGGAGGGGGAGCGGAACGCCGGGTCGCCGGGGTCGACCACCGTGCGGGTGACCACGGTGACGGTGGCGCGCCGCACCCCGGCCTGGCGGAAGGCGTTGTCCAGGCACTGCTGGAGCATGAAGCCCATGCCGCCCTGGGTGTCGGCCACGCAGGTGTCGAGGGGCAGCCGGGGCAGCACGCCGGCGGCCAGGTCGCTGCGGAGCAGCAGGTTGCCGACCTGGGGGCCGTTGCCGTGGGTCACGACCAGCGGCTTCCCGGTCAGGTGGGCGAGATGGTGGGCCGTCTCCATGGTCGCCTGGTACTGGGCCGGGATAGGGCTGGCGCCTCCCGGCGGGGAGATGGCGTTCCCGCCCAGGGCCACAACGGCAAGTTCCTCGCGCACGCGCTCCTCCTGGCAGTCACGGGCGACGCGCCGCTGCGCCGCCCGGAACAGCAAGGCTATCAGCCGAGCGGCAGTCCCCAGAGGGCGAACCAGCGGGCCAGCTCCGGCTCGATGGGCAGGTCGCCGCCCAGGGTGGCCTTGACCCGCAGCTCCAGCTCGTTGTCGCGCCGCTCCCCGTCGAGGGGGGCGAACGGGTAGAAGGTGCCCCGCTTGTACAGGTACACCAGATGGAACCGCCTGCCGGCGTCGTCGGTGAAGGCGAACACCGAGCAGAGCAGCTGGGGGCCGAAGCCGTGCTGCTCCAGGGTCGAGTTGACCAGGTGGACGCTGGTGACCAGGTCCTCCATCTCCGGGTCGGCCAGCACCACCCAGCGGTAGCCGTAGCGGTCGTCGCTGACCTCGAGGGTCGACCCGGCCTCGGTGACGGCCAGCTCCAGCAGGCCCTTCAGCTCCTCGGAGGCGGCCGCGAACCCCTGCCCGGACGCGGGCTTGAAGCAGACCGCGGCCTGGCCGGTGGGACGCATCCCGGCCGCCGCCTCCAGGGTGATGGCCGCGCCCGTCACCCCGAACAGGGCGTCCAGCTTGGGCTGCTTGGGCTTGCTGCGTCCGAGCAGGGCGTCGAGGAACTTCACGCCGGCCGGCCGAGCTGGGCCTCCAGCCGGGCCAGCTGCTCGAGCCGCCGGTCCAGGGGCGGGTGGGTCGCGAACAGGGTCGAGAAGCTGAACCCGGGGGCGAGCGCCGGGGCGAAGAAGAAGGCGTTGAGCGGCTCGGCCGCCCGCAGGTCGCGGCTGGGGATGCGGCCCATGTCGCCGGTGATCTTGACCAGGGCCGAGGCCAGCAGCGAGGGGCGGCCGATGAGGATCGCCCCGGCGCGGTCGGCCGACAGCTCCCGGTAGCGCGACAGCAGCCGGGTCAGCAGGAAGCTGAGCGCGTACACCACCGCCGAGGCCAGCACCACCAGCAGGATCACGGCCCCGGCGTTGCTGTCGCGGTCGTTGGAGCGTCCCCAGCCGCCGCCGAAGGCGCCGCTGTAGATGGAGGAGCGGACCACGATCCCGGCCAGGATGCCGAGGAAGCTGGCGATGGTCATCACGGCCACGTCGCGGTGGGCGACGTGGGACAGCTCGTGCGACAGCACCGCCTCCAGCTCGGGCGCGGACAGCTTGCGCATGATCCCGGTGGTCACGCAGACCACGGCGTGCTTCTGGTTCCTTCCCGTCGCGAAGGCGTTGGGCATGTCGTTGTCGGCGATCGCGACCTTCGGCTTGGGCATGTCGGCCAGGGCGCAGAGCCGGTCGATCATCTGGTGCAGCTCGGGCGCCTGCTCCGGCGACACCTCGTGCCCGCGCATCGCCGACAGGGCCAGGCGGTCGGAGAAGAAGTACTGGAAGAACAGGAACCCACCGGCGATCAGGACGATCACCAGCCAGCTCTTGAGGATCGCGATGAGCACGGCCACGAAGACCACGTAGAGCAGGCCGAGCAGGAACATCGTCCCCAGCATGCGGCTGGTCAGTCCGGCGTCGGCCGGGAACCGCGTGCGGGCCATCAGCGCATCACCCCGGGATGAGCCCCTCGTCGCCGAGGACCTCGCGGACTTCGTGAATGGTCGAGTCGGGACTGGGCAGGACCAGGTCGGACGGGCCGATCCAGTCGGCCGGCAGCTCCGCCCCGGCGGTGCGGACGCTGACCAGCAGGGCCTCGAGGGCCGACGTGAACTGGGCGTCGTCGCCGCTGTCGACCGCCTTGGTCAGGTCGTCGTCCAGCCGGTTGAGCTCGTCGAGGTGCCCGTCGGGCACGTCGAACTGGCCCTCGCCGCTGATCCTGACGATCATCGCCGCTCCTCCTCGACCGGCGCCTCGGCCTTGGCCGGGGCCGGGGCCGGGGCCTCGGCGGGCGCCTCGGCGTCGTCGGCGGGGGCGTCGAGCTGCTTGGCGGTGGTGCTGCCGCCGGTCAGCTCGCCCTTGAGGCGGGACAGCTCGGCCTCGACCGCCGGCTCGGCGAACCCGCGGTCCAGCTCGGCCTGGAGGCGGTCGCTGGACATGGAGGCGTCGTCGAGGGCGCCGGAGGCCATCAGCTCGTCGAGGGCGCCAGAGCGGGCCTGCATCTGGGCCACCTTGTCCTCGGCCCGCTGCATGGCCAGGCCGACGTCGCCCATCTCCTCGCCGATCCCCGAGATGGCCTCGTTGACCTTGGTCTGGGCCTCGGCCGCGGTGTAGTTGGCCTTCATCGTCTCCTTGCGGATGCGGAAGGAGTCGACCTTGGCCTGGAGGCGCTGGGAGGCCTCGACCATCCGCGCCTCCTCGGACTTGAGCTGGTCGTGCTGGGCCTGGAGGTCGGTGAGCTGGGAGGCGATGGCCTGGCGGCGGGTGAGCGCCTCCCTGGCCAGGTCCTCGCGGTCCTGGGAGACGGCCTGCTTGGCCTGGCCCTCCAGCTTGGCCGCCGAGCGTTGCAGCTGCTGGGCCTGGAGCTCGATGCGCTTTCGGGAGGTGGCCACGTCGGCCACGGCCCGCCGCATCTTCTGCAGCATCTCCAGGGTCCGCTCGTAGGAGTAGTCGAGGGTCTCCCTCGGGTCCTCATACTTGTCCAGCGTCTTCGAGGCTTTGGCCTTGAAGATGTTCGAGAACCGCCGCATCAGTCCCATCGTCACGCTCCAGCGCCCGGGTCGGGTGTCCCCTGCAGCATACGACCACCATCGGGGAACGTGCGGGCCGAAGGTGTCAGGATGTGACGCCGGACGGAGGGAGGGCGATCGTGGGCGTGACCCGGCTGCTGGCGGCCGTGCTGGCCGTCGCCGGCCTCGCCGCCTGCGCGGCCCCGGAACGGCCCGGGCCGGCGCCCGTCGCCGCCCCCACCACCACCGCCCCCGACGGCGTCCGCGGGGCCACGGTGGCCTGGGAGACCGTCCGCCGGGACGCCGACCCCCGGCGGCTGGTGGTCGGCTGGACCGGCCGCGACCCGGCGGCCGACCCGTCCGACCCGTGCTGGGTCGGCTACGTCCCCGAGGTCAGCGCCGAGCCGGACCGGGTGGTGGTGCGGCTGCGCAGCTACCGCTCACGGGTCCCCCTCGGCCCCCAGCAGTTCTGCACCGACATGGGGTTCGTCCGGACCCTGGCCGTGCCGCTGCACGACGAGCTGGCCGGCCGGGCGGTGGTCGACGGCCACACCGGCAGGCGGCACCGGCTGGCCCCGGCGCCGCTGGAGCCGAGCTGGCTGCCCGACGGCTGGCGCCTGGCCCTGGAGCTCGGCCAGACCGGGGCCGGCGGGACGCTGTGGGAGCGGACCTACGGCCCCGGCCCCGCCGCCGACGGGGGCGGGGGCGCCGGGGGGGGCGAGGGGGCGGGGGGCGACGGGC
>Ga0081538_10005549_pt1 | contig 11322 bp, 7 predicted proteins | sample TabmetS5T2R1_FD_71022 | JGI IMG/M metagenome (GOLD analysis project Ga0081538, IMG submission 71022) | Tabebuia heterophylla rhizosphere microbial communities from the University of Puerto Rico - S5T2R1 | ecosystem: Host-associated > Plants > Roots > Rhizosphere ... | reverse complement strand
GCCTCCGTGAAGGCAAAATCGACCATCCCTCCTCCATTGCCTCGCCTCACGGGGAGAGGCGGCTCGCCCCCTCGGGCATCCGGCTAGCGCCGTACCGTCCGGCCTAATTCACTCTGGGGTGCACGCCCACGCAGACGGGCAACATACAGCTCCCCGGAACGACTCCCCCCTCCCGCCACGGTTTCGCCAGCACGACCAGGGGGCTCCGCTGCGCCATCAGCATCGCTATCTTGACGCCTGGAGCCACGGCGTTGTTGTAGCCATCGTAGGCCGAAGGGTCCAAGCCACTGTTCAGCCGGAGGCAATTTGCGCGCGACGATATCGAAGAAATAGAGCGTGAGCGCTGCGAGAATCAGGACATACCAGAGGTTACGGGGAGGGCGATGCCCATCTCCGGCCACCTGAAACAACTCCGCTAGTGTCTCAGGCCCGTCCGTCATATGGAGCAGTTGGCCACTGCTGAGATCAGCCAGCTTGCGCAACAGCCGGAGGTTTTGTGGGCGTGGAATGTATTCCGCGGAATAAGGGATGGCGAACGCCGTCGTGTGTGGTTCGATGGTCTCCCCGCGACCGTCCTGGCCAGAGATGGTAATGAAGTACTCCCCTGTGCCATTCAACCCAAAACTCCCTTTGTAACGTCCGGGAGCCGTTTGCTCGAGGGACAACGGCGAACTGTCTTTACCGCTGACGGTGACCGTGCCGGTCAGCGTGGCATTATTGATGAATTCGTCCTGGTCGTTGTAGAGGTCGACGGTGATCTGGCTCTTGCCGTCCTGCACTGCCACATTCATCCACATGTTTTGGCGCAACGTCTTGCGCTGGGTCCAGCGCACCAACTGACTGACAAATTTGCCGAAATCATCCCATTGCACCCACTCCTTACCCCACCGCCCACGCAGGTCAGAGGTGAACGCCGCCGTACGCCCAAGTCCATAGCGCCAGACGGCCAGCACTGGATCCGTCTTATCACTGACCAGGAGGACCTCGGCGGCAGGTTTGGGATAGGCCAGGACGTATCCACGCAACGGCGGCAGCTCTTTGGACTCAATGCCCCGTAAGACTTCATGGTCCTGGCGCACACTGGGGAGGAAGGTATGTTCCTCAACCAGGGTCCGTGCCACCAGAATAGTTTCGGAGGTAAAGATGCGCGGCACACTTTCGGCGTCATTGGCGAAGTAATAGCGCCCTTGTCCCCATTCAGCCACCTGCGACATCAGCCATTTGTCAGCATCTTCTCCCAGCGCCACGGTGGAGACGGTGATGCGCTGTTGAGCCATCTGCCGAACCAAGCTCTCGAAGTCGGCCTTGGGGGTCAGCCCATCCGAGAGCAGGATCAAATGCTTCTTGATCGCTTTCACCTGGGAAAGCGTCTGGAACCCTTCCATCAGACCCTTAAAGACATCCGTCCCGCCGCTGTGATTTAGGCCGGACAATTTGGCGCCGATGCGTTCACGATCGCCGGCTTCGGTCAACGGGATGATCCATTCGGTGTCTGTATTGAAGGCGACGAGGCCCACCTGATCGAAAGGATTGAGCAGGGTGATGGCCGAAAATGAGGCCATCTTCGCTAGTTCAAGCTTCGTGGTACCCTGCGTCGGACGTGCGCCACGGCTCGCATCGCCGATGTACCCCCCCATGCTGTCCGATTTATCGATGACCAGCATCAGCGCCAGGCTTGGGATGGTCATTTTGGCCGGGACATCCATATTCACGGGCAGGGCACGCTCCACCGGCGTGCGGTAATACCCTCCAGGGCCGAAACTCCGGTCGCCGCCGAGCATAATCAAACCGCCGCCGCCGTCACGGACGTATTTTTCGATGGCCTCCATCTTGGCCAACGACACGCCCAGCCCCGGCGCATTGTCCAGAATGAGGCCATCATATTGCAGGAATTCGCTGAGCGCATGTGGTAGCTCGGTCCACCGCCGTAACTCTGGGTCCAAGCCTTGCACTGTCAACGACCGGGCGAGTTCTGTCGGCGGACCCTCCTCGCCATACACGATCAAGATCTTAGATTTTCCCACGACATCTGTGAAGCTGATATTGCGGTTATTCTCGGTCAGCGGATCGCCGACAACATTGACCACCGCCTCATAGCGATGGAGCCCCGGTTCCTCCAGGATATCTGAGAAGACTTGGGCGGTTTTCCCGGGATGCAGCTCGATCTCGCGTTCGCCAATCAGCGTCTGGTCTCGAAAGAGCAAGAGATGCGCCGGGGTGGCTTGCTGACTGCTGACGACGACTCGGACATCGAGGGATTCGCCGATATTCACCCGCGGTGACACCATGACGCGGTCCAGTTGCACATCCATCGGGCGCTGATTGACCCCGAGCGGCACACTCCACACCTCCACGCCGAGTGATTGCGCCACCAATGCCGCTTCCTGCGCATTCCCCTGTGTTTCATTGCCGTCGGTCAGCAGCATAATGCGCTTCTTGCCAGCGGCCGGAAACTGTGCCAAGGCCACCTCGATGGCATGGCCGGCATCTGTGGCACGTCCCGACACCGCGGAGTCGATCTTCGCGACGGCGGCCTCGGGTTGGAGAGCTAACTCGACTGAGGCATCCTCCCCAAATACGATCAACCCAGCCTGATCCCCCCGCTTCATCTGCTTCAGGGCACGCTGCACAAAGCCCAGCCCCGCTTCGCGCCCCTCCTCTCCGACACTGGCGGAGACATCGAGGGCGAACATCACGTTGACCTGTTCAGTCGGATTCTCGACGCTGAGACCGCTGAGACTGAACACCACTAAGGCGATCATCAGCACTCGGAGGATCAACACAAGAGTACGGCGAAAGGGCATCAGATGGGTGGTCGAGCGCCAGAAAAGCCAGACGATGAGTGGAATGCACCCGAGTAGCAACAAATATTGTGGAGCAATGAATGTCAGATTCATGGGCATCAAGGTTCAAAGTACAAGGTTCAAAGTTCGAAGTTCAAACCACGAAATTCAAAGTGCATCAGCCGACGAGAGCGCCTCCGGCGACTTTGCACCCTGAATTTTGAACCTTGAACGGTTATGCGCCAGTGCGACACCAGAAGTACCACTCCACCAGCGTCAGCCCAAACGCCAATACCACAAAATAGGGCCACAACGGCTGCTTCACGGTCTCCTGCGTCGATGCGCCGGCGACGAACGGCGACTCTGTCTTGCGCTCCTCAGGCTTGGGAAGGATGTCAGATTCTTCCCGACTGACCAGGTTGACCGCAAAGCGCTGGGTTTTCTTGCCGACCCTCACCGTATAAATGCCCACTTGCGAGGTATCGCGGATGAGCAGCGGATTCTCCGTGACGGGCACTTTGATCCAATCGCCCGAGGGCTGACGCAGGCTGACATCGGCAGTGACGCCATCGAGTTCGATCGGATATGGTTCACCCGCCTGGACCTGGTGCGACACAAAGGTTCCATGTTGCGGCGCCAGCCACTCCAGAATGTTCGACATCAATACCGGAAATGCGACGCGCAGGGGCAGATCGGTATCTAGCAAATCAAACCCGAGATGCACGGCGCGGAGGCGGCCGGTCTCGAAACTCGAGATGATCGGTGAGCCGTTGGCGTAAAGCAGCGGTTTCACGCCCTCTCCGACTTCGACTATCTGCGCACGCCGCACTTGCAAATCGCGCAATTGTACGGAACGCAGGATAGGGTCCGTCGTATCCCAGTCGACCACGGGTGGAGTGTCGGCGGTCCCCCTCACCGCGATGGGCAGGTTAGGAGCGCTCGTATTGATCAGGAGAAAATTGCCGAAATGCAACGGCGGCGGCTCCATGCCATCCAGGATAATGATGTGATTCCCTTGCACCTGCTGCTCGAATGACGATGGGCTGACGCTGCTGACCACATTCACCGAGGCATTGGCGTGGCCAGCGAGCAGGTTTTCGAGAAAATAATTGCCCCGACTCACCAGCAAGATCCACACGGGGGATCTATCTGAGAGCACGGTGGCGGCTCGGTTGTCGGCGCTTAAATCATCGTTGAGCTCGAGGACCGCCTCTGCGACGCCGTTGGCGGCGCCCGTGTATGGAAAGATCAGACTTTGGCGTTCGCCGGCCTCGAATGTGTAGTGCGTGCGTCGCAGGGTCTTCCAGTTCAGCGAAAGGGCCAGATCGAATGACTCCGGTTGGCGAGAGAAATTTGCGACGTTGACCAAAATTTCATACTCGCCGGGACGATTCATGCGGGGCCGAACTTCGAACTTCGTAATGCCTACGTTGCGCTCGCCGCCGGTGACTCGGAGGGTGCGCACCGGCTTATCGCCGCCAAGGAGGTCGGCGAGTTGCGGATCAGCGTCATCGCTCAAGACGAGCACTTCCCCGGAACGATCTCCCCCGAGGAGAGAGCGGCCGAGTTGCACGGCTTTGGGTAGATCGCCGGGCTCATCGGTGGCAGAGAGACCCGCCAATGTCTGTTTGAGCAGGGTCCGATCGGCCGTGAACGGTACCTTGATGGAGGGGCGTGCGTTCGCATAGATAATCGCCATCTCACTCTTGGAGTGGAGGCGCTGAACCAAGTCCAGAGCGAGCTCGCGAGCCTGGGCGAAGCGCTCCTCCCCTTTGGCCATGCTGCGCATGCTGGCACTCGCGTCCAACACCAGCACGATATCCCCCTCCTTCGTGCTGGGAAGGCGTGCAAAAGGATCGGCAAGGCCGAAGGTCAGGGCGGCAATCCCTAAAATCTGCAGTAAGAGGAGGAGGCTACGCAACAGTTTGCTCATGCCGAGGGTTGAGCGCCGCTCGCGCAGCAACTCCTCCCACAGATAGACTGCGGAAATGCGCACTTCTCGGCGCCTCAGCCGCAAACTATGCAGTAGTAAGACCAGGGGCACCAATGCCAGAAATGCAAAGGCCCACGGTGCAGCCCAGCCCATCTCGTGCCTCCCGCGAATAACGCCACGACATCGACCGCGTTCATCCGCTCCAACGCGGCGCTCTCCGACCTTCCATGCGCAGGCCGTTTACTGGAGATGGATGCCGTGGCGCAGGTACTTCAAGATGAGATCCTCAAAGGGGATGAGCGTGCTGGCGCGAAGATATTCGATCTGGCTTTTCAGGCAGAAGTCCTCGATCTGGTTACACCACTGCTGGGCGCGCTCGCGGTATCGTGCCAAAAGGAACTCATCGATCGTCAGGCGCTGTTCTTGATTGGTCTCAAGGTCCCGCAGGCGGACCAGCCCGGTATACGTCGGGCGCACATCTTCTTCATCGAGAATCTGCAGGAGCAGGACATCATAGCGCGCAAAGCGGAGGGCCTCGATGCCGCGTTCGAATCCCTTGGGGTCGAGCAAATCGCTGATGACAATCGCCAGTCCGACTCGTTTGCGCCGGAACGAGTACTCCATGAGGGCGCGATTAAAATCGGTCTCACCCCCGCACATGACGCGTTCGCAGTAATCCAAAAGGCCCAGAAAATGGTCGCGGCCACGACGGGGTGCCATGGAGTCCTGGATGCCATCAGCGAAGGTGGTGATACCCACGCGATCGAGATTGCTGAGTCCGATGTATCCCAACGCCGCCGCGACCCGTTTCGCATAGTCGATCTTCGGCGGCTCACCGAACGTCATGGATTGACTCGTATCGAGGAGGATATGGATTGAGAGGTCTTCTTCGGCGGTGAACACTTTCAGGAAAAGGCGATCCAGGCGACTGAAGATATTCCAGTCGATATAGCGGAAGTCGTCGCCGACCTGGTAATTGCGATAGTCGGAGAACTCCAGGCTCGTCCCCATCTTGACTGTCGAGTGCTCACCACGCCCTTGTCCGTGATAGATGCGGTTCGAGGTCAGGCGTAGGAGCTCGAGCTTCTTGAGGAAGTCGGTGTCGAATAGCCGGCGAGCCATCGTCATGCCCCTCTCACGACCTCGGGGGTTTTCTCGAGAATCTCCGCGATGATGCTGGCCTGCTCGATGCCAGCTGCAGCCCCCTCGAAGTTCAGGATCACCCGGTGTCGGAGGCTCGGAATAGCGATGGTCCGGAGATCCTCAAAGCTAACGTTGTACCGCCCATCCAACAAGGCTTTCAGTTTACCGCCCAACACCAAGCTCTGCGCCCCACGTGGGCTCGAACCGTACAACACATAACGTTTGGAAAGATCGGTGGCGTAGGGGGAGTCGGGATGCGTGGCAAGCACCAAGCGGGCGGCGTAATTCTTCACGTGCGCGGCGACCGGAATCGCCCGCACAAACTCTTTCATCTCAGCGACGCGCTCACCATCCAAGATATTCTGCAACTCGGTGGGATCACGCTGGGTGGTCCGATCGACGATTTCTTCCAACTGCTGGATCGAAGGATAGGTGACATTGAGTTTGAGAAAAAACCGGTCGAGTTGAGCCTCTGGTAGAGGATACGTCCCTTCCATCTCAATCGGATTTTGGGTCGCGAGCACGATGAAGGGGGCGTCCAGGTGATGAGCGATGCCGGCCACCGTCACGCTCTGTTCTTGCATAGCCTCCAGGAGGGCCGACTGCGTCTTCGGTGTGGCACGGTTGATCTCATCCGCCAGGATGATCTGGGCGAAGATCGGCCCGCGCTGGAACTCAAAATGCTTGCGACCGGACTCGTCTTCGATCACGACATTGGTGCCGATGATGTCCGCAGGCATCAGGTCGGGGGTGAATTGAATCCGCGAGAACTGCAGATTGAGCACCCGACCCAAGCTCTTGACCAGGAGGGTTTTGCCCAGGCCCGGCACGCCCTCAAGCAGCACATGTCCGCCGCACAAGAGGCTAATCAGGATGCCCTCAATCACCTCGCGGTGGCCCACGATGACCTTCTCGATCTCGCGGATCAAACGGTGCAAATCCTCTCGAATACCCTCAGCTTTTTGGCGCAACTCGGCGCTGCGGGCCTCATCGGTCGCGCTGCTCATCCTTACCTTCACTCCCCGCCGATTCCTCGGCCAATCCGATTGCAAGGAAATAGGCTCTCACGAGATCGCGGTTATTGGGAGGGATCTCCTCGCGCAGCAGACTCTCCTCCGCACGCTTCTGATAGGTGGTGATGACGTCCTCGAGCGGAATCGCGGCGTCAGCTTTTAACGGCAGCGCTCGGACATAGGAACGTCGCACCCCGCCGTCACCGCTTTGACCCGTAATGCGCGACGCCGGAGCATTGGCTTCGGGGATTCGACCGCGCGGCGCCTCACTCTCAGCCCCTCGCCCTGATCCTACTGAGCTATTGGACCCCATGCCTTCTGAATCGAGGTAGTCACCCCCTTCGAAATCACCCGGCAATCCACCACTGCCCCCCCGCGGGTCGCCAGCCATCTCATCGTTACTGAATTCACCGCCTTCACTGCCTGGATGATCCTGATCCATCTCCTCGCCGGGATCGAGGCCATGCTCAAAGCTGCCATCGAGCGCCCGTTCGGCACGCTTCAGATGCTCAAAATCCTGCGCCAACTGATCCTGGAGCAGATAATTCTCGAGCATTTCCCGTGCCCCTTCGAGGTCGCCTTCGCGAAGTTGGTTGATGGCTTCGCTCAAGCGCTCATCCAGAGCCCCCTGTTGGCCGAGGCTTTGGAGGCGTTCCTGAAGGTTACGCATCTCACTCGGCGAGAGTTTCCCACGCCCCATCATGCCCAGGAGCCGTTGCACCTCGCCGCTGACACTCGCCTGATTGACCATGACCTCGCGGACCTTGCTAATGCTGACATCCTCGAGGACCGCCATCTTCTTCAGTTCTTCCTCGAGGTTCCGAACATATTCCGCCAGCGAGTTGATCCGCGCCATGGCCTCGCGCTCGTTCACTCTCTCATTCTGCAGCCGCTGCCCCAAGGTCTGCATACGTCGGGAGGCTTCCACGCTCCGCTCAAGCCCTCGGCGTCGTGCCTCCGTTTCGAGGCGCTTGCCTAATCGTTCCAACTGCTGACCCTGGTCGAGCAACAGCGGGCTCGGGCGTTCATCACCGCCGATGAGGGACTGGGGGAGGATCATCCCGAAATCGACGACCAGCACCAGGACAATGGCGAGCAGCAGAAAAGGTGTCCAACGTAAGGTGCGTGGTGTCGTGCTAGGGATGACGCGGAAAGGATTCACGGAACGTGAGACGCGCGCAGCCTCTTGAAGCACGATCGGACGGAGCGGATGTGGGTGAGGGCTTGTGGCAAGCTCGTAGGCTGTGCTGAGTCGTTCCTTGAGCCTCAAGGTGCGGTCGGCGCGAATCAGCAAGCCCATAGGGTCGGCACGCGAGCGCAATCCAAGGACAATTGCCCCGACAGCGCAGAGGACCATGGCGGCTAACCCGAACTCCACCAAGCGTCCGATCGGCAACGGCACGAACCGATGCCAAACCGCCAATGCCAGGCATACACAGAATCCGATAAACAGCGCCTGCAGCAGTAAAGCGCGGCGACGAACCCACCCGGCGCGGCGCATCAGCATGCGTGCCGTGCGCTGCAAGAGTTCTTCATGTTCCATGAGCTCCCCCATCTTTGACTGTGCTCCCCAGGCCTCAAAAGATCGGGGGGGAGGAAGGCCGCAAGGCTAGTTTTTCAAGAGCTTGACCACCATTATATAGGCGCCCAGGAGGAGAAGCAAATGAATAATCAGCGTCACTGTTGCGTAGGATAGCTCACAGCTGAACAGCAGAACGACTTGCCCGAGTTCCTCCCCAAAGCTCATGCTGATCAATCCGAGCAGCGGGTTCGCCGACGGCAGGAAGAACGCAGACCCGAGAACGAACACCACGAATGCCGCACGGGCCACCACGTAGCGCATGAAATCTTGCCTTTCCCACACACACAGCGTGAGGAGTCCCAGCCAGCGATAAGCTAACGTGCAGAGCACTATGAGCAACAACGCCCTGCCAAAATTTGCTGTCGTGACTCCTGACACGTGAGCCGCTGCGATCAACAGCGGCAAGGCGAGCACGACGAAGAAGAGCGTGTGACCGATGGTCAACGCCGTGAGCCCGACCACCGCGCCGCGTCGCGACAGACCTTGCCCGATGATCATATGCGGGGAGACCGGGGTCGTCTCATCTCCCCACTTGCCGGCGCCATAGCTGAAACTCAGATACGCCATGATGAGCGTGGCCACGATGGCTTCGATGCTGAAGGTCAAAGGGGGGGAGCCGACGCGCAGATACTGGCTTTTGGGCCAAATCACAAAGAGCACGGTGGCGAGGGCCAGGAGGTAGTGCAACGCCGCGGTCAGAGGGGTTTTGGCGAGGAAATAGCTGGATACTCCCTGGCGGAGAATGGGATTGGCTGCAAGACTACTCACAGATCCAGGCATCTACACTCCAGCGATCCTCCCAGGGGGCGGGGCCATTACCGCCCTCTTGCCCGCTGCCAGCGAGCATGCGGAGAGGGTCGGAGGCATCCTTGCCGGGCATGCAACCGAACGCTTTGCTCATATCGGCAGTCGCATCCGTACGATCGTCGCGCGCTGTGTCCCCGCATCCCCCGAACTCACCGAAATCATGGTCAGCGGCCGCTCCAACCAGCCAATCACCATGACATGGTTTTGCCATGCGGGATCGCTACGCAGCATCTCCTGCATCGAGCGCTCCACGACGGCACGCCGCAACAGGTCTGGAATTTCACGGCCCCTGAACATCTCGTGAGCTAAATCCCGCTCCCAACGGGCTTGTTGAACACCCCGCGACAATTCATCGGGGTTGACAGTCAGCATGCCTTCGGCCTCATCGCCGTCGTCGATGGTACCCAGGGGCACGATGCGGGGGCCGCGCCAGAGCCAGCAGTGCTGCAGTACGTAGCCGGTGTTGTTGGTCACCCGCACCATCACCGTGTCAGCCTCTCGCAGCACACGCGTTTCGATAGGGAACTCCCTCACCCCCTTGCCCTTGAAAACGCGCATGCCCCAGCTAGGGATGAAGGTGTCCTTGATGGTCAGGATCTGCTGCTCCTGGTGCAGATGCCAATCGAGTTGCAGATCGCGAGTCATCGGCGGCACGATCTGGAGCCAGGTCGATGGTGGACCGGCGATTTTGAGATCATATATGTGCTTCCGCGTGGACAGCAGCGCCAGGTGGGTTTCGATGTCGGCGAATCGGCTCTGCGGAATGACATCCACCGCAGACACCTCGAACAGCAAGGCGTCTTGTTGGATATGCTGCTCACGGAAGAGGAGATGGGCCCCACCACTGAAGGCGATCAGTGTGAGCGCGATGAGCATCCACGTCTCACGCGTGGCGCGGCTCTCAAGGCCCACGCGCCAGAAGAAAAAGCCGATGGTACTGGCGTAGAGCACCAGAAAGACCGCCAGCAACAGGTGGGAAGGAAACGACAACAGCGGCAACTGCAGAGCCTGAGCGATCCAGGTTTCTTCGAAGGTTTCACGTAACTCGCGCCGCAGTTTCCAGTAATTCGGCGTCTCATCCATGCGGAATAACGCCTTCCACAACAATGGCGTGCCATCCCAGGCCGTCAGGGGAGCGCGTCCGGGATCGAAAGCCGCAAATACCACCTCTCCACGCCCACGTTTCCTGGCGATCAGCAGCGCATGGTCCTCTGTTCGGGCTAGGATGGTGCCGTTGATCGCTTCCGTGCGAAGAATCGACACGCGTGTATCCTCGGGCGGGCGCACACCGGCGAGGGCCTCAAGAGGCTGGAGCGTGGCGACCTCAACCACGCCAGTCACTTTCAGCGGCACCAATTCCCGCCAGTACGGATGGGTGTAGTGGGTCCAGTTCGGGCCACCGGTCACCAGCAGGCGTCCGCCGCGCGCCACCCATTGCTGCAGCGCCTGCAATTGTTCGGGCCGTAGCGGTGCGAGCGAAAGGTTGCGCAGGGCGATGAGGTCGACCGCATCCAGCGCATCCCACCGCGCGGGGAGCTCGTCAAGATCCTGATACACCACCCGCGCTTTGCCGGGAGCCACGCCAGCTAGGGAGTCAAGCGCCGGCTCATTGGAGAACACCAGGATCAGGCGGTCGGGGCTGGTAAGCATGCGCAGATCGATCTCTCGGGTATAGACGGCAATTCCCGACTGATCGGTCAGACGAATCACCAACGGGTGGGTGAAATCCCGAAACATGACGATAAAGGTGTAGCGTTTGCGGGATTGGGTGGGCAAATCGACAGCCTGGCTTAACGTCGTGACGTACGGCTGGGGATAGCCTTCACTGATCGTCGACAGCTCGAGCGCCAGGAGCCCTCGCACGGGGGCCCCATCGTTGCGAATGGTGACGGTGACCGGCAGCCACTTGCCGATCTTGATGGTTTCGCGAAACCCGATAGTCTCTTCGAGGCTCAGCTTGGGGCTCGCCGGAAACTCTCCAGATATACCGGCATGGGCTGTCCCGGCCATCAGGCAGAGAACACTGAACCATAGGAGCGCCACCGCGTAGCCGAACGGCCA
>Ga0081538_10005548_pt1 | contig 11322 bp, 10 predicted proteins | sample TabmetS5T2R1_FD_71022 | JGI IMG/M metagenome (GOLD analysis project Ga0081538, IMG submission 71022) | Tabebuia heterophylla rhizosphere microbial communities from the University of Puerto Rico - S5T2R1 | ecosystem: Host-associated > Plants > Roots > Rhizosphere ... | reverse complement strand
AATTGCGGCATGGGTGGGTCCGGAAACCGTCCGTCGGCTGTGATCCCTTCCGTCAATAATCGGATCCCTTGTTGTTCGGTATAGCCGGTTAGTCCGGCTATTCCCGGAGCCTTAATGGCCCACTTCATGTTGGGATATGAAGGTGGACTGACGGGAATGGGAGCTCCCTTGAGGTACTGGCTCGACAGCAATTCTCCCTTTTCGTTTCTTGCGGTATGGCATTCGCCGCACATCGCCACCTGGTCGACGATATATTTCCCCCGCCTAATTGAATCACTGGATTGGGAGGCTGGATGCGACGCTTCGTGGATCACCAAAAGAAGTCCCATTCCAAAAAGAATATTTATACAAATAGGTCTCATAGTCTGTAATGAGAATGGTCGATTGAATCGTTTATAATCGACCATCGAGGCAACCTTTGTGCCAGGAGCAAAGCCCGTGACCTTAAGCTGCTGGGCGCCGGCGCCGGTGCGGGGGAGAGATATTAGAGAGTAGGGGAGAGATCTAAACCCCCAATCTCCACAATCGATCGATTACAGTATTGCTGCAGCAGTTTGGTTATTTGACGACAGAAAGTCTGGTCTTCAAAGAGCAGACAACCTATGTAACAGGACTCTTCATATCGAATCAGCAGGAAACATCGATCAGCCGGGCTGGTCTTAGACAACAACACCATTCGGAGAATCCCGATTTCGCCTATCGGCTGTTTGTCTTCCGGTCCGTCAATCCAAGTCCAAGCGGGCGGCCAGTTGCGAAGCCCGTGGTGAGACATCAATGGATGGTCTCTAAGTTTCATTCATTGTCCTAACGAGGGCGTGGGTATCTGTGACGTTTAAGTCGGGAAGTGTTCCATACGTGCATAGCGTCCTGAGGGGGAATGTAAATTAAGTTGCAAGGTGCTATGCAGCTAAAGCAAATTATTTGCTCATAACTCTTCAAAGCGTACGACTGATGTCGATCTCGCCGATATCCCGGATTGTCTCGCCGCAATTCATCATGAGTAATCGGAAAATTTCACGGCAAAAAGCGGGATCATTCAATAACAGAGCGCCTATATACTCGGCGCCGCAGTGCTCCATGATTAAGAAACACCTGCCGTCGGGGTCAGCGGTGGAAGGCATAACATTTTTGAGGATGCCGATTTCGCCCTGCGGATGGGTAGTTTCGTAGCCGCCTCTCCACAACCAGGCAGGCGGCCAGCTGGAGACACCTTTATACGTCATCAGCGGATGGTCTCGAAGCTTCATTTGTTCCTCCTGAACGCGACGAGTAGCTCTGACGCTTTGTGTGATTGTCAGCTATCCGACATTACGAAAAGTTTGTATAGGACTAGACCCAGAATAGACCAAAGAATAGGCAGAGCAAGTAGCTTCCCCAAAAAAGTTCGTTTAAAAAACCCCCTTGACGACCCATAAATAGGAGTCATTATTTTCTTAGAGCTATGATCGTGAACGGGTGCTGGTTGAGAGGCGAAAATCCCCTAAGTCCATGAAAGGAGGAAGACGTTATGTTCGTAGAAAATTATAGGATAGACACGATGATCGGCGGCCAAGCCCAGACCGTGATTCCTTACCCGAAGATTTCTGATGAGGACTGGCAGAAGTGGCAAGCGTTTCTTCCAGTGAAGTCACTCCTATTCTGCAAGAAAGAATTGCTTCGACAAAGAGGGACTTTCTTTGAAAACGCTTATGGTATACCGTCCGATGTTTACCATGAGATGGTCCAAGGAGCGCGCCATTTTGAGGAGATCGAAGTTTGGGGCAAACGAGAGATCCGCAAGGATCCTATTGCGGTAGGCTTAACCGGAAACGGCGATCGCTATCTGATCTGCCGTTGGGGAATGGATAGGCTGATTCCGTTCGAGACAATCAAGAGCCGTTCCTGGCTCTATCACGTCCAGAATTTCGGTGTGATGCTGCTTACCTCAGAACAATTTTGGCTTAGCAGTGCAGCGGCCGCCATCCTCGGCATCGCTTACATCGCAACGTGGTAAACACGACCGCGATCGGGGACGCCGCACGACCGCGACCTACTATCGTAGGTGACAGAAGGCGAGCCAGATGAGAGGTTCATAGGTTAGATACGAACCAGTGCGGAAGTCTACTCGGGATACATGGCAAAAACTCACAAAAGATAAGAGAGATCTATGCTCCCAATCTCAGCAATCGAACGATTACGGCAAAATTGTAGGAGGTCTCCTATATGCTTAAGGTGGCGTCATCAAACAGCAAACAGCCCATATAGGATGACTCTTCATAAGAAATCAGCAGGAAGCACCTATTCGCGGGCTGCATATTAGATAAGAACGCCATTGTTAGAATTCCGATTTCGCCCCTTGGCTGTTTGTCGTCGCGGCCGTTTATCCAGGTCCAGGCGCGTGGCTAGTTCCGAATGCCACGAGTGGATAGTCTCGAAGCAACACGAGGCGAACCTCTGTTATCCTATGTTATCCTAGGTGCGGTTTCTCAAAACGTCTGACTGAGGTCGATGTCGCCAATCTCCCGAATCGTCTTACCACAATATTGAATTAGCAGTTTGAAAATCTCCCGGCAGAAAGCCGGATCGCTTAGTAATAACGCGCCTAAGTATTCAGCGCCGCGGTGCTCTATGATTAAGAAACACCTGTCGTAGGGCTCGATGATTGAACGTATTGCGCTTTTAAGTATGCCGACTTCACCCTGTGGATGGGTGGTTTCGGCGCCGCGTATCCACAGCCACGCCGGGGGCCAGCTGCGGTTACCTCTATAACTCATCAGTGGATGTTCTCGAAGCAACATGGGTCTAAAACAAACAAGTTATCCGAAAACAGTTGGCGCAAGATCGAAGCGCAGCCCCCCAATTCCGGACGAGTTAAGAAACGATGACCCCGTATCTACCTTTAGTCTTAGGATAGACCAAGAAATGGCTGAGGCAAGTAGGTTTCGAGAAAAAGTTGATGCCGCGAAAGTCAAATTGTCAGATTCTCGACATCAGATTCTCGACAATAGACTCGGAAGTCGTTTCTGTGCTTTGCTTTTCGGAGATCGATTAGTTTGGTTCTCGGCTAGAATTTTGCCATCGACGTAATTCAACTCGCGATTCTCTCTTACGAAGCGTAGTAGCAAACCGCCCCGACTCATATCCCCACGACCAATGAACTCGGCGGGAACAATGAGCCGGCTACCAAAAATGGGATTCAGTATTTCCAAGTATTTGCGGCTGGCGAGACTTCCGAGCAGAATGACTTCACAATCAGGACCCAGTCGGCTGGCGAGCTTTTCGGCGGTGCGCCGCAGCGAAGTACAGTAAACCTGATTATTGATGTGGATTGGTACGGCAGCGAATCGCCGCAGATTCCGCAATCTAATCAAAGTGTCGTGCGGAACGAGGCCGGCGGTAGGGGTGATAATAAAGATTCCCGGGCAATCAGCGGGCGGGCGCGAGAACGCCCGAGCGTAGGCGAGCTTGCCGCGAAAATAAAGCGCGCTCAAAAAGGTGAAGACCTCTCCGAGGGGCGCTCCGGGGCTGCGCAGACGTTGTGCCAGATCGGATCGGCTGTTTTTCCTGAGCAGCCACTGGGCCCGCACCCCGTTGCAATTCGCCGGGGAAAGCACAAACACGCGGTTCATGGATGAACGGCCCGCATGAAATCTTCAGCGTCGAGGGTGTTCAAGACTTCGTCGCGCGAAAGCCAGCCGCGTCGCGCCGTCGAGACACCGTAGTGCAAACTTCCCAGCCCGCCAATCGAATGGGCATCGGTGGATACGATGAATTTAATACCGCGGGTTCGTGCGGCGCGAATCCAGTCCGGCTCGAGGTCGAGACGGTGCGGGTCGCCGTTGACTTCGATGGCGCATTTGGACTCGGCGATGGCGTCGAGCACCTGGTTCATTCGGCATTCGAGCGGTGGACGCGACCCGATCAATCGACCCAGCGGATGGCCCCAGATCTTGAAGAACGGCAACTTGAGCGCATGCAACAGCCGCTCGGTCATTTGTTCAGAATCCATCCTGTGGCGCGAATGAATACTCGCGATGATGATATCGAATTTTTCCAGAAAATGATCGGGATAGTCCAGCGAGCCGTTTTCAAGGATATCCGATTCGGTGCCTTTCAGAAGCCTTATCTTGACGTGCTCCTGCACCCGCGCGATCTCGTCCCACTGCGCTCGCAAGCGATCAATCCCCACGCCGCGGGCATAGTGGGCGCTGGGCGAATGATCGGTGATCGTGAGATAGGTCATGCCCATGGCCTCGGCGGCCAAGGCCATCTCTTCGATGCTGTTCCGGCCATCGGAATAAATTGTGTGGCAGTGCGTCATGCCGCGAATATCGCCAAGCTCGACCGGTGGCTTTAGTTTGCCGGCGCTGGCGATTTCGACCTCGCCCTCATCTTCGCGCATCTCCGGCGGGATATACTGAATGCCGAGCCGCCGGTAGATTTCGTTTTCGCCGCTCACCGGCACGTCTGGGTATACGGTCATCGCCTTCGAGCGTGCTAAATTTTGCAGTTTGGAGATATGGTGCCGCGAGCCAGTTTGAGCGTGAAGTGCGGCAACGTAATCCTTGGGCGCCACAACTGTCAGTTCGGCTCGCAAACCCCCTGCCAAACGCGCCATGCATCGGTTTTCATCAAGCTCATCGGTATGCGCCAGTGCGGGGAAGCGCAGAAATCGGTCGAGTACCGCCCGCGGTTGATTGCTGGCAGCGACAATGCAAATCCGCCGTACCGTTTCTTTGCGTCGCCGCAGCCCTCCCGCAAGATCGGCTTCGATCAGCTCCGGTTCGGCGCGCAGATACTTGAGAATTCGCTCCGCTGTTTCCAGCGCGTGACTAAGCAGCAGAGAGCCGTCTTTTGGAATCTGCAGAGACTCAATATCGGCAAGGAGCTTTGCCTGTGACTTCAGGCCGAAGCCTTTGACTTTGCTGACCAGACCTTCTTGGCAAGCGGTTTTGAGATCGGCGATGCTTTCGATACCCAGCGTGTCATTGAGCGCGATGATTTTCCTTAGGTTTAGTCCGGGAACCGTGCTGAGCTCCATCGCGCCGGGGGGCATGCCTTCCAGCAGCTGTTGCAGCATCCAACATTCACCCGTGCCGTAAATCTCCTCGATAAGTGCTGCCAGAGCGTTACCGATGCCGGAAATTTCCTTGAGGCGACCGGTTTTGATGAGAGCGTCAAAATCACCCTGGTAATTTTCTATGGCACTCGCGCCCCGCTCATAGGCTTGTGTCTTAAAAGGATTCTCGCCTTTTATTTCTAAAAGACGGGCGATCTTGCGCAAATCACTGGCGATGTCGAACCTTTCCCTCATAAGAAAGCAATCCGCGGTATCAAGAATGGAGCGCGCGTCCTCCCGCCGCCAGCGCTGCTTCGCGAAGAGCTTCGGGCAGAGTGGGGTGAGCGTGACACGAACGTGCAATGTCCTCGCTGCTGGCTGAAAAAGCCATGGCAGTGGCGGCCTCGGCGATGAGATCTCCCGCCCGAGCCCCAAGGATGTGAACTCCAAGAATGCGATCGCTCTTGGCATCGGCCAGCACTTTCACCTTGCCTTCGGTCTGGCCCAAGGTCTGGGCGCGGCCATTGGCGCGGAAAGGAAAGAGCCCGCTTCGATAATCAGTCCCCTCTCGCTTCAGATCCTCCTCAGTTTTCCCGACCGACGCTATCTCCGGGTGGGTGTAAACCACGTTAGGAATCGAATGATAATCGACATGGCCATAGCCTGTGACCACGTGTTCCACACAAGCAATCCCTTCCTCCTGAGCTTTATGAGCCAGCATCGGACCACCGACGACATCGCCGATCGCATAGATGCCTGCAGCGGACGTCGCGTAGTTTTTATCGATAGAGATGTAACCTTTTTTGTCGGTCTTAATGCGCAAAGATTCAAGACCCAATCCGTCCGTAGATGGCAAGCGGCCGACGGCGACCAGGACGCGGTCGCAAAGCGTGGGCTCCTTTCCTTCACACTCGACCACACATTGGTTTCCTTCTACGCGAACCTCATGGACGCGGCTTTGCAGTTGAAACTCCAACCCTTGCTTTTCGAGAAGCTTCATCGCGTCTCGTGCGATGTCGCGGTCCATCTCCGGCAGAATCCTGTCCATCACTTCAAGGACGGTGACCTTGGACCCGAGTCTCTTCCATACCGAGCTGAGCTCGAGCCCGACGGCACCTGCGCCGATCACGACAAGATGCCCTGGAACTTCCTTATAGCTTAAAGCTTCGGTACTGGTCGCGACCCGATCGCCGTCCAGATTGATATGCGGCAGCGTGGCCGGCTTGCTTCCTGTGGCAATCAGGATGAAGCGGCTCTTGAGTTCGATGGCGCCGTTTGTATTGTCGACGACAACTCGCCCGGGCTCGACGATCCGGCCAGTTCCCGCGTAGCGTGAAATCTTATTCTTGCGAAACAGCGACTCGACACCCTTGGAAAGAACTCTTACGGTTCCTTCCTTGCGGCGCATGATCGCGGGAAGATCGAACTGGAGTTCCTTAGCGCGAATGCCATGGTGGGCGAAATCCTCCTTGGCCCTCCAGAAGAGCTCGCTCGACTCCAGGAGAGCCTTGCTCGGAATGCACCCGATGCGCAGGCAGGTTCCACCGAGATCCTGCTCCTTCTCAACGCAGGCGACATTCAGGCGCAGCTGAGCGGCGCGGATGGCGGCCACGTATCCTCCCGGACCGGCGCCGATGATGACAAGGTCGTGTTGTTTTTGTTCCATGTCAAACTTCGAGCAGAATCCGCGCCGGATCCTCGAGCAGCCCTTTGATGTGCCGGAGAAAGGTGACCGCTTCGCGGCCGTCGACGATGCGGTGGTCGTAAGTGAGCGCCACGTACATCATCGGACGAATGACAATTTGTCCGTCCCGGACAACGGGTCTTTCCTGAATCGCGTGCATCCCGAGGATGCCGCTCTGCGGCGGGTTGATGATCGGCGTCGAAAGCAGCGAGCCGTAGATTCCTCCATTGGTAATCGTAAAGGTGCCGCCCCGGAGCTCATCGAGATTGAGCTTGTTGGTTTCGGCCCGGCGCGCGAAATCATCGATAGCACGCTCGATCTCGGCGAAGCTCATCCGCTCGGCATGGCGGAGCACCGGCACCACCAGGCCTCTGCCGCCGCCTATGGCGATGCCGATGTCGTAGTAGTTGCGATAGACGATATCGGTGCCGCGCACTTCGGCATTGACCTGCGGGATGAGCTTGAGCGCCTCTATGGAAGCCTTGACAAAGAACGACATGAAGCCGAGCTTGATGGAATATTTCTTCTCAAAAGACTCGCGGTATTGCCGGCGTAACTCCATGACCGCGGTCATATCGATCTCGTTAAAGGTAGTCAGCAAAGCCGCCGTTTGCTGGGCTTCGACGAGCCGCTCGGCGATGCGGCGGCGGAGCGGGCTCATCGGAACAATTTCTTCTTCGCGAACGTCGGAGCTTGGGCTTATTGGAGTTTCTTTCTCACCGGTCGGTTGCTCGGCTTTTGAACCTTCCACTCTCTCAAGATACCTGAGAGCATCTTCTTTCAGGAGCCGACCTCCCGGACCTGTGGCCGGCACCTCCTCGGGCTTAACCCCGCGCTCAACCAAAATTCGCCGCGCAGCGGGCATCAGTCGCACCGTCTCCTTCGTCTCTGCGCGATCCCGATCCGTTGCGTCTTTTGATTTCTCGCCCGCGCGGCTCCGGGTTGCCTCCTTTTGCTCTGTTTCTCGCTGGGTCTCCGCCTGTGGCAATTCCTTTCCAATCTTCTTTTCGCGTTTGCCATCGACCTCCATGTAGCCAATGACGTCGCCAACTTTTGCCGTCTCGCCCTTTTTCTTCAGAATCTTCGTGATTACACCGTTGCCCGGCGCGGGAAGCTCAACCGTGACCTTCTCGGTCTCGAGGATCGCCACGACCTCGTCCCGCTTCACTGAGTCCCCCTCTGTTTTATTCCACTCCGATATTTCGACTTCGGTGATTGACTCGCCTACGCTGGGGACTTTGAGTTCTATTGGCATAGGAACGGTTCCTTAAACGCTGCTTAGGGTTTTGTGGATAAGCTCCTTCTGCTCGCGCTTGTGGCTGGTGTTAGAGCCCGTGGCTGGGCTTGCGGAAGCGGGCCGGAAAATTCCTGAAAAGGGGCGGCCGAAAAGCTGATTACAAAACTGCTCGTGAAGGGAATGCCAGGCGCCCATATTCTCGGGTTCCTCCTGAACCCAGGAGACACCCTTGGCGTCTGGATACAAAGCTACGGCATCTTTCAACTCCGATTCTGGCAAAGGATAGAGCTGTTCAAGCCTGACGATGGCGATATTCTTAAGGCCGAGGCGCGCGCGCTCCTCCGCGAGCTCGTAGTAAATCTTGCCGCTGCAGAAAAGAATCTTATCCACTCGCTGATCCGGGTCTACTGCCGGATCCGGGATGATGCGCCGGAATCGGCCCACTGCGCACTCCTCCAGCGTCGAAACCGATTTCGGATGACGTAGAAGGCTCTTCGGACTGAGCACGACCAGCGGTTTTCTCCACCGGCTCAGCGTCTGGCGTCTGAGACAATGAAAATATTGGGCCGGTGTCGAAGGACAAACGATCTGGATGTTGTCCTCCGCGGCGAGCTGGAGAAAACGCTCCAGGCGGGCGCTCGAGTGCTCGGGCCCCATTCCCTCGAATCCGTGGGGCAAAAGCAAAACGATCGAACTCAGCCGGTGCCATTTGTCCTCAGCGCTGGCGATGAACTGATCAATGATCACCTGAGCGGCGTTGACGAAGTCACCGAACTGGGCCTCCCAGAGCACCAGGCCATCCGGACAATCGAGACTGTAACCGTACTCAAAACCCAGAACTCCAACCTCGGAGAGCGGGCTGTTATAAATCTCTACCGGCGCTTGTTCGGAAGCCACGTGTTGAAGGGGAACGTACAAATGTCCATCCTCATGGTCGTGAAGTACGGCATGTCTCTGGCTGAAGGTGCCACGGGCACTATCCTGCCCGCAGAGACGCACGCGGTAACCCTCGCAAGCAAGACTGGCGAAAGCGAGAGACTCAGCGGCAGCCCAGTCCAGAGGCCGTTTGCCCTGGGCCATTTCGCGCCTGATCCCAATTCCCCGTACGATTTTGGGATGAGGATGAAAGTCTTCGGGAAGTCGGGTTTGCGCGTCGAGAAATTCCGACAGTTTCTCCTTGGCAACCCCGGTATCGATATCAACTCCCGCGGGCTCAAGGCCGCCCCTGTATCCAGTCCAGATGCCGCGTAGGGCATCGGTCGCCGGAACATAGCCAGGCCGGCGCGCCTTGGAAAGTTCGTCCTCAAGCTTTTTCAAACCATCGGCAGCGATTTTTTCAGCCTCGTCGGTCGTCAATCCGCCCAATTCCAGCAGACGGTCTAAATAGCTATCACGCACCGATTTTCGTTTTTCGATGGCGCGATAGAGTACGGGTTGAGTGAAGGAAGGCTCATCGCCTTCGTTGTGTCCGAGGCGCCGAAAACAATACATGTCGATGACCACGTCGCGCTTGAATTCGTAGCGAAAATCGAGGGCGAGCCGAACCACCTGAGCCACCGCTTCGGGATCTTCGCCGTTGACGTGGAAAATCGGAATCTGGAGCATCTTGGCCACATCCGTGGCATAGGTGCTGGATCTCGCCTCGGCCGGAGAAGTCGTAAAGCCGATTTGATTATTAACGATAACATGCAACGCCCCGCCGACGCTGTAGCCTTTTAGCTGGCTCATATTGAGCGTCTCCTGCGCGACCCCCTCTGCGGCAAAGCTCGCGTCGCCGTGTATTAACAGAACAAAACCCCGCTTTCTTTCGGTATCGCCAACGCGGTCCTGCTTGGCGCGCATGCGGCCGAGCGCCACGGGACTCACAAACTCCAGGTGGCTGGGATTGAAACAGAGCGATAGATGAACTTTACGACCGGAATCCGTCGTCCAATCGTTGCTGTAGCCCAGGTGGTATTTGACATCGCCCCTCCCGGTGTAGAGTTCCGGCGAGGCGTCTTCGAATTCCCAGAAAATTTCTTGCGGGCTCTTACCGATGATGTTGGCCAGCACGTTTAATCGTCCGCGATGCGCCATTGCGATAACAATCTCTTGGATTTCTTGCTCGGCGGCCTTGTCGATGGCAAGCTCCAGGAGCGGGATCAGGCTTTCGCCCCCTTCCAGCGAGAACGTCTTGGCGCCGAGATACTTCCTGCGGAGAAATTCCTCGAAGATGACCGCATCCGTTAGCCGGGTAAAGATGCGGACCTTTTCCTCCCGGCTGAGTGCGAGACGATTTTGCGTCCGCTCCATGCGCTCTTGCAGCCAGTGCCGGACTGCCAGCTCGTCAATGTGCATGAACTGGACGCCGATCGACCGGCAATAGGTGTTGCGGAGCCGCCCGAGGATTTCTCGCAGAGAGATCGCGCCATCGCAGAGAGTGTCGCAGGAAAAACTGCGATTCATCTCTGCCTCGCCGAAGGCGTAAAATTCCGGTTCGAGCTCAGGGATGCCCGGCCGCGGCATCTTCAATGGATCGATGGCGGCAATCATATGGCCGCGGACCCGATAGTTGCGGATGAGCTCATCGACGCGATTCTGCATCGCAGCAACTTCGGCCTCACGAGCGCCAAAGCCGCCGTTACCGCTGACTATAGATGGATTGAAGATGCCAGGTGGCCGAAACGATGGGCCTAGACGAGGTCTTCCGTTATCTGGGCCAGATTTCGACAGCTGATCGAAATAGGCTCGCCATTCGGCTGGGACGGAAAGTGGGTCCTTAAGATAGTCTAGATAGAGTCCTTCGGCAAAAGCGAGATTGATGGTGTTCGGCAAACGCTCCGCTTCGCTCATAGTCGTCCTGATCGGTGTGAAAATACTTGCGGGTCCTACGAAAATCCTAACAGTTGTGTGAATTTTCGCTAGAGCCCAAGACGATCAAGGACGGTATCCACGGCATGGTTGAAAACCATCCGAGATGGCGATCACAAGCGCGGTTAGACTTGCGAGTGCAAAGCCTGCGCGTGCTACGTGTGGATTAATTCCCATTGATCACACAAATCCATCCAGTTTGCCAAAAGTTTCGTTCTGAAGCCGAGTCTGTTTGGCTCCGAATGAGAAACCAAGGCCGCTAAAAATTGCTTTGACAAAGGTCCTCCCTCTGATAGCCTCGAATTAGAGCTAAGTTATTGTTTCCCATTCTTTTCACCTGATTTCGATCACGCCGCCGGATGTGCGGCGGTCTGTTTGAAATGAAGAGTTCGATGTGAGCCCAAGGAGCAAAAGGAGATTTCCACAGCCGATTGGCTTGTTGGCGGCGGCGAGAGGGGAGACTTGATTCGCTTAATGGACTGGTCCAAAACCCCGTTGGGCCCGATCGAGTCA
>Ga0081538_10005547_pt1 | contig 11323 bp, 12 predicted proteins | sample TabmetS5T2R1_FD_71022 | JGI IMG/M metagenome (GOLD analysis project Ga0081538, IMG submission 71022) | Tabebuia heterophylla rhizosphere microbial communities from the University of Puerto Rico - S5T2R1 | ecosystem: Host-associated > Plants > Roots > Rhizosphere ... | reverse complement strand
TACGGGCTCGACCTCACGCCGGTGCTGGCCGGCCTCGAGCGCGCCGGCGAGCTGGTGCGCGGCGAGCTGCGGCCCGGCGGCACCGAGCGCGAGTGGTGCGACCCCGAGGTCCTGCGCCGGCTGCGGCGCGCCTCGCTGGCCGCCCTGCGCAAGGAGATCGAGCCCGCCGACCAGCGCGCGCTGGCGCGCTTCATGCCGAGCTGGCAGGGCGTCGACCGCCACCCCGCGTCGGGCGCGGGGATCGACCGCCTGCGCGACGTGCTCGTGCCGCTCCAGGGCCTCGCCCTGCCCGTCGACGTCTGGGAGCGCGACGTGCTGCCGCGCCGCGTCGGCGCCTACTCGACCTCGTGGCTCGACCAGCTGTGCGCCGCCGGCGAGATCGTGTGGGTCGGCGCCGGCGCGCTCGGCCGCCGGTCGGGCCGCGTCGCCCTCTACTTCCGCGAGGACGCCGCGTTGCTCGGCGCCCCGCCGGCGCCGCCGGCGCCCGAGGGCGGCGTCCACGACGCGCTGCGCGCCCGGCTGTCCGCCGGCGCCTGCTTCTTCACCGACCTGCTGTCCGACGTCGCCGGCGTGCCGACCGAGGAGCTGGTCGAGGCGCTGTGGGACCTGGTCTGGGCGGGCGAGGTGACCAACGACGCCTGGGCCCCGCTGCGCTCGCCCAAGCTCACCGCCGCGGCACCCTGGTCGCAGAAGGCGCGCGCCGAGCGCCGCCGCAGCTTCAGCGCCCGCCGGCGCGGCGCGCAGCCCACCGTCCAGGGCCGCTGGTCGCTCACCGAGTCGCTGTTCCGGGGGGACGATCCGGCGGCCCGGCGCCGCGCCCAGGCCGAGCTCCTGCTCGAGCGCTACGGCATCGTCACCCGCGAGCAGGTGCTGGCCGAGGGCATCCCCGGCGGCTTCTCCTCGCTCTACGACTCGCTCGCCGCTCTGGAGACGATCGGCGTCGCCCGCCGCGGCTACTTCATCGAGGGCCTCGGTGGCGCGCAGTTCGCGCTCCCCGGCGCGGTCGAGCGGCTGCGCTCGCAGCGCGACGACGACGCGGCGCCGCCGGTCGTCCTCGCCGCCACCGATCCCGCCCAGCCCTACGGCGCGGCCTTGAAGTGGCCGAAGACCGAGAACCGCTCCCCGGCGCGCACGGCCGGCGCCTACGTCGTGCTGGCGGGCGCCGAGCCGGTGGTCTACGTCGAGCGTGGCGGCAAGGGCCTGCAGTTCCTCGTTCCCGAGGACGACCCGCGGGTGGAGCCGAGCCTGGAGACGCTGGTCGAGGCGGTCCAGCGCAGCCGCGTGCGCCGGCTGGCGATCGAGCGCGTCAACGGCGAGCCGGTCGTCGGCTCGCCCTACGAGGCGGCGCTGCTCGAGCTCGGCTTCCGGGCCGGACCCCGGAAGCTCACGCTCAGCGCCTGAAGGTCGAGCTCGCCCGGCGGCAACGGCCGCGAGATGAAGTAGCCCTGGGCGACGTCGCAGCGCAGGCCGGCCAGGGCGTCCATGATCTCCCCGGTCTCGACGCCTTCGGCCACGACCTCGAGCCCGAGGTTGCGCGCGAGGTCGATCGTCGAGCGGACGATCACCGCGTCGTTCTCGTCGTCGGCCATGCCGGCCACGAACGAGCGGTCGATCTTCACCTCGTCGAGCGGGAGCCGCTTGAGGTAGGCGAGCGAGCTGTGGCCGGTGCCGAAGTCGTCGAGCGACAGCCGGACGCCGAGCGCGCGCAGGCCGGAGAGCACGTCGGAGGCGCGGACCGGATCGGCCATCACGGTGTGCTCGGAGATCTCGCACTCGAGCCGGTCGCCGGCCACGCCGTGACGGTCGAGCAGCTCGCGGACGGCGCTCGGGAGGGTGACGTCGACGACGTTGGCGGCGGCGAGGTTGACGGCCACCGGGAGATCGACGCCGGCGTCGCGCCAGGCCCGGTGCTGGGCGAGCGCGCGGTCGACGACCCAGCGCGTGAGGTCGGCGACGGCGCCGGTGCGCTCGGCGAGCGGGATGAACTCGTCGGGGGCGAGCAGGCCGCGGACGGGGTGGCGCCAGCGCACGAGCGCCTCGACGCCGGTCAGCTCGCCGGTCGAAAGCGCGAGCTTGGGCTGGTAGTGCAGGACGAGCTCGTCGTGCTCGATCGCGCGCCGCAGCTCGGCCAGCAGGCCGAGGCGGTCGGCCGAGTAGGGGTCGCGCTCGGCCGTGTAGGTGGCGATGCCCTGGCCCCCGCGCTTGGCCTCGTACATGGCGACGTCGGCGCGCTGGAGCAGCTCGCCGGCCGTCGTGCCGTGCTCGGGGTAGTGGGCGACGCCGATGCTGGCCTCGAGCTCGACCGCCACGCCGCGCAGCGCGAACGGGCGCCGGAGGGCGTCCTGCAGGCGGCCGGCGACCTCGGCGACGGCGGCGCGGTCGGGCGCGCGGTCGACCAGCACGGCGAACTCGTCGCCGCCGAGCCGCGCCAGCGTGTCGTTCCGGCGCACCGCGGCGCCGAGCCGCTCGGCGACCTCCACGAGCAGGGCGTCGCCGTAGTCGTGGCCGAGCGTGTCGTTGACCTCCTTGAAGCGGTCGAGGTCGATCAGCAGCATCGCGGCCGGGTCCTCGCCGCGCAGCACGCGCTCGGCGCGGCGGTGCAGCAGCGTGCGGTTGGGCAGGCCGGTGAGCGCGTCGTGCAGCGCCTGGAAGCGCAGCCGGCGCGAGGCGCCGGCGACGATCCGGAACAGCGACGCGAAGAGGATCACGAAGCCGCCGCCGAGCAGCACGTAGACGACGGTCAGGTCGGCGCGGATCTCGCGCGCGACCGGCTCGTACGAGACGTACATCTCGAGCACGGCCGCAGGCTTGCTCCAGGGCGCGAGCCGCACCGGCACGTAGACCTCGAGCAGGCGCTCGCCACCGGCGCCGTCGTCGCTCGTGCCGTTCTCGAGGTTGCGCACGACCTGGCCCTCGAGCGCGGTGTAGACGTTGCCGCCCTTGAAGGCCCAGCCGCCGAGCAGCGTGCGGTCGTTCGAGTACACGAGGCGGCCGTCGCGGTTGAAGAGCTTGACCGTGCGGATGCCGATTTCCTCGAAGAAGCGCTTGCCGACTCGGTGGTCGAGCTCGGCCAGGCGCTCGAGCGAGATCGGGTAGCGCAGGTCGCCGCCGACGAGGTGCGGCTGGACGCTGACCTGGGCCATCACCTCGGCGTGCTGGACGGCGCGGGCGAGCGCGCGCTGCTCGATCTGGCGCTTGAGCACGAACCCGGTGGCGAGCCCGAGCGCGGCCACGACGACGAGGCCCAAGGCGGTGAACCGCCCGAGCAGGGAGACGCGTGCGGGCCATGACCGCATGCCCTTGTCATCGGCGGGACCTCCTTACCCTGAAGGAGTGCCCGAGGGCGACACGATCCACTACGCGGCGCGGCGGATGCGCCCGATTCTGGAGGGCCAGGTGCCCGACGAGATCGCCACGCCGCATCCGCGCTTCGGGCGCGACCGCTGGCCCGAGCGGCTCGCGGGCGCGGCGGTGCGGGCGATCGACGTCCACGGCAAGCACCTGTTCCTGCGCTTCGAGGGCGGGCTCGTCATCCACTCGCACCTGCGCATGACCGGCTCCTGGAAGGTGCGCGAGACCGGCCGGCCCGCGCCGGGCTCGGCCTGGCTGGTCCTGCGCCGCGGCGACCGCGAGGTCGTGCAGCTGCGCGGCCCGGTGCTCGAGCTGATGACCGAGTCCCGCACGCGCTTCGACCAGCGGCTCGCCGCCCTCGGGCCCGACATCCTCGCGCCGTCGCTCGACGAGGCGGCGTTCCTTCGCCGGCTGCGCCACGAGGACCCGACGCGCCCGATCGGCGACGCGCTGCTCGACCAGCGGACGATCGCGGGCATCGGCAACCTGTGGAAGAGCGAGGGCTGCTTCGCGGCGGCGGTCGACCCGTGGCGCGCGACCGGCCGCGTGAGCGACGAGGAGGCCTTGGCGATCGTGCGCGAGCTGCGGCCGCGCATGCAGCAGTCGGCGACCGACGGCCGGCAGGACCGCTGGCGCCGTGTCTACAACGCCGCCGGGCGGCCGTGCCCGCGCTGCGGGACGCCGATCCGCTCGCGCGGGATGGGCGACGACAACCGACCGACGTTCTGGTGTCCGAGCTGCCAGCACTGAGACGGGTCGGCCACAAGGGCGCCGACCACATCGCGCCGGGCAACACGGCCGCGTCGTTCGACGCCGCGCTCGCACACGGCGTCGACATGATCGAGTTCGACGTGCTGCCGGAGGACATCGACGACCGCGAGGGCAGCCGGCTGCTGCTCTCGCACGACTACGACCACGACCTCTCGGCCGCGCTGACGTTGGAGGAAGGGCTCGCGCACCTCGCGTCGTCGCCGTTCACCGACGTCGAGCTCGACGTCGACCTCAAGCTGCCGGGCTACGAGGCGCGGGTGGTGGAGGCGCTTCGCGAGTTCGGGCTCGTCGAGCGCTCGCTGGTCTCGAGCACGTTCATGCGTTCGCTGGTCGCGGTGCGGGAGCTCGAGCCGCGGCTGCGGCTCGGCTGGTCGGTGCCGCGAGCGCGGCGCGACTACACGGCCTCGCGGCTGTGGATGCTGCCGGCCTACGCGATGGTGGCGCGGATCCGGCGGCGGCTCCCGGCGGTCGCTCGCGAGCACCTCGCGGCGGGGCGCTGTAACGCGATCATGGCGCACTGGCGCCTGGTCTCGGCCGAGCTGGTGCGCACGGTGGCCGACGCCGGCGGGGAGCTGTACGTGTGGACGGTCGACGACGCGGCCCGCATCCGCTCGCTCGAGGCGCTGGGGGTCACCGGCGTGATCACCAACGACCCGCGCTTGTTCGACTGACGCGCGCCCGACCCGTGGCGCCGCGCCACGACGGTACGCCCGGCACGACCCGTGCGCCGCCCCACGATCGTGCGCCCCGCACGACCCGCGCGCCGCGCCACGATCGGGCGACCCACGATTCGTGCGGCGCGCACCTCGGGGTGGGGTCGCCCCGTGATGAAGTGACACGGTGGCCGTAGTAGGGGCGTGAACTCAGCGATGACCCTCCCCGCGTCCGCACCGGGCCGCATCGCGCTCGACTTCGACGCGCTGTACCGGGCCGCGCGGGACGACGTGTTCGCCTACGTCGCGACCCTGCTGGGAGATCGCGGCGCCGCCGAGGACGTGACCGCGCTCGCCTTCGAGCGGGCCTATCGCAAGCGCAAGAGCTTCGACGCCGCGCGCGGCACCGAGCGCTCGTGGCTGTTCGGCATCGCCCGCAACGCGGCGCTCGACGAGCTGCGCCGTCGCAAGCGCTCCGCGACGCTCGTGACCGAGCCGGCCGCCGTGCAGCCCGCGCCCGACGAGGAGCTCGAGCGGACGCTGCGCCGCGCCGCCGTGCGGACCGCGCTCGCCGCCCTGCCGGCGCGCGACGTCGAGCTGATCGCGCTCAAGTTCCATGCCGGCCTCGACAACGCCGAGCTGGCGAACGTGCTCGGCGTCAGCGTCTCGAACGCCGGCACCCGCCTCCATCGCGCACTGACCAAGCTTCGGGAGATCCTCGATGACCAGTCCTGAGACGCTCGAGCTGCAGGCGGTCGACGCCGCGCTCGCGGGCCGCTACGTCGCGCCCGAGCACGCCGAGCTCGCCGAGCTCGCGCTGCTGCTGCGCGACGACCGCCCCGAGCCCGCGCCCGCCTGGGCGACCCACCTCGACCGCCGGGTCGAGGCCGGCTTTCCAGCCCGGCCGAAGCGCCGCTTCGTCTGGGTGCGCAAGGCGGTCCCGGCGGTCGCGATCGCCGCGATCCTGCTGCCGATCGTCGCGCTGGCGGCGTTGAGCACGTCCGGGACCGACGACTCCGGGGAAGGGGGATCCGCGGGCAGCGCGCCGGCCGAGTCCGTGGAACCGCTCTCGAGCGCCGATCGCGACTCCGCGGCCCCGGCGCTGCCGCGGGCCCAGAGCGGCGGCGACCCGGAATCGGACCGCCGCGACACCCGCTTCCAGCAGCGGTCGGCCTCGCTCACGCTCGCCGCCCCGCGGCGCGAGCTCGACAGCGTCGCGAACCAGGTCGGCCAGGTCGCCTCCGACCTCGGCGGCTTCGTCCGCTTCTCGACGATCTCCAGCAACGCCGGCGGCTCGCTCGAGCTGCGGGTGCCGACGCGCCGGCTCGACACGGCGATCGAGCGCCTCTCCGACCTCGGCCGCGTGCGCGAGCTGTCGCGCCAGAGCGAGGACATCACGCGCAGCGTGGTCTCCGCCCGCGACCGGCTCTCCGACGCGCGGGCCGAGCGCAAGGCGCTGCTCGAGCAGCTCGCCGACGCGACGACCGTCAACGAGACCGAGAGCATCCGCGCGCGGCTCGACATCGTCGCGCGCGAGATCGCCGCCGCCCGCGCCTCGCTGCGGCGGGTCGACAACCGCGCGAGCTTCGCCGACGTGCGCGTGGCGCTGGTTCCCAGCGGCGCCTCCGACGAGGGCGCGTGGACGCCGGGCGACGCGTTCGACGACGCGCTGCGCGTGCTCGAGGTCGTGGCCGGCGTGGCGCTGATCGCGGCCGCCGTGCTGCTCCCGCTGGCGCTGATCTGGCTGCTGGCGTGGCTGGCGCGGCGCGGCGTGACCCGCCGCCGCCGCGAGCGGGCGCTCGACATGGCGTGACCGGCAGGCGCCCGTCGGGCCGGACCACCGGGTGCCTGGCGCGCACGATTGGCGAGGGGTTTTGCGCGGCCGGACCTGTGGCATGCTCCGGGCCTGATGCCCGCGAGCGCTGAGGAGACGGCCGCGCTGCTCGCCCGCGTGCCCGTCTTCGACGAGCTCGCGGACGACGACCTGCGCCGCGTCGCCGACGTCTCGGTGCCGCGCCGCTTCGCTCCCGGCGAGGTCGTGTTCCGCGAGGGCGACGACTCGGACACCTGCTACGTCGTCTCCGCCGGCCACGCGCGGGCGATCCGCGAGCACCCGGACGGCCGCCAGATCACGCTCGCCACGTTCGGCCCGGGCGACATCTTCGGCGAGCTGGCGATGTTCGACGACGAGCGCCGCTCGGCGACGGTCGAGGCGACCGACGAGCTCGAGGTCCTCGGCATCCTCGGCGGCGACATGCGGCGCCTGCTGCGCCTGCACCCCGACATGGCGGTCAAGCTCGTGATCTCGATCAGCCGCCGGTTGCGGGCGGCCAACGAGCGGCTCGCGCGGCAGTCGTTCCAGACCGTGCAGAGCCGGGTCGCGGCCGTGCTGGCGCAGCTCGTCGAGCAGGCGCAGGCCGAGGGGGCCGGCGAGCACGACGTCCCCGTCGTCGCCACCCAGGCCGACCTCGCCAAGCTCGCGGGCTCCTCGCGCGAGTCGGCGAGCCGCTTCCTCGCCGTGCTCGAGCGCGCCGGCGTCATCACCCAGGGTCGCGGGCGGCTCACCGTCCACGATCCCGCGGCGCTCGGGGGCTATGTCTACTGACCGCCGGCCGATCGAGCGCCATGTCCGCTGACCGCGGGCGGCCGCTGCGCGAGACCTCGTACGGCGGGGTCGTCCTGCGCGGCGACGACGTGCTGGTGATCACGCCGATCGGCAAGCGGCGGGTCACCGGGCTGCCCAAGGGCGGCCCGAACCCGGGCGAGACGCCCGAGCAGACCGCCACCCGCGAGGTCCGCGAGGAGACGGGCGTGACGGCCACGGTGCGCGAGCCGCTCGGCGACGTGAACTACTGGTACCGGCGCGGCGGCCGCCGCGTCTACAAGACCGTGCACTTCTTCCTCTTCGACTACGTCTCGGGGTCGACGGACGACCACGATCACGAGGTCGAGGAGGCCCGCTGGATCCCGCTCGCAGAGGCGCGGACGACGCTCAGCTACCCAGGCGAGCGCGCGCTGATCGAGAGGGCGCTGTCCAAGTCGACCCCCGGTCGCTAGTCTGCCGGGCCGTGCAGGTCCTCAACTTCTACTCGACGGTCTTCGCGGACCAGATGAAGCGCGGCCGCAAGACCGCGACCATCCGCCTGGGCGACAAGCGGCACAAGTACCGCAAGAACCAGGTCGTGCTGGTCACGGTCGGCTACCAGTACTCGCCCCGCGAGAAGCTGTTCCACGCGGTGATCGACAACGTCGAGGTCAAGCGGATCAAGGACCTCTCGCCGCGCGACATCGAGCACGACAACCCCGAGTTCCGCCGGACCGAGGAGATGGTCCACTTCCTGGAGCAGATCTACGGGCGCGAGGTCGGGCTCGACGACACCGTGACCGTCGTGCGCTTCTCGCAGATCGTCGAGAACCCGCCGGACTTCCAGGACCGGCTGCGCGGCGTCGGCGGCGCACAGAATTGAGCGCCCGGGCCACCGTCCGGGTGGCCCTCTGACGGCAACGCGGGGCCGTCCGGGCCCCCGATGGTCACCACCAGCGAGGCTCGGCGGGGTCCGGCACGGCGATGTCCGCCGTCCGGCCGCGGTAACCGACGCGTGCGCGGCCGCCCTCGAGGTGGATGGCGACGGCCTCGAGGTTGTGCGGCTCGCCGAGGTCCGCGTGGAAGGCGTGGGCGGCCAGCGCGCGCATCGGCCCCGAGTGGGCGGCGACGACGGTGAGCTGCTCGTCGGCGTGGGCGTGGATCGCGCGCCAGTAGCGGCGCACGACGACGGCGGGCGGCTCGAAGCCGAGCAGCGGCGTCGTGAGCCAGAAGCCGATCGGGTCGCCGCCGGAGACGTGGATCTCGCGGAAGCGCGCGAGGTCGGCGAGCCATCCGGGCAGCTCGTCGAGCGGCCGCCGCTCGGCCGCGTACTCGCCGAAGACCTCGGCCTGCTCGCGCACCTGGTCGCCGGCGGCGACCGTGAAGTTCGCGAACCCGCGCTCGGGCTGGGCCGTGGTGCCGAGCTGGTCGGCCAGCACCTCGGCGGTCAGCCGCGCGCGCACGCTCGGCGCGTGCAGGACGCGGACCGAGCCGTGCGCCTCGCGGGCCAGGGCCGCGGCGGCCTCGCGGGCCTGCGCCTCGCCGCGCTCCGACAGCCCCAGGTCGCCCTCGTAGCCCGCCGTCTCGCCGTGGCGGACGAGCCGGACCTCGCTCACGCGCGCGTGGTCGTCCACGATCGTCAGGCTTCGGTGTCCTCGAAGCGGTTCTCACCCGGGATGCGGCGCACGGATCCCCATCCATAGCGCGCCCAGCAGACGAGCAGCAGCGCGCCGCAGAGCGAGCCCGCAGTGTCGGCCACCAGGTCGCCGACGGTGTCGTCGAGCCCGAGCTGCAGACTGGAGCCGAGCGCATGGTCGGAGACCCACTCCCAGATCTCCCACACGCCGCCGAGCGCGACCCCGAGCGCGAAGGCGACGACGAAGAGCCCGACGTAGTGCTTCGTGGTCGCCGCGTCCTTGGGGTCGGGGACGACGTCGGCGCGGGCGAGCGCGATGTAGAGCGTCGGCGCCAGGAAGAACGGCAGCGAGAAGTGGGCGACGTTGTCGAACCACGGCAGCGAGTCGTAGGCGCCGAGCGCCTCGCCGCCGGCCTGCAGCGTGAGCGCCCCGATGAAGCAGGCGTCGTACGCGCGCGGGAGCTGGAGGGGCCGCACGAGCCAGGCCAGCGCCGCGGCGCCGCCGAGCAGCACCGCCCCGTTGGTGTCGCCGGCGACCAGGAAGCCCAGCGCGGCGACGACGAGCAGCGCCCGCACGACGTCGATCGGGTCGCGGATCCACGGGTTCCAGTCGCCGAGGACGAGGGTCCGGGTGGTCACGCCCCACGCATACCCGCGGCCGCAGGCACTACACGATTCGTCGGAGCCCGCGGGCGCGGCCTTATCGCTGCGCGTACGCGGTGTGCGACGAGCGGCGGCGCTTGAGCGGCGCGGCCGCGGCGGCCGAGCCCGACGTGCACGAGATCAGGGCCGCGACGCCGGCGAGCACGGCGCCCATGCGGAGCTCGGTCCCGTCGGCGGGGTGGTCGAGCACCTTCCACGCCACGAGCGCGAAGCAGGCCAGCGCGCTGTAGCGCACGACCTCGCGGGCGACGCCCTGGAGCGACGGCGCGAGGCACCCGAGCGCGCCGGCCGCCGTGGCGGCGGCGAACGCCGCCAGCACCGTGCCCCACGGGCCGAGCGCGTCCCAGCCGGTGGTCCCGGTCGGGTCGGAGATCAGCCGCTCGAGGCTCTTGGCCAGGCTGCTCCCGGGGTAGGTGCTCTCGACGGCCTCGGGAGCTTGCGCGTACCAAGGCCGGCCGAGGCTGGCGATCAGGCCGACGGCGGCGGCGACGGCGATCAGGACGTGAGTGCGAAAGCCGAGCGTGCGCATCGTTGGCCCACTTGTCGGCAGCAGCGGCCTCGAACTGGAGCCGAATGCGCCAAATCTGGACGCGGCGCACTCTGGCACTCTTGTTACGAGAGTGCCAAATTCCGCTTGACTTCGCGGCCGACCGTCCTAGAATCATCCGCCGTTGGCACTCTCTCGATGGGAGTGCCAGACACGCTCGGCAGTTCGAGATCTTAGTGGAGGTCACTCAGATGAAGCTCAAGCCCCTCGGCGATCGGCTGATCGTCAAGGCGGTCGAGGAGGACGAGACGACCGCGTCCGGCATCGTGCTCCCCGACACCGCCAAGGAGAAGCCGCAGAAGGGCAAGGTCCTCGCCGTCGGCGACGGCAAGCTCGACGACGACGGCAAGCGGATCCCGCTCGACGTCGCGGAGGGTGACGAGGTCCTCTACTCCAAGTACGGCGGCACGGAGATCAAGGTGGACGGCGACGATCTGCTCGTCCTCCGCGAGTCCGACGTGCTGGCCAAGGTCCAGTAAGCGGAGGACAGAGAAGACATGGCACACAAGGAACTGAAGTACGACGTCGACGCGCGCAAGGCGCTCGAGGCCGGCGTCGACGCCGTCGCGAACGCCGTCAAGGTTACGCTCGGCCCGCGCGGCCGCTACGTGGTCCTCGACAAGAAGTTCGGCGCTCCCACCATCACGAACGACGGCGTGACCATCGCTCGTGAGATCGAGGTGCAGGACCACTTCGAGAACCAGGGCGCGCAGCTCGTGCGCGAGGTCGCCACGGCGACCAACGACGTCGCCGGCGACGGCACCACCACGGCGACCGTGCTCGCGCAGGCGATCGTCCGTCAGGGTCTCAAGAACGTCGCGGCCGGCGCCAACCCGCTCGGCCTCAAGCGCGGCATCGAGATCGCCGTCGACCAGGTCGTCGAGTACATCAAGTCGCAGTCCAAGGAGATCTCGGGCAAGGACCAGATCGCCCGCGTCGCGACGATCTCGGCCGGCGACGAGGAGATCGGCGACGTCATCGCCGACGCGATCGAGAAGGTCGGCAAGGACGGCGTCGTGAACGTCGAGGAGGGCCAGACGTTCGGCATGGACCTCGAGTTCACCGAGGGCATGCAGTTCGACAAGGGCTACATCTCGCCGTACATGGTCACCGACCAG
>Ga0081538_10005546_pt1 | contig 11326 bp, 9 predicted proteins | sample TabmetS5T2R1_FD_71022 | JGI IMG/M metagenome (GOLD analysis project Ga0081538, IMG submission 71022) | Tabebuia heterophylla rhizosphere microbial communities from the University of Puerto Rico - S5T2R1 | ecosystem: Host-associated > Plants > Roots > Rhizosphere ... | reverse complement strand
CCCCCCTCCCGGCGGGGCGGGCAGGCCGATGCCGGGGCGGCGTTCGGCGCCGCCCTGCGGCTGGCGCCCGCGACCGGGGCGGCGGCGGCCACGCCGCTGCCGCAACTCGGCCCCGCGGTCGCCGCCACCAGCCCCATGCGGTACGTGCCGTCGCGGGCGGGCCCCGACCGCAAGTGGATCGCGGCGATCGACCCGGCGACCTACCCGCGGGCGGCGGCGGTGGCGCCGCGGCTGCTGGAGGGCGCCGGCGTGGAGGCGCTGGCGCGCGACCCGACCGGCGTGCTGGTGGCGCAGGAGATCCCCCAGAAGCTCGGCGTGTCCCTGGGCCAGCCGCTGGCGGTCACCCTCTACCCCGACGACGAGGAGCGGGCCCGCAACGTCAGCCTGCGGGTGGTGGGCGTGTTCCGCACCTTCCCACCGACCGACCTGCTGCCGGAGCTGGTGGTCTCCACCGCCGGCCTGCCCGCGGAGCTGCTGCCGCCGCCCGACTTCCAGCTGGCGCGGGTCGCTCCCGGCCGCTCCCCCGCCGCGGTCGCCGCCGACCTGGAAGCCGCCGGCACCGCCCGCGGGTTCACGGTCACGACCGTGGCGGACCTGGTGCGCCGGGAGCACCGCGGCATCGCCACCCTCGGCCTGACCGGGCTGGGCCGCATCGAGTCGGTCGGGGCGGGCCTGGCCGCCGCCCTGGGCGTTGCCGTGCTCGGCGCCTTCCTGGCCCTGGAGCGCCGCCGGGAGCTGGCCATCCTCAGGACGGTCGGCGCCGACACGCCGCAGACGGTCACCGGGCCGGCGCTGGAGGGCCTGGTCGCGGTGGTCGGCAGCCTGGTCGTGGGCGTGCCCCTCGGGCTGCTGCTGGCGGTGCTGGCCGGGCAGGTGTTCGGGCTGTTCTTCGTGCTGCCGCCGCCGCTACTGACGGTCCCGGCCGTGCCGCTGCTGGCGCTGGCGCTGCTGGTGGTCGGCGCCTCGGCGCTGGCGCTGGGCGCCGCCCTGGTCGCCGTCGACCGCCGCGCCGTCCCCACGGTGCTGCGCGAGCCCTGAGCTGCTCGCGCTAGCCCGGGCCCGCCGGGGCGAGGGCGTCCAGGGTCTCCTCGGCCCGGCGGACCGCGGCGGCCGGGTCGGCGTCGGGCGAGCCGATCTCGGGGTCCCAGTTGAGGTCCAGGAACACCTCGGTGACGCCCTTGGCGCGCAGGTCGTCCAGGTCGCCTCGGACCTGCGCCGGCGAGCCGGTGAGCGGCCGCCGGTCGGCGCCGCCGGGCGGTCCCAGCCGCACCGGGCCGCGGACGACGAACCGCAGCGCGTCCGGGTCGCGGCCGGCCTGCACGGCGGCCCCCTTGACGATCCCGATCGGCTGGTCGATGTGGCGCAGGTCGGCGTTGCTGGCGCTGATCCAGCCGTCGGCGACCCGCCCCGCCCGGCGCAGCACCGCCTCGGCGGCGCCGCCCAGCAGCAGCGGCGGGTGCGGGCGCTGCAGCGGCTTGGGCTCCGCCCTGGACGCGGGGATCCGGTAGAACTCGCCGTCGAACTCGACCACCTCGTCGGTCCACAGCGCCCGCAGCGCCCGCAGGAACTCCTCGGCCCTTTTGCCGCGACGCTCCAGGGGCACGCCCGAGGCCACGAACTCCACCCTCGACCAGCCCACGCCGAGGCCCACGTCCAGGCGGCCGCCCGAGAGGATGTCCAGGGTGGCGAGCTGCTTGGCCAGCAGCGCCGGCGAGAAGAACGGCAGGTTCAGCACCGCCACCCCCAGGCGGATCCGGTCGGTGCGGCCGGCCAGGTGCGCCAGGGACACCACCGGGTCCAGCACGCTGCGGTACACCTCCATGCCCGAGCGGGGGTCCGGCTCGGGCTCGGCCGGCACCAGCAGCCGCTGGAACGTCCACGCCGTCCGGTAGCCGAGCGCCTCGGCCCGCCGCACGAGCCGGACCTGGTTGCCGGGCGTGGCCCACACGCCGGAGACAGGCACGCCGAAGCCGAGGAACATGATCGCCAATCCTAGCCCGGGGAGCGCGCGTGGACCCGCAGCAGCAGGTGATCGCCTACTACCGCCGCCTGGAGTCGCGGCTGGGCTACACGCTGCTGCTCGGCGGCACCAAGCACTTCGGCTGGTACCCGCCCGGGTCGGAGCGCCGGTCCATGCGGACGGCGATGACGCTGATGGAGGACCGCCTCGGCCGCGCCCTCGACCTGCCAAGGGATGCCCTGGTGCTGGACGCCGGCTGCGGCCGCGGCGCGGTCGCGCTGCGGCTGGCCACCGCCTTCGGGCTGCGCGTGGAGGGCGTCGACATCCTCGCCGGCGACATCCGCCGCGCGCGGCGCCGGGCCGCCCGGCGCGGCGCCGCCGACCGCGCCCGCTTCCAGGTCATGGACTACCGGCGGCTGGCCTTCCCCGACGGCCACTTCGACGGCGCCTACACCATGGAGACGCTGGTGCACGCCCCCGACGCCGCGGCCGTCCTGCGCGAGCTGCACCGGGTGCTGCGGCCGGGCGGGCGGCTGGCGCTGTTCGAGTACTCGATGGCGCCCCGCCAGGAGCTCACCCCCAGGCAGCGGCGGGTGTTCGACACGATCATCGCCGAGTCGGCCATGCACGGCCTGCCCGGGTTCGTCCATGGCCGCTTCCCGGCGCTGCTGGCGGCGGCCGGGTTCGGCGAGGTGACCGTGGAGGACGTGTCCGCGCGGATGCTGCCGATGCTGCGGCGCCTGTCGCAGATCTTCTGGGCGCCCTACCAGCTCAGCCGGCTGCTAGGGATGCAGCGCCGGCTGGTCAACGCCCTGGCGGCGGTGGAGGCCCACCGCCACCAGGCGGTGTGGCGCTACAACATCGTCACCGCCCGCAAGCCTCACCCGAGCGGGGCGGTGTAGCAGACCGCGGTCCCCTCCAGCACCACCGTGCCGTCCTGGCGGGTGACGGTGGTGCGCAGCCTGGTGATCGGCTTGTCGTCGCGCACCTCCAGCACCTCGACCGCCCCGGTGATCTCGTCGCCGGGCCGCACCGGCGCCAGGAAGCTCCAGTTGACGTTCAGGAACACCGTGCCCGGGCCGGGGAGCCGCTCGGCCACCACCGCGTTGAGGATCGCGCTGGTCACCCCGCCCTGCACGATGATCTCGCCGAACCGCGAGGCGCGCGCGGCCCGCTCGTCGTAGTGCAGCGGGTTGCGGTCCCCGCTGATCTGGGTGAACCGCTCGATGTCGGCCGCCTCCACCCGCCGCGACAGCGTCGCGGTGTCCCCGGGCCGCGGGGCGCCGTTGGGCCACACGCTCATGCTGCTAGCATCTCCGCATGCGCGCGCCCCCGCCACCCGCCAGCGACCCGCGGGCCCGGGTTGTCGCCATCTGCGGCGCGCTCCCCGAGGTCACCGCCAGCGGCGACCAGCACGTCGCCTTCCGGGTGCGGGGCCGGACGTTCGCCTGGTACCTGGAGGACCACCACGGCGACGGTCGGGTGGCGCTGTGCTGCAAGGCGGCGCTGGGCGAGCAGCAGGCGCTGGTCGCCGCCGACCCGGCCCGCTACTACCGGCCCGCTTACCTCGGCGCCAGGGGCTGGGTGGCGGTCCGCCTGGACACCGGCGACGTCGACTGGGACGAGGTCGCCGAGCTCGCCCTCGAGGCCTGGCGGTGCACCGCCCCCAAGCGGCTGCTGGCGCGGGTCGAGGAGGGCGCTCAGGGCTCCTTGTAGGCGCCCGGCTCGTCGATGATGATGGCGGCGCCCTCACCGCCCTTGCGGGGCCTGCCGGTGCCCTCCAGCCGCTGGTCCTCCCGCAGGTGCGGCGGGGCCAGCAGCCGCACCAGGTGGTAGGCGGCGATCGTCACGATGGTGCCGAGCGCGATCCCGGAGAGCTGGAAGTTGTCGGTGAACACCAGGGTGGTGTTGCCGATGGCGATGATGACGCCCGCGGCCACCGGGACCAGGTTGATCGGGTTGCCGAAGTCGACCTCGTTCTCCTTCCAGATCTTGGCGCCCAGCAGCCCGATCATGCCGTACAGCACCACCGTGATGCCGCCGAGTACGCCGCCCGGGGTGGCGGAGATGACCGCGCCGAACTTGGGCGAGAAGCCGAACAGGATCGCCACCAGCGCGGCGATGTAGTAGGCGGCGGTGGAGTAGATGCGGGTGGCCGCCATCACGCCGATGTTCTCGGCGTAGGTGGTGGTCGGCGACCCGCCGACCACCGAGGTGATGGTGGTGCCGACGCCGTCGGCGGCGATCGCGCGCCCCATCACCGGGTCCAGGTCGGTCTCGGTCATCTCGGCGACGGCCTTGACGTGGCCGGTGTTCTCGGCGATGAGCGCGATCACCGCCGGCAGCACCAGCAGCACGAAGGTCAGCTTGATGTCCGGCAGGTGCCAGCCGACGATCTCCTTGCCGTCGGGGCCGACGGTGGTCTGCGCCGGGAAGCCCACCCAGTCCGCGCTGCGGACGCCGTCCCAGTTCACGCGGAAGTGGGTGGTCTCCTGGTTGGCGGCGGGGTCGAAGGAGGTGATCCGCCCGAAGACCCGGTCGAAGATCCACGACAGCGCGTAGCCGAACACCAGCCCGAGGAACACCGCGATGCGCCCGAGGAAGCCGCGGAAGCCGACCGCCATCGCCATCACCGCGACCATGGTGAGCAGCGCCACCCACTGGTCCTGCGGCCAGTAGATGTCGGCCACCACCGGCGCCAGGTTGAAGCCGATCAGCATCACCACCGCGCCGGTCACCACCGGCGGCAGCACCGCGTAGACCACCCGGGAGCCGGCGAGCTGGATGATCAGGCCGACGGCGGCCAGCACCACGCCGGCGACCAGGATCGCGCCGGTCACGTCGGGCGAGTCGCCGCCCTGCGCGCGGATCGCCACCACGCCGCCGACGAACGACGCCGAGGTGCCGAGGTAGCTGGGCACCTTGTTCTGCACGATCAGCAGGAAGCAGATGGTGGCGATGCCGCTCATCATGATGGCCAGCTGCGGGTTGAGCCCCATCACGATCGGGAACACGAAGGTCGCGCCGAACATCGCCACCACGTGCTGCGCGCCGAGGCCGACCGTCCGGGGCCACGACAGCCGCTCGTCGGCCCGCACCACGGCGCCCGGGGGCGGGGTCTTGCCGTCGTGGACGACACGCCAGCTCAGAAGCGCCATAGCTAGATCCCTTCTGCGAGGGTGTTCCAGAACTGGAGCTCGTAGGCCTGCACCAGCCGCGCGTGGCGGCGCGCCGACGCCGGCGGCTCGCCGCCCTCCAGGCTCGCCGCCGCCACGGCGGCGGCCTGCGCCTCGACCTCCGGCACCGGCGTGGCGAAGAAGTCGAAGAACCCCACCGCCTCGTCGTCCAGGTGGTAGTGGCGTCGCAGGCCCTCGGCGACCGCGGCGCAGTAGCCGCCCCAGGCGGCGAAGTTGGCGACCAGCGCCAGGGCCACGTCCGCCTGCGAGCCGTTGAGCGCCAGCCACGCCACGTACGCCGGGTAGGCCTGGCAGCCGGGCCGCGGCTCGTAGGCCTCCAGCGCCGCCTCGTCCATGCCCAGCGCCGCGGCGAAGGTCAGCAGCTTCGCCATCGCCAGGGTCTCCCCCTGGGCAAGGCCGACGAAGAAGTCGACCGCCGGCGGCTCCGGGAACCTGGCGGCCAGCACCAGGAAGCTGCGCCGGTCGCTGCGGATGATGCGGTACTCCTCGCCGGCGAGCGCGGCCAGGCGCTCCAGCGGCAGCCGGCCCTCGGCGACCAGCGGGACCAGCCGGTTGGCGCCCTCCGCCGGGGCGAGCTCCCTGCGGACGGCGTCCAGCAGGCTCACGGCCCGGCCGCCATTTCGGGCATTTGGACGCGCATCGGGGTGAGATTCGTCGGCCGCCGCCTGCCTTGTCAAGCCTCCCGAGGAGCGCTCAAAGGTTGCCAACCATGCGGATTCGGGCCGAGAATGACCCCTCGCAGAGCCCGTCGCCCATACGAGGTCCCGTCCTCCATGTCGGACGTTGCCGCCACACGTTCGTGGCTCCGCTGCGTCGCGGGCGGGGCGGTCGTGATACTCGTCTACCTGCTGCTTCCGCCGCTCGCTGTGGCGGACTGGCTGCCCAGGCTGCCGCTGTACGGCGTCGTCAGCGCGTCGGCAGCGGCCTGCCTGCTGCTCGGCGTGCGCCGCCATCGGCCCCAGCCGCCGCTGCCCTGGTACCTGCTGCTGGCGGGGCAGGTCCTCTGCCTGCTCGCCGGCCTGACCTTCTACTCGCTGCACCTGGTCGCCGGGTCGGAGGCCTACCCATCGGTTGCGGACCTCCTGTACCTGGCGCACTACCCGCTGGTGGTGGCCGGGGTGCTGGCGCTGGTCCGCGCCCGGACCCCCGGCAGCGACCGGGTGAGCCTCAACGACGCGGCGATCATCGCGACCAGCCTCGGCGTGCTGGCGTGGGTGTTCCTGGTGCAGCCGGCGATGCTCGACCAGGACATGTCCGCGCAGCAGCGGCTGGTCTCGGCCGCCTACCCGATCATGGACCTGCTGGTGCTGGCGGCGACCGCCCGTCTGGTCGTCGGCGTCGGCTTCCGTCCCCCCGCCTACTGGCTGCTGGTCGCCAGCCTGCTGGTGCTGCTGGCCACCGACACCGTGTACACCGCGCTGCGGCTCCATGACCGCTACCAGCTCGACAGCCCGGGCGGGCGGCTGCTCGGCGCCGGCTGGCTGGCGTCCTACCTGCTGCTCGGCGCCGCCGCCCTGCACCCGTCGATGCGGATGCTGACCGAGCGCGACCACCGCGCCACGCCGCGGTCGGGCTGGGGCCGGCTCACGCTCCTGGCCGGGGCCTCGATGCTGCCGCTGGCGCTGATCGTGCTCCAGGAGCAGCGCGGGCAGAGCCGCGACACCTGGATCATCGGCATCGCCTGCATGGGGCTGTTCCTGCTGGTGCTGCTCCGCATGGTCGGCCTGGTCCGGATGGTGGAGAGCAACGCCGCCCAGCTCCGCGAGCAGGGCGCCGAGCTGCAGGCGGCCCTGGACGAGCTGGAGCGCACCGAGGCGCAGCGCAAGCAGCTGCTGGACCGGACCGTGCAGGGCGCCGAGGAGGAACGCACCCGCCTGGCCGCCGAGCTGCACGACGGCCCCATCCAGCGGCTGACCGCGGTCGGCTACCAGCTGGAGGAGGCGCAGCTGCTGCTGGAGGCCGACGACGGACGGCAGGCCAGGGAGCTGGTCGCCGGCGTCCGCAAGGAGCTGTACGGCGAGATCACCGGGCTGCGGCGGATCATGGCGGCGCTGCGGCCGCCGGTGCTGGACGAGCGCGGCCTCACGCTGGCCCTGCGGGACCTGCTGGAGGCGTTCGAGCGGCGCACCGGCATCGACTGCGTCCTGCAGGGCGAGAGCCGCATCCGCGTGGAGCCGGAGATCGAGACGGTGCTGTACCGCGTGGTGCAGGAGGCCCTCACCAACGTCGCCAAGCACGCCCACGCCGGCCACGTCTGGGTGTACCTGCGCGTGGACGACGACCGCGTCGACATGCAGGTCCACGACGACGGCATCGGCTTCGACGCCAGCAGGGTCAACGGGCTGGTCTCCGACGGCCACTTCGGCCTGGCCGGCATGCGCGAGCGCGTCGAGATCGCCGGCGGCACCCATCGCCTGCTGTCCGCGCCGGGCGACGGGACCACCATCCGGGTCCGACTCCCCCGCCGGCGAGTGCCCGCGTGACCCGCGCCCCCGAGCCGGCCGCGCCCGACAAGCCGATCCGGGTGCTGGTGGTCGACGACATCCCGCAGGTCCGCGAGGGCCTGGCGCGCGTGCTGGACCAGCTCGGCGGGATCGAGGTGGTCGGCATCGCCGGCGACGGCCTGGAGGCGGTCGAGCGGTCGGCCGTGGCCGCGCCGCAGGTGGTGGTCATGGACCTGCGCATGCCGAAGATGGGCGGGGTCGAGGCGACCCGGCAGATCGTCGCCAGGCAGCCGGACGTGTCGGTGCTGATGCTGTCCGCCTACGGCGACGAGTCGCTGGTGATCGAGGCGCTGATGGCCGGCGCCCGCGGCTACCTGCTGAAGGGCGCGCCAGCCTCCGAGCTCGCCGACGCCATCGCCGGGGCGGTGGCCGGGGAGGCGCGCATCGCCGGGCAGGTGACCCGCCCGCTGCTGGAGAAGCTGGTGGAGACCCTCACCCGCGAGCGCGAGACCCGCGAGGCCGCCGAGGAGGCCCGCCGCGCCAGCGAGCACCAGCGGCGCCGCGAGCAGCAGTTCGCCACCGTGACCGCGCACGAGCTGCGCACCCCGGTCGCCGGGCTGCTCGGGTCGCTGGTCACCCTGGAGCGGCTGTGCGCGCCCGATCAGCTCCCACCGCAGGCGCAGGAGCTGCTGGCCGCCGCCACGCGCCAGGCGCGCCGCCTGGCCCGCCTGGTCGAGGACTTCGCCGTGGTCGCCAAGGACAGCGACGGCGGCATCCTGGTCAACCCGACCCGGGTCGAGGTCGACCTGGTGGTGGAGGCGGTGGTCGCCGAGCTGGACCAGCAGAGCGCCGAGCGGGTGCGCGTGACCACCGCCCCTGGGCTGCGCGCCTGGGCCGACCAGGACCGGCTCGCGCAGGTGCTCGCCAACCTGGTCCGCAACGCCCTGCAGTACTCGCCGCCGGAGTCGCCCGTGGACGTGGCGGCCGGTCCCGGCCCGGTCCCCGAGACCGTGCGGATCGCCGTCGACGACCGCGGGCCCGGCATCCCGGCGGAGCGGCTCCCGGCGCTGTTCGACCGCTTCGGCGAGCGCGCCCCCGACCAGACCGGCGGCCTCGGTGTCGGCCTGTGGATCGTGCGCGAGCTGCTCACCGCCATGCACGGCGACGTCCGGGTCGAGCGCAACGCCGACGGCGGCGCCAGCCTCCAGGTCACCGTCCCGGCCGCGGCCGGGGACTGACTCAGCCGGGCACCCGCTCGGCCGTCGCCGCCGGGGCGGTGCGGCCGCGGATCAGGTCGGCGGCCTTCTCGGCGATCATGATGGTCGGCGCGTTGGTGTTGCCGCGGATCAGCGTCGGCATCACCGAGGCGTCGACCACCCGCAGGCCGTCCACGCCGAGCACGCGCAGCTCGCTGTCGACCACCGCGCCGATCGCGCAGGTGCCGACCGGGTGGTAGAGCGTGTGGCTGTGGCGCTGGACGTGGTCGAGGAGGTCGGCGTCGCTGTCGGAGGCCGGCGCCTTGAACGCCTCGCGCCGGTGGGCGGCCAGCGCCGGCTGCTCGGCGATCTCCAGCAGCACCCGCATGGCCCGCAGCACGGCCTGGCGGTCCTCCTCGGTGGTGAGGTAGCCGTGCAGGATGTGCGGCTTGGCCGACGGCAGCAGCGAGCGCAGGAACACCTTGCCGCGGCTGGTCGGGCGGAGCTGGCAGGCGCCGAACACGTAGGCATGGTCGACGGGCAGGGCGAGCCCCTCGTCGACGAACATCACCGGGGCGGCGTGGATCTGGAAGTCCGGGCCCTCCAGGCCGTCGCGGGTCCGGAAGAAGCCGCCGGCCTCGCCGATGTTGGAGGTGAGCGGCCCGCGGCCCTCGTTCAGCAGCAGGCCGAGGTTGTGCTCGGTCTGCGCGGCGATCAGCGTCTCGGTGCCGGTCAGGTACGCCAGGCCGAAGTTCAGGTGGTCCTGGAGGTTCTCGCCGACCGGCAGGTCGACCTGCGGCGCGATGCCGTAGGCCTGGAGCTCGGCGCCGATCCCGATCCCCGACAGCATCAGCACCTGCGGGGAGTTGTAGGCGCCGGCGGAGACGATGACCTCGCGCTCGGCGCGCAGCTCGGCGAGCTGGTTGCCGCGTTCGACCTCCACCCCGACCGCGCGGCCGCCCTGCAGCAGGACCCTGGTGCACAGCGCCTCGGTGAGCACGGTGAGGTTCCCGCGGGGCTCCTGGAGCGCGGGGTGCAGGTAGGCCGCGGCGGCGCTGCAGCGCATGCCGTTGCGCTGGGTGAGCTGGTAGTAGCCGACGCCGTCCTGCTCGGGCCCGTTGAAGTCGGGGTTGCGCCGGTGCCCGGCCTGCTCGGCGGCGTCGAGGAAGGCGTCCATGAGCTGGTGCCTGGAGCGGCCGTCGCTGACGGTGAGCGGCCCGCCGGCGCCGTGCAGCTCGCTGGCGCCGCGCTCGTTGTCCTCGGCGCGCAGGAAGTACGGCAGCACCGCGTCCCAGCCCCACCCCTCGGCGCCGAGCGCCTCCCAGTCGCGGTAGTCGGCGGGGTTGCCGCGCATGTAGATCATCGCGTTCATCGACGAGGAGCCGCCGAGCATCCTGCCGCGCGGCAGGTAGCGGCGCCGGCCGTCCAGGCCGGGCTCGGGGTCGGTCAGGTAGTCCCAGTCCCACTTGGTCTGGAAGAGCTGCCCGAACGCGACCGGGACGTGGATCTCCTGGGCGGTGTCGGGCGGGCCCGCCTCGACCAGCAGGACGCGGGCGTCCGGGTCCTCGCTGAGCCGCGCGGCGAGCACGCAGCCCGCCGAGCCGGCGCCGACGATGACGTAGTCGTAGCTGTCCACGGCGGCCTCCCGGCTGGGCTCGGCGAGTCCTTGTGCGTATGCGAAGATACCGCGCACCCTCGCACGGGAGGAGCCCCCAAATGTGCCTTGCGGAGACCCTCGAGGCCGGCCACCGGCACGGCGCGCGCGCCGTCACGGTGTCACGGCGCGGCCTGCTGCTCGGCGCCGGCGCCGCGGCGCTGACCGTGGCGACACCCGGCGTCGCCGCCGCCGGCCACCACGGCCGCGACCGCCACCGGGAGCGGGTCCGGGACCTCACCCACCTGTTCCGCGCGGGCTTCCCGATGTACGTCGGCGACCCGCCGGCGCGGCGCACGGTCTTCGACTTCGATCCCGACGGGTTCTACGCGCAGGCGTGGACGTTCGCCGAGCACTCCGGCACCCACATGGACGCCCCCGGCCACTTCACCCCGGGCGGCCGGCTCACGCCCGACCTGGACCCCGAGGAGCTGTTCGCGCCGCTGGCGGTGATCGACATCTCCGGCCGCGCCGCCGCCGACCCCGACGCCGAGGTCGAGGTGCGGGACCTGCGGGCCTACGAGCGCCGCCACGGCCGCATCCCGCGGCACGCCGCGGTGTGCATGTACTCCGGCTGGGAGTCGCGCGTCGGCGACCCGGACGCCTACCGCAACCCCGGGCCCGACGGGCTGTTCCACTTCCCAGGGTTCAGCCTGGACGCCGTCGAGTGGCTGCTGGAGCGCCGACGCATCCGCGCGATCGGGGTCGACACCCTCAGCCTGGACTTCGGCGCCTCCACCACCTTCGCGGTCCACGCGCTGCTGCTCGGCGCCGACCGCTACGGCATCGAGAACCTGGCCAACCTGGGCCGCGTCCCGCCACGCGGCGCCGCGGCGATCGGCGGCGTGGTCCCGGGGGGGGGGGGGTCCGGGGGC
>Ga0081538_10005545_pt1 | contig 11326 bp, 11 predicted proteins | sample TabmetS5T2R1_FD_71022 | JGI IMG/M metagenome (GOLD analysis project Ga0081538, IMG submission 71022) | Tabebuia heterophylla rhizosphere microbial communities from the University of Puerto Rico - S5T2R1 | ecosystem: Host-associated > Plants > Roots > Rhizosphere ... | reverse complement strand
GACCGGTAAGACTGTCGTGTGCGTAGAATGCTTAATAACATCTAAACGTCTCAGAGAGGAGAACGCAGATGAAAGGCAAATACAAGAGTTTAGCGATGTTGGTAGTTGGCATCGCGTGCTTTTTGGGCCCGCTTGATGGGGTGCGCAGCCAGGACACGGGTCAAGGTTGTTTGGATCGATCTGTCTGTGGCGAGGTCTCTCCGCTACTCCCGATGCAAAGTGCCGAAGCGGTTCATATGGGTCTGGTGTGGAAGAGGAACTCGGCCACTCCGAAGATATTGTTTCACGCGAGGTTTCCGGAATTTACACCGAACGACATGGCTGATCCCGCACTGGTTGACCTGGCCATCGCTCGAGGAGCACTGACAACCGCCGGAAACCAGTTCAATACTTCCTTGAGAGACGTGTTACACGGTTTCGATCCTTTTTTGGGTCTCCCGCCTGATCGCTCAGCAGATGACTCTTTCCAGAGTCTCGTGTACGGCGGGTTTCTGATGCGCCAGGGTCTCAGCCAAAGTGTGCCCACGCGCATCGTGGCCAATCGGACGATGGAAAGGCAACTCCTGTTCGATCTAGGTCACCCAGACGCCTTTAAGAACAACGGCAAGTTCCATACCGCTCTTTTAGACGAGGATGACTTCGCCTTGAACCGGGCCGCTTTTACGGAGGTGGGCTTTTCCAAAGGGAATTTTTACAACACCTACTGCAACGCGCGCGTAACGCTCGCCGACGGACGCGTCTATGTTTTTGGCGGCCACGACATGCAAAGCAACAATGGCTTGTACAAGGTCAATATCTTCGACCCGGAAACCGAGACTTGGGTGCCGCGGGCGGCGCCGTGTATTCGAGAGAACTGGGCCAATGACCCATTTGGACTGAGCTTGTTCGCCAGCGACCCGGATGCCCCATTTTACTCGGGCTGTGACCCACTTGATATTGACAGCACGCAGCCCTCCGACCCCTCGGACATGAAGTATGCACGCTGGTATCCGACCTCGATTCCCCTGCCTAACAACATGATTCTCACCCTGGGCGGTTTCGATCAAGATGCCACCGTGGGGCCGGATCCCGACAGGGCGTCGAAAGGCCGGCAAAATATTTCTCAAACCGATACCGCGTTCACGGCGACCAGGGTCAATCAGGTTGTTCCGGAAGTGTACGATCCCGAAACGGATCGGAACATCGCGCTGGAAAACGCTCGGATGGCTTTCCCGCTTTACCCTCAGGCGGAAGTGATACAGACCGGCCCGGACAGGAACGATTGGAAGGTGTGCACGTTCGGCGGTGAGGAGAACTTTGGCCCCGAGGTTGTTCCGGGCGGAGCGAGGTTTTTCGGCCCCTGGACCGGCAAGACGTGGTGCCTGGACGTCCCGGCGGCGCTGAAAGATCCGAATCGTGACGTCCCGGGCCAGAACCACTGGGAGCTTCTCGACACGGCGTCCGAAGCCAGGCCCTACTGTTGCCCGACCGCCAGCTTGATCGAGATTGACTCGCGCGGGAATACAAAGTCGCACAGATGGTTCATGCTCGGAGGCAACAGCAACACCGTCCCGAGCGTTCCAACCCCAGTTATCGAGATGATCGAGTTCCTAGATGCGAGTCCTCGTTGGAAGGATGTTGGCGAAGTGCTGCAGCCGCTCACTACGACCAAGGCCGTGCTGCTACCCAACGGCAAGGTGTTTATCGGCCAGGGACTAAACCGCGATGCCGTGGGACGTCCCTATGAGGAAAGAGAAGGTCTTCGCTTCCAAATGTTAGACCCTGATACGGGCACTACAACAGGTCTGGTCCGGACCACCGTGTCGCGAGGTCTTCACGGTACGGCAACGCTCCTTCCCGATGCTACCGTGTTCATCGCCGGGGAGAATCGGGAAGCGCTGGTTCGGCCCGACGATCCATCGTTTCCACTTCAGGCCTCGTATGGACTGCTCCCGCGTGGAGATCCTGATCTGGGGGTTCCCAACGGGCAAATCTACCGGCCGGCATACTTGTTCAAGCCGGACGGCGGTTTGGCGGCCCGACCTGTCATCCTTGAGGCGCCCGAGGAGATCTCCTTCGGGGGAGACTTCGATATCACTGTCGCGGGCGACTCGCGACAGATTGGATCGGTTGTAATGCTTCGCAGCGACCATAACACCCACAGCTTAACCACCGGTGACCGCTATGTGAAGCTCGCATTTCACCAAAAAGTTGCGGGTCACAAAGGAGAGCTGAGGGTGATCGAGCCCCGTCGGCCAGCTCAGGCCGTCCCCGGGATCTACATGCTTTTCGTCGTCGACAAGGCTGGCGTCCCAAGTGTGGCGAAGAGAGTCTACCTGAACTAGCGATGGCCTGCAGAGGAACGCCAGTTGGGATTTAGTATTGTTTTAGTGTTGTTACTAGGCTATTCCCGGATTTATGAAACAAACAGAAAGGAGAAAGAAGATGCAAAAGTTTCTTAAAATTATTGTGGCGCAGGCGATCATTCCGATCGCGTCCTTGCTGATTCTGGCTATTTCGCCAGTCCCGGTGAGCGCGCAGACTTTTACATTCACAGCTGTCCTTAACAGCGGCCAGGAACCACCCCCAAACACAAACAACAGCAGAGCTTTTGGGGTCGCCTTTGTGACCTTCAATGAGGGCGCTGGAGAGGTATGCTTCAGTATAAGCTACACTCTCGATTCCCTTACTTCAACCGAAACTAATGCTCACTTCCATGCTCCTGCCCCCCCAGGAGTAAACGCGGGTGTCATTATCCAACTACCTACTCCCGCTAATCCGAAAAACGGCTGTGTGACAGTGTCACTCTCTCAGGAACTGATTGAGGCCCTGTTTGCCGGGCTTTGGTATATCAACATCCATACGACAAACAATCCTGGTGGTGAGATCAGGGGACAGGTGAATCCTACGTTCCTCAGTTACTGACTGAATTGGACTGCTGCATAAGGAGAAGGCGACTCGTTGAAGGTATGCCGCCTTCTCCTTATGTTTGGAAAGAACTTCAGCCTGTCTCGGCTCTTCTTTAACATAGTTACCTGGCTACTTCCTGGGAAAAACCGAGCTAGTGAGGCGGTACGCTAGAGTTCTGGCTTGCAGGTCCCCAAGGGTCGCGTGCCGAAATCCTCCTGCAGATCAACATTAAGGCAAGGGCATTTCCCCTTGGTCACGGATCTTTTGCTATTCCGATGAAAAGATCATCACAGGCGATTTTTGCCGACGTGGCATCCGCACCATCGATTTTTCCATTTACCGCGACAAAGTTGACGCACTTAGCGAGGTCTGTTATGAGGAGTCTTACATGCGTTCCCTTCTCTCCGCCGAAATTCATGACGGAAGGGCACTCATCCGGTACTTCGCTTTTCTCAGCCTCGTCCTCACTGCCCTGATCGCTACTACTCTCGCCCTGGTGGTTTCCTATTATCTGCGTAAGGACCTTCTGGAACGAGAGTGGAGGATCACTGCAGACTATGTGCGAACGCAAGCTTTCTACCACCTCACACCCTCAGATTTCGCTGCTCCCTGGAGTAGCACGGTTCAGGAGCGCTTTCGCGCTTTTTACGAGCACACTGTCATGATGCCTGACGTTGTCAGGATCAAGATTTATGACGCTACACTGGCAGTGGTCTGGTCCGATGAGCCGCGCCTTATCGGCCAACGGTATCCCGATAACCTCCAGCTCACTAGCGCGATGGCTGGACAAACGATGGTTAATCTTGAGTTGAGCGAGATGAAGCCCGAGAACATCTATGAGCAAGATAAATACTTGCAACTGGTCGAGGTCTACGTACCGATTGAGTTCCCGGGTACTTCGCGAGTTGCCGGTGTTGTGGAGATCTACAAGGTACCTACTAAGGTCTTTGCCAATATCCGGCAGGCGCAGTTCACGGTGATCGCGGCAGCGTTAATCGGCGGAGTACTTCTGTATCCTTTTCTGTACTGGATCGTCCGCCGGGTCGCCGGTCGTATCGACGAACAGCACAAGAGCTTGGAGAACCGAAGTCGAGAGTTGGCCTCGGCGAACCAGAAGCTACACGCGGTCCAGGCCCAACTTCTGAAGGCCGAACGATTGGCGGCAATCGGAGAAGTGGTGACCGCTGTTGCTCATGGTATTCGCAACCCTCTAGCCAACATCCGTGCCTCAGCTCAGGTGGCGGCTTTAGAATGCAGGGAGGGTGGGATGTTTGGCCTAACACCAAAGAACTTGACTAACATCATGACCGAGGTGGACCGGCTGGATGCCTTGCTGAAAGAGCTACTGCATTTTGTGGCACCTGCGGCGCGACAGAGTAAGCCTGTGGATCTCAACGCTGTTGTTCGTGGGGCCGTGCAGATGACCGCTGGGCGAATTGCCACGGCGCGGTTCAAGGTTGACGAGCAATTTGCCCCAGCCCTGCCGCCGATCAGGGGAGACCCTATTCTCATCGAGCAGGTATTTCTAAGCCTTATCGGGAACGCGATTGAAGCCAATCCCGATGGCAATGGGACGGTCACCATAAGCACCGGTATGAACCAGGGCAATGGAGCTGCCAAAGAGGTGTTCGTGGAGATTAGCGACACCGGTTGCGGGATACCGCGGGAAGAGATTTCGAAGATCTTCGAGCCTTTCTACACCACCAAGGCCCAGGGGACCGGTCTAGGGTTATCCATAGCTAGGAAGTTCACCGAGGCTCACGGCGGCTCCATCTCTGTATCTAGTTGTCCAGGAGAGGGCGCCACTTTTCGCGTGACGTTTCCCTGCTAAACGGAGGTGTGATTGTGCACCCCTTCGTCCTTGTGGCCGAGGATGAAACGATCCTGGCAGAGTCGATTTCTATTTATCTAGAGCGCCACGCATTTGGCACCGTGGTGGCTCGGTCTGGAGAAGAGGCCGTCAGGCTAGCGGAGGAGGCCAGCCCGGACGTGGCCGTAGTGGACATTCGACTACCGAGGATGGATGGTCTCGAGGTCCTGCGCAAAGTTCGTGAGCTATCGGCGAGCATCGAGGTGATTATGATCACCGCTTATGCCTCTGTCGCATCTGCGGTCGAAGCCATGAAATTGGGTGCCTTTGACTATCTCACCAAGCCACTAGATCTGGATGAGCTCCAGCTCGTGATCAACAAGGCCCTTGCCCATATTCGGATGCGTCAAGAGCTATCCTACCTAAAGGCTCGAGACAAGACAGGAGAGCGCTTATCCGAGATCTTGGGCGAATCTTTTCCTATACGAGCGCTTCGGGAGCAAATCCAGCGGATTGGCGCTCTCGACTCCTCAGATGGTGGTGCGCCTCCCTCGGTTTTGATCCTAGGCGAGACGGGATCAGGCAAGGGAATGGTGGCACGCGCGATTCACTACCTGAGCCCGAGATCAATGGGGCCTTTTATAGAAATCAACTGTGCGGCCATCCCAACGGCGCTCCTTGAGACTGAGCTATTTGGCTACGAGAAGGGCGCGTACACCGATGCGAGGATGGCAAAGCCCGGTCTTTTTGAGACTGCCGAAGATGGAACCCTCTTTCTGGACGAGATTGGTTATATGGATCCGTCTCTTCAGGTTAAGCTACTCAACGCAGTTGAGGAGAGATCTTTACGGCGGTTGGGTGCTCTACGAGCAAAGACTTTCAACGCCCGCATCATTACGGCCACCAATCGTGACCTGGAAACCGCCATCGCTGAGGGGTCATTTCGCTCAGATCTTTACTACAGAATAAAAGTCCTGACTGTCCAGGTGCCTCCGCTACGGACTCGGGGAACAGATATCATCCTCCTCGCACGGCATTTTCTCGATCGGGTCAGCAGGCAATACGGTCGTCCGCCGAAAGAGCTCGCTTCCGACGCCGAAGTCGTTTTGCTTAACTACCGGTGGCCTGGAAACGTCCGCGAACTGGCTCATGTGATGGAGCGCGCGGTCCTTCTGCACGGAGGCGGGATAATAAAAGCCGAGGATCTGGGCATTGGTGGAAAACCTTCAGTTCCGGTCGTTGTAGGGTCTGGCGGGCGAGTACAGGTCGACTTCTCCTCCGGTGGCATCACCCTCGATGAGGTGGAACGGCAGCTTATGCTGGCAGCTCTCGATGCCTCGAGATGGAACCAGACTCGGGCGGCCAACTTGCTCGGGATATCGAAGGAGACTCTTCGATACCGAATCGAAAAATATCGGCTTCGTCCTTTACCGTAAAGCTCTCTTTGCCGTCCTGGAGCGCGGTGATAAAGAACTCTCGCTTCACCAGCTCGACTTGCTCAGGGCCAACGCCGCCAAACGTGAGAGCTTGAAAGCAAAGGCAAAAGGGGTCAGCGCATGGATCAGATCAGAACTCGCCTGGACAGGAATCGCTGACACTGCTTTTTTCCTTTGGGAAGAACATAAGGCGCATTTGTTCTTAACCATCCGGTGAAAACGCGGTTGATCAACGGTCATAAAGGTCCCTCCGAGGGCCGATACTCCACGAGCAAACCGGTCTCAAATAATTTTCATGACTACTTGGTCTTTTCCATTCCCTTTTTCATTCGCTCCGACATCCGCTTCATCATGCCTGACATGTCACCCATCATTTTCGCCATGTTCCGCATCTCTTCCGGCGTCATCTTACCGCCCCCATCATCTGGCTCATGTCACCCATCATGCCCGACATGTTCCCCATCACGCTTCCCATGTCTTTCATATCCTCGCTCTTCATCATCCCCTGCCCCTTCATCATCTCGCCCATCCCTTTGCGCATCTCTCCCATGCGTCCCTGCATGTCCTTCATCTTTCCCATCATCATGCCTTCACCTTGCATCCCCTCCTTCGTCGGCATGTCTTTCTGCATGGGCATCCCCTTTTGTTCCTGAGCCAGGATCGCAAACAGACGCAAGAACCGCTGCTAATAGAACTGCTGTAAACGTCTTCATGTTAACCTCCTGATAGAAAAGTAGGCCCCACTCCTAGAATCCTATGCCAGACTGAACCATAGGAGTCGCTGCATCTACGGCTGCGACACCGTACGCCGCTCATGCTGCTTACGCCAACCGTAGCGCGTCATGCCCCGCGGCTTGTAGATCGCCAGCACCGTGGCCACGAGCAAGACCAGCAGGGCGAGCGCGGCGTGGAGCCTGGGAGATGGGTTCCGCACTACGTCGAGATCGGCAGTCGGATCTGCCGCTACGCCTGCCATGTAGCTAAATGTCCCCATGTAAATCAGCAAGACGATCGTAGCAAAGACGGTTATCAGGAGTTTGAACAGGACCCAATAGTGCCGGAACAAGCCCCACTCGGTGCCCAGTGACTGGACAATCCCAGTTAGCAGCGAAGCGAAGGCCAATGGGACGAGAACGAACCAGGCGGCCGGCTCCATCACGAGATATGCGCCACGCACCGTCTGAGCATCCTGGCTGGTCAAGCCAACGAAGGCGAGAACTAGGAAGACAACGACCGCGCCGAGCCAGCCGACCGTGGTCGTGACATGCGCGGTGAACACGAACTTGCGGAGGCCGAGTGGCATGATCATGGCTGTTGCCCCCCGTGTTCTACGGGCGGTGGGTGCCAGCAGGGTCACCGGACGGTACGTGGCGCCCAGGCCCATGGCCACCGGGTCCACGGGTGAACATCAGGAAGACAAACAGCAGGACCACAACGAGTGCGATGATCCCAAACACCTTCACCCAGCGTGGTGTGCCGGGGTAGGGGGGCGAGTCAGGCATGTGCGACTCCTCTTGCCGCCCGTGATAATAGTAATTTTTTCATTGAGATATCTTCCTCTTTGTTTTCATGATCTCTTTAGTGTCCGTGGCCAGCGCCAGAGCCTGATTCGTTTTCGACACTTATTCCGTCCCGACGAAGATCAGAGTCGCTTGCCTTCATGGCCACGGTTCCCGGCGGATGCTGATACCAACCCGGATCTTCATCGTAGCTCTTCAGGTGATCTCGGACTTTGAGAATTGTGAACAATCCACCCATTGGAATGTAATCGCCAAAAGGACCCGGAGCGCCCTTCATAGCGATGGTGTTCTTAGGGTAAGGCATGACTTCCGCCATCCTCCCCATGTCCATGCCTGTATGACCCATGGTCATGTAGGCCGGTAACAGAGGCCGAAGCTTTTCTTCAAGACCTTTAGGATCTATCCCGACCATGTTGGGAAAATCGTGTCCCATCTGGTTCATGATGTGATGGGTCATGTGGCAGTGGATCGGCCAGTCGCCGGGCGCATCAGCAATAAGTTCGATATTCCGTGATTGCCCGACGCCGACCAGCACGGTGGTTTCGGGCCACTGCGCTGAAAGCGGTATCTCTTCGCCGTCTGTTGCCGTCACCCGAAAATGATGTCCATGCATGTGCATCGGGTGGTGGTCGGTCGCGCCGAGGTTTCCGAAGCGAATTCTAACCTTATCTCCGGTCTTGCAGACTAATGGAGCGGTCGAAGGGAATGCCTTGCCGTTGAGCGTGAGAACGTTGAAATCATTCATTTCCAAGGTATTCGGCCGAGAGGTCCCCGCTGGTATGTGCCATTCGCTGATCATAAGCGAGAAGTCACGAGCGACGTGATATTCAGGCCTCGGATTTCTCGGATGGATGATGAAATTGCCAATCAGTCCCATACCCATCTGCGTCATCTCGTCGTGATGCGAGTGGAACATCTGGGTTCCGTACTGCCGCAAGGTGAATTCATATTTGACCGTTTCGCCAGCTTTAATGTGCGGCTGCGTGAGCCCACCAACGCCATCCATACCATTGGGTAGGTTGAAACCATGCCAGTGAACCGACGTAGAGACCGGAAGCCGATTGGTAACGTAGATCCGTACCCGCTCGCCTTCCACCGCTTCGATCACCGTGCTGTTGACGCGACCGTTGTATCCCCAGCACTTCGCGCGCAATCCGGAATCAAATGCCCAATCCACTTCTTCCGCGATCAGGTGGAAGACCTTTACCCCATCAACAATCTTAAATGGTAAAGCAGCGCCGTTTGGAACTATGACGGGCTTGTAACCTCTACCGGGAAGAACCGGGGGCAGCGGTTTTACGTCAAGCCGCCCCCCGCTGTACGTTTTTTCCCAATAAGGACGGGCTTCTCCACTGGGAGGATTGTAGCCCCTAAACGGTTGATACGCGGCTCCTGAGCCGCCATGATTTATTGCGTGTGCTTGTTTTCCCGATAAACCGATACCGGTGATTGCCGCGGCACTGAGTCCCAGTAACTGCCGTCTCGATAATTTGTTACTCATGTCTGGTTCCTCCGATAATCAATGCCCGTCTCTTTCGCTCGTTCCTGTTTGTCCTCTGGGACTGCTCACCGTCATTGAAGCGGCGGCTGGGAGGCGGCCGCTCAAAATCTGTCCTGCGTCTCCCCTCGCTAGCCAATAATCACGAAGCGTCTCTATGTAGGCTACCGCCGTCTCAATTTGCTCCTCTTTCGCGCGAAGTAGTTGAAACGGACCAAGCTGCATCGCGTTGTATTGCAGCTGCGACTCGTTAACTATGCGCTCTCGCAGCGGCAACAGAATGTCGCGGTAGTATAGTGCCCGGTCGCGCGCACCTTCCAACCGGTCACGCACGGCGCGAGCCGTGGAGCGTATGCGCACAGCCAAGGCGTAGTATTCCTGCTGGGCGCGCCTGAGCTCCGCCGCCGAACGCCCGATCCGGGCCTGGCCCTGATCGAATAGCGGAATGGGGAATTCCAGTACCGGCCCGACTTTCCAAGATCCGTCTTCTTCCCGCTCGCTCCCCGGTCCAACTTCCATTTCCGGAACCAGAGCGGTCCAGCGGTTAAATCCCAACTGCTGCCCGGCGATAACGATGCGCTGCCTGGCGTTTAGCAGATCGACACTTCGGCTAAGCGTCACCCTTTCGATGTCCTTCGTGTCTAGAGGTTGCTCCGGAATGTCTGGTAGACGGCCATCGCTTTGCCAATCTGTCCTGCCTCCCCATAGTCCCATCAGCATATTCACCTCTTCCCGGCTCTGACGGACTGCCACTTCAGCGGACCTCAATCCCAACTTGCCCGATTCCAGCAGCGCCCTTTCTCTAGCGAAGTCGAGGTCGGTTATGTTTCCGGCTTCATTCAACCTCCGCGCTACTTCAAACGAACCGCTCAGTGCTTGGACGATCGTTTGGCGTAATTCCAGCATCTGCTCGTTTGTTTGATATAGGTAAAAGGCTGTCCGAACCCGCGCCGCAAAATCCAGGACAGAACCGGTGACCCGAGTTTTCACCTCCTCAAACCGGGCAGCTGCTACTCGCTTCCGGAGCGGCACGTAGAAGATATCAAGGAAATTCATGACGGCGCTAAGTTCCAGTTTCGGCTTGCCACCATTAGAAACCGGGAACAAAACAGCGGCGTCAAAGATTGGATTTCTAAGGAGGCCAGCCTGGACTAAGTCGGCCTGGGCAACGCCCAACTCAGAGTAGAGAGCTTGGAGATCGCGATTGTTGAGCAAGGCGACCTGAACGGCCTCTTCGGCTGTCAACTTCCCCTTCAGCAACGAATCAACTTTCGCTGTGGCCTCTTTGTCTAAATCGGTTCCACTGTTCCAAAAAATTTTGCTCGCGCCACGTTCTTCGACTACGCTTCTGACATCATCGAACCCAGCATTCATGGCGACCGTGGTACAACCGCTCAAAAAAACCAGCAAAACAAACAGCCACCCGGAGTTATGTTTCAACAACATCCGTCGACGCCTCCTTTCCTAAACCAAGCCGTGCACCTAGTTCATTTTTTCAATCTTGATGATCGCCTTCTTCGGAACGTCGATGGTGAAGCGGACCTTATCGCCAAATTTCAGTCCTTCCAGAAGAGAAGGAGGATCGACCCGATAGCCCATCGTCATCGCTTCCATGAAACCTTTGATTTCTTCATGGTCGACAACAATCTGGCTGGCGTTCGGCACAGTGGCGACTACTTTTCCCTCTCCCACCACAGTCTGCTGTGCGCCCGCTTTAGTCGGAGGAGACCCCTGCCCTTTTTGCGGCTCTGCCGCAACCAACAGTGGCCCTTTTTCAATCTTGACAATCGCTTTTTTCAGAACATCGATGGTGAAGCGAACCTTGTCGCCAGATTTTAGCCCCTCAAGAAGAGAGGGCGGCTCGACACGATAGCCCATCGTCATCGCCTCCATAAACCCCTTGATCTCTTCGTGATCGACAACGATCTCTTGAGTTTCCGAGACCAAAGCAATAATCGTCCCCTCCCCCGTCACCGACTTTGCCACTCCTTTGGGCTTGAGCGATGCGATATAGCTGGATAGGTCGATCAGCTCTTGAACTGTCATCCGGTCGTTGACAGCCGGCATCGTCGATTTGCCGTCCGGACCTCGGTACTTCTTCGGAGCATGAGCGCTCGGATTCACAATGGATTCTGTAAAAAACTCAAGCGGGTGCAAAGGCCCCATCTGGCTC
>Ga0081538_10005544_pt1 | contig 11327 bp, 12 predicted proteins | sample TabmetS5T2R1_FD_71022 | JGI IMG/M metagenome (GOLD analysis project Ga0081538, IMG submission 71022) | Tabebuia heterophylla rhizosphere microbial communities from the University of Puerto Rico - S5T2R1 | ecosystem: Host-associated > Plants > Roots > Rhizosphere ... | reverse complement strand
GGGCGGCGGCGCCCCGTTGCACGCGGTGTGCAGCGCGATCCAGGACGCCCTGGACGACGATGCGCCGATCGTTGCCCACACCCACAATCCCTGGGAGCGGGTCTACCGGCTGCTCCATCCCGAGTCGGAGACCGGTCGCGGCGTGGCCGTCGAGTCGCGGTGAAGCTGACGAACGAGTTCAGGGTCGGCGCGGACGTCGACACCGTCTGGCGAACGCTCCTCGACATGGAGGGCGTGGCGGGCTGCCTGCCCGGGGCGACGATCGAGGCGACCGACCAAGAGGACACCTACAGCGGCTCGATGCGCCTGAGGATCGGTCCCATGACCGTCGCCTACCAGGGATCGGCGACGCTGACCGAGGTGGACGAGGCGGCACACCGCGCCGTGATCTCCCTGCGCGCGCGTGAGGCGAGGGGCCAGGGTACGGCGCTCGCGACGATCACGAACGTGGTCGAGGAGATCGACGACGGCACCCTGGTGCGCGCCGAGACCGATCTCAAGATCACGGGCCCCCAGGCCCGCTTCGGCCGAGGCGTAATGGAGGACGTGGCCGGCAGGGTGCTGAGCGAGTTCTCCGGCTGCCTGGAGCGCCAGATCACAGGGGTACGGGAGCCGGCGCCCGCGGACGCCCAGGCCTCCCCGCAGCCCCCCGCCGAGGACGCGATGGACCTGGGCGCGCTCCTGTCGGCCTCGAGGCTCGGCCGTTACGCGCGCGTGGCGCTGCCGCTGGTCGCCGTGCTGGCGCTGCTGGCGATCGTCGTCCGGCGGCGCCGCTAGCGAGGGCGCTACGCGGGCAGACCGCCCTCGTAGGACTCCTCGTCGGAGACGTCCCGGCCTTTGCCGGCGACCTTCTCGGCACGTTCTTCGCCGGTGTCCTCGCCCGGCGGCGTCCTCGGCGGCTGCCCATGCCTACGCGGGTCGTCCTCGGCGTCCTCTGCGTCGGAAGGTGTCTTCTCGTCGTCCACGGTGACGCTTGTACCCCGATCGCGAGGAGCTACTCGTCCGACAGCGCTGGCGTGACTTCTCGTACGGGTGCCTTTGAGCCACGCTATCTGGATTGGCCGCCATAGTGGCGGCTAATCCAGAGAGCGTGACGCGGCCCGGTCGCCGCTACTCGTTCGACAGGGCCGTCAGGCGGTCCCGCGCCTCCCACAGCTCGGGATAGAAGGTCTGGTGGATGAGCTTCCCGAGCACCTCCACCGGCGTGCCCTGGGTGCCGACGACATTCGCGCCGATCACACGCGTGATCACCTTGTAGTGGCGGAAGCGCCAGACCGTGACGCGCTCGTCCCACTCGATCAGCAACTCGGCCAGCTGGTAGAGCTCCTCGTGCTCACGACCGCGCTGGTACAGCTCCACCACCGTCAGCCCGGCCTCCGCCAGGGCCGTCCGGAAGGCGCCGCCAAGCGCTGGTGTGACCTCTCGCACGCCGCGAAAGCCCGGCGAGTCGAACCCGCTGCCGTGGCCGAGGACCTTGCGGACCTCGTGGTACTCCCAGGGAGAGATGTGCTCGAGCATCTCGAGCTGGTCGGTGATCAGTCGCAGGCAGTGGCACGCGCGGCGCAGCATCCGGATCGCGGCGGCCAGCTCCCGCGCCTCGACTCGGGCGGTGGCCTCCCCCACCTCGGCCACCGCGAGCTTCAGCCACAGCTCCGAGGACTGGTGGACCGTCTGAAACAGGAGCTCGTCGCGGTGGACCCGCTCCTCGGGGCCCTTCTGGAGCGCCAGCAGCTCGTCGGTGCGCAGGTAGCGCTCGTAGTCGCTCGCCTCGGGGCCGGGCAGAATCGGGTCTTCGAGGCGGCCGGTCGTTTCCTCCATGACCCGAATGTTTAGCGGGTGGCGCCAGCAGGGGCCGGCTCGATCCGGCCGCGGACCTCGCCGATCCCGTCGCCACGGAGCACGACCTCGTCACCGTCCTCGAGGAACGTTCGTGTGTCGCCGCCGGGGAGCTCGATCGGCTCCTGGCCGTTCCAGGTCAGCTCAATAAGGGAGCCGCGGGACTCGGGCGTCGGACCCGAGATCGTTCCGGTGGCGAGGAGGTCGCCGGTGCGCAAGCTCGCCCCGTTCACGGTCAAGTGGGCGACCTGCTGCGCGATCGACCAGTACAGGTGATGCGCGTTCGTCCGGGCTATCACGGTGCCGTTCAGCTCGACCTCGAGTGCGATGTCGTAGGCCCACGGCTCCTCGCGAAGGTAGGGCAGCGGCGCAGGCTCCTGAGGGGGGGTCGGCGCGCGGCGTCCCTCGAGCTCTGTGAGCGGAACGACCCACGGGCTCACCGAGGTGGCGAACGACTTGCCCAGGAACGGGCCAAGCGGCTGGTACTCCCAGGCCTGGATATCGCGGGCCGACCAGTCGTTGACGAGCACCATGCCGAACACGTGGTCGAGCGCGCGCTCGAGCGGTACGGGCTCCCCCAGGGCGCTCGGGACGCCGACCACGAAACCGGCCTCGAGCTCGATGTCGAGCCGCAGGCTGGGCCCGTACTCGGGGCCGGGCCGCTGGCCGCAGGGGCGACGCACGGGCGTCTCGCTCGGCACCACCGTGCCCGATCGCCCGTGGTACGCCACCGGCAGGTGGCGCCAATTCGGCAACAGCGGCTCGGCGTCCGGGCGGAACATCCGGCCCATGTTGGTCGCGTGATGAAGGGAGGAGAAGAAGTCGACGTAGTCGGCGACCTCGAACGGCATCCGTAGCTCCACGTCGTCGGGCGCCATCACGGGCGCGTCCAGCTCCTTGACCCTGGCGTGCGTCTCGCGCCAGAACCCGGGGCCGCGGGCCATGAACGGATTGAGCGACGGCGCGCCGAACACCTCGTCCTCGAGCGCGGCGGCGAGGTCGAGCACGCGGCCGTCGACCAGCGCCCCGACCCGCGCTCGGCCGGACTCCCTTACCACTCCATAGGCGATCACAGGATGCCGAGCGCCTCGAGATCCTCCACCGGCTCGCGCCAGCTGCAGCTGCCGATGCTCGCAAACAGCCGCTCGCGCGCCGCGGCGATCTCCGCGCGACCCGCCCGCCGCCCCTGCACGGCGATGCCGTCCGCCGCAACCGCGAAGGCCCGGGGGTTCTCCTCCGCCAACACTTGCTCCAGCTCGGGCGGCCCGGCGCCGTGGGCGTGCGCGAAGGTGACGGCCGCCAGCAGGTTCAGAAAGCCGTGCTCGCTGCCGCGCCGGATCGGGTGGTGGAGCCCGGCCGTGGCCTTGAAGACGCAGCCGGCGTCGCGGCAGGCGACGATCACGAGCGCGACCTGCTCGACGGACGGGACGGTGTCGCCGCCGCAGCGCAGCTTCACCCTGCCGCCCGCCCGCGCCACCGACCCGACGGCCGCGGGCACCGTTTCGCGCCAGCGTTCGCCGAGCACCAGCTCGAAGTAGCGCGTCCAGGCGAGGCGGCTTCGACGCTCTGCGAGGAAGGCGGAGCTGGGGATCGGCTCCGGGACGCGCAGCTCCACCGCCTCGATTGGGGCGCCCGCATCGGCCGCGCGCTCCAGGTCGGCGAGGTCGTCGGTGTCGAGCACCACGCTGAGACCGGGCGCCGTGTCCCACGGCATCTCCCGTTCCATCGCCGCGAGCTTCGAGGCCGGGCAGACGAAGCGGTCGAGCATCCAGGCGTACGGACTCTCGCGCGCGCGGCGGTCCTCGGCCGCGGCGTGGGGCGCGGTCATGCTCGCCGGCGGGAACAGCGGTGCGTGGTCGATCAGTCTCCCGAGCAGGGCGGTGCGGGCATCGCTCGCGGCACCCGTGACCGTCACGGCTCGCGCGAAACCATGCTGCCGGGCACGATGTCGTCCCGGCCGTCCGCCCAGCGCACCCACGCCTTGTGGCCGCCGTCGTAGTCCGGTGCCCACAGGATCAGCGTGGCCTCGTCCTCACCGACGCGACAGCGGTCGTCGCCCTCCTCGTCCAGCCCGCGCCAGAGGCGCACGAACGCGTTCCGCTCCCACTCCTCGCCGATCGTCGTGGGGTCGGTGTGGCCCGGATGCACGTTCGTCTCGTGCGGCAGCTTCATGAGCACGTCCATGATGGAGCCCCGCATGTCCTCGAAGCCCGTCGATCCCGGCGCATGCACGCCGCCGACCGAGCCCTTGAACAGCGTGTCGCCGGTGAAGACGTGCTCGCCATTCACCACGAAGTTGAGCATCCCCGCGGTGTGGCCCGGCGTGTGGAGCGACTCGATCCGCAGCTCCCCGGCCTCGATCGGCTCGCCCGGCTCGATCGTCGCGTCCACGTCCAGGAGGCGCTCCGCCTCGAGCGGATGGGCGAGGATCTCGACGTGGTGGCGCTCCTTCCAGACGTGGTTGTGCGCCACGTGGTCGTGGTGGTGGTGGGTGAGGAGGAGCAGGCCGACGTCCAGATCGTGACGTTCGGCCGCCTCGAGCAGCGGCCCGGCGGGACCGCCGGAGTCGATCACGACGGCCGTGCCGCCCTCCCGGTCGCCGACCAAGTAGGCGTTCGAGAGCCAGTCGGACTGCATGGAGCGCTCGAGGATCACCGCGCGTGAAGACTAGAGGCCGGCGGGCACCGGGTGCATGCGCGGAGGATACTTCCGGGGGTTGCTCCGCCTGCGCGCCCAGTTCCCCGTCCTCGAGCGGATCGCCTACCTGAACGCCGGGACGAACGGGCCGGTGCCTCGGCTGGCGCTGGAAGCGGCGTCCGAGTCGCTGCGCCGTCAGGCGGAGTGCGGTCGCGGCGGCAACGCGTTCTTCGAGGCCTTCCTCGGCAAGGCCGATGCGCTTCGCGGTCGGGTGGCCGGGCTGCTCGGCTGCGACCGCGGCGAGCTGGCGCTCACGTCCTCGACGACCGACGGCGTCAACGCCGTGCTCACGGCCCTCGATCTGCGACGCGGCGACGAGGTGCTCACGAGCGACGAGGAACATCCGGGCGTGCTGGCGCCGCTCGGGGCGCTGCGCGAGCGCGTCGGCATCCGTGTCCGTGCCGCGCCGTTCGGGGAGCTGCCGGGCGAGGTGCGGGCGAGCACGCGGCTCGTCGCGTGCTCGCACGTGTCCTGGCGAACGGGCCGGGTGATGGACTCGGCGGCGCTCGCGGGCGCCGGTGCGCTGGTGCTGCTCGACGGCGCCCAGGGCCTCGGTGCGCTGCCGGTCGACGTGCGCTCGCTCGGCTGCGACTTCTACGCGGCTTCCGGACAGAAGTGGCTCTGCGGCCCGAATGGCATCGGCTACCTGTACGCGCGGAAGGAGCTCGTCAACGACCTGCCGGCGCCTTGGCCCGGCTGGCAGGCGCTGGCCGACGCCGAGCGGCCGCTCGAGTCGGAGCTGCACCCCGACGCGCGCCGGCTCGCCACCGGCTTCCCGGCGCCGCACAACACCGCGTTCGCCCACGCCGCGCTCGACGTGCTCGAGGGGGCCGGGTTCGAGCGCGCTCAGGAGCGCGCCCTTGCCCTCGCCGCCGGCCTGGGTGACGGCCTCAGGGCGCGCGGCGTGGGCGTCGCGCCACGCGGCAACTCCACGCTCGTCTCCTTCGAGGTGCCTGACCCGCCGGCGTTCGCGGAGACTCTGGAGGCGCGCGAGCGGATACTCATCCGGTCGCTGCCGGGTACGCCCTATGTCCGCGCGTCCGTGGGCGGCTGGAGCAGCGAAGAGGAGCTCGACCGGCTCGTGAGCCTGGCCTCCCTTGTGTGACCCTATGCGCGCGATCCGCCTAAACCCGCCCGGCGACCTCGAGCACCTCGTCCTCGACGAGATCGAGACACCCGGGTACGGGGCGGGCGAGGCCCTCGTCCGCGTGCACGCCGCCGCGATCACGCGACACGAGCTCGCTTGGCCGGTCGATCGGCTCCCGGCGACGCCGTCGTACGAGTTCTCCGGCGTCGTGGCCGCGATCGGAACCGACGTCGACAACGTCTCGGTCGGGGAGCCGGTCTATGCCCTGAGCGGCTTCGACCGCGATGGCGCCGCCGCCGACTACACGGTCGTCCCGGCGGACGTTCTTGCCCCCAAGCCGCGGACGCTGAGCCACGTGGAGAGCGCCGCCATCCCGCTTGCGGCGCTGAGCGCCTGGCAGGCCCTGTTCGACCATGGGAAGCTGGCCGAGGGCGAGCGGGTGCTCGTGCACGGCGCCACCGGCGGTGTGGGCCACTTCGGCGTCCAACTCGCCAGATGGCGCGGCAGCCGGGTGATCGCGCCGGTGTCGAGCGCGAACGTCGCGGCCGCCCGCGAGCTCGGTGCCGACGAGGTGATCGACTCTGCGGAGGCGCGTTTCGAGGACGCCGTCGACCCGGTCGACCTTGTGTTCGACACCGTCGGCGGAGACAGACTCCAGCGCTCGCCCGCCGTGATCCGGCGCGGAGGCCGGCTCGTGTCGGTCGCCGAGGAGCCTCCAGGGGAGGCGGCGATCAGCACTGCCTTCTTCATCGTCGAGCCCAGCCGCGAGCAGCTGGTCGAGCTCGCAACGCTCGCCGACGCCGGCGAGCTGCGGCCCGCGATCGACAGGGTGTTCCCGCTCGCCGCCGCGCGCGACGCGTTCGAGCGCAGCCTGTCCCACGCGGGCCGAGGAAAGATCGTCCTGCGAGTGGCGGACGGCGAGGCGTGACCGCCCGGCCGCTCCTCCCACTCAGGAGTTCTTGATCACCACACCCTCGAGGATGTTTGCGACGCGCTCGGTGGCATCGATCGCCGCCTCGAGGCGCTCGAAGATGTCCTTCCAGCAGATTACGACCATCGGATCGATGCCGTTGTCGAACAGCGACGCGATCGCCTCGCGGGTGATGCGGTCGCCGTCGTTCTCGAGCCGGTTGATCTCCACCGTGTAGTGCGAGAGATCCTTGAAGCCGCGCAGGCGGGGCATCGCCTCGGCGATCTGCCGCGCCGCTTGATGCAGCACCCTGGCGAGCTCCTGGGCCTGCGCCATCGGCGCCTCGATCTTGTACAGCCCGAGGTAGTCGGCCACCTCCTCGGTGAAGTCGACAACGTCGTCGAGTGCGGCGGCCAGCTCGTGGATGTCCTCGCGCTCCAGCGGCGCGACAAAGCTCTTGTTGAGCCGCTGGAGGATGTCGCGCGTAATCCGGTCCCCCTCCTGCTCGCAGCTGAGGATGTCCCGCGCGAGGTCGTTCCGCTCGGGGAAGTCGCGCAGCATCTCCTCGAGCAGCCCCGCCGCGCGGAGGATGTTGCCTCCAGCCTCCTCGAACAGGTCGAAGAAGCCACTGTCACGCGGCGCTATTGCCTGAGGCAGGCGCACGCGGCGGACCGTAGCATCAGGTCACGTCGAATCGGGCCTGCTCGATGCGCTTCGCGGGGAGCTCGCCAACCTCCTCGCGAACCGCCCTGGCCGACGCGCGCCAGTCGTACTCGACCCGCCGGAGCTCGACCCGGCCGTCGTCGAAGGCCAGCGCGTAGGCGGCCCGACGGTCGCCGTCGAGGGGGATGCCCACGCTGCCCGGATTGACGAGCTGAATCCCTCCGGGGCCGGGGCGCTCGAACTGGATGTGCGTGTGCCCGAACACGACTCGCTCGGCCTCCACCCCGAGGAACAGCTCGGCGTCCTCGTCCGACGGCTCCGAGGGGACCGGAGTCATGTCAGAACCAGGGGCGGCGTGGCAGTAGAGCACGCCACCCTCGGTGACGCTCTCGGGAAGCCCGGCCAGCCAGTCCGTGAGCTCCTCACCTAGGGCCTCCCGCGCCTTGTCCAGCAATGGAACGACCTCGCGCGGAGCGTCCGCCCGGTCCACCAGCCAGCGGTCGACGTTGCCCCTTATCCACTCGGCGTCGAGCTCCCTCAGCCGTTCAACCGTCTCGTGCGGCCATGCGCCGAACTCCGCGTAGTCTCCCCCGAGCACAAATCGCTCCGCCGGACAGTCCTCGAGCACGGCTTCGAGCGCGGGCAGGTTGCCGTGAACGTCGTACAGCAGTCCCAGCACCGCCGGGACGCTAGCGCAGCCCGCGCGCGAGGCTATACTCGGCCGCCCAGCCGCCGCCGCGCGCGCGTGGCCCGCGTGGCGGCATCAGAGGGCCGTTAGCTCAGCTGGGAGAGCGCCGGCTCGACAAGCCGGAGGTCGCTGGTTCGAGCCCAGCACGGCCCATACTCTTCCGTTGTGCCGGTGGTGTAGCCGCAGGCGCCGCCTCCTCCCGACCGCTCCGTGGCTCTGTGCCCAGGAAGCGCTCGATCTCGGCGACGACGCGCTCGGGCTGATCGAACCAGGGCAGGTGGCCGGCGTCGGGGATCCGAGCGATGCGAAAGTTTGGGTTCTCCGCGGCGATGGCCGCCCACGCCTGCTCGGCCCTGCGACTGACGAAGGCGTCGTGCTCGCCCTGCATGAACAAGGTTGGAATCCTCGGCGTCGGCCAGCGATCGCCGAGCACCAGACGGGCCCGGATGAGCCCGCCCGCGCAGCGGATCAGACTGAGGATGCTGTCGCGATTACGGCGGCTGTGAGCGACGTCGACATCGAGGAACGCGTCTTCGAGGCGCTCGGGGTGCGCCACCTGGAGCTGCCCCCAGAACTTCCGGATGCCCTCGCGGGTCGGCTTGCCCATCATGAGTCGGCCGAGCGGCTGACCGACGAGCGGCAGGCTCATGAGGCGAAGCGGGAGCGGGGCCTCGCGCGTCACGCCGGGCGGTGCCCCGACGAGCACGAGCCGCGGGGCGCGGTTGGGCATGTCGGATGCAAAGGCCGCCGACAACAGCCCACCGATCGAGTTCGCCGCGATGTCGGTGCTGGTGAGCTCCAGCGCGTCGAGGATGTCACCGAGGAAGGTGCGCCCGTGGCCCAGCAGGTCGACGCCTCTGTAGTCGAACGGATCGGCCAGACCGTGGCCCGGGCGGTCGACGGCGACCACGCGCCGGGTTCGGGCGAGCGCCGGAAGGATCGGTACCCATTCGAAGGCGCCGTCGCCGCCGCCGTGCACGAGCAGCAGCGGCGGCCCGGCCCCGAGCTCGAGCACCTGGGTCTCTCCCTGCGACCAGCGCACGCGACGGACGCGCGTGTCCGGTGCATAACGAGCCAGCAGGGCGGCCTGCGCCTGCTCGAGTTCGCGATTGCTCACAGGTGCGAGGATCGCTGCGCGCGACGCGCGCTGCATCGGTGGGAATACCTATTTCGGTACGGGTTTCCGGGTCCGCTCGCGCAGCGCGTAGGCGGCCGCCTCGGCTCGGTTTCGCAGGCCGAGCTTGGACAGGATCCGCGCGACGTGGTGCTCCGCGGTGCGCCGGCTGATGTAGAGCCGGTCCGCAATCTCGGTGTTCGAGCATCCTTCGGCCAGAAGCGACAAGACCTCGCTCTCGCGCCTGGTAAGCGTCCCCTGTCCCTTCGGGAACGTGCGCGCCGGAGCGCCGAGTGCCCGTAGGAAGGCGGCAGTCGCGTCGGCATCGCGGGTCGCGCCGAGCCCCTCGAACGTCTCGAGCGCTAGTCGCGCCTCCTCGACTGCTGCCGCCGGCGCGTACGGGCCGAGCGTGCGCGCGAGCGCGGCTCGCGCCTGCGCAGCTTCCAAGGGAAGCGACAGCACCGAGAACAACTCCACAGCGCCTTGAAAATCCGCCCGCGCACGCTCGTCGCCGCGGGCGGCTCGGACCGTAGCCTCGGCGAGTCTGGCGAGGGCGCGCGTCCGGTCAGCCTTGGAGTCGGCTGCCAGCGCGGCCAGCCGGTCGAGCGTCTCCGCTGCGGCGGTCTCGTCGCCGCGCGCGAGCTGCACTTCGATGAGCAGGCCGAGCAGGGGCGGGCCGTCGGGATCGGATGGCGACGTGTTCTCGAGGCACAGGCGGACGAGATCCTCTGCCAGCGCGAGGTCGCCGCGTGCCATCGCAATCCTCGCGAGCGACCGCTTCGCGCTCGTGTGCCAGTCGATGTCTGCCAGCAGGCGCTCGGCGTCCTCGAACCGTCCCTGCCGAACGCGTAGGTCGGCGAGCCGAAGCAGCGGGAAGAGTTGGGACGCCCAGTAGCCCGTCTCGAAGGTCCGGAGCGCGGCGAGCAGCTCACGCTCCGCCTCCCCCCAGCGGCCGAGCGCGATCAAGATCCCGCCGTAGTGCGTCCGGCAGGTCGGCGGCACGAAGTCGCCCCACGCCTGGAAGCGAGTCGCGGCCTTGAGCCATTGCTCGGCGCGACTGACGTCGGTCGCGCGTTCGCAGGCGCTCAACAGCCTGCAGTAGATCTCGCCGGCGGGGCCGACACGGACCACCGCACCCGCGGTGACGGCGGCCATCACCTGGTCGAGCAACGTCAATCCTTCGCTGACGCGGCCGGAAGCGACGTACGCATCGCCGAGCAGCGCCATGGCATCAAACTCGAGGTCCCTGTCTCCGTACCGCCTGGCGATCGCGATGGCTTCGGTCGCGAGCTGCTCGCGCTCGGATGCATCGGAGCTCCACGGAGCGCGATCGAGGATGAGCCAACCGTGCGCTGCGCACTCCTCGACCCCCTCCAGCAGGCTCTCCGCCCGCGCCATCCAACCGTTGGCCGCCGCCGGGTTGCCGTGGACCGACACGTAGAGGAATGCCAGCCAACGCGCCAGCTCCGCCGCCTCCGCCGGCAAACCGCGCCGCTCGTACTCGGCGAGCGCCCGCTCCTTGACCTCGATCGCCCGGGCATGCTCACCGCCGAACTGCAATGCCTCTCCCAGGCCGTCGAGAGCTTCGGCCGTCTCGCCGAACTCCGCGGCTTGCTCGAAAAGGACGCGCGCGCGCCGCCAGTCCGCTGCCGCGAGCGCCTCGCGGCCGAGCCGGAGCAACTCGTCAGGCGTCGCGACACCCCATGGCCGCGAATGATCCCACCGGCCAGCCGACGGCCGGGGCGATCGTCGTGGCCGGCCCGCCTCGCGAGCCGGATGCCCGCCGCCGACGCTGTGCGCTACGAGTTACCACGCGGACATTCGTTCCGTTTTCGCCCTCGGCGGCGTCTCAACGAGCAAACACTCGTAAGGAGAAGCAGACATGGGAAGCATCGTCGTCAGCGAACTGGTCTCAATAGACGGTGTCAGCGACGACCCCGCTGGATTCGAGGGCTTCGCGCGCGGAGGTTGGACGTCTGCGCTCGACTCCGATGGCGAGCGGGTGATGCTCCGGGGGGAGGACGGCGAAGAGCTGGTCGTCGCCCAGGCCCGCGACTCCGCGGCCCTGCTGCTGGGCAGGAAGACCTACGAGGGCTTTGCGGTCATCTGGCCCCAGCAGGAGGGGCGACCGCTCGCGGACGTCATCAACAAGATGCCTAAGTTCGTCGTCTCCTCGACCCTCGAGCACGCGGACTGGGAGAACTCAACGGTGCTGAGGGGCGAGCTGACGGCGGAGATCCGGAGGCTGAAGCGCGAGATCGATGGCGAAATCCTGGTTTACGGCAGCACCCAACTCGTGCAAGCCCTGATCGAGCACGGGCTCGTCCACCAG